>OFRM01000788.1_pt1 | contig 12014 bp, 15 predicted proteins | sample 1543101 | NCBI WGS metagenome assembly OFRM01 (sample SAMN07774223, study PRJEB24372) | wastewater metagenome | isolation source: Exp Tend VB 0WW | collected 2016-02
GAATTCGCCGCTCTGGACCGCCGACCCGGACCAGCAGCTTTGGTATTACTCCGTCCGCGCGATGTGCCGCCGGCATTTCCCCGACGTGATCCTGGGCGTTTACGAGAAGGACGAAATCCAGTCCGAGGCGATGCGCGACGTGACGCCTTCTGACCGGCCCAGCCGGATCAACCTCGCGCAACGCATCTCGCAGTCCTCGGAGGACATGCCGAAAACCGCGCCAATCAGCCCCGACAGCGGCGAAGTCGTGGACGGGCAGGCCGAAGTGACCGCGAGCAACGATGCCCTCTCTGACGCGGCTTTTCGCGCGCTTGCCGAGAGCGGCGCGCCTGGTGGCGTCGCATGGGATCGCGGTGCCGATGCGTTCCAGAGCGGTAAGCCCATCACTGACTGCCCCTATGACACAGAGGAAGCGAAGCAGGATGCCGAGGATTGGTGCGGTGGCTGGGTTGGAGCTGAGAGGGCGCAGGAATGAGCCGCAAAAACAAGAAGCCTAAAGCAGCTTCAAACCGCAAAGCATCAAATGAGCGGGTCACTCTGCCATTCCTTCAAGAACGTGCCAGACGGGCCATAGCATTGGGTTATCAGAAGCAGAGATGGATAGAGTTCTGCGAAACGCTCCTAGCAGACGGATTTTCGATCACACTTTATGAAGCGCGTCGCACGGTATCAAAGTATGTCACTGTCTCGCGCGGAGACAGATCGTTCAAAGTGCGGTTCAGCAATCATCGTCCGATCAAATCCCGCGAGGCGGCAGCAGATTGCGACTTCTTTGTTGGGGTCTGCAACGCGGTTACGACCAACACTACTCAGGCCCTCGCTGCGGTCCGTGAATTTTTTGCTAGCGAGGCAGCACAATGACCGCTCACACCCCAGAGGACTGGATGGGCGAGCACCTGATCCGGTCTGTTCCAAAGGATGTCATCGAAGAGGCCGCGTCTGTCGTGCGGGCGGGTCAACGCGGGCCGCTGGATGAAGCGCTTGTTCGTGCTCTTGGCGCCCAAGGTCATACGGTCTCGCGTATCGCCGAAGAACTGGGCGTCTCCATGGCGCGCGTCAGCAAGTTCGTGCAGTCGCGCGGGATCGAGGTTTCCGATGGCCGTTTCACGAAGAGGACGGCATGGCAATGAACCCGCACATGCTGCCGAAGGTAAGAAGCACGGCGATGCTGGACGCGGTGCGCGACATGCCTTGTTCGCTCCGGGTTGCCAGCCTGATCCCCGGCCACAAGTGCGCTGCACAGGATACCGTGGTTCCCTGCCACATGCCGACCATCGGGAAGGGCGTTGCGACAAAGGTTTCCGACCTGTTCGTCGCGGCAGGGTGCCTGCATTGCCATGACCTGATCGACCGGCGCGACAAGCGGGTCGAATGGATCGTGGAGCGCTACCCGACGATGTTCGCCATGCGCCTTCTCGACGGCATGGCGGAGACGCAAGCGCGGTGGGTCGGTCTTGGTCTGATCTGCGGAACTGATTGGGAGATCGTGTGATGACCTCTCATGATCGCACGATGGAGGAAGTTTCGGCCTTCGGAAGCGAACGCTGGTGCGCGGCCAAGCTCGGGCAGTCGCTCGACTGGTTCAAGAAGACCAGGCCAGTGCTTGAGCATGAAGGCTTTCCGGCCAAAGACAAGCTGATCGGGCTGACTTTGAAAGCCGATGTGGACGCTTTTCTTGCGAAACGACGGCGGGTCGCTGATCCTGCCCCTGCGGCTGCCTATCCCGAGCCGCGTTCAAAAGGAGCCAGGTTAGATGCGCTTTGATGACCGACTATGGGACGGTTCCGATCCCACTTACGCGCCATGTACAGGCGTTTCCGGGGGCCTGATCTACTGGAAGGCACCCGCGAAATACCGCAAGGCTGGCTACGCTTTCACCACCAAGCGTCTTGCTGGCAAAGCCGGAGACGGCCTTGACCTTGAGCGCGCCGCCCAGGCCCGCGACCTGACCCGCGAAATGGTCAACTGGTTCGAAGGCTCGAAGCCCAAGCTGAACCCGGGCACTTGGGGCGAATTGTTCGCTCGCTACAAGAGCGATGACATTTCTCCCATGATGGACGTTCAGCCCAACACGAAGGTGACATACCTCGACAATATCGCCTACTGGGAGCCGGTTCTCGCCCATGATCTGATCGCGGACTTCTCCTTCGCTGAGGCCAAGCGGATCGTTCGCGCCATGCAGGAAAAGGGCAGAAGCGCGCACTTCATCAAGGCGAAGTTCACGATGCTTCGCATTCTCGCGGGCTATGGCGTGGCACTGAAGATGACTGGGGCGAAGGATGCGCAGGCGGTTCTTGGTGAGCTGCGCCTGAAATCCCCGAAGCCACGCACCTCTTCTCCGAGCGAGGCGCAGGTCCTTGCCGTCATAGCTGCGGCCGACAAAGCCGGTGACACGGCATTCGCAACAGGTGTCCTGATCCAATGGCGTCTCGCCCTGCGCGCGATGGACGTGCGCGGCGACTTCTTCAAGCTTGAGAAGGGCGAAGAGCGTTCGGGCATCTGCCGCAAAAACTCGCGATGGGGCAACGGCCTTGTCTGGCACATGTTCGACAAGGACATCACGGTGCTTTCCAAGGCTGCGACTAAGACGATCGACAGCGACCCGGAGACGATCGACTGGGATCTGATGCTGGTGCCGGACGTGCGCGACCGGCTCATGGCTATCCCCCAGGAGAAGCGCGTCGGGCCAGTGATCGTGGATCGCAATGGAATGCCCTTCGATCGGTTTAGGTGGAGCGACCTTTGGCGTGCGTACCGCAAGACCGCCAACGTCCCCGACGACATCTGGATGATGGATACCCGCGCGGGAGCGATCAACGACGCCAACCGCAAGGGAGCGACCAAGGTCGAGCTACAGCAGGCCGCGAATCATGCCGATGGCAAGACGACCGAGCGCTACATCCGGGAGAAGTCAGTTGGCGCGAACAACGTCCTTCGCCTGCGCGCGGAACGTTCATGAAACAAGTCTGATGCAAGTTGATGCAAGCTTGCGGCAGGAATTTTAACTAAGTGGTTGAGAAGATTGGTACAGCCTCCCCGGCTCGAACGGGGGACCCCCAGATCCACAATCTAGGCTAAAGCCAATCTTTTCAACCACTCTTGAAACAGGAGTGGCCGTTGGAAACGAAATCCTCAAGGAAAGAGCGCTACCGCATAGGCTGGTGGATCGTTCCCGCCGCCATCCTCGGCGCTGCCATCTGGGCGCTGCTGATCGTGGAGGTGATGGGGTGATGCCGACCTGCCGTTACTGCTGGACGCCATACGAAGCGGATAGGTGCCCACAATGCGAGAAAGACCACATGGCCGCGATCAGGCGCCCGGCGAAAGGCAGCACCGGGCGCAAGGCGGGCAGGCCGTTTCTCGATATTCAGGAGGGCAACAGCATCGAGCAATTCGGCGATCATGAACGGTGGGATGTGGAAGGCGGTGCAGCATGACCCCGATGAAGGTGCTGGTGGCTTGCGAATTTTCGGGCGTGGTAAGGCGGGCCTTCGCTGCGCGCGGCCATGATGCCTGGTCCTGCGATCTGCTACCGGCCGAGGATCGGTCGAACAAGCACATCGTTGGCGATGCCCGCGACATTCTGGGTGATGGATGGGATTTGCTCATGGTGGCGCATCCGCCATGCACCCGGCTCACCAACAGCGGCGTTCGCTGGCTGTCGGTCCCGCCGCCGGGGCGCAGCAAGGCCGACCTGTGGCGCGAACTGGACGAGGGCGCGGCGCTCTTCTCGGACTTCTGGAACGCGCCGATTGACAGGATCGCCGTTGAAAACCCGGTGATGCACAAGCATGCCAAGGCCAGGATCGTCAATTACGCCGAACCGGCGCAGTCGGTTCAACCGTGGCAGTTCGGTCACGGCGAGACGAAGCGCACCTGCCTGTGGCTCAAGGGCCTGCCGCCGCTGGTGCCGACAAATATCGTGGCGGGCCGCGAGGCGCGGGTGCACCGCATGCCACCCGGCCCGGATCGCTGGAGGGAGCGCAGCCGCTTTTTCAGCGGGATTGCGGACGCAATGGCCGACCAATGGTCCGGCTGGGCAGAGGCACAGGAGGCCCGGTCGGGCTGGAATAGTCTTGACGCAGACTATAGGTAAAAGGTTGCTCTACCGGGACTCGTTTGCATGACAGATGTGCCGATCAGGCCAGACCTAATCATTTGGGCACGGGAACACCGTGGGCTTAGTCATGAGCAGTTTGCTGATAAAATTGGCATAACGGTAGATGAAGTTTTTGCACTTGAGCGCGGCGACAAACAGGCAAATCTGACAATATTTCGCAATATTTCCAGTAGGCTGCGCATACCGGGGGGCGCCTTGTTGCGGCAAACCCGGCCTCGGGTGCCTGCGCTTCCGGCCGATTTTCGAACTCACGAAGGACAACCGCCAGCGTTGGGGTTTGATACTCGGATAGCGGTCGATTTCGCGAGAACTCTATCCAACAACATCCAAGAGTTGGTCGAGAATGAACTCGCGGCCCCAGTGCCACTCTTGCCCCGCTTTGACTACCGTAGGGATGACCCTGAGCAGGCAGGTGAGGCGGAAAGGGCTAGGCTTGGCGCAACGACTGCCACGCAACTGGGATGGGCCTCCGCGCAAGCGTTCAAGAACTGGCGATCCGTGATCGAGGCGGCTGGAACTTTCGTGTTTTTGAAGAACTTCCCCCTGGCTGATTGCAAGGGGTTTACGGTCTATGATGTTAGGGAAAGCCCTATCATTGTCGTGAGCAAGCATGAGCGGCTTGATGTTGCCAGAGTGTTCACACTAGTCCACGAATATGCACATCTGCTCCTGAGAGAACCCGGACTTTCCGATCACAACGACAGAAACCCGGTGGAGGCGTGGTGCAATCGGTTCGCTGCCGCCTTCCTTATGCCGCGTGATGCGTTGCGACAGTTAGTTGGCGTTTGGCCAAATCAGCCCGCCGACTGGCCGCTAGATGACATTCGCAATTGGGCGCGACGACTGAAGGTCAGCCAACAAGCCCTCGCGCTGAGATTTGAGGCAGTTGGCCTTGCTGCGGTTGGTTTCTTTGGTCGGCTGCGCGCTCAGCAGGTCCATATCCCCGCCCGCCGAGTTGAAACTGGTGGCGATTATGTCAACACTCAGGTAAGCGAACTTGGCGACCGCTTCACGAATACGGTATTGACTGCGCGCGAAACCACCATCAAGATCATCACGCCAGAGAAGGACGCCGTCTGATGTTCGTCGTCTTCGACCTCGACGGCACGCTCGCCCTGAATGAGCATCGTCAGCATTTCATCAACCGTCCGGTTGGTGAGAAGGATTGGGATGCGTTTCATGACGCCTGCGACAAGGACGAACCCTTCTGGCAGATCGTCCGAATCTGCCAGACGCTGCTCGCAACTGGCAATCGCGTTGAAATCTGGACCGGCCGGAGTGTCGAGGTCACCGGAAAAACGAGTACTTGGCTGACCCGCCACGGCATCGGTAATGTCTGCATCCGCATGCGTCCTAGAAGGGACCACACCCCGGACACCGACCTTAAACTTCAGTGGTTGAACGAAAGCAGCCAATGTCCTGATCTGGTCTTCGAGGACCGCGCATCGGTCGTTCAGATGTGGCGCGCGAATGGTATCAACTGTGTGCAAGTCGCAGATGGGAATTTCTGATGCTGTGGATTCAGAACGTGTCGCCTGACGCGCACCGCCGCCCCGACGACCAGCCGCATGACTACGTGGTCAGGATCAACAACCAGCCGCCACTGGCGCGGTTCCAGCACGTCCGGGCGAAGGGTGCGGCGGCATGCCTGCGGGCAGCGGCTGGGCGGCGATTGTCTAGGCCGGACGGTCGTGGGCCGGAGACTTCTTTGCACTTTCTGCAAGAAAGTCATCCGCTGACGATAGCCGCCAGCCCGCGCACCTTACCCCCGCACTCCCTGAGCGCCGACCGATCCCGGCCCCACAGTGTCTCGACCTCACCCTGAGAGAGTCCGCGATCCGGCAGCGCCACAGGCGCGCGGCACGGCGCGATCAGGCTGGGCGGCGGTGGCGGGGCCTTAACGCTTGGAGAGGCGGCGCACGCTGTCAACGCCAAGAGCGGGGCGGCCAGCCATAGGGTCCGTGCGCGCTGCATCTTCAAGCTCCTGTGCCAGTTTGTCTGCCTCGGCTTGCGCCGCCAGCCGCTCGGATTCCGCGCGTGAGGCCGCCTCCGCTGCCTTCATGGTTGCTTCCTGCGCCGCCTGCACCTCGGCCGCGTGTCGGGCCTCTGTGAGCGTGGCGCCCGTGTGATAGCCCCGGTAGAAGCTGATGCCCGCCGTCGCGATCCACAGGGCGGCGACGGCGAGGATCAGGTAGGGGCGTGGGATCAGGCTGAGCATCATGCCTCGGTGAAATCGAGGTAGTATTCCTTGCCCGGCTCAAACCAGTCGAACGCGGAAGGATTGCTGATGGTCATGGTCAGGGTGCCGCCCGGGGTCCACTTCGACCAGTCCTTGTTGTCCTTGCCCTCGCCATAAGAGGCGAAGAACGTAAGGTCGGCGACGGTATCCGTGCCGGACTCACGCATCACCTTGGAATGGCATTTGAATTTCGCACGAACCGTCATGGTATTCTCCTTGGTTGCAGTTTAGTCGAGATCGTCGAGGCTTGGCCGACGCGGCACCTTCCAGCCACAACCGCATCCCTCCGGCCGGGTGCGGTTGATAGTTTCGCGATGCAGATCGCGCGGCCTTCGCTTGTGCCTTTCAGGCTCTTTCGCGGTGGTGATTTCCTCGTTGGGTGTCAGCTCATCCATCACGCCACCAGCTCGAAATGCGGGGCATCGATGTGATCCGGGCCGAGGTGGTCACGCTTGTAGCGCTCGACCGCTGCCTTCATGGCCTCGATCGTGGCCGGATAGCGGTCCATGGCCTCATACCAGTTGCCGCCCCACTTGATCCTGACGCCAAGGTCGCGGGCCGCCTGGCTCATGGCCACCGCGACCTGGTAGTGCAGCGCCCAGGTGTCGTCCCAGACCGGCTTGCCATCGACCCAGGGCACCAGATCGACCCCGTGCCCGGTGCCATCGGCGGTGATCTGGTGGTTGGACTTGTTCTTGTAGCCGTCCTTCTGGGTGACGACCTTGCCCGGCATTTTCCTGCCGATCTGATAGAGCGCGTTCTGTTCCTCGGCCGAGCGCGCCCCATCCAGGACGCAGAAGTCCTGCGTCGTGAGCGTGATGGCCCGGCGCACAACCTGAGCCAGATTGGGATGCACCCGCGCCAGTTCGGCGTTGCTGCGCTTGCCAAGAGAATAGGTCACGGCAGTTCCTTCCGCGTCACCGGGTCATAGAGCCGCGAGCAATTCGGGTCGGTGACGTCCCAGACGCCGCGATCAGACTGGACGTTGTAGAAAACGCAGGCCCGATATGGCTCGCGCGGCTCTGGCAGATCGACGCCGAACCAGTCCGCCCAGCTCCACAACTGCGGGGGCCGGTCGTTGGGCTTGTAATTGCCCCCGCCCAGGCCCGGACGGCTGCGCTTGCCATTCGCGGTCTGGGTGAAGGCGGTCCATGTCCCTCGCACGGGGAAGCGCGGCATGGCCTTGTAAAGGATGTCCGGCTTGCCCTCTTGCGACGGGACGATCTCAATGCTGGCCGTGATCCACGGTCGGTGGGACGCATAGCGCTCCCAGAGGACCACAGCGGGGTCGAGGCCGACGATGATGCAGATCGCCACGACGACCCCGAAGATGAGCGTGCGGGTAGCGTCAGCGTTCGGGGTGGTCTTGTCCGCGCGGATCATTGCTCACCTCCTTTTCCTGCGATGAACCTTTCGATCATGGTCACGGCCACCAGGCCGATCAGGAATGCAGCGGCGCAGATGCCGCCCAAGGTGCCCTCGATCCCCTCCGGCAGCGTCCCGATCCACGGCTTGAGGATCGTGGGGGCGAGGACGCCGACCCCGAAGGAGCAGGCGCCGCCGATGAAGGTGACGCGCAGCCCTTCCTTCCAGGTGGTCTTGAGCGCCGCCGAGCGCACAAGCCCGCCGAGCGCGCCGAAGAACACCAGGAGCGCGCCCCGGTCATCGAAGACCTGCTGGATGAGGTTCGGGTCTTTGGTGCCCACCTTCTTTGTCCTCAGGTGCTCTTGACGACGACAGAGCCGGTGATGATCGAGCCCGATGCGGCGGCCGTGATGATCGCGTCATAGGTCGTCGGCGTCGGCGCCGGTTCAAATCCGGTCACGAACTCGAAATCGCTGCCGCCTGTCCCGGTGGCTCCGGACGAAAGCTGGTTGGCATTCGTGATTGCCAGCCCGGTCCCGCCGCCTGCGCGAACGCCGAAATACATCATCATGGCATTCGCGACCGTCGTAGTGCGCGTATAGGTCCAGGTCGTGCCAGTGACGCCCTGCGAGGTGACCGCATCGATCGACGTGGCGCCGTCGAAGTAGTTGCCCTCGATGTCGTATCCTACAACCTGATCGGCAAAGGTGATCTGGATCGTCTGACCAAGCGCCGCGCCGGGGGCGGCGATGAAGTGCATGGAAGCGAATGCCTGCGCGCGGCTCGCATCCTGTTGCGTTGGCGCACCTGCGATGACGGTGCCGGTGCCATAGGCCCGGCCCGGCGCCCCGATCGTGACGGTGGCCGTGGTTTTGACCGTCCCCGACATGCGCGCCAGAACCGCGATCAACAGCGGCCGGTTCTGCACGTCGAAGGCGGGGATTTCGAACTGCGTGCCGGTCTGACGATTTGTGTAACGCGAGAACGCGGCAACCGGATCGCTCAGAACATAGGAGGCGGCGACAGCCGTCGTGTTGATACAGAACGACCTTGCCCCGTTCAGATAGGCCTCGCGCGCCAGCATGTAGCCCAGATCACCCGAGACAGGCGTATAGGCGGCGCCGGTCGCGCCGGAGATCTTTGTCCAGGTCAGATCGCTCGGTAGCTTGCGGTAGTGCGTGTAGGTCGGCACCTGCCAGAACGGCTGGTGGTAGCCGGGCGTCCAGGTCGCGGGCTGACCGACGATCGCGGGCACGGCGGGCGTGGCAGCGGTGAAGAAGGTCGCGCCTGTGACTTTCATGGCGTAATCGACCGCCGGACCGATCGGTGGGTCGGCCCAGTTGATCGGGTTGCCGTTGATGTCCAGGTCCCAATCCCCAGCCGGAACGTGCGGGTAGCGCGCCTTCAGGAAGGCGATGTCGGCGGTCTTGTTGTTGCCGCGCATCGAGCGGACCACCGATGTCGTCTTGATCCGAATGTCGCCAGCCGCGAAGTTCTCAAACGTGGCGCTCCGGCTCTCGGATACCTCCTGCGCCGCTGCCGACCCGTTATTCACAACCCCTTTGCCGCGCGTGGCGTTCGCCCAGAAGCCGGTGGCGTCATCGACCAGATAATTGTCGCATTGCATCGGCATGAGCGAGTTTGACCCAAGGCCCACGGTGCCGGTTGTCGTGCCCGGCATTTGCGGATCGCCGATAAGACGGAAGTTGAACCACTTGGAACTGCCGTCGAGGCCGAGGCCGGGCCACTTCTCGATGGCGGTCGTTCCCGTGCGGCCATTCTGGTCGAACATCGCCCGGATATCATCAGTCGACGGGTTTCCAAGGAAGTCCCCGCCCACGCAGTCGATAGCCGTCGAGTCCTGCCAGGTGCCGTAGCCGAGCGCGCCGAGACTCTGGACCTGAAGCCAGATGCACTCGTGACAGGTCGAGTAGAAGTTGAGCTTGTTGGCATGCGGACATACCCCGCAGGAGGCGGCAAGTTCGCAATGAACAATGGCACATTGCCGGTTCGAGAAGATGCGGATCGCGGAATAGCCGGTGTTCTCGAAGCGCCCGCGACGGATCAGCACTTGGGTGGTCAAATCGGCGATGGACGACAGCGACCCGCTGTTCACCATCAGGCCGAAGGCGCCGTAGATGTTGCGGACCTCGAACTGGTCGAGGGTCAGGCGGTGGGTCTTGACACAGTAGATGCCGCCGCTGTGGCGGGTGCGCGGCCGGAACACGTTGCTGAGCTGGAAGCCCTCGATCGTGACATCCGACCCCTGAAGGGTCGTGTCGGAGATACCGGTCTCGTTGTCGATGTCTACGGTGCTGGCCGAGGCGCAATGGTCGAGCCTGATACCCTTGATGTCGAGGTATTTGACCCCGTTCAGGTCGATCAGATAGGTCGAGGTCGCCACCCGGATGTTCGCGCCGACCGACGCCTCATCGAATGGCCAGATGTAGAGCTTGGCGGTGAGCCCGCCCGGCTGGACGATATAGGCCCACTGGCCCCGCTGGATCGCATAGGGGATGTTCCTGACGGAAACGCGGTTCTTGTAGATCGTCGTCGCTGGAACCGCGCTCTTGTTGGCGAGCGTCAGAACGCCACCGGAATAGCTTTCGACCGCAGACTGTGCACCGACGTTGGGGTCTTTGGTGTAGTAGACCCGCGCTGCCAGAACCTGCGACAGCGGGAACGAGCCAAGCTCGGAGTAGTTGAAGCTCTCGATCTTTCCGGCGTTCAGGTTGTAAGTGTGATCAGCATTGTCGTAGACACACTGGACCTCGACAGGCCAGCGCGCGTTGCTGCCACCGAAATCCCCAGCAAGTGCCAGAGGCTGACCGTTCTCGACCGGGCAGGCCGCATCCATATCACCCGAGGCGATCGAGGCTATATTGACGGTCGCAACAAAGACACTGTTCCAGTTCGCTCCAACATCGGCGGCATCGGCCGAGGTGCAGCGCGTCAGACCGGCGAGGACCGAGGACCCACGAATGACGGGGTCTTCGGCGCCATACCGCATGATCCTGGTGCGGGTTCCAGCGGTGCCAGAAGCAGACGGGGCGAGGCGAGCGGGCGGATAGACCCCGCCACGGACTCGGATCGTCTTGCCGGGGTTGGTCTTGGCGGCATAGTCGATCGTCGCATAGGGCTGTGCCAGCGTGCCGGGGTTGCTGTCCGATCCATTCGGCGCGACGAAGAAATCCCCAGCGGTGCCGTAGTTCGTGCCGGGCTGATAGCCTCGGAAATCCGCCTGCCCAACGGTGAAGTTCGGGAACGGGTTCGGGTTGGCGGTGAGGTCAGTGAACAAGCCACCGGGGGCAGTGACATGCACGTCGGCCGGGTTCACCGTGTCGCCGATCGACAGGGTATAGGACGCCGCAACCACCTGGCCATTGACGTGATAGACGGGCGCTCCCTCGGTGCAGGTGCCAGTTGTCGCGCTGTAGGAACCAGCGACCCAGGCGGCGTCGATCCGGGCGCCAGGGACCAAGTTCGCGATGTTGAGGCTCGGCTCCACGATGACGGTGATCGGCTGAGCGACAACCGTCGTGAAGCACACGCTGTCGTCGGTCTGGGCGGCCACAGGATTGCCCGGCAGGTCTTTGACGAAGCCCGCATCCCATTGGAAGGAGACCTTGACGCCTTCTGGCAGCGTAGATGCAAAGCGCGGCAGCACATCGGTATCTACGAACTGCACCTTGCCCGGACCGGATCCGATATCGCCGGGGATCGTCCAAGTTCCGATCGTGGTGGCGGCGTTCACGTCGCGCGCGATCAGAACCTTACCCGAGGCGCCTTGCTGAATTTTCTCACTGAACCGCAGCCGTGGCGCAACGGTCGGATCAACGTTTGTGGCGTCGATCGCCGGGGCCATGGAGGCCAGCGTCGGCGGCGTCGTTTCGGCTGCCAAGGTCGTCAGGTCGATGTCGCACCAACCGACATTCGGGGCGATGGCGCCCTTGCTGTCGATAACGCGGTAGTAAACCCGGACGATGGAATGACCGGCAGGGCCAGGATGGTTCGATGGATCACCTAGGTCATCGTAGACCGGCAGGCCACTACGGGCGATTTCCAGCGTCCCCTTGCCGGAAATAGCAAGTGCGGCCACCGTCACCGTCGCCCAATCGATCAGCGGCGGAGTCGAAGTCAGGCCGACGTGGGCAATCGTCATCGTGTCGCCGTCGGCGTCCGTCGATGGCGTTGGACCGGCGAGATGGATCGGGGTCTGGCTGGTATAGCGGGTCACGGCTTGGGCTCCATGAGTATCGTCAGCGTGCCTGTCCCGGACACGGGGGCATG
>OFRM01000790.1_pt1 | contig 11994 bp, 12 predicted proteins | sample 1543101 | NCBI WGS metagenome assembly OFRM01 (sample SAMN07774223, study PRJEB24372) | wastewater metagenome | isolation source: Exp Tend VB 0WW | collected 2016-02
TACGGAGCCGACCTCCGATGATCAGCGGGCAGATATCTATTTGGTGAATGCGGATGATGCGGAAGCGCTGAAATCCATGCAGGAACACCAACCGAACAAACATTCCCCCGCAGTGGTTCTTGGTCGTCAGCCAGTCGATGTAGGTTGGCCTTTCGTCAAAAACCCATTCAGTGGATGCGTCTTTTTGAACAATTAGACGAAGTCATGCACAACGCTTTGTTGGAACGCAGTCAGCGTGAAAAAAATGTTGATGGCATGTGGGACGGTCAAACCTTCCGCCGGCAAATGGACAAAAAAGTGGCGGACACTCCCGTATTCGTACCACCACCTTTACGTGAATCTGTTTTGGTGGTCGATGACAGCGCAACGGTGCGCGCGTTTATGCGTATGAAGTTGGCACCGTTCCATTTCGATGTGGATTACGCAGAAAATGGCGAGCAAGCAATCGATATGGCGCAGGCAAAAGCCTACACCTGCATTTTTCTCGACATCATGATGCCTGGCATTGATGGCTACGAAGTGTGCAAGCGCATCAAAGGTAATGAAGCTACCAAGAAAACAGCCGTGGTCATGCTCACAAGTAAGTCGGGCATGTTCGATAAATTCCGTGGCAATTGGTCAGGTTGTGATGCCTACTTGGGCAAGCCAGTCGCGGAAAATGACCTGTTAGCGACGATCGCTAAATTTTTGCCGAGTGCGCGTGGATAAATTGTTGAGTGCGGCTTCGTAAAATTCACACGAGTGGGCGCCGCCTACGCTCTTGGCGCTCAACTCTCATCCAAACTGAGCATATCTAAGTGGGCAATATCACCCCAGTGCACTAGCTTAATGATGCTGCCTGATGCCTGAAAGCGATTGATGCTGGCGTTCAGGATAGTGACTTCGCGCTGCGCATTCAAGGCAAGATGTTTTGCGGCACGATAAGCGCATTCCAACACGCCACCGTGCGCGACAAGCGCAATCTTCCCACCTTGAAAACGCGCCGCATAATCTTCAATGACGCTGAGGCAGCGTGCGTGAAACTCACGCATACTTTCACCCACGTAGTTTTGATTGCTTTCTGCTGCAGGGAAGCGAACCTCAGGATTGCGCGCTTGCCAGTCTTGGTACGCGTGCGGAAATTTCTCTTGTAAGTCGCTGTACAACACGCCTTCAAATCCACCAAAGCAACGTTCGCGCAGGCGCGGGTCTTGGGTAAATTCTTGATGTTGGTATTGCGCGATGGCTGCGGCTGTTTGGCTGGCGCGTTGCAAATCGCTGGAAAAAATCGCATCCAACTTCTCCGTTGCAAATGCACGACCAAGCGCATCGGCTTGCATGATGCCCGCTTCATTGAGCGGTATGTCCAAATGGCCTTGAATGCGCCGCACCGCGTTCCATGCGGTTTCGCCATGACGAATTAAAAGTATGTCGGTGAAAGGTGTTGTCGTCATCGCGTCACACTTGTGCTGCGGTTTGCAGCCAAAATGTGACAGGGCCGTCGTTGGTCAAGCTTACTCGCATATCCGCACCAAACACACCCGTTTGAACATGGGAATGTTTGCTTGCAGCTTGCGTCACGAAATACGCAAAGAGTTGGCGCGCAAGCGCTGGCGGTGCGGCGGGTGTGAACGACGGGCGGGTTCCCGATTGCGTGTCGGCAGCTAAGGTAAATTGCGGCACGATCAACAGGCCACCGCTCACATCCGCTAGGCTACGATTCATTTTGCCTTGCTCGTCTGAAAATACGCGGTAGTTGAGTAGCTTCGTGAGTAAAGTGTCCGATTGTTGTTCCGTATCGCCCCGCTCGGCACACAAGAACACCAGCAAACCGGCATTGATCGCGCCAACCGTGGCATCGTCGACTACCACGCTGGCATGACGAACGCGCTGCAGTAATGCAATCATGCGGAGAAAGTAATCTTAGCGAACTTGCGCCTACCCACTTGCAAGACGAAACTGCCTGCCGCGACCTGCAGAGCTTTATCACTAATCACGGCACCATCGATCCGCACGCCCCCTTGGTCCACCATGCGCATGGCTTCTGACGTGGACGCGCAGAGATTGGCTTGCTTGAGCAACTGCGCTATTCCCATGGGCGCGCCAGTGAGCGAGATCTCTGGAATATCGTCAGGAATGCCGCCTTTGGAACGGTTTACAAAATCTGCCAACGCATCCGTCGCTGCTTGCGCGCTATGGAAGCGCGTGACAATTTCTTGCGCCAAGGTGACTTTGATATCGCGCGGATTCTGTCCTTCGTTGACGGCCTGTTTATAGCTTGCAATTTGCGCCAAGCTAGAAAACGAGAGCAGATCATAGTAACGCCACATCATCTCATCAGAAATACTCATCACCTTCGCAAACATCGTGTTAGCTGGTTCAGTAATGGCGATGTAATTGTTCTTCGACTTGGACATTTTTTCCACGCCATCCAAACCTTCCAGCAGCGGCATGGTCAAGATACATTGCGGTTCTTGTCCATAATCTTTCTGCAATTCTCGGCCCACCAACAAATTGAATTTTTGGTCCGTGCCGCCCAATTCTAAATCTGCCTTTAAGGCGACAGAATCGTAGCCCTGCATCAGTGGGTACAGAAATTCATGCACGGAAATGGGCGTTCCAGCTTTAAAACGCTTCGTAAAATCGTCGCGCTCCATCATGCGAGCGACCGTGTATTTTGAGGCGAGCTGGATCATGCCGCGCGCGCCCAAAGGGTCGCACCATTCTGAGTTGTAACGTATTTCGGTTTTGCTCTCGTCTAACACCAAGGACGCCTGCTTGAAGTAAGTTTGCGCGTTGAGTTCGATTTGTTCGCGAGTTAGCGGCGGGCGCGTCGCATTGCGGCCAGAAGGGTCGCCGATCATTGATGTGAAGTCGCCAATTAAGAAGATCACGGTATGACCAAGATCTTGCAATTGCCGCATCTTATTGAGCACCACCGTATGCCCCAAATGTAAGTCAGGGGCGGTGGGATCTAAGCCAAGTTTGATGCGTAAAGGCTGGCCACTCTTTTCTGCACGCGCCAATTTTTGCGCGAATTCAGCTTCAATGAGTAACTCGTCAACACCGCGCTTAGTTACATTTAAGGCGTGCTGTACAGCGTCAGAAAGCGGAAGTTGCTGTGGGCTTGTGGTCTTCGAGTCTTGGGCGGTAACGAGTGTCATTATAGGTGTGCGATTTTGGTTCGAGAAATTGACTACAAATGTGAGAAGTGTAGTTAGTATTTTTTTGATATTGCAAGAAGAATTACTTCGGGGTATTTTGTAACACCGCTAGCCGAAAAGGGGCATTAAATTCATAATTAATCTTTCGTCTCGGCAAAACTTAAATTGTGTAGACCATCAATTAAGTTGACGGTAACGATCATGCAATCGATGTTTTTTCGATGCTACAAGATTAAGTCATTACATTGTGCTGCGCTTTTCACCGACTTTTTGCGCGCCGATGTGAAGTTCTCGATGTTACTTTCTTCTACTCACTAGTGAATTTTAAACTATTGCATGCATTCAACAGAACAAATCCACGATTCAGCTCCAGCCGGTAAGTCATCTTTAGGCATTAAACGCAGCTCTCGCTTCATCCCATTCATCGCTTTGTTTGTCGCGGTTTGCGCCGTCGGCGCGGTCGGTGTTGCGCCGCTGGCCCCAGATGCTGCACTGATGCCAGTAAAGATGGTCAACCAAGCGATTTCCTTACCTAGCCTTGACCAACAAGTCGCGCAACTCGAAAACGAGACACAGCACTTCGTGAAAGAGGAGCGCGTGCAACGGGGCGATACCTTAGGTGCGCTTTTCTTGCGCTTGGGGATTGATGATCAGGAAGCCATCGATTTTGTGAAGACCGATCCTTTGGCGCGCAGCTTGATGCAGGTAAAAGCGGGCAAAGCCTTGCGTGCGCAGACCGATGAAGAGGGCGAACTCGAATGGCTGCAAGCCAGCTTTCAAGAAGGCAATGACAAGCCCACCAAAACGATCAGCGTCACCCGTGATGAAAACGGACAATTGCATGCAAGCGAGGTCGTCGCAAAGCTAGAGCGCCGAATTGAAATGAAGTCAGGCGAAATTCGCTCGTCGCTGTTTGCAGCAACCGATGAAGCGCAAATCCCGGACAATGTGGCGACACAAATCGTCAGCATGTTCGAGACCAACGTGGACTTCCGCTATTTGCAAAAAGGCGATCACTTTAACGTTGTCTACGAAACATTTTGGCAAAATGGCGAACTGGTCAAAACTGGTCGTGTGTTGGCGGGCGAATTTAGTAATGTTGGCAAATTATTTCAATCGGTGTGGTTCGATGAAGCTGGCGGCAATGGCGGCTACTACAGCTTTGATGGGAAATCATTGAAGAAAGCCTTCCTGAAGTCACCGTTAGAATTTACCCGAGTTTCATCCGGCTTTGCGATGCGGGTTCACCCCATCTCTGGACAATGGAAGCGCCACACTGGCGTTGACTTTGCGGCAGTCACTGGCACACCTATTCGCGCTTCGGCTGATGGCGTAATCGACTTCGTAGGTGTCCAAGGCGGCTACGGGAATATGGTAATTGTGAAACATTGGTCCGATTACACCACGGCCTATGCACACATGAGTCGCTTTGCATCAGGCATGCGCAAGGGCACGAAAGTTCGTCAAGGCGAAGTGATCGGTTATGTCGGTACGACAGGCTGGTCAACGGGGCCCCATTTGCATTATGAATTCCGCGTTGCTAATCAACCTAAAGATCCGATGGCGTTAAATATTCCAAATGCAGCGCCCCTCGCTGCCAACGACCTGCCTCGCTTTAAAAATATTGCGGCTGATATGGCACATAGGTTTAATCTGCTACGCCCAGAACGTAGTCTTGCGATTGCCAAGCTCGCTGCAAAGTAAGTAATCAATTTCGCGAGAATCTGATATCCAGTCCCCTTCGCGAAAGACCCAGTAGAATACAAAAGCCGAACTGCTAGTTCGGCTTTTTTACATTTAAAGGTGGTTGCGCAATTTTGGCAAATGCCGCGAGCCCAGATTGTGGTTGCGCAAACCTTTGTGCAAACCTCGCCTTATTGGAAAGTTCGACTATGGAATCCCAACATTGGTACATCGGCTTGATGTCTGGCACCAGCCTCGACGGTGTTGATGGCGTCTTGGTTCATCTCCCGCCTAATTCACAATCAACCATGCATTTGCAGGCAAGCAGCTTTCGACCCTTTAGCGATGCTTTGCGTGCATCGGCGCTGGCATTACAAACGGCAGGCAACAATGAGATTGAACGCGAATGCGCACTCGCCATTGCCTTGACCAAGGTCTACGCAGACTGCGTACAAGAATTGACCTCGGCGCTGTCGCATGCGCATCCCGGTGCGCGGGTATGCGCAATATGCGTACACGGGCAAACCATACGACATCGACCAGAACTTGGATTCACGCGCCAGGTCAATAATCCTGCCTTGTTGGCCGAACGCACAGGTATCGATGTGATTGCAGATTTTCGTAGCCGTGATGTGGCGGCAGGAGGGCAAGGCGCGCCTTTGGTGCCAGCGTTTCACCGTGCGGTTTTTGGCGTGTCTGGCGAGTGTCGGGTAGTGGTGAATATTGGTGGCATCAGCAATATTAGTATCCTGCGCGCTGATGGCACAACACAAGGGTTTGATACGGGACCTGGCAACGTTTTGATGGACGCGTGGATCGCTCAGCATCATAAGAAACATTACGATCAAGACGGGTCATGGGCGGCATCAGGCAAGCTAAGACCCGACCTACTCGCCGCACTTTGTGCCGAAGAATTTTTAATGATGCCACCACCGAAAAGCACGGGACGCGATTTGTTTCACCTGCCATGGCTGATGGAAAAATTACAGGCATTTCCTGCGCTAAGCGCGGCGGATGTTCAAGCAACGCTCTGCTGCTTTACTGCGCGGTCTATCGTCAATGCGATAAAGACCTACGCCTCGGACCTTACCAGTGTGTTTGTATGTGGGGGAGGCGCATTAAATCAGACCTTGATGGCAGCAATCGCGCAAGAATTGCAGGAGGCGAATTTGCCCGCAAGTCTGCAAAGCACCGACGTCTTGGGTGTCGCACCTATGCACGTCGAAGCACTTGCCTTCGCGTGGTTAGCGCAACGTTTCTGCCTGCGTCTACCGGCGAATGTGCCCGCAGTGACAGGCGCCAAAGGTGAGCGAATTTTAGGTGCTTTGTATCCAGCTTAAGTAGGAATATTGCGCCAACAATTGAAGAAAACGCCGCCAATTTATAGGAAATTTTTCATGCAAACACCCTCATCTCCTTCACTCCAATTGCTGTACATTGCCGACCCCATGTGCCCATGGTGTTATGGCTTCGGCCCAGAATTAGAGGCGCTAATGCATGCGCTACCAGAGGCCAAGTTAGATATTGTTGTCGGTGGCTTGCGTGCCTATAACAGTGAAATATTGACGGACGACAAGCGCAATACCATCCTAGGGCATTGGCAACATGTGGCGGAGGCGAGTGACTTGCCGTTTTCCGAGCAAGGCATGCGTCAGGTCGGGTTTATCTATGACACCGAACCCGCCTGCCGGGCAGTCGTTGCTGCTCGCGCTTTGCTCGATGATGGCTCTGGACAGGTGTTGCTCGCCGTCTTTCATGCCATACAACGAGCGTTTTATGCCGAAGGCGCCGATATCACCAATGAGCAAATCTTGGCGCATGTTGCTGTGGTAAGCCTCAACCAACAATTGGGTGACGGCAGTTTTGATGAAGCGAGTTTTATTGAGACTCTGCAAGCGCCCATGACACGCAATGAGACGCGCGGCGATTTTGAGCAATGTCAACGTTGGGGTGTACGAGGATTTCCTGCACTTTTACTCTTGCACGACAATGCCTTGCATAGCGTTGCGGCTGGTTACACAAAGACGGCAAATCTGCTAGACGCAATCAAACAAATACGAGGCGCACAGGTATGAATTTTTCCTCCATCGTCTTAGGTCTTTGGCGCTTGGTTGATTGGCAAATGAACCCCGCGCAGCGCCTGAGTTTTTTGCAACAAGCGCTTGAACTCGGTGTCAGCACAATTGATCAAGCAGATATTTACGGTGATTACCAAAGCGAAGCCAGCTTGGGTGAAGCCTTCGCCTTGCAGCCTAGCCTAAGAGATCGCCTGCAAATCGTTACCAAATGTGGCATCAAATTAGTTTCCGCTAAGCGTCCCACGCACCGCCTTCAGCATTACGATACCAGCCGCGAACACATTATTGCGTCGGTCGAAAATTCTTTGCGCGCTATGCGCATAGAGACCATTGATCTGCTGTTGATACATCGGCCTGATCCTTTAATGCAAGCAGACGAGCTTGCAAAGACTTTCCAAGAATTACAGCAAGCAGGCAAAGTAAAAAATTTTGGTGCCTCAAATTTCACGGTCTCACAATTCGAGCTGCTAGCGTCGCGCTTTCCTTTAGTCACCAATCAAATCGAATTTTCTTTACTACACCTCGCTCCTTTGCAAGATGGCACCCTCGATCAATGCCAACGTCTACGCATCGCCCCAATGATTTGGTCGGCGCTATCTGGTGGCAATTTATTTGCCGGGAATGATGAACGCGCCGTGCGAGTGCGCAGCGTTTTGGGTGAGATCGCGGCCAAGCACGAGGTGAGTATGACGACTATTGCCATTGCCTGGATACTGCAACATCCCGCTAGGCCTGCGGTGCTCACTGGTTCAGGGCGAATCGCAGTGATCGAAGAGACGGTGGCAGCAACGAAGATCAAACTGAGCCGCGAGGAGTGGTTTGATTTATGGTGTGCGGCGATAGGTAGGGGTGTTGATTGAAGTTAGCTAGACATTTGTTCGGCGTATTTCGCCGCCAAGCGGGACTCATTCCCTCTCAGCTACACTCAACTGCCTCCCGTCCAAGACTGCTTCACGCAAAGGGAATTACTCCCGCCCTACCGTGTGATCTAAATCAAGCTCGTTGTAGCGGTCGCAGATATCGCGCCAACGTGATGCTAAATCGCTGCGCTGTTTTTCCAAAATTTGGCGAATTTCATCAGGGTCATTGATGCCGCTTATTTTTTCTGCCAAGGTGAGCGATGGTGAATCGAGTACGATGTCTGCCCCGCGAAAAAGCAAATCACGCACTGTGACATCCACTGCTTCGATTGAGCCTTGCTTACTTTCAGGATGCAAAAAATAATTGATCACGGTGTACACAAAACGCCGCTCTTTATCACTGTCGACCATGCTCACAAGCTGCTGGGCGCGGCTTCGCAGTAATACGCGCTCAGCGCCTTTTTCTTCGCGCGCCTGAGTCCAATGTTGGCGCGCTTTTTCGCAATTAGCCGCTAGTTCGTCGTGACTAATTTTGACCCCATCAAGATACCAGCCTGGCGTTGGCACATGTTGGCTCGCGTATTTCGGTAACTTGCTTTCACACTCACGCAACATGCTGCGGTATTGCGTATCGATACTTTTCATTTGATTGAAGGTCTCTTGAAACAACTCTCGATGCCGTTTTTCCGCATTTTCCATGCGTCGCTTATCGTAATTCGTAAAGAGTTGAATCAACCATAAGATAGGTGAGAGTTCCATCACGCCGCCCTTCATGTAAATAAAACCTCGGTTCTAACTATTGTGACACGTGAGTCAACCTATAAAAATTAGGTTTATTGATATACACGATGCTGTATTTTCTTGTTACGCATATAGATAAAGCGCATTAATGCCTATTTTTTGGCATACTCCACCAATTTTAAACTTCCCTTTCACCCTTCATCACCATAACGCGCCTTCATTTCCTTGTACGAAGAGGCAATCAGTTTCTTGAGGATTTTGATGTCAATCTCGCTAAGGCGGCGCACGTAGAGACAGGATTTCCCCATTTTGTGTTTGCCTAGTTTGCTGAGTAGGTCGGTATGATCGGGGCTGCTTGCCATCAAGTAAATGCTGATGTCACCTTTACGCGAAGAGAACCCCGTCCTACAACTTTCCCCGCTATGGCCACTTTCATAGGTGTAACGATAGTGGCCAAAACCCACGATGCTCGTGCCCCACATCACTGGCGGCTGTTTGGTCACTGCTTGCATCAAGGTTGCAATGGCCATGCAATCGCTGCGGCGTTCTTCATCGTCAATGTTTGCCAGATACTCGTCTACGCTCAGCGCGCTTGGCTTGGTTTTAGCTTCTGCCATGCTTGCCTCCGAGCTTGATTTGCTACTTTATTCTAGTTCAAATTTTTCTGAAGTCGACAGCAGTTCGGATACAGGCCGGACACTTTTCGGACACATTGCGGACAGGTGGACAGGGGAATGGAAATTTTTAATCCATAAAAATCAAGCATTTAAAACTGGCACGCTTCCTGCAATACAACTTGCAAATCAATTGCATGAGGCACTTCATGATTCGCGATACGTCCGCACAAGATAAAGTTTTGCAAGCCCCCGCTGTTTGGCGGCAGCGGTCGTGGCTGCTTGGACTTGGCATCGTCGCCGTTGTGCTCGTCCTCGGCGTCTTGCTGAGTTCCAAGTGGTTGTCGAGTTCCCAGTCTGTGAATGCAGCACGTTTAAAAATTGCCCCAGTCACCCGAGCTACCTTAGTGCGCGATGTGTCAGTCAATGGACGCGTCGTCGCCGCTGTTAGTCCGACTTTGTATTCCACTGCGCCTAGCACCGTGACACTTAAAGTTAAAGCGGGCGACACGGTAAAGAAAGGCCAAGTCGTCGCCGAATTAGAATCGCCCGACCTCAGCAACCAATTGCAGCGCGAGCAAGCCAGTTATGAGCAACTCGAAGCCGAGGTCGCGCGCCAACGCATTTTGGCGCGCAAACAAAAATTATTGGCGAGACGCGATGCAGATCAAGCAGAAATTGAACGTGTCTCCGCCGAACGTACCTACCAACGTATCGAGGGAGCGGGCGTCACAGGCATCATCGCAAAAATCGACTTCCTCAAAGCGCAAGACGCATTAAAAACAGCCGAGATTCGGGCGAAGCATGCAGAGCAGGCGGCTAGTCTAGATGTCGAAGATGTGGACTTGAACTTGAAAACCAAAGTAAGCCAGCTACAACAACAAAAGCTGGTGCGCGATAACGCCCAGCGGCGTGTCGATGAACTGCGTTTGCTCGCTCCGGTTGATGGATTCGTTGGTACGCTTTCCGTCGCGAATCGCAGTGTGGTTGCGGCAAACACAGCATTGATGACCTTGGTCGATTTGTCCCAGCTTGAAGTCGAATTAGAAATTCCAGAAACCTATGTAGCGGAACTCGGCTTAGGAATGACGGCTGAAGTGCTTATCAATGGCAACAAGGTCTTAGGAAAACTCTCCGCCTTATCACCCGAAGTCGTGCGCAACCAAGTCTTGGCACGCATGCGCTTCAACGGTGAGCAACCGGCTGGCTTAAGGCAAAGCCAGCGCATCAGTGCACGTTTGCTGATCGAGGAGAAAGTGAATGTACTCACGCTACCACGCGGCCCTTTCGTGGAAAACCAAGGTGGGCGTTATGTCTATTTAGTAGAGGGCGGCGTGGCGCGTCGCGTACCTATGAAATTGGGTGGCACGAGTATTTCTGCCGTGGAAATTGTCGAGGGATTGAAAGAGGGCGACCAAGTCGTGATCGCTGGCAGCGACTTATTTGATAATGCGCCCCGCGTGAGCATTAACTAATCGATACAAACTGAAATTACAAAACACCGCAAATCATCGAAAGGATTCTTCAATGTTACGCATGACCAATTTGAACAAAGTCTATCGCACCCACATGATAGAGACGCACGCCCTGCGCGGCTTTGAAATTCACGTCAAAGACGGTGAATTCGTCACCGTAACAGGGCCTTCAGGTTCAGGAAAAACCACCTTTCTAAACATTGCAGGCTTATTAGAAGAATTGACCGATGGTGATTATTTACTAGATGGCGTGAGCGTCAAAGGCATGAACGACAACGAACGTTCACGCCTACGTAACGAAAAATTGGGCTTCATTTTTCAAGGCTTTAATTTAATTCCTGACCTCAACTTATTCGATAACGTCGATGTGCCTTTGCGCTATCGCGGCTTTAATGCGGCCGATCGCAAACGCCGCATCGAAGACGCCTTGGCACAAGTGGGTTTAGCCGCACGGATGAAACATTACCCCGCCGAATTGTCGGGCGGACAGCAGCAACGCGTTGCGATTGCTCGCGCACTAGCAGGCTCGCCAAAATTACTTCTGGCTGACGAACCAACTGGGAATTTAGATAGCCAGATGGCGCGCAGCGTGATGGAGTTATTAGAAGAAATCAACGCGCGCGGTACGACGATTTTGATGGTCACGCACGACCCAGAATTAGCCGTGCGCGCGCAGCGCAATGTGCACATTATCGACGGCCAAGTGTCAGATTTGGTGCGTAAGCTACCTTCGCTATATGAAGCAGCACCCACACCTGCGGCAACGACGGCTGCGGATTTTGCCGTTAATTCTTAGACCAGAACAGGATAGGCAATCATGTGGCATTACTACTTTTTCCTAGGCATACGCAATTTACGCCGTAATCCTTTACTGACGGCGCTGATGGTCTTGACGCTGGCAATTGGCGTCGCGGCTAGCGTCTCCACACTCACGATTTTGCACGTGATGTCGGGCAACCCGATACCGCATAAGAGCGATAAGTTACTTGTTCCGGTGGTCGATAATTTTCCCTTAGAGGGCTATGTGCCGGGGGCATTTTCGGAACAAGACCAATTGACTTACCGCGATGTGGCGAATTTTTTGAACAGTAAGCAAGGTGTGCGGCGCACCGGTGTGTATGGCATTTTTTTGAATGTTGAACCAACCCGCGCTGATCTCAATGTCACTCCTGTGGCGGGCTTAGCCGTTAGCAGCGATTATTTTTCCATGTTTGAAGTGCCCATCGCGCAGGGTAGAACGTGGACGGAAGGAGAAGAAAAGAGTGCGGCAAAAGTACTTGTTTTAAGCGCACAACAAAGTGAAAAATTGTTTGGCAAAGACACCGCCGTCGGCAAACGCCTGCGCATTGATGGCAATGAATTTGACGTGATCGGCGTATTGGGTAAATGGGATCCCGTGC
>OFRM01000793.1_pt1 | contig 11964 bp, 20 predicted proteins | sample 1543101 | NCBI WGS metagenome assembly OFRM01 (sample SAMN07774223, study PRJEB24372) | wastewater metagenome | isolation source: Exp Tend VB 0WW | collected 2016-02
TCAAATAAAAGATATGAAGCACAAAGAATTGCACGGCGAGAAAGTACGCAAGGTTGATGCGATGTACGCCCACGAGGCCTATGACTACCTCGAATCAAAAGAGGTTAGGCCGATCAAAGCAGTGATAGAGGCGATTGTAGAAGAACGCGGATACGTCAAGTTTGGGCAATTAGAGCCTCTTGTACGATCTCAAATAAATGTTCCGCGTGGATGGTCTGTGACGGACATAGCGAGAACGTGCGAGAACCTATTTATCATCTTCGGCACTCCAAATCTATTCGCTCACATCGACGCAGAGGCGACGATCAAGAACGTGTTGGACTCAGAAGAGAAACGTTTGCCGTGCGGATCGGTAATAAGTCCAAGTTATATGCCGTCAGATCAAGAGCAATACGGCAGGCGATGCGTTTACCCAGGGAGGAGGATATGAACAGAGAGATTAAATTCAGGGCGATTCATAAAGGGGCGATTATTCACGGCTACCCCTACAAGACTTGCGCGGGTCAGTGGTGGATGACTACGCCGGACGGTCAGAAGCGAATCAAGCCTGACACTTTAATGCAATACACCGGACTAAAGGACAAGAACGGTAAAGAGATTTACGAATCAGATCGGATAACCGTGAACGGCTCGGAGTATACGGTTGAATGGCGTGGCGGTGCTTCTATGTATCTGGCTCGGACTATCCGCTGAACAGTGCGTGGTTTATGGGTGGCAATCCGACCGTTGTGGGGAATATCTATGAGTCTTAAGGCGACACGAGAATATAGACGGTCACCAAAAGGTGTTCTTACGAATATGTACGACCATATGCGTCGCCGTCACAGTGTTGAATTTACGCTTAAGGAGTTTCACGAAAGATTCCTAACCGACCGAAGATTCCTGCGTCTGCACGCTGAATGGGTGGAAAAGGGCTTTGACAGGTCATCTAAACCATCGCTTGACCGCATTAACCGGAAGAAGCCGTACACAATCCGTAATACCCAGATGTTAACGTGGGCGGAAAACCGCTACAAGCAAACTATGGAGCGGCGATCCAGAAAAGGAGTGGTGATTCAATTGTTGAACGGTCGGGTTGTTGGGCGATATCTAAGTCAGCGAGAGGCTGTTCGGGTAACGGGACTTACACAAGGGCTAATCAGTAATGTGCTTAACGGACGCCGAAACCACACGGGCGGATATCAGTTTGTTTACGAACACGCGGAGGGCAAATGAGAAATCTCACAGTGCAAAGAATCCATTGGTGCAGATGTGAATACTGCAAACCGTCACTGAGACGGCGACTTAAAAACGCAGGACTTGCGTTGATCGCAATCACCGGAATATGGGCGGCTGTCAAGGCTTACAAAGAGAATAGGAATGAACGCAACCAAAGCCGATAACAAGACTGGCAATTAGCCGACGCCCTAACTTGCAATTAGCCGACGCCCTAACTTGCAATCAGCCGAAACGTCACGTTATTTATCAATCGGAAGCGAACCGTTCAGCCGCCACAGCATCAGGCCCGCTTCCCCTTGTTTACCCTAGCCTTAGCGGCTAACACGGAGAGCTTAGCAGCCTCCGTCCCGATATTAGAGGATCGGGACATTCTTAGGATAGCGATTCAGTAGGAACGCTTAAAGTTGAAAGGTTCATTACGTTTAAGGACGAAAATTATGATGGATTCAACCTCAGTTATATCGCAAGCAACACACGGAATCATCAAGGAACTGGCAACGGATTACGAAGTCTCATTGTCTCGAATGTACGAGATTCTAGGGAAAGACAATCCCTATCCGAAAGCCCGGCGATTGATCCGAAAGATCGCCCGGCACAACCAGGAAGGGGCACGGCTTATCAAGGCTGACCTCGACACGTTGTTTATGGACGTTCTGCACGAAGAGCAGGCTCCGTCATTAGAGGCATTACATAAGGAATCCTTCGAGGCGGTGCAAGCGTTGTTGGCAGACAAACCGAAGTGCGTAAAGGAAATGGAACTCAGGGAGTTGATCGCTATTGCGTCGTCAATGTTATCGAGCGTACAGCACGGATTAAAGATGGTCGATAGGGCTGCATAAGGGAAGCAGTAGGGAGGAGAGCGTGAGCGAAGAACGAAAAACAGCGATTGACGTTGAAGAGGAACCGATGGTCGAAGTGACCTTTACTTGCCCATATTGCGAGGAACGAATGATTGACCTAGTTTATACCCGACATCTTACTGCGAACGATCTCGTGGAGTGCGATTACTGCTTCCGACTGGCTTACGTGGGGGAAGTATGAACGCTGACATCACCCGCGTAAGCAACGCGATAGCCAAGCATATAGAGACGTTCGTATGCACTCATAAAGAGTGGCACGTCGAAGAGCTGCGCAGATTCGTATTCGACAAGGTGAATGGCTACGTGGCACCGGCCTCACCCGACAGGATACTCCGCGATCTTCGGCAGAAGGGACGCGTCAATTACGTTGTACTCAGCAGGTCACAGAGTCTTTACAAATCGCTCCCGGTGGGGCAGATGAGGCTTTTCTAATGAGATATTTTTCGATGTTTAGCGGGATAGGTACAGGAGAGAAAGGAATTGAGCGAGCGTTTTCGGTACGACAAATACAACAAGCGGATGGCAACGATGGAATTTGCAGGGACGCTGAAAGCAGTGGGGGCAACGGCGAATCTGAGATCAGATTCGCCCATTGCGTCGGATTCTCCGAGATCGACCGCCACGCAGAAGCGATCTACAAGTACCACTACCCCGACCACCGAAACTATGGCGACGCAACCGGGATTATTTGCGACGGCCTCCCCGACTTCGACTTTCTCATCGGTGGATTTCCTTGTCAAAGCTTTTCAATTGCAGGTAAAAGACTTGGTTTCGAGGACACGCGAGGCACTTTATTTTTTGAGATCGCACGGATTTTACGCGACAAGCGACCGTCCCATTTTCTTCTTGAGAACGTCGCCGGACTCCTTTCTCACGACAACGGAAATACTTTCAGAGTCATCGTGTCCACGCTTACAGAAATGGGGTATGACACGGAATGGAATGTTATCAACAGCAAGGATCACGGCGTTCCCCAGAACCGGGAAAGAGTGTTCATTGTCGGACATATTAGAGACCGAGGTTGCGGACAAGTATTTTCTGTCGGAGACGGCGATGGCGGGGATTCTGAGGAGATACGAAGAGAACGATCTCTCAGAGGACGAAATAAAACAGATGCGGGATGCCTTACAACACGCGGAATCAACCGGTTCGGCAGGGCAGACCTAGACAACCTGATATACCCAATGCACCAGACACAAATTCCAATAATAGGTTCTACGCAGAATCATCAGGCATGGCGAAATGACGGCTTGTCTCCGACGCTGACGAAAGCAATGGGCGAGGGTGGTGGGCAAACGCCGATGATCCTAGCATCTCGTGGCCTGCCACGAGATGGGCGTAACGAGCAGCAATTAGAACCGCGTCACGATGGGCTGACGAACAGTTTAACGAGCGTGGAGAAAGATAACTTGGTGATAGCGAACTGTTTGACACCCGATGCCTATTTAACACGAGGTGAACGTAACCGCGACGAAAACGGTAGAGCGGTATTAACTTCAATGCACGACCGACGCATCCGCCGTCTCACTCCCAGAGAATGTGAAGCACTCCAGGGACTTCCTCCCGACTACACGAAGTTCGGCAGATACGGCGACGAGATAAAGGAAGTATCAGACACGCAGCGTTACAAAGGACTCGGTAATGCGTTCACGGTAAACGTCATCGAGGCGATCATTACGCGAATGTTAGAAAAGGGCTGCATTGAATGACACACAGAAAGAAGGCGTCGAGTACGCGAACAATTCACGACGCGGACAAGCCTTTTAACGTTGCCTGTAAGCGTTGTAATCAAGGCTTTCACGCGAAACCGTCTGCTGTGAGACAGGGTAAGGCTCGAACGTACTGCTCTAACGAGTGCCGAACTGCCGACATAGGTTTACGGGACGTGGAGTGCGGGTATTGCCTGAAGCCCTTTCAAGTCTTTCCCGCCCGTCTGAGAAAGGTATCAACCGAAAAGATTTTCTGCTCAAAGGAGTGTGTCGCGTTGGATCAAAAAAAGAAGATAAGTTTGCCGTGCGTTCAATGTAAGGCAGAGTTCGAGATAAAACTATCCAGTTTACTCGGCAAGAAGGGGGCGGGAACGTTCTGCTCGATGAGATGTAAAGCTGCGTATATGTCGGGCAGCCAATTAACCACCAGCGGGGTTAACCGCAACACAACGAGTAAAGGCGGCAAGCGGGACGATCTCGGCGGACAATACTTTCGGAGTTCATGGGAAGCTAATTACGCACGCTATCTAAATTGGCTGAAAGATAACGGTGAGATCGACAGATGGGAGTTTGAGCCTGATACATTTGAGTTTCATAAGATCAAACGAGGCCATAGATTCTACACGCCGGACTTTAAGGTGTTCGACCGGGCGGGCAGGTATGAGTACCACGAAATTAAGGGGTATATGAGCCCGCAAAGTGCAACGAAGCTAAAGCGAATGGCGAAGTACTATCCGAATGAACCTTTGCTTTTGGTTGACCGCAAATCGTATTTAGCACTTGAGAAGTCAATCAAGGGGTTGATCCCGAATTGGGAATAGATGGCGAATCGTAAGAACAACACCAAGCGAGTTAGGGATGCAGGAAACGATAGACCTGCTCAAGAAAGTGACGAACGTATCGAGCAACGCCGATTAATGAACGAATGGCTTAACAAGATGGAGAAGGACATAGACCGTACACCGCTATGGTGCTACGAGAGATTTAAGAGGGTGTTTGGATGAAGCATATTATTTCACTCGGAGCGGGTGTACAGAGTTCGACAATGGCTCTTATGGCGGCACACGGCGAGATAACGCCGATGCCTGAGTGTGCGATCTTCGCGGATACAGGAGCAGAGCCTAAGAGGGTTTATGAATGGCTTGACTGGCTAGAAACGCAATTACCGTTTCCGGTCTATCGCGTGATGCACGGCGAGGGGTTGCTAGCCAACGTAATGATGCCGATAAAGATCAACGGGCAAAAGGAGCGGTTTGTATCGGTTCCGTTCTTTACCGATTCGCACAATTCCGGGATGACCAGGCGGCAATGCACGCGAGAGTTCAAGATAACGCCGATTAAGAAGAAAGTTAGAGAATTATGCGGACTAGCAAAAGGCGAACGTGTAAAGAAGGGAGAGGTTTTAGCCACGCAATACATCGGCATTTCTACCGACGAAGCAACGCGGATGAAGGACAGTCGGACGCATTGGATCAAACACCGATGGCCTCTAATCGAGCAACGAATGAACCGCACCGACTGCCTTAATTGGATGCGTGAGAAGGGCTATCCCGAACCCGCTAAATCATCCTGCACGTTCTGCCCGTACCACGATAATCGACACTGGCGGAATATGAAAGATAACGAACCAGAGGCATGGGATCAGGCTGTAATGGTGGATAGACATTTACGGTCAGGGATCGCGGCTGTCAGCCGCGATCTAACAGCGAATCTTTACCTACACCGATCATTAAAACCGCTTGAAGAGGTTGATCTAAGCACGGCAGAGGAACGCGGACAGATCAATATGTTCGAGAACGAATGTGAGGGAATGTGCGGAGTATGAAATGCAAGACGTGTGAAAGAGAGCGGGCTATCCGGTGGTGGTGCTCACCCTGCTACCAAAGGGGACTGCGAAGCGGTGAGATCACGACACGCGGACGGCATCATTCTATTTTCCGCAAGGGGGCGGACAGAGGGCCGGGGCGACCGAGAAAGAGGAATCAGAGTCTTTTGTTGTTTCTGGTCAGCGTCCTGCTGAGTGCTAGATATTGTGGGTCTAAAGAAGAAAGTATTAGGTAAAACGCTATGGAATGTGGAAGTAAAAAGGTTGATTATGTGTCTAGAAAATCGTACAATAAGAACGGGTCGAAATGGTGCTGTCTACACCACTCCAACCCTAACCACATCACCTATATTGGAGGCGAATATGGCTAAAGAAAGCCTACCTAATTACTATTCCAAAATCAAAAAGCGTATCCGTGCGAGAGTCCGCAAGGTCCGAGCCTCAGGCTGTTGGGAGTGGCAAGGTTGCCGAAACCCGAATGGGTACGGGCGTATCTCATTTCGCGGGTCGGGTGAGTGGGCACATCGCGTAGCGTTTGAGGTTTTTAACGGACGCGAACCTCAAGGATGGGTACTGCACTCTTGCGACAATCCGCCGTGCGTCAACCCTGCACATCTTCGGGAAGGAACGCCAAAGGATAATTGTGCCGACAGAGATCAGCGTGAGCGATCGGGGTGGCAAAAGAATCCGGGAACGTGGGCACTTAATCGCCATTTCGCAGTTGTTGGCAAACGTAGACTTTCTGACGAGCAAGTCACCGACTTACGACGACGATACGCTAACGGGGAGACTGCAAAAGCTCTTGCCAAAGAGTTTGGTGTTTCGTTCTATCACGTACCACGAATTGCACACGGCAAGATTTATCGTTTAGACGTGAACGGAAAAGAGATGCCCCTATTCAAACCGACCGCAAAGATGCACAACCTTTTCGGCCGTAAGCGTCTAGACAACGATCAGATTTGAGTGAAATTGGGTGGTCGGTTTTTTGTGTCTGGAGATTGATATGAGTGAAATGATAGACCTACGACAGAAAGTTGACGAGTGGCAGGCAGAGGCAGACGCCTTCGATGCTAAAGGCGATGCGTGGGACGAGTTTCTAAACCGTAAGAACCCCATCGAATATAGCGACAGTTACGCGGGATTCCAATTCGGATGGAATGCGGCTATTGCCTATATGAAGGGCGAGAGAAAGACTCTCAAAGTGCCCGACATCTGCAAGTGCCCAATCCGGCAACCGAACCGATCTGAATGTTCGAGGTGTGGCAAACCGTATCACCCTGACGGAAGTGCATTCAGTGGGCGTAATGCGTAATTCAAAGTTGAGTGGTCGGCTTTTTGTGTCTTGAAATGTCCCATTAAGGGACAAAAGATGTCCCGATTCACGCTATTGGGACACATTTGAGGGCTATGAAACTTCTATCGCAGGAGCAGATTAGAGACTATTCCGATAAGCGGGTGATGTTGCCGTTATCAGGTGGCATCAACTCGATTTACGATATCAAGGAAAACAGCGGCGGCGATACCCGGTGCTTATTGGGGCCGGGACGATGTACCGGAGGTTTTCAAGTGCGATGTATGCGAACGACTCTAACGCCAGAATGCACCGTCACATCAAGAAAGTTAGCGAGCAAAACTATGAAAAGAGCTTACACCGAAACACCGGAAGAATTAGAGGCAAGAGTGGGTGTCCTAGTGGCACAAAGGAAGTTACAAGTGCTGAGGGAAAGGGCTTGGGACGCCTACGCGGGGCAAAGCGTCGAGTTCACGGTCACGGGTGCCTTCAACGCGGGATTCGAAGCAGGGGTCTTATCTCAACACGTCTCGCCCGTCTGCGTTTACTGCCGATCGCCACTAACCGCCCAAGTTGGCTACGTCGTCACCACCGTCGAGGGCCAGACTGATGGCTGTTGCGAGCCTTGCTGGGTCAGGATGTCCACACCTGATGGTGGGGATTTTCTTACACAAGAAAAATCCTCGATTCAGGAAACCCCGGTCAATTGCTCAGCGTGCGGCGGCTACTGGGCTCACATAACCGATTCTGTCGGGCACGAATGCATCAATGACGCGGAGAAGGCCCGCGAGTTCTTGAGATCGATGGGCTGGACGGCGATGATCCGTGACGATGTGATCGGGTGCATGATCGCGTTCCTCCACGATCAAAAGAGATAGGACCCATCCTAGGGTTGTCTCAGAATCCGGGACGAGTTCATTATCGGGACAGAATCCGTACCAGTAGTACGTTAATCGGGACAGATTTGAACCAATAGACGCGAGGATTGAATAAATGAGTAAAAGCACCATCTCCACATTTCAACTCTTTCAAGCGATTCCAGATAGAGAGGATTGTCAGTTGCTCCACGGACTTGACCTGACATTAAACAAAATCAAGTGCGGTGTATAAAACGGGAGTGGGTGAAGATTCCCCTGTAAGACGTTATGAGAATTTGTGAAATCGAAGGCTGTGGACAGAAGCACGGCCTGTACTGCGATACCCGCACGGAGATGTCGAACGGGGCGATGGACATTTGTCTGTGCGATGCGGGCTACGTCAAAAGATTTGGAGATTAAGAAATGATACATCAACTTAAATTTGTTTGGGCACGATTTGTTTGTGCGGTTTGGAATCACACCTTTACTCAGGACGATTACGGCATTGTCTATTGTGAGCGATGTAATTGGTACGGCGGTCCCGCTGGCTCGTGGAATGAACCACTAGAGAAAAAATAGTTTTCTAAATCGGTTGCTCTACGAGCGTGACATCCGAACCCAAAATCACGCACGAGGATCATAAACGGGAGTGGGTGAAGATTCCCATCCGAGACAGTCCCGATAAGGGCGGGCGTAGCATGAAAGCATTGTTTTCCAGAAATGGTTTTGTTCCCGGGCAACGGGCAGGTATTCGATCCTGCAAGCCGCCATACGTCCCGGTCAACCAACTTGGCAGTAATAAATCAATGCGTATAAGTGGCTCAAGCTGTCGTAAATCTCCCGGCAAATAGATAGGGGCTGAACCTCCACTGGAACAGCCCTCACTATCTATCACTTAGGGATCGTTAGCCGAAAAAACCCTTCTAAGAGTCTATCAGATAAGACCAAGAAAGGGAATGGCGGGGGTGTATCAGGAAATAGAAATATGACTCCACTAGAAATGCACAAACAGATGTTTCCTCACGTAAATTTGAACTATTACCAAATGGATCTACTTGAGGTAGAGATTCAGGATGAGGACATTTGGGCAGAGACATTGCGCTTTTGGCTGTCAAATGATTATCGAGGGCAATCGGTCGGAAAGATGATCGATTATTACAAACAGAAGTTGGAAGAACGAAAGAAAGGTGGATGGCAAGATGTAGGGAGATGGGATGGCAAAGAGGTTGAACCGCACTGTCAAACGTGCTTCGACCTCAAGAAGATAATGCACTTCCCGACTCCTGGCAGTATAGAGGGCGCGGTTGAGATCGACTGCGAATGCGTGAGAGTGAAATTATGACAGATTTTGAAGCAACTCTAGTTTGGACGGTTCGCTGTAAGTGCGGAAGGATCGAGTCTGCAACTCCCGCTATCCGCGATTGGTTTGGGGTTTGGGATGAGGAAGATGTTGAAGGCCAGAACGCCATCGAGGATATGGAATTGAGGGGATGGACGTTCGAGCGGACAAGCTACGAGGAACTAACGCCGATTTGCCCGGAATGCTCTGCACCAACCGAAGCGGAACAGATTGCTGACCATTGCCGTCGAAACAACATCACGCATCACTCCATCAACGTAGACGGAAGCTGCAATATGGGATGCTGTTAAACGAATTTTGATGCGTAAGAGTGGAGATATAAAGAATCAGCAGGAGTGAAATTATGGAGAAAGCAGAAATGAAAATTGAAACGGCTTGTCACGCTTGCGGAATGCTGACGGGATCGGCGCGAGAGTATCACCCGTGGACGGTCTGTGAACTGTTCAAGGCAACACGGGACTCCACAAGCGTTCGCGGCAACATCAGGGCGGTTATCGAATACGGGATGAAGGCTCAGAAAGCGGGTGTGTCTATCGAGGACGCGATGCGGGACTTTAATCTCGTCAGCCCGATAGACCCCGACGATCCCCCGACCGGGGAGAGGGGACAATAGTTTGAGGGAGTGAAAGAAAAGTGAATCGAATTATGTGCGAACGTGGTAGAATAGAAGCGAGCCGAAGGGGTGCTATCAACACCGCTTCAGCTCTAACCAAATCCATTATTCGAGGTAATGAAATGGCTAAAACGAGCCTACCAAAGAACCAATCACCAAACAAATACTCTGCGCCAACCTTGAGCCGATTCTGGAGCAAGGTCGATGTTGCTGGCGCGTTCGATTGCTGGCTCTGGATCGCTGGCAGATGCAAGGCTAACTGGCACGGACAGTTCTACGTAAGCGGAGATGTTGGACGAATGCCGTCTCATAGGGTTGCGTTTGAGATTGCGAATGGCGAAATTCAGGACTCCGCGTTGTTCGTTTGTCATAAATGCGACAACCCAGCCTGCGTCAACCCAAATCACCTATTTCTTGGCACGGCTAAGGACAATTCTCAAGACGCATCGCGGAAAAGGCGAAATCGACGCGGGCGTGTTAGCGGAACGTATGTCCGCCGCGTGCGGTCTATATCGGCGGAACGTCAAATCGAACTACGGGCGGACTACGCAACCGGCGCATTCACTATTGACGAACTCAGTCAGAAATACGGATCGTCCGCGACGACCGTATGGCGCGCACTGGTCACAACCAAACACTACGACCGAGAAAGAACCAACCGCCCCTCTAAGGGCAAGGAAACGAAATAAATGGGCAAAAGATTTTATTGCCAGAAGTGTAAGAAGCAGATTGGAGAAGATGCTCCGTGGACGGGGCGTATCAAGTGGATAACGTGCGACGGCTGTGGAGCCAGTGTCAGTAAATTTGAACAAGCGCTTAGGCTGGCGGCTTGGCTGGCGAATGACTGTGGATCGTGTGAAACGTGTAGCTCTACTTTTTCTACACTTGATTACGCAGAACTAGACCGGATGCGAGCCGAATTATCGGAAGCCGAAAGAGATCGGTTAGACCAATTCGGCTAACCCCCTCCACAAGGAACGAGAGACAGGAGAACCTATGACGATTATTACCAATTTTGACTATCCGCCCATTCCTGTCCGTTCGTTCGATTGGTCGGCGGTTCTTGACGGGTACGATGGAGCCCCGGACGCGACAGGAATCTATTCGATGGTAGGACACGGGGCGACCGAACAAGAGGCTATTGACGACCTGAAAGAGCAGATAGAGGAAAACCTATGACCGACGACCAGATCAAGGTACTAGAGGCGATGGTGAAGTACGGCGCGACAAAAGGACTCGCCACTGGTGATGTCACACCCGAAGAACAAGACGCCCTCACCGCAGCGATTGAGTACATACGTGATATGCGGGAGATCGAGGCGGCGGAGTACGTCATTATTGGCGAACATCACCTGTGTCGGTTTAACGTCGGATGGAAAGACGGCCCTCACGGGGCTGCATTTAACCATCTCCGCGAAGCATTCAAGGCGGTTAAGGGAGGTAAGTATTGATGCGAACATTTAACACACAGAAAGAGATAGACAGCGCTCTCGACGAGAGAGGTAATTTAATCATTGATGACAATGTGACCTTTAATTGTGATGTGAAGATTTCGGGGAACATCAACGCGTGGGGCATCGACGCGTGGAACATCAACGCGGGGAACATCGACGCGGGGAACATTAAGGCGGGGAACATTAACGCGTGGAACATCAGCTTTTACGCTATCTGCGTGAGCTACGCCTCATTTCGGTGTAAGTCTGCCGTCGGTTGTCGAGATAATGCTAAAGCGATCTGTCTTGATTCTCAGATCGTGTACACGGCGGAAGCGACGGTAGTTAAGGGAGGTAAGGAGTGATGATCTACGCAGAAAGATACGGTGACGAGGGCGAGCCATACATCGCAGAACGTGGAGTGTTTGTAACAATAGACGAGTACATCCCTTACCGTGAGAAGGGTTGGGTATCGCTACCTGAGATCGATGTCAAAGCGGACAAAATCATCAAACTCCGCAACACGCCGGAAAGGGTGCTGAAATATTTAGCCCCAATGATTCGGGTCGGTGAAGAAGCCCGCGAAGAGCTACACAGAAGACTGGAGGCAAAATGAACGACACGCTAAAGACCACAGACGCTCTGCCTGATGGAGCACGGCTAGTACAGCCACTTAAAAGCCACCCACCGAACCAAGTCTGTAGCGGGTGCTGTCCGTGCGTCTGTCACGGCGTTTCGTGGAAGCCGTGCAAGTCGTGTTTACCGCATCACTGGCAGTATGAACTTAGAGAAAGGGGG
>OFRM01000794.1_pt1 | contig 11958 bp, 14 predicted proteins | sample 1543101 | NCBI WGS metagenome assembly OFRM01 (sample SAMN07774223, study PRJEB24372) | wastewater metagenome | isolation source: Exp Tend VB 0WW | collected 2016-02
GTCGGGTTCATATCTATATTTCTATATAAAAGGTATTCAGCAAAAAAGTAATATACCCAACAAGATATTATGGCAGAAAAGGGGTATAATGGCGGCATATGAATAATTTTAAAAACCCAATGGTTGCCGCCGCTTCAGTATTGGCCGCAGGCTTCCTACTTTGCGCTATTATTGCAGGCTATTCTTTTTATTCAATTAGGGCGATGGACAACCAACTTTCCGTTACTGGTTCTGCTAAACAAGAAATAAAGGCCGACTCGGTTAAATGGCTGGTTACAGTTTCGCGCCCTGCATATGCATATTCACTTAAAACGGGTTACGGCCAAGTTGCATCAGACCTTAAAATAGTAAAAGCATTTTTTGCTAATCATGGGTTTGCAGAAACTGAACTAAATGTTTCAACTGTGTTTATGGATGAAGTGTATAGCAATACGAACCCTCCGCCAGAAAGTAAGCCTTATGTGCTTAGGCAAACAATTGAGCTCTCTTCAAAAGACGTAGAAAAAGTTTCAGCGCTTTCAAAAAATATTCAAGATATCATAGACCAGGGTGTTATTTTAAGCGCCCAAGCGCCTAATTATTCGTATTCTGCGCTCGCAGACCTTCGCGTTTCATTGCTCGCTGCCGCACTTAAGGATGCAAAGGCAAGAGCTGAGTCTATTGCAGGAATGGCAGGAAATAAGGTCGGAAAGCTAAAGTCGGCCTCAAGCGGTGTTGTTCAGGTACTTCCTGTGGGTTCAGTTGAAGTTTCAGATTACGGTTCATACGATACATCGAGCATCGACAAAGAGGTAATGGTTACTGTTCGTGCGTCGTTCAGTATCAAATAAATTCGGCGTTTTAAATCTTTAATCGCAATACTTTATAAATGACATTATTATGGCAATACTTCTCGACGGAAAAAAAATACGTAATGATATTGCTGAAGAACTTAAGGCGAAGATTTCTGCTGAAAAGAAAGTGCGGGGAACTGTGCCTGTTCTTGCTATTGTTCAGATAGGAGATAATAAGGAGTCGGAAGCATATATAAAGAACAAAAAGAAATTTGGCGAAACATGCGGCTCTGAAGTAAGGCACGTGCATCTTCCTGTCGACATTTCAGAAGATGACCTGCATGCTGAAATTAAAAAACTAAATGCCGATACTACTGTTCACGGTATTATCACTCAAATGCCGTTTCCGAAGCATTTGAACAAAGAAAAAATTGTCGAATATATTGCGCCGGGTAAAGATGTAGACGGCCTTACGGCTGCAAGCATAAAAGGTTTGTGGATAGGTAGTAAAGACACATTTATGCCTGCGACAACACGTGGCGTCATGACACTTCTTAAACACTACAATATTGAAATTGCCGGAAAGAAAGCGGTGGTTATTGGCCGTTCAACACTTGTAGGAAAACCTACGGCTATTGCCCTTACTAATGCTGACGCTACGGTAACACTTTGCCACTCTGGTACAACTGAACTCGAATATCATACGCTCGCTGCAGACATTATCGTAACAGCCGTCGGCCGACCTCGTCTTATAACAGAGCATCATGTGCGACCCGACCACGTTATTATAGATGTGGGAATTACCATGGAAGACTTACCCGATGGTATTTCGGGCAGACACGCAGTGGGAGATGTAGACTTTCATGAAGTTTCAAAAATTGTTCACGCAATATCTCCAGTTCCCGGCGGCGCTGGGCCGATGACGGTTGCATCATTGTTCCAAAACTTATTTGACGCGTATCTTAATTCGGAACATAATATGTCGCATTAAGGCGCGTACGTTGTATCGGCAACGCGAACACGCGGCAGCAAGTACATTATTCATAATCTAAAAAAAATATTTTTATGGCATTAAAAGATTCCAACGGAAACAGCGAAGGTCCTCATTTTTCATTCTCATCAGAACAGCTCAGCAATGCTTTACGTTTCGCAGGTGTTGTTTGTGTGGGAGTGCTTACTCTTTTTCTTCTCGTTCACACTATGGGCGCGGTGCGTGTGTATCCTACTTTAGGCGAAGGTGAAGTTGCGGGTGAAGCGCAGCACACAATTACGGTAAACGGCGAAGCCGATATGGATGTTCTTCCTGACATAACAACATTTAGCGTAAGTGTCGAAGCTGACGGCAAAACAGTAGCAGAAGCTCAGTCTAAAGCGGCGGCTATTAGCAATAAAGCTATAGCATTTATTAAAGGAAAAGGCGTAGCCGAGAAAGATATTAAAACAACTGGTCTATATACCAACCCAAAGTACGATACCAAGTACAGGCCTTGCGCAGTGTCAATGGATGCTGCGGTAAAATCAGTTTCTTCTGGCTCAGGTTCTTCCGGCTCGGTTGGTTCTGCAGTTGCTTACCCAACAATAATGCCTCCTTGCAGTTCAGAATCGGTTATCAGCGGCTACACTACATATCAAAGCTTTGATGTGAAGGTTCGAAATATAGACAAAGAACCAAATAAGACAACTGAGCTTGTCGCAGGCGTCGCATCTTTCGGCGCTAAGGCATCTACGCCTTACAGCACAATAGACAAGCCTGATGTATATGCTAATGCAGTAAGACGAGAGGCAATAATGAAAGCTCGCGCACAGGCTGATATTCTGGCTAAAGATCTAGGTGTGAAAATAGTTCGTGTATCGAGCTTCAGTGAAAACGGTAACCCATCATACCCAAGGCCATACGCTGTCGGCAATATGATGGAATCAAAAGCTTCTTACGACACTGTGGCACCAGAACTTCCTACGGGAACGAACAAAATAACGTCATCGGTATCAATTACGTATCAAATTAGATAGAGCGAAGTAAATTACCGAAGAATATAAGCATAAATAATACAAAAACATGAACCCTGCAAGCAGCGAAGCACCAAGATCAGAAAGATGGCACGAAGATGAAGTTAAAATTATAGTAAAAGAGGGAATTAATGCTGAAATAATGGAAGCAGAACATGGAAAGAAAGACGCAATAGAAATTAGTGCAGAAACCTTCGACCAGCTTCTTAGAAACACCGACCATAGATGGCAGGAAGCTGCGGGCGTTATAAACCCCGCTGGTTGGGATAATTATTTTGCTAATGCAGCACAAACAAGTTCTCTAACACCTGATGGCGAATTAGTAAAAGAGTTTGCAGCTAAGTTTCGCCCTACTGAGGCGCTGGTTGCAATATGTGACGGCTTGCAAAGCGTTTGGCCAACATGGGCTAGCGAGAGCTATAATCTTTGGAAGTTAAAACAAGCCGAAGACAAGGAAGGTACAGAAGAGTAATTTGGGCATAACGGGTAGCATTGACAAACCCTCAAAAAGGCCTAGAATAGGGCTTAAGTAAACATAAAGACACCCGCAAGGGTGTTTTTAAGTAGAAGTAGCAAAATAACCTTAATTTTAAGCATTTAATCAGACCACTATGGGAATCAATCAATACATAAATGAGACTCGGGCTGAAATGAAGCATGTCAGCTGGCCCACCAGAAACCAGACACTCATATACACAGGGCTTGTTATATTTTTGTCGGTAGCATTGTCACTTTACCTCGGTATTTTTGACGCAATCTTTACCGAAGGCATTAAGCTTTTTATCCCTTCACTTAATTAAGAGGTAGGGTTTCAAAAGTATTCGAACAAAACACTCAAGCAAAAAATTCAAAAAATTCAAAAAATTTACAAACAAAGTACAAAAATATGTCAAAACAACTACAAGGAGAACGAAATTGGTATGCCGTGCACACATATGCCGGTTATGAAAACGCAGTAATGCGAAACCTAAAGCAGCGCATTGAGTCGTTGGGTATGGAAGATAAAATTTTCAACGTTATCGTTCCTACTGAAAAGAAGATAAAAATCAAAGCAGGAAAGAGAGTTGAAGAAGAAGAAAAGATATACCCAGGTTATGTGCTCGTAGATATGATGGTAACTGATGACTCATGGTATGTGGTGCGAAACACCCCTCGTGTTACCGGTTTCGTCGGTTCAGGTACTATTCCTGTACCTCTCGATAAAAGCGAAGTTGAAACTCTGTTCAAGCGCATGAATACCGACACAGTAAAACACACTATCGACCTCGGCCCTGGCGACCTTATTACCATTACAGACGGCCCATTCAAAGAAATGGAAGGGAAGGTGTCGGAAGTCGACAACGACAAAGGTAAGGTTAAGGTGCTTGTTTCGATGTTCGGCCGCGAAACCCCGGTAGAACTCGACTTCTTGCAAGTTAAAAGGATGTAGGGTAAAGTAGCAGAACTCAAAACAACATGGCTAAGAAAATCATAAAAAAACTCAAATTACAGATTCCGGCCGCTAAAGCGACCCCGGCTCCACCTATTGGCCCAGCACTCGGTCAGGCAGGTATTAATATTGGCGAATTCGTCAAAAAGTTCAACGATGCAACGGCTAAAATGGCTGGCGACATCATTCCTACAATTATTAGCGTTTACGAAGACCGTACATACGATTTCGTACTTAAAACTCCTCCAGCAGCGCTTCTCGTAAAGAAGGCTATAGGTATCGAAAGCGGTTCAGGAACTCCTAATACAAAAAAGGTAGGTAAAATAACCCGCGCTCAGGTTAAGGCAATTGCAGAACAGAAAATGCCCGACCTTAACTCAAAAGACATTGCAGGAGCAATGAAGATGATTGAGGGTACGTGTGCGTCGTTGGGGGTTGAAGTTGTAGGCTAAAGAAATTCTATAAAGAAATAAAAAAGAGCACCATTAGGTGCTCTTTTTTATTTCTTACCTGAACTTCCGAACCTTCCGTCGCCGCGGCTTGAAGAGCTCAGTTCTTCTACTTCTATGATATCAACCGTCGTTACCGGCATAATGAGCATTTGAATTATTTTGTCGCCTTTCTCAAATGTATAAGGTTTATCTGACATATTCATGATTCCTGCATGAAATTCCCCGCGATAACCAGAATCAATAATGCCACCGAAAGACTGTATGCCGTGTTTATGTGAAAGGCCGCTTTTGTCTAGAAGAAGGCCTGCGTGACCCTCGGGAATTTCTAGAGCTAACCCTAAGGGAATAGTCTTTCGCTCACCAGGTAGAAGGGTTACTTGTTCGGGAATATATACATCAAAACCGGCGTCGCCAGTGTGGGCATATTGAGGAATCTTGGCGTCGGGATGTATTTTCTTTATTTTGAGTTGCATGGTATTTTTGTGTCGGTTATTTCTTTGCGGGTTTTATGACAGAGTTTGTATATACTTCTGCCCCAGGAGACACAATTGAAAGTTTTATGCCGCCTTCTTTAAAAATACGTTTGGTTTGTTTTGACGCGTGATAGTCTTTTGCAGCGACAATACGTACGATTCCTGCATTCATTAAAATTTTTGCGCAAACATAGCACGGAACCATTTTGCAATACACAGTGCCGCCATCGAGAGGGATGCCCATGCGCGCTGCTTGGGCTATAGCATTTTGCTCAGCATGAATGGTGCGTATGCAATGCATAGATTCGCTGCCGTCATCGTGGGTCACCTTATGCATTTCGTGACCCGCTTCGTCGCAGTGGGCAAGGCCTGCCGGTGAGCCGACATAACCGGTTACTAGTACATGTTTATCTTTCACTATGATGCATCCTGAACGCCCCCTGTCGCACGTGCCTCGGGTACCGACCATATCGGCAATCGACATGAAATATTCATCCCATGAGGGGCGGGCATGAGCCGGAATTTTGCCCGGCTTCTGAGGCTTAATTTTGTCTGATGTCCTATTTGTAGTTCGCTTTGTCGCCATTGGCTAAAGTATATACCAGGAAAGGCCTACTGCCGAGCAACATCATATTCCAAGAAAATAACCCCGTTTTCGAGGATTTTTGAGTCTTTCAGAATGAGGCGCTCCTTAAGTGGCTCACTGAAAAGCGATATACCGGAACCGAAAAGCATAGGTTCAATGGTTAAATATAATTTTGAGACAACGCCCGATTTCATGAAGAGAGAATATATTTCTGCCCCGCCGCAAATCGCAACTGAGGTGTAGCCTTTTTCCTCAAGACTTTTAATAAGTTCAGCGGGTTCAATATTTGTAGCTTCAACATTTTCTTGCGCAGCATAGTTTTCAGGATTTCTTGTGTACACAATATTTAAGCGGTCTTTCAGTGGGCTAGGAAGAGTTTTGAATGTTCTCGAACCCATGACTATGACGCCCGCAGCCTTTGTCAGTTCCACGAATCTTTTTTTGTCATCCTTGCTAGTCCATATTGCAGGATGGTCTTTATTCTCTGCTATAAAACCGTCTGCAGTTTGCGCGGCGATGATAAAGACGTTCATATTTTAATTTGAGAAATTATAGTGAATACTTATTAAACTTAAACAGCGATAGGAGCCTTAATTGCAGGATGAGGGTCGTAATTTTCAACGGTGATGTCTTCAAAAGTGAATTGGAAGAGGTCGGTAACATCGGGGTTAATTTTAAGTGATGGAGCCGGTCGCGGTTCTCGGGAAAGTTGCTCGTCTACCTGTTCAAGATGATTTACATATAAATGTGTGTCGCCGCCTGTCCATACAAATTCTCCTGGTTTAAGGCCACAAACCTGAGCAATCATTATTGTAAGGAGGGAATAGGAGGCAATATTAAATGGTACGCCAAGAAAGCTATCGCAGCTTCTCTGGTAAAGTTGGCACGAAAGTCTTCCGTTCGCTACATAAAACTGAAACAAACAATGACATGGGGGAAGGCCAGCAATCGCCATTTCTTCTATATCAGCTGGGTTCCAAGCACTGACAATGAGGCGTCTTGAGTCTGGGTTTTTCTTTATTTGATTAACAACATCCTTAAGTTGGTCAATTTTCTTTCCATCAGGTGTTTTCCAATGTCTCCATTGATATCCGTAAATAGGGCCGAGGTCGCCGTATTCTTTCGAAAATTCTTCATCTTGCAAAATACGCTCGATAAATTGTTTCAACCCAGTTTTCCATTCTTCGCTGCTTGAAGCAGGTACAGGCATATTATTTTTTTTCAAATATGCTTTATATGGCCATTCATCCCAAATATGTACATTTCGTTCAGCTAGATATTTTAAGTCGGTGCGACCAGCGATGAACCAGAGGAGTTCGTGAATAATGCTGTTCATGAAGACTTTTTTTGTTGTAAGAAGTGGAAAGCCTTTTTGAAGGTCAAACTGCATCTGATAGCCAAATACAGAAAGAGTGCCTGTTCCTGTGCGGTCTTCTTTTTTTGCCCCGTGTTCTTTTATATGACGAAGCAATGCAAGATACTCGCCATCGTGGGGGTTCACCTGACTCGGAGCTGTGGGGTTATTCATAAGCTGATTATAACAAAGAGCCTCAAATATGCATAAGGGCCCAGTTTTGGCGTTGTGGGGATACTTGGCAAAGTATATAATTGCCTGGTTAGAATCGCCTTACTATTAAATACGGAAATATACTGAAAAAATGAAAGGAAAACTTATAGTTATTGAAGGCACCGACGGGTCTGGAAAGAAGACACAAGTCGCTGAGCTTCTGAAGAGGCTCTTGGCTGAAAATCATAAAGCTGAATCAATCGATTTTCCTCGTTACGGTACACCTTCATGTTATTTTGTAGAAAAATATCTTCATGGCGAATACGGCACAGCCGAAGAAGTCGGCCCGTATACGGCGTCATTATTTTATAGCTTAGACAGGTATGACCATTCAAGACAAATAAAAGACATGCTCGCTGCAGGGACGACGGTGGTGTGCGACAGGTTCACTTCCGCAAGCATGGGGCATCAGGCCGGAAAATTAGATGATCTGACTCAGCGTGATACATATTTAGAATGGCTGGATAATATGGAATTTGAAACCATGGGCTTGCCGCGCCCCGACATGATTATCTTGTTGTACGTGTCGCCTGAAACCAACCAAATACTCATGGCTGGCCGCGCCGATAAAGATTATTTGAAAGGAAAAAAACAGGACATACACGAAGCCGATATGAATCATATGAAAAAAGCCAGCGAAGCATTTTTGTATGTAGCAAAAAAATATAATTGGACAGTAATTGATTGCGCACCAGAAGGGCAACTTCTTTCAATAGACGCCATTCATAAAATTATTTGGGATAAAGTAAACCTGTAGCGTTTTATATGTTCAATTAGATAATAAACAAGATGTTTGTCAAATGACAACCTCGGCCTATATAATTACCCCATACCACCCATAATCAATTCCACCCACATGAAAGACCCTCAAATAAAAAAACTTATAGAAGCAGAAAAGAAGCGGCAGAAAAGCGTCATCAATTTAATTGCATCAGAAAATTATTGTTCACCAAGTACACTTGAGGCGCTTGGTTCTATTTTGGATAATAAATATGCGGAAGGGTACCCGATGGCGCGATATTATGGAGGTAACCAGGTGACAGACAAAGTTGAAATACTTGCGCAAGAACGAGCGCTAAAATTGTTCGGCCTAAAAAAAGGCGAGTGGCATGTGAATGTGCAACCATGGTCGGGCGCTAATGCTAATCTCGCTGTTTATCTTGGCCTTGTTCCAGTAGGAGGAAAAATTATGGGAATGGCACTTACTTCTGGCGGTCACCTTTCTCATGGCCAAAAGGTTTCTATTACAGGAAAGGCTTGGGTACCTGCGACATTTGTCGTCGACCCAAAAACTGAAGTGCTCGACTACAAATATTTGAAGGAATTCGCCATGAACGAGAAGCCGAATATTATCGTGGCTGGCTTTACCGCGTATCCGCGCACTGTCGACTTCAAAAAGTTTCGTGAAATTGCCGATGCGTGTGGCGCGTATTTAATGGTAGATATGTCGCACTTCGCTGGGCTTGTGGCAGGTAAGGCGTATGCTATGTCACCGTTCGACTATGCCGACGTTGTAACTACAACCACGCACAAAACTCTTCGCGGCCCACGCTCGGCAATTATCTTTTCAAAAATCGACCAGCGCGAACTTCATAAAAAAACAGACAAAGCGCTTTTCCCAGGGCTTCAGGGCGGCCCACACATGGGGCAGGTGGCAGCCGTGGCAGTTGCGCTTAAAGAAGATGCAACACCTGCGTTCAAAAAGTATGCCAAGCAAGTTGTTAAAAACGCTCAAACTTTAGCTAAAGAATTGCAGAAGCGAGGATGGCACATAGTTTCAGGAGGAACAGACAGCCACTTACTGCTCGTAGACACTTGGATGGATGGCATTAAAAACGCTCAGGGTGTTGGAGGCATTCCTGGCAAAGAAGCGGAAGCTAAGCTTGAGAAGGCCGGCATTATTTGCAATAAAAACACTATTCCAGGCGAAAGCCGTTCGCCTTTCGACCCATCGGGCATTCGTTTAGGTTCACCAGCTGAAACTACGCGCGGAAAGAAAGAAAAAGATTTCGCGAAAATTGCAGTTAGGATTGATAGAATATTGCGGTCATAGGTTAACAAACAAGAGGCAGTCCTCCTGAGAGCATATCGCAGATACGCATGCTCTCAGGAGGACTGCCTCTTGTTTGTCTGCTATAATCGCAATATTACTTATGAAAGACTCTATTATTACAGCTATTTCTGAAGCCCTTTCCGAACTCGGTATCGAGGGTGTTGATGCTGCAAAAATAGTGTTGGAACGCCCCGCCGACATGGCGCATGGCGACTTTGCTACGAGTATTGCATTGGTGATGGCTCCTAAGGTAAAAAAAGCGCCACTAGGGTTGGCTATCGAAATTCTTGAAAAGCTTAAAGCCAAGAACCTTCCGAATATTGAAAAGATGGAAGTTGCCGGCCATGGCTTCATAAATTTTTCACTAACACGCGATGCGGCAATGAAAGAAGTGTCGAGCATTCTTTCTGTAGGCGCAGAATACGGTAAGAATAAAAAAGAAGCGGGCAAGAAAATTATTTTTGATTACACCGACCCGAACCCGTTTAAAGTTTTTCATATTGGCCACCTAATGACGAATATCATTGGCGAAGCAGTTGCGCGCATTACCGAGGCACAAGGCGCCGATGTAAAACGTTTCTGTTATCAGGGTGATGTTGGCAGGCATGTGGCGCTTACTATGTGGGGCTTACGTTTTATGCCGACTCACGAAATGTTGCCTGAAGAAACCGCGCCGCTTTCTGAAAAGGTAAGTTACTTCGGTAAGGCGTATGCCCTTGGTGCCACAAGGTACAAAGAGCTTGAAGAAGAGGCGCAGGCAGGCGGTTTATTTGATGCAGATGGCAGACCGACATCACCCGACTTTGCCGTAGCCGACGGCGAAGTGAGAAAGCTCAATAAAGAAATATACGAGCGAAGCTCTGAACAGGTTAATATTTTATATGATAAAGGCAGAGAATGGAGCCTCGAACATTTTGAAGAATTATATGCAATTCTCGGCACAAAGTTCGACCAATATTTTTTTGAAAGCCAGACGACACCCGTCGGCCTGAAGCTTGTTCAAGAAAACACTACCCCGAAAGGTAAGGGTATATTTGAAGAGAGTAATGCTGCTGTTATTTTTCCTGGTGAAAAATACGACCTACATACACGAGTTTTTGTAAATCGCGACGGTCTTCCTACATATGAAGGAAAAGACTTGGGGCTAGTGGTAAAAAAACGCGAAGCTTGCGACTTCGACATGAGCATAATTATAACGGCGAACGAGCAAAGCGAATATTTTAAAGTGGTATATAAAGCTACCGAACTTTTGTTTCCTGAACTTGCCGGCAAGTCGAGCCATATATCTCACGGCATGATGCAATTTGTTTCAGGTAAAATGTCTTCACGCACCGGCAATGTAGTTTCAGGCGAGTCTTTGCTTATGGATATGATTGCGCAGGCTCATGAAAAAATGAACGAGCGCGAGATGAGCGATGATGAAAAGAAAAAAACTGCTGAGCAAGTAGCTGTTGCGGCAATTAAGTACACAATGCTTCACCAGTCGGTAGGAAAGAATATTGTTTTCGACCCTAACAAGTCGCTTTCATTCGAGGGCGACTCTGGCCCGTATCTTCAATATTCATGTGTTCGCGCCAGAGCTGTGCTTTCAAAGGCAGAGAAAGAGGGTGTAGCGCCTGCCACGGTAACGTCGTCTGGTGCCACAGCATCTGAAGCTCCTATCGAAATAGGCGCAGCGGGTGAAAAGCTCGAAAAGTTTCTTGGCCGCTTTCCCGAAATTATTGAACGCTCGTGGGCCGAACGCTCGCCGCACCACATTGCCGGATACTTGGTTGAGCTTGCGGGCATGTTTAATTCTTTCTATGCAAATACTCAAATTGTAGTAAAAGAAGATGTCGCTGTGCCTTATAAGGTTGCCTTAACGAAAGCTTTTTCTGTGGTGATGGAAAACGGCCTAAACTTGCTTGGAATCAAAGTTCCTGACAAGATGTAAAACCTCGGAGGGCACCTGCGGCTAGTAGCCGCCTTTCACCTTGAGGCGCCTAAATAAAGTCATGCAAAACACACAAAATAAGCACGAAATACTCCTATATTATAAGTACACACATGTTGCAGACCCTGTGGGTTTTATGAAGTGGCACAAAGAACTGTGCGGCAAGCTTGGCATTAAAGGTCGCATTCTTATTGCTCATGAAGGAATAAACGGCACATTAGAGGGTACCGTTGAAAGCAGCGCTGCGTATGTAAAAGCCCTTTTGGCGCAAGACGGTTCTGCTGGTACTTTTGGAAACTTTGCTGGTACTACATTTAAAAGAAGTGAGGGTACGCCAGATGGTACAGCTTTTCCAAAACTTAAAGTGAAGGTAAAGCCAGAAGTTGTTTCGCTTAAGCTTATAGAGGCATCAAGTATTGAAGGAAGTGAGGTTGATGAAGATATAGACCCGAACCAAACAACCGGCGTTCATTTAAAACCTGAAGAACTTAAGCAGTGGTATGAATCGGGCGAAGAATTCACGGTAATAGACATGCGTAACGATTATGAATACAAGGTTGGTCATTTTAAAAATTCTATTAATCCTAAATTAATTAATTTTAGAGATTTACCGAAAGTTGTAGGCACCCCTGTGCTTGAAGCAATAAAAGAAGAATCTAAAAAAGGTAAAAAAGTACTTACTGTG
>OFRM01000796.1_pt1 | contig 11948 bp, 10 predicted proteins | sample 1543101 | NCBI WGS metagenome assembly OFRM01 (sample SAMN07774223, study PRJEB24372) | wastewater metagenome | isolation source: Exp Tend VB 0WW | collected 2016-02
GTTGTTGTCGATAAAAAATCGATTAAATCCGCCAACGTTTCTTCGACTTGGCAGGAGGATGCAAAAAAACGTGGCGGCATTAAAACCCGTGGCAATGCAGCACCGGTGCGTGATGGTTGGAAAGGTGGGCCAAAAGGTCGCCGTAACAACGTGCAGCAAGAAGAGCGCGATACCAATTTCCAGGTGCCAGTTGAAGCCATCGTAAAAGATGTACACGTGCCTGAAACAATTACCGTGGCAGAGTTGGCACATAAAATGTCAGTCAAAGCCTCAGAAGTGATTAAGCATTTGATGAAATTGGGGCAAATGTGCACCATTAACCAAGTGCTGGATCAAGAAACTGCGATGATTTTGGTGGAAGAAATGGGGCATCGTGCCTTCTCTGCCAAGATTGATGATCCTGAAGCGATGTTGACCGATGTGGCCGAACACGCAGAATATGAATCGTTTTCACGCGCACCGGTGGTGACTGTAATGGGTCACGTGGATCATGGTAAAACTTCTTTGCTGGATTACATTCGTCGTGCCAAAGTGGCGTCCGGCGAAGCGGGCGGGATTACCCAGCATATCGGTGCTTATCACGTAGAAACGCCGCGCGGCATGATTACTTTCCTGGATACGCCAGGTCACGAAGCGTTTACTGCAATGCGTGCACGTGGTGCAAAAGCGACTGATATCGTGATTCTGGTGGTGGCCGCTGATGACGGTGTGATGCCACAAACCAAGGAGGCGATTGCCCACGCAAAAGCGGCCGGTGTGCCATTGGTGGTCGCAGTCAACAAAATTGATAAGCCAAGCGCAAATATGGAGCGTGTCACCCAAGAGTTGATCGCTGAAAGCGTAGTGCCAGAAGAATATGGTGGCGAGTCACCATTTGTTCCGGTATCAGCAAAAACAGGACAAGGCATCGATGATCTGCTGGAGCATGTCTTGTTGCAAGCGGAAGTGCTGGAATTGAAAGCACCAAAAGATGCGCCGGCTAAAGGTTTGGTGATTGAATCGCGTCTAGATAAGGGGCGTGGTACGGTGGCAACCATACTGGTACAGTCTGGCACTTTGAAGCGTGGCGATGTGGTGCTGGCTGGCTCATCGTATGGCCGGGTACGGGCGATGCTGGATGAAAATGGCAAGAATATTGCTGAAGCTGGCCCTTCGATTCCGGTCGAAATTCAAGGTTTAACTGAAGTACCTGCGGCGGGTGAAGAGTTGATGGTGATGGTCGATGAGCGTAAAGCACGCGAAATCGCCTTGTTCCGTCAAGGTAAATTCCGTGACGTAAAACTGGCTAAACAGCAAGCCGCCAAGCTGGAAAATATGTTCGAACAGATGGGCGAAGGCGAATTGAAAAACTTGCCTATCATCGTCAAGACCGATGTCCAGGGTTCGCAAGAAGCCTTGGTACAATCATTGGTCAAGTTGTCGAACGCCGAAGTGCGGGTACAAGTGGTACACGCAGCGGTTGGCGGTATTTCTGAATCTGACGTGAACTTGGCGGTAGCCTCTAAAGCGGTGATTATCGGCTTTAATACCCGTGCCGATGCGTCGGCACGTAAGTTGGCCGAATCAAATGGCGTGGATATTCGTTACTACAACATCATTTACGATGCGGTCGATGAAGTGAAGGCGGCATTGTCAGGCATGTTGGCACCAGAGCAGCGTGAAACGGTGATCGGTATGGTTGAGATTCGTCAAGTATTTACGGTCAGCAAAGTTGGCTCAATCGCTGGTTGTCTGGTGGTTGAAGGGACGGTTAAACGGAGTTCTTCAGTACGCTTGTTGCGTAATAATGTGGTCACTTGGTCGGGCGAACTGGATTCCTTGAAGCGTTATAAAGATGATGCGAAAGAAGTCAAAGCCGGTATGGAGTGCGGCTTGTCGCTGAAAGGGTATAACGATATTCAAGTGGGCGACATGCTTGAGGTATTTGAAGTACAGGCGATTGCAAGAACTCTCTAGTAATTTGTCAGTGTATATTTGAAATAGCAGAATGGTAGTATCTGATTTGCATCATTAAAGCTGGCAGGTACTACTATTTTCATTGTTGGTTTTACCTTTGGTATGTATGGCAAAAAATAGTAAATCAATTCCTGCACGTGGCTTGCGTGTTGCCGATCAAATTCAGCGCGATTTATCTGAAATTATCTGGGCGGAACTGAAAGATCCACGGGTTGGTATGATTACCTTAACCGAGGTCAGCCTGACCCCGGATTATGCCCATGCCAAAATTTTCTTCACCAGTTTGGCGGATGATCCTATCGCCATCAAAAACACGCTGGATGGCTTAAACAAAGCGGCGGGTTTCCTACGTAATCAACTGGGTTTGCGCTTGCGCATTCATACATTGCCACAACTGCATTTTGTGCACGATACCTCTACTATGCGCGGTATGGCGATGTCGAAATTGATCGATGAAGCGAATGCTACACGCGCCAAAGACGATGATCTTGGCGATGATGCTGCTTCTACGGACGCTGGCGAAAAATAAATCGCTACGCCGCGATTTATTGATTGTCTGATCAGTTTTATGCACACAAAAAAGCACAATCGTGTCGCTGTAAATGGCGTACTTTTATTGGATAAGCCGGTTACTTGGTCGAGTAACGATGCGCTGATCAAAGCCAAGCGCCTGCTCAATGCATTGAAAGCTGGGCATACTGGCACTTTAGATCCATTCGCCACTGGCGTGTTGCCGTTGTGCTTTGGTGAGGCCACCAAGTTCTCGCAAGATTTACTGGAAGCCGATAAAACCTACGAAACGGTTGTGCATCTGGGTGTCACTACCGACACCGGCGACACCGAAGGCGCTGTGGTGCGCGAAACCGAAGTGCATGTGACTGAGGCGCAGATTCGCTCGGTGCTCGCACAATTTACCGGCGATATTTTGCAAGTGCCGCCTATGTATTCGGCCTTAAAACGCGATGGCAAGCCGCTTTACGAATATGCGCGTGCTGGCGTCACGCTAGAGCGCGCAGCGCGGCCAGTGACGATTCATTTACTCGAATTAATCTCTTACGAAAAGCCTTTTCTGACCTTGCGCGTGCGTTGCAGCAAGGGTACCTATATTCGTGTGTTAGGAGAAGATATTGGTACTGCGTTGGGTTGCGGCGCACATTTGCATGCTTTACGCCGTACCCAGGTTGGCCATCTTGGTTTGGATAATTGCGTTACCTTGGATACCTTAATCGGCTTAGATGATGTGCAGCGTTTGTCTTTGCTGGCACCGGTCGATGCATTGCTATCGAGTTTTCCACGCCTCGATTTGAATGACGAATTGGCGCGCCGATTTTTGCAGGGGCAGCGAATTTCATTACCAAAAGAAGACATCGCGCTTCCCGCAGCGCAAGGACGACTGCGCGTGTATCAGGCATCGAGCGGGCAATTAATTGGTTCCGCCCAATTAACAGATCTAGGTGTGTTGGCACCTGAGCGATTAATTTCGACAGCATCGAAATAAACGGGTTGAACAATATTACCGATTGCTAGCGATAGGCTTGTTGTGAAGACTGAGGTTATACAAACGCCCGTCTTCACCTATCATGCGGGCTGCATCAAACCTACATTAAACCGAGAATTCCATTAGGCGCACCGGAGGTGCTATTTGAGCGCTGACGGCGCATTTTCGGTCAATTTTAACGTTCTTCGTTGCTCATGGCTGGCCATGAGCGCCTCATTCACGTCAAAATTGCCTCGAAAAGTGCATCCGTCATCATCTCAAATCCTAATGGAAATTCTCGGTTAAACTTGAATCGTGCTACGCGGCTTCACATTCATACTGCCCGCACTGTCTTCGACTTCATATCCAAGCGCATTTAACTCATTGCGTAAGCGATCAGATTCAGCCCAATTTTTATTTTGACGGCTGAGTTTGCGTTGTTCGATCAAGGCGAGTACTGCGTCGGGCAAAACATTTTCTTTGGGACGCCAGTTGGCCAGATCCAAACCCAATACCAAATCAAAGTGATCGATGGTGGCTTTTTTATCAGCCTCTGGCAAGTTTGATTTTAATAATTCCCACATCAACGCCAAGCCTTTTGGCAGGTTCAAATCTTGATTTACTTCATGCTGAAAACGTTGTGCGAAATCCTGATTCAGCACGCCACCGCTAGGTAAATCCAGATAAGTTTCGCGTAAGCGATTCAAACCAGTTTGCGCGGCTTTTAAGGCTTCCCAACTAAAATTCAATTGACTACGGTAGTGTGCTGATAGGCATAACATGCGATACGCCAAAGGATCGAAACCTTGATCAATCAAAGTTTGCAGGCGTAAAAAATCACCACTGGATTTTGACATCTTGCCTGCATCAATTTGCAGAAAATAACCATGCATCCAGAAATTGGCTAGGCGCGTGTTGTGGCATGCCTGATTTTGGGCGATTTCATTGGTGTGATGAATTGCGATGTGATCTTCACCACCGCAATGAATATCAAACCAAGGTTCCAGATATTTGGCTGACATCGCCGAGCATTCAATATGCCAACCGGGGAAACCGCGCCCCCAAGGGCTTTCCCACTCCATTTGCCGTTGCGAATCGGCGGGGCTGAATTTCCACAAAGCGAAATCGGTGGCGCTGCGTTTTTCGCCAATATCGACTCGCTTACCTGCTTCTAAGCCAGCACGGTTTAGACGTGCCAGATAACCGTAGTTATCTTGTTTGGATGTGTCAAAATAAATACCGTCACTGGTTCGGTAGCAATAACCTTTTTCTTCAATGGCGGCGATGAAGGCGATTTGTTCGGCAATATGATCTGTTGCCTTGCACCAGATCTGTGGCGTCAAAGTGTGTAGGCTGGTTAAATCCTGCTTAAATGCGACAGTATATTTCTCGGCGATATCCCAAGCAGATTGGCCAGTGCGACGACTGCCTGCTTCCATTTTATCTTCGCCATCATCGGCGTCGGATACCAGATGGCCGACATCGGTAATATTCACCACGTGGCGCACTGTATAGCCATTGAACTCCAAAGTCCGGCGCAAAAAATCTTCAAATAAATAGGTACGCAAATTACCAATATGGGCATAGTCATACACGGTCGGGCCGCAGCAATACAGGCCGACCCATTCTTTGTGTATCGGCGTGAATGGTCGAAGCTGGCGCTCCCAATTATCGTAGAGAAGAATATCCATAGTGGAAAATAGTGTAAGAAAAAATTGCTATTGGTAATCGATAAGGGTCAGAAACTGACAAGAATAAAGCGATGAGAATGAAACGGCGACCATCTTTCTATAGAAAAAATCTGTTCAATACGGAAAGCGCACAACGAGAATGACTTTTAATAATTGAAATTGGACTAAGGTCTTCATTCATCAGTGGGCACATTATAATAAACTCGTCGGTACTGAGGGAACTATTCAGGAAGATCATGACTGATTTACTATTGATTTAGTGCCAATTTGAAATGAAATTGCCAGAACATGAGAGGAAACAATCTGTTAAATGTGATTTGGGGGTGTTTTTCAAGGTGGTGGCGATTTACAATAGTGGCATCAGATCAAAATCTGGGCTGACCCGAATTGACATGGGCAAAAATAGTTTGCCCATGTGGATTAATGCCCAAAACATCAACTATCCTACCCATTGGAAATAAACATGTCATTTTACGAAAAGCTCCGCGCATTAAATATTGAATTACCTGCCGTCGCCACGCCAGCCGCCGCGTATGTGATGTACGCACAAACGGGTAACACGATTTTTCTGTCCGGTCACATCGCCAAAAAAGAGGGCAAACCTTGGGTCGGACAGCTTGGCAAAGACTTACAAACAGCAGAAGGCAAATTGGCAGCGCGTGGTGTGGCAATTGATTTGATTGCGACATTGCAAGCTGCCTGCGGTGGCGATTTAAACCGTGTTAAGCGCATCGTGAAATTGATGAGCCTGGTGAATTCTACCCCTGAGTATACCGAGCAGCATTTGGTCACCAATGGCGCCTCTGAATTGATGGTCGAAGTCTTTGGCGAACAAGGTAAACATGCGCGCTCTGCGTTTGGTGTGGCGCAGATTCCGATGGGTGCTTGCGTTGAAATTGAAATGATTGTGGAAGTGGCATAAGTCAACCCAGTCTGGCAATGCAGCAGTGTGGCAGTAATGAATAAGTAGGCATGATGGTTAGCAACGAACAACGGTAAAAAAGGAAGTCACCATGAAACTAGAAAATCCCAATACGATCGACTGGACGTTTTCTCAACGAGCACAGCAGTTGCAAGGCTCAGTCATTCGTGAGATTTTGAAAGTGACCATGCGGCCAGAAGTGATCTCATTTGCCGGCGGCCTACCTTCACCTGAAACCTTTCCAGTCGAGCGTATGAAAGCCGCGTTTGATACGGTTTTATCACGCAATGGCAAGGTCGCTTTGCAATATGGGCCGACCGATGGGTACGCGCCTTTACGGGAATTTTTAGCGCATTCTTTATCCACCGCGGATGCCACCATTTCGCCAGAACAAATCATGATGGTGTCAGGCTCGCAGCAAGCCCTCGATCTAGTTGGCAAGGTGTTGATTGACGAAGGTAGTAAAGTGTTGGTGGAAACACCCAGCTATCTCGGCGCTTTGCAGGCGTTTTCGGTGTATCAGCCTGAGTTTGTCTCGGTTGACATGGATGACAGTGGTCTGGTGCCAGCTTCCGTCGCACAAAAAGGCGCGGGCGCGCGTTTGTTGTATGCCTTGCCTAATTTTCAGAATCCGACTGGTCGTACTTTATCGATAGAGCGTCGTTTTGAATTGGTGCAAACCTGTGCGCGCATGGGTATTCCGCTGATTGAAGATAATCCGTATGGTGATTTGTGTTACAGCGGTGAGCCTTTACCGAAAATGCTGAACATGAACCCGGATGGCGTGATTTACATGGGCTCATTTTCCAAGGTACTGACCCCCGGCATTCGTCTTGGTTACGTAGTCGCACCGAAACCATTGGTGCGTAAATTAGAGCAAGCCAAGCAAGCCGCCGATTTGCATACTGCAACCTTGACTCAAATGGTGGTGTATGAAGTCATTAAGGATGGTTTTTTGGCCGAGCATATTCCCACCATTCGCCAGTTTTATGCCAAGCAATGCCAGGTTATGTTGGATGCATTAAGTCGTTATTTCCCGCCATCTGTAACATGGACTACGCCTTTGGGCGGCATGTTTATCTGGGTCACTTTACCGAGCTACATTGATAGCAAAGAATTGCTGGATGCAGCGGTTGCGCAAAATATTGCCTTTGTGCCGGGCGCACCGTTTTATGCGAATGATCCAGCGCAAAACACGATGCGCTTGAGTTTTGTCACTGTATCGCCAGAACGTATTAATCAGGGTATCGAAAAGCTAGGGCAATTGATCAAGAGCCGCTTGCGTGAATGAGTCGTGCTTTGTAGGAAGGTGAAAGCTTGTAAAATGCTGGTTTTGTTGCTTTCCTCAATACTGCCACCATGCCAAAGTTATCTTTTGACCGCATCCTGCAATCGCAGGGATTCGGCACCCGTAAATATTGCCGAGAGCTGATCGAAGACGGCGAAGTCAGTATCAACGGCGAAGTTGTACGCAACTATAAAACTGCCATCGAAACAGACGGCTTGTGTTTATCGATTTTTGATGAAGAGTGGCAGTATCGGGAGCGCGTTTACCTGGCTTTGCATAAGCCAGCCAATTTTGAATGTTCACGTAAGCCCAGTCATCATCCGGGCGTTCTGACTTTGTTGCCGGAGCAATTTGGCTGGCGCGAAGTGCAGCCGGTTGGTCGTTTGGATCATGACACCACGGGATTGCTATTGATGTCCGATGATGGCGCTTTCATTCATGCGCAATCGTCCCCCAAAAAGCATATCCCGAAAGTCTATCTGGCGACCACCGCCGAGCCAGTGAGTGACGCCTTGATTGCGAGCTTATTAGCGGGGGTGCAGTTGCATGACGAACCAGCACCGCTGGCCGCCAAAATTTGCCGTAAAATCGCCGGGCATCAACTGGAAATTGTGCTGGAACAAGGTAAATATCATCAGGTAAAACGTATGCTGGCGGCTGCTGGCAATCATTGTGCCGCGCTGCAACGTACCGCCATTGGGCAATTGACTTTAGCGGTACTCGGTTTGGCCGAAGGTGAGTGGTGTTATCTGGATCAGGCGCAATTAGCGTTACTGGTGCCGGACGAGTAAATCATTGCCAGATGCTGAAGCTTTGCTGATTGGATAGTGCTTGTATCGTTGATTGAATCACGTATTTCATTGAAAGGAGTCAGTATGCCCGTCATCGTGGTCGCTAATCCTAAAGGTGGGGTCGGAAAAAGTACCTTGTCAACCAATCTGGCAGGCTATTTCGCGGCGCAAGGGCATCAGGTAATGCTCGGCGACAGCGATGTCCAGCAGTCGTCACGCATCTGGCTGTCTTTACGTGCGCCGCATTTGCCGAAAATTTCCGCGTGGGAGCTCGATCACGATCACATTGCCAAACCGCCGAAAGGTACCACCCACGTCGTGCTGGATACACCCGCCGGATTGCGCGGCAATCAGCTAGATGCGGTTCTCAAAGTCGCCACCAAAATGATCGTGCCACTGCAACCATCGATCTTCGATATTCTGGCGACGGAAGATTTTTTAAATAAGCTGGCGCGCCGCGAGCGTAAAGTGGAGGTGGGCATTCTCGGTATGCGAGTCAATGCACGCAGCAAAGCTGCTGACCAGTTAGCGCATTATGTCAGCCAATTAAATCTGCCGGTAATTGGTTATCTGCGCGAAACCCAAAACTATATCCAACTCGCCGCACACGGCGCGACCTTATGGGATGTCGCACCTTCCAAGGCGGAAAAGGATTTGACACAATGGGAAGATATAATTAGGTGGGTGAATACCTAATGAGTTTTATACTGGGTTGTGTATAAAATTAATATGTTTTAAATAGAGCGGAAATGGGGGTATTTTTAATGATACTCCCTATTTTTTATATTTTAAGGTGTCGCACCTTTGATTGGTGTACAGGCTTTCAGGGACTGGCAAATCATGTCGGACGAAGATCTACGAATAAAAACGCGGAATAAACTGCTTACTTCGACACTCGATTTTGAAGGCGTGGAAGATGTTGAAAGCAGTCAATTGGCGTTAGATGATCCTTTCATCACAACGCCCGATTCCATGCCAACAAGTAGCCGTGCCTCGCGCAGCTCAAAATCGACCAGAACCTCAGGCAGTGCCAGCGCCCCGCGCGCATTTAAAACAGCAGCGGCGAGCGCGGCTCCGCCCAAGCCGGTAATAAGACGCATCAATAAGAACAGTAAAGTCAAACAGAGCGAAGACCGCTTTACCATCTATGCCGCAGCGATTGTCTTGCTGACCTTAATTGCCATTACATTTTCGGTGTACGCCTTCAGAGACAAAGATGAAAATGCGGCTGGCTTGAGTTATATTGAATTAAGCCAAACCCTGCTTAATGAAGAAGGTCTGATCGCTCGCATGAAGGTTAATATTCAGGTCGATACAGGCGACGCAGAATGGTTGCAGGAAAATAAAAAAGCCCTAAATGACCGTTTCGCCGAAGCCGCCACCAAACTTGATCTGGAGTCTTTGCGCACACCAGAAGGCTTTAATGCGGCGCAAGATGAACTAAGGAGAGGTTTAAATAAAACCTTTCAAACCGACAAAATTCAAGCGGTGCTGCTGACTGATTTGCTGGTGCAGAATCAGCGTTAGTTTTTTTTGAACACAGGCAAAACCTTTCTTACGCAACTTCAGGGGATGAATCGGGAAAATGATTCTGACGCCGTATTCCTTTTCTCGCATAGTAAAAACCACGAATCTAGTTCTTAGGGCTGACGTAAAATTGTCCCGACCAGGCTGTGCAATGATGTTGGGGCGGTTTGCATAAGTTGTATTAGTTCTGACTTATTTTAGTTTGACGACAACCTTTCCTTTCGCTCGACCCGTTTCGACGTAAGCCATTGCTTCTTTAGTGGCTTCAAATTGAAAAACACGATCTAGAACTGGGGATATTTTTCCCGTCTCAATCAGTTTGCTAATCTGCGTCAATTGTTCACCATTTGCTCTCATAAAAAGAAATGAATAATTGACCCGACGATGTTTAGCTAGTCGCCTAATGCGCAGGCTAAGCAGACGCATAACAAGCTCTAATCCAAATCCTAATTTTAAATTTCTGGCGAATTCAGGGTCCGGTGGTCCAGAGATGGAAATAAGCCTGCCACCAGGTTTCAATACCAGCAGCGATTTTCTCAGCGTTTCACCATCCAAACTGTTGAGTACGACATCGTAATTGTGCAGAATTTTTTCAAAATGATCTTTCTTGTAATCGATGACAATATCTGCGCCGAGACGTTTAACCAGGTCAATATTTTGCGTACTCGTAGTTGTTGCTACGACGGCACCAAGTTGCTTGGCAAGCTGAATTGCGAAAGTTCCGACACCGCCAGAACCAGCGTGAATGAGCACTCTTTGTCCTTTTTTTAATTGGGCAAGCTCGATGAGCGCCTGCCATGCCGTCAAGCCAACCAATGGAATCGACGCGGCCTCTTCCATCGTGAGATTTTTGGGTTTCAGCGCAACGTCATTTTCGTTGACGGCGATGAACTCTGCGAATGAACCAATCCGCCGATGGTCAGGGCGGCCATAGACTTCATCGCCAATCTTTAAGCGGCTTACACCCGCACCAATCTGCATCACGACACCAGCGAATTCGTTACCCAAGATGAGTGGTAGCTGGTAGGGTAAGATCAACTTGAACTCACCGTTCCTAATTTTTGAGTCAAGAGGGTTGATCCCGGCTGCGTGAATTTGAATTAAAACGTCACCTGCTCTCATTGCTGGAATGGGAGTGTCGCTCAGCGTTACATTGTCTTTGTTTCCGTAGCGATCTACGTTAAATGCTTTCATCATATTCTCCGAGGATTTGAACGCAAAGTGCGTTACCAGAAAGGGCGACTGCGAAGCACTTTCAACTATATTGTGTTCTGTTGCGTGGCTTCCAAAATCATTCTTAGAGCGAGTCGAGCTGCAGGTCTTTGCGAATGCCAGCGTCTACCATTCCGGCAGGCGCAAATTGACGCAATAATCGTAATCGTCGTGCAAGGCCTCCTGCCGTGTAGCGCAGTTTTGGTCGTTCAGCGGTTGCGGCTTTTAAGATCGTTTCGGCCACGACGCTTGGTGCATCTGCGCTTGCCATCACTCCTTTCAGTACCTTGGCTAACAGTGTGCGAACATCCTGATACTCGTCTAGTGCTGAATCAGGTGGCAAGAAATTGGTATCAAATTGGGTTTTTGTATAAGCTGGCTCAATGACTGAAACGCGGATGCCTCTGGTACGAACTTCGTGATCAAGTGATTCTGAATAACCTTCAACCGCATGTTTGGTTGCTGCATAGAGTGCGCCGTACGGCATGGGCAAAAAACCTAACACCGAGCCAATATTCAAAATCCGACCTTGGCGTTGGCGGCGCATATGAGGTAGCACCGCGCGCGTCATGCGGATCAGACCAAAGAAATTGGTCTCAAAAATTTCTTTTGCTTGCTCAATAGAACTTTCTTCCGCGCCTGCGGGTGCGACGCCGAACCCGGCGTTATTGACCAATAGATCGATGCGCTGCTCTAGCCGTATCACTTCATTGACCGCTGCTGCAACCGAATCGTCGTTGCTTACATCAAGCGCCAACATCGCGTAAGGTAAGTGTTTGCCAGAAGCACCGCGCCGACTCGTGCCGTAAACCTGATATCCGGCTTGGCTGAGTCTAAGTGCTGTGGCTTCGCCGATTCCTGATGACGCGCCCGTAACGAGCGCGACAGGTTTTGTATTGTTCATCATAGTGCCTTTCAATAATCCTAGAAACGGCAGTTGACCGCTAAAATTTGCCAATAAAATCTTGTTTTGAATCATCAATTTCGTGCTCTAAACGTCCACCATTTTGGTGGCAGCGCTACAAGCGTGATTGCCCATTTTTGCGGCTCCCTGCCGTTGTTGCTCCTCCTAGCAGAATGCAGT
>OFRM01000799.1_pt1 | contig 11928 bp, 12 predicted proteins | sample 1543101 | NCBI WGS metagenome assembly OFRM01 (sample SAMN07774223, study PRJEB24372) | wastewater metagenome | isolation source: Exp Tend VB 0WW | collected 2016-02
GACTGGCGGGCCGATGAACCCACCGCCGAGTTATTGACTTCGGCTTGTGCGGAGGATGCTTCGGCGAGTGCGTCCGACCGTGCCGACATGTCGTAGTTACCGATGCCGACGAAGCTGGACACACTGCCGGTGATCTTGTCGATGTAACCCTGACGCTCGTTGGCGATGTCCACCAGGCTGGGGCGTCCGGGGCCGGTTCCGCGTAGTTCGTTGATCTGGTCCTGTGTCGCCGCCTTCTCCGCAGCGGTAGCAGCAGCGGCGGCGGCCACACGGGCGGCCTTGTCCTTCGCGTTCTTCGCTTTCTGCTTCGCTGTGAGCTTCTTGCCCTTGGCGTAGTGACCTTCTGCCATCATCCGCAGGGATTGCGAATGCGTGTAGACCTGCGAACCCGCAGGCAGCGACACCAGTTCTGGCCCGCGTTCGCCCACGATGGCCATGCCCGTGCGGACACCACCAGTCGCAGCGCCGATTGAACCGCCGATGCCTGCCCGCTTCACGGTGACGGTGACCGTCTTATCTTGCAGCGCGCCGAGTTGCCCGCCAATACCGCTGAGCGTCCTGGCCGCTGCCGCGCCGTTCACATCGACGGACGGCTGCTTCTTCTGCTTCAGCCCGTTGATCTGACCCTGAATCGTGGCGACCGTGGCCTTGGCCTTGTTGATCGCATCAACGTCGGGCTTCTTTTGCTGCTTGAGGCTGTTCAGTTGCGCCTTGGCTAGCGTCAGTTTCGCCTGGAGCGGTGCGATCTGGGCATCCAGTTGCGCCGGTGGCAGGTTCGTGATCTTCCCACTGACAGCATCGACGCGCATACCTGCCGATTCCAGGGCTGCGTTAAACCCTGGGATGGAATCCGCGACGCGCAGAAGCTCATCGGGTGACATCTCTGCCGACATCAGCGCCCACTTCTGGGTGATGCCGTCGATGTTGCCGCTTACGGCCATGTCGCTGAGGGACTGCGCGACAGCACGCATCCCGTCGTCAAGATGCTGGGAGTCGCCGGTCAGTTTCTGGAACAGCAAACCGAGCGCGCCACCGGGAACAGCGACAGCGGCGAGCGCCGCGCCTGCCGTGCCCGCGGCATCGGCCATCTGCGTGCCCAGGTATGCACCGGCAGCTGTCGCGGCGACACCGAGTGCCACCATCGCGGCAGCGCCACCGCCTGCACCGGTAGACGCGGCCTGTGTTCCGGTGGCCGCAGCAGATCCGGCACTACCCAGGCCCTTGAACGCGGAGATCGCGCCACCGGCAAGAGATGTGATGGACGACAGCGGCCCGGCCAATGCCAGGGCGGCAGCCGAGACAGCGGCGATACCGATGATCGCGGTACGGGTGGACGGCTCAAGCTGGCCGAACCATTCCACCGCCGGGGTGATCGCCTCAACCAGACCAGTGAGCGCCGGGACGAGTCCTTCGCCGATCGCTTCCTTCAGGTCGCCTACCTGATTGTTGAAGATGTCGAGCTTGCCCTGTGCGGTCTGCCCGAACGCTTCGGCGGCACCCTTGGTCTTCTCTTCAATGAGCGCCTGGATGTTCGCGGCGTCCTTGGCCTTGTCCCCGGTCAGCTTGTAGTTGATGCCGAGTTCTTTGAGGGCGCGGGTGTTGCCCATCATGGCTTTGCCGACAGAAACCGCTGAGGTTTCCAGATCCTTGCCGCTGACCTGCGCGTAATCGGCAACGATCGGGGTCAGCTTCTGGATCTGCTGGCCGGTCAGGTCGAACGCGGCCAGGCGTGACTGCATCGCCGCCAGGTCGTCATCATCGAACTTCGTCTTGCGCTGGATCTCCTTGTTGAGCCCGCGCAGGGATTCAATGTTCGTGTCGGCCAGTTTCGGGAACCGCTTATATGCGGATTCTAGTTTGACCTGCTGGGCTTCGGCCCCGGCATAGGCTTTGATGGAATCCGCGAGGAACGCACCTAGGCCGATGCCCGCCAATGCGCCACCGGCGACAGTGGCGAACCGCTTGAACTTGCCCGCCGAGCGGGTAGCCGAGTCGCCAGCCTTCGCCATCGTCTTTGACAGTGACTTGTCGTTGGCGATGAGATTGACGAGCAGATCAGCGGAAGCCATGCGTCACCTCATTCTGGGATTGTTACGCCCATCGCTTTCAGGACGTTGATGGCGTAGTTCACGTAGTCGGCGAAGACCATCGCGTCCATGTCTTCGAGTTCCTCGCGCGCGATTCCGAACAGGTGCCGAAAGATCGGCAGCCAGCGTTCTACTTCGTTGCGCGGGGCTTCTTCTCGCCCGCCGTTGCGGCGGGCGAAGTAGGGCCCTCTTCGGCCCCCAGTTCAGCCGGTTTGTCGGCCTTGTCGTCGTCGGTCAGTTCGACATCGAAGCCGAGCTTCGCCTGGTCGAGTTCATCGAGGAGCCCGGAGTACGTCACCTCATCGCCGTTACGTTTACAGGCCAGGTACCAGGCGAACGTGACAGCTTCGGCCCGGTCGCGGGCAAGCTGCTCACGCCACTCCGGCCACGTCCACCCGGTGAGGTTTTGGCATTCGATGGATTCGCGCATCTTCATCGTGCCCATGTCGAGCACGCGGGTTTCGTCGTCGTAGGTGAAGGTGATAACTGCACTCATGGGAGAGCCTTTCGGTTAGGCCGCGGTGGTGATGGATGCGGCGAGTTGGTTCATTGCTGCGTTGATTTCCTTCTGTACGTGGACGATGACTTCGGGGCCGTAGTCGCGGACGGTGTTGGACCACCAGCCCGACGGGGTGACGGTCTGGAAGACCCAGATGTCCCGGTCACCCATGACGGGGTGACGCCAGCCGCCCTTATCCATGTGGCGTGGTAGACGGCGCTGGTCGGCGGGCAGGCCACCGTGTTGGGCGACACGCACACCCACCTGGTCGCCGTAGCCGGAATCCTTCGCGACGATGCGGATGGATCGGGCGATGGAATCACGCAGACCCGAGCGCCCTGCGGCCTTCGCTGCCAGGCCGGACGCGATCAGGACCGACGCGGCGGTGCCCTTATGGCCGCGTAGCGCGTAGGCACCACGACTGACATGCCCGCCGCTACTTTTCGCACTGGAATCCAGGCCGCGCACCGATTCACGCAGTTTCACCTGTAACGGTCGCGCCGCATCCCGAACACCCTTGAGCATGTGCTTACGCAGGTCATCATCAAAGCCCTTGAGGGCGCGGGAGAACTGGGCGAAAGAGCGTGCATCAACTTGAACATCCATACGATCCCCCTAGTGGGAGACTGGCGGGGCCGGGCTCTCCCGACACGACCCCGCCAGCCGTCTAGTTACAGCGTCGTGTCGGCGCTGATGTAGGTGATGTACGGCAGATTCGTTCCGTCGTACTTCCACTCGAAGTCCCACGTCGATTGCAGGACATCTTTGGAGTCCACGCCCTGCATGTCGCCGGACCAGACAACGCTGGGAAGCGAGATGCGGAACGTCGGGTACGTGCTGCCACCGATGACGGTTGCCGCTGTCACCTCGAAGACCAGGGCGCAGGATGTGTTGGCCTCCACGCGGTCCTGGAAGATGGTCTTGTCTAGCCAGTCCACGGTTACCGAACCGGTGATCTTTGTCGGCCCGTTGAGCACCGGTTCGGCCTTGCGACCCGATGCGTTGAACACGTAATCCTCTGTGTCCGCCGACCGTTCCACGGTGCAGTTGAAGGAACGCACACCGGAGATCGACGACGCGGAAGCAATGGAGGCACCGAGCTTGAAGGTGGCCGTCTTCCCGCTAAAGACCTGCGTTGATGCCCATGACGGACTAGCAAGGGACTGGGTGGTGTCGAAGCTGTACCCGTCAATCTGTGCGTTGCAGGTGAGGATTCCGTCCAAGTCGCACTGGAACTCAGTGGACAGCACCTTCCCGCCGACCAGTTCATGCACGACGTTCGTCCCGGTGCGGTACGGGGCCGCGATCTGCATGGTGAGGTACTTGCCAAGGGGATCGCTGATCGTGTGCGTCTGGGTGTACGCGCCGGTGGTTCCGATCTGTGTCGCGGTGACCGTTCCACCCATCAACACATTCAGGAACTTGCCCATCTTCTTCGACTGCACATCGAAGGACACCGTGGCCTCAGCCCCGTTGATCGTTTCGACGTAGTGGTCGAGAAGGTCGCCGAAGTTGCCGCCGAGGATTCCCTCGCCCTGCACCCGGTTCTGTGTGCGGTTGATGCTGTACGAGTTGGCGACGAAGAACGTGTCCGGTGCCACCCGTGTGGTGTAGCTGGCGGTCTGAACGGCGATGCCGAACGATGACCCCATGCCGCTGCCGATAGCCATTTACTTGCTCCCCTCAGAGGTGTCTGCTTTGGGAGAGCTCGACTTTGTTTCTTCCCGCCACTGGTGCGGCTGCCAATAGTTGTCGTCGCGGACTTCAACGACGCCATCTGCGACGACTTTGACAAGTCGCCCGTCTGAGATGATCCAGCGATCTTCGCCGGTGATGTTGCGGAACCTGCGCGACATGGCAGACCTCTCCTGGTTGATGCGGCGGGAGAGCCGATGGGGTTAGACCTGGGTGGTGTAGGACAAGACGAACGGCAGATCCACCCGTGCGCCTGTGGTCGTGTAGCCCTGCATGATGGCGCCGGAACGGACCTCAATTTCGGGTGCCCGAATGCCTGTGAGGCCGAGTGTCTGGTCGGCACGTAGCGCCGCGTTGATGTCGTCAAAGATGCCCATGACCGCCACCCGCAGTGCGGGCAGATCGTTGTCGCCGGACCAGCTGGAGATGTGGCAGCGGATGTCGCCGGTTTCGTCCTTCGTCGCCGCCGGGCCGAGGCCGCGGTACTGCTGCGTGAACGCGCCCGCGGTGGGCTCCAGCGAGTCCGGGGCGTTAGCGCCGATGCACACGTAACTGGTCAGCTTGTCCCCCGACGTTGCGGGACCGTCGAACACGTCGCAGGTCAGCGCCGCATCCAGGGCGGTAGTGACAGCCACGGCAATATCGGACCACCGGGACTCAGCCATTGCCGACCAGCCGCAGGGGTTCGAGGAGTTGGGCGGCACGGTTCGGGATGCTGAATCCCATACCGGGTAGCCACTGTTCGTCCATCTGGTTGCCGATCGTCATAGATCCGCGCTGGGTGTCCCACAGGTGCTTAGCGATCCCTAGAACACCGCGGCGGGCGGCGGCTAGTTCACGCCCGGCCACGCCGACGATGTACGTCACGGACACGGTATCCACGCCGGTTGTCCAGTAGCCAAGTTCGGAACCGAACAGGCGCTCTAGAACAACACCGGAACGCAGCCGGTACGCCGTGGCGGCCAGGGTGGTGCCGGAATCGGTGACGGACGTAACCGACAGGGCCGCCGGGGACCGTAGACGGATCGCACTAGATCCGCCGTCGTATGTTTCGGTGACGGCCCGCGGCGATAGTGCCCGGTTGCAGAACTGTTCGGCGGCGGCGGATGCGTCGGCCAACGTGTCCCGCAGTTCCTCGTCGCTGCTGGTGCTGGTGATGTTTAGGTGTGTTTTCAGTTCGGACAGGCCCACGATGCTAGGTAGCGTCGCGTCGTCCACGGTGAAGTCGTCGGTGTAACTAGCGACGATGGTGCCGGTGCCCACCCAGCGGACACGGTGCAGCCCGACCTGTGTCGGGGTGTACGTCGTCGTGTAACTACCTGTGGTCGGGTTCGATACCGATGCGGTGGCGGTCGTCAGGTCCGGCAGGGTGATGGTGCAGGAAACGGTGGTGGTGTTCGCCGCCGCGCCCGCGGAATCCTTGACGGTGACGGCCAGGGGCACAACGTCGCCTAGATCAGTCGCCATCGGTGGCCTCTTCTTCCTGCTGGTGGGGATCGCCGACCTGTTTGACGTGCCCGGCGTAGTCGGCGATGAACGACTTCTGGTGCCCGATATGCACGGCGGTGTTCACCCAGATCGGGAACCCCAACTGAATGGCCCGGAAGCAGAACGTCACGTCCTCACCCACCGGGTGCATTTCCGATAGTTGCGTCTCCTGAAAGTACGGGTAGGCGGCGTTGAACTTGCGTTCACGCATCGCCTCGCACACGCTGCGGTGGATCAGGAGGCAGGCCGCGCCCGTCGCCGACACCTGGAACATCGAATCTTTGGGGTACGTGGTGTAGCGGACGGTGGCCATGCCCCCGTCGTCGCCCTTCACCAGCTGGTACATGGTGGGTTCTAGTTTGCCGTCGTTCACGGCGAAACACAGGCCACCGACGATCGGTGCGAAGTGTTCCGAATCCTTGTCGGCGTTCGCGTTCACCAGTAGCGCCTCTAGCGTGTTCGGCGCAAACACCATGTCCGTGTCTACCATCCACAGCCATTCGGCGTCGGATTCGTCTAGGAACGCGGTCACGACCTGATTGCGGCTAGACGACACGTTGGCGCTAGAGAACTTGGCGATGACACCGCCGCCGTTGATGGTGCGCTTCTTCTTCATCCAGTCGAACAGCCGCAGGTTCATCAAACTGTCGTGCCATGTCACGGCCACGTCTACGTTGTGGACGTAACCGATGCAGACCTTGCCCTTTTTCATGTCGTGCCTTTCGGGAGATGGGAGATGGTGGGCAACGCCCGCAGCCCGCACCGGGGAATCAGTGCGGGCTGCGTGACGTGCTGTGTAACTAGAGGCGCAAGGTACGGAAGGCATCGACGTTCAGAACGTCGGCGCCTGTACGCCAGTGGGCAACCCAGCCGCGTTGCAGGGTGGGGATACCCGATCCATCCACAACGTTCTGGACGTACTCAAGCGAGACGCCAATCCGGTCATAGATGAGGTAGTTCGAGAAGTCGCCAACGACGAGCACCTCGGAACCGGTGGTGATGGTGGAATCCATGTGCACGGACTTGTACGTCGGCAGCCCGAGCAACTCGGTTGGCTGTCCGCCACCCATGTTGGCCCAGAAGTTGCCGCCGCCGTAGGTGTCCATGCGGCGAATGATTCCGTAGGTCTTGTAGTTCGCGACCCACGACGCATTTGCCTGGAACACGTCCGGCAATGCCTCAATGGTGGCATCCACATCGGCGCGTGATGCCGTGGTGAACGATCCACCGGTGGTCGGCGACACACGCGACGCGGTGACCGCGGTGACCGCCGTGGCGATACCGTACGGGGCACCTGAGCCGGAACCGACGGCGAATGCCTGCGCCTCCAACTTGTCCTTGCCCGTCTGCACCATCTTCGGCAACTCGGTCGCAAGGTTCGTGTCCTCGATGACCTCGTATGAACCGATGATGTACGCCGCACCCTTGTACGCCGTGATGGCGGGCTGGGTGAACGTCGGCGAAGCGTCGGTGACAGCAGTCGCCTCAGCGAGCCACTGTGCGGTAACGCCACCGGATACAAGTCCCTGCCACTTGTTCGACATACCGGATTCAACACGGCTGATGGAACGGAACGGGTTCTGTGTTCCGGTCATCGTGTTGATTACGGTTGGATCGAGCAAAAATGGGATTGCGTACCCTCCGTTGCCCGCCGTGGTGCTCATGGCGGTACGTAGTGCAAACGCCTCTTCCGGCGTCAGTTGGCTGTGGTACGACTCCGGGTACTGCATGACCTTCTCAAACGCCGAACGGTAGGCCGGGGAGGCAACCGCTAGTGCGTACTGGTGGAGGCGTACGTCGTTGCGCTGGCTGACGACCGTTGCCTGTTGGCGGGCCGAATCCGGCACACCGGGGGCTTCGCAGTCCTCGATCGCGTTCAGGACGCGGGAGCGCAGTTCGGTGGCGGGGATGTTCCCGCGCTGAACGGCTTCCATGTCCGCGAACGGATCGCGCTTGATGACCACGTTCGGCGCGGATACGGCGCGCTCAACATTCGCCGGGTTCAGTGCCGCGCTGCGGACTGCCTCAAGCTTTGCCGAACGTGTCACGGCCTTGTCGTGGGCTTCCTTCTTTGCGTCCCATTCGATGAGCAGGGTTTCGCTGCGTGCGACCTGTTCCTCGGTGGGTGCTTCGACGCCTTCAAGCTCAACGAGTTCGGAGCGGATTGCTTCCAGCTCGTCGGCCAGCGTCTCGATGTTTTGGGGTTCCATTACAGGAGGCCCCTTTCCCGCAGTTGCCTGCGAATCGAATTACGTTGGATGAGGAGCCGACCGGTGTGCCCATTGGGCGAGTCCGTGTCGGGTAATGCGCTCCGCTCCGGGGCCCCGTCGGGCGTGGTGGCGGAAGATTCGGGGGTGCAGGCACCGGCGGCACAGCAGTCGCATGTGCAGTCGCAGGCGTCCGGTGTTTCGGCGGCGTCGCCGATAGTTACCTCTAGTTCGATGGTTGTCCCGCGGGTGTCGCAGGTGCAGCCAAGCTTGTGGCGCACGCCAAGAATGGCGGCGGATTCGTAGGCCGGGAACGGTGTTGGGCCGTATTCGGTCATCAGCACCTCGTTGCGGGTGACCACCGTTAGTTCACCGGATTTGGATCGGCGGAAACCGCCCGCGGGGACGGCGGGATCGGAACCGGCGAATCGGCCACTGAATGATTGCCCGGTGATCGCCCCGGTGCGGATCGCCTCCAGCACCTCATCGGCTAGCGGCGTGTTGTTGTATTTCGTCACCGTGTAGAGGCCGCGTGAATCGGCCCGCACTTCCTCCGGTGTCCCGATCGGTAGTGACGCGCGTTCGGATGGGGTTCCCTGCAACGTCAGGCCGTGGTTGTAGAACACGCCAAACGATGTGCCGCGGTGGGCAATGGTGCGGTTGAACGCCTGCGGGCTGATCCGTTCCAGGTACTGCCCCTGGTGGTCATGAATCTCGGTGTCCACGTTGAACACCGCCGCGTACGCCTCCACCGTGCGACCGTCCCCGCCGGAACGAATCGTGATGTCCTCTAGCGGGTAGTTGCGGACGAATGAGGTCATGCTGTGCCTCCCTGCGCGGGCGTCTTGCCCTCCGGATAAAGCGCGGTGGGGATCGCGCCCGTGTGTTGCAACAGGGAGAGGTCACCGGCATCAACGGCGGATGCCACCGTGTCCGGGTCGTATCCGCCGCGAATCAGTTCGGTGGCGGTGAATGCCTTTTCCTTGAACGTCTGCGCGCGTTCCATTTCGCCCTGGCGTAGCGCGGCTATCCCGGCGGTGTCGTACCACAGCCGTGTGCCCGTGGGGACGGTGATCAGGGTTGCTAGTGCGGCGGTGGCCGAACGCCACAGCGGGCGCATGGTCAGGTCGGCGAATCGCCGCATGGCCTGCTCGTAGTTGGAATACGTCGCGGCCTGTAGGCCCTCCTTTAGGCCCACGACGATGCCGGGGACACCGGCGGCGGCGGCGATCCGGTTTTCACCGGCGGCCTGCACAGTCGCAAAGTTCATCTGCTCGAACGAATGCCCGATGATCGTCGGATCGGCGCCGTTATCCAGCACCGCGGTCTTCCACCCGTTACGGGGCCCGCCGTGGGTGGCCTGCCACTGCGCCGACAGCTTCTCTATCGCGTCGTCGTTGAGTTTCTGCGCGTACTTAATGATCATGTTCGGTGTTGCCGCGTTGTCGAAGAATGCCCGCTTGTGGGTCGTCATCGCGCTATCCGCGTTCACCTCGCGCACAACCGGGGTCAGCCATGACATGCCCCGCCACTGCGCTAGTGGGTCGGGTATGGGTGACCAGTGCGCCACCTCGTCCGGCGTGTAGAACTCCGCGTTAGTGTCGGCCTGCCCGTTGTTGCGCCGGTAGATGTAGCCAACCACCTGGCGTGAATAGTCGCCGCGGTCGGCGGACACAATATCCACCCAGTCCGGGCGGAACCGTTCCAACTGGTCGCCACAGTTACGCACGAACGCCGAACCCGCTAGGGATACGTCCTGCTCCATGCGCGCCAGTAGGTCACCGGTCGTGCCACCGGGCCACGGGTTCTCCAACAGGGCTAGATCGGCGGTGCCGAACAGCCGCTTGTCGGTGAGGTTCTGGAACTTGAACTCCGCCTCACTGAACAGCATCAACCGGGCAAGGATCACCGAAAAGACGATGCTGTTGCCCTTGTATCCGTCGGATGCAAACGACGTGAACACGGGCAGCACCGATTCGGTGGTGCCCTGCGCGTACGACGTGGTGTAGACGCTTTGCCATTCGGGCAGGTCCGCGCGGGCAGCCTCCGCCGTCGGGCGCAGTCTGTCAATCAGTCTCACGAGCGGCCCCCGAAGTCACGAAGCGCGCCGATGCCCACACAGGAACAACCGGCGGCAATAAGTCCAAGCGGGAGAGACAGCCAGGCGATCCCGGCGACGATAAGAACAGCCCCGACAATGACGAGAAGCCACGACAGCAACACAACCGCTCAACTCCTCATAGAAAGAACACCGATGCGTCGGCGGTCGTCGTAGATGCGTGCGTGGAATGGCCCCAGACCGCTAACGTCGCCGCGACTAGCGGGCTGATGTCTACGGTGGAGCCCTTGCGTGACCACGCCCACGAATCGCCCAGCGGGCGTTTCTGCGCGGCTAACAGCGCCTCGGTTAATTGCGCCTGGTGGATATGGCGCAACTGGTCGGCCAGTGCAATGTCGTAGAACATGCCGCAGGCCGATGCCATGTCACGGGCGCCGGTGATGTCCAACGGAATGTCTAGTTCCTCAAGTGCCGGTATCAGGGATGCGGCAGGTCCGGCGTTATCCACAACCACGGAACGCGGGCCCCACCGTGCGGCCAGTTCCTCGACCCGCTGCGCAACCCAACCCGTACCGGGCCGGTATTCCACAACCTCCACATGTGTGCGCCCGTCGTCACGGCTACCGGCGACCACAATCGACGCATGTGACCGATCCGGGGCAACATCAACGGCGAACGCCACGGGGTCGAGAATCCGTGAACCGGTGTCGCCGGATGATTCCCAGACCGGTGACGGGATCACCGGGTCGTACGTGTCGGCCTCCGCACGGCGGTTGCCGTAGGCACGCGCGAACTCGGCGCGCTCCATGCTGTCGAACTCCGCCCGGATCGCATCAACGGTCACCGTGTGCCCCAGTGCGGGCATACAGGCCCGCCACGTGTCCGGGTCGGATAGGTCCGCGCCGTCGGGTGCCGACCATTCCATGTAGCAGGTGCCGCGCTGCGGATCGTCGGCCACACGTTCCCGGCCCCGATCCACCTTGCCATTGAGGTACACCGATGACGGGGTGCCCGCCGTTGATGTAACCACCAGCTGCGGCTGCGGTCGGGTGATCATTGCCGGGCGCATCGCCTGCTCTACGCGGGCATCCACCTGCGCAAACGCCTCGTCAATGAATCCCATGTCCAGGGTGGCACCGTGCCCGGCCTTCTCCGTCGTCGCCGAAATGCCGTGCATCGACCCGTTGCGCCACAGGATCGCCTCGTTACCGTTCGTCTTGCGCACCCGGTACTCACCGTTGAACAGGGACCGATCTAGCGCCTTAACGTGATCGTCCTCCCACTTCATGCGCGCGTCATTGCGGGTCTGCGCGGTGTAGGTGATCCGTTGCGGCTGATCGAACCCGATTGCCCGGTGGACCGCTAGCGCCAGGATCAGCGTTGTCTTGCCCGACTGCCGCGGGACGGTCAGCACCAGTTCGCGGTACGCCAGGCGTCCCGTGTCCGGGTCAATCTCCAGCGCCACATCGGCAACGTGCTGCTGCCACGGCATCAACGGCGTACCCAGCGCCTGCGCAACCTTGGCAACCTGCGGGCCTAACGTGGCGCGGTCGGGGTGTCGGGGTGTCGCGTACCTAGGTGGACAGATCAGCGGCGAATCGGGCAAAGGCATCGTCTGGCACGTCCTCGGGAGTTAGTGCGTCCAGGGTTGCGCGCAGTTCCTTAGACACTGCGGCAGTCGCCATACCGGCACCGGCATCTAACTGCGCGGCCAACGTCAGGGCGAGTGCTGAAAGGGCCGACCATCGGGGGTCGTCGGTCGGTAGTTGGGCCAGGGTTGCGGCCACCGCGGCGGTGTTCATCCCGGTGCCCTCGGGCATCTGCGGCAGGTCTTTGGCGGCGGTCCTAGCCATTTCACGTCCCCCCGTTTTATGTCGTACGGATTTTTGGGCA
>OFRM01000801.1_pt1 | contig 11916 bp, 11 predicted proteins | sample 1543101 | NCBI WGS metagenome assembly OFRM01 (sample SAMN07774223, study PRJEB24372) | wastewater metagenome | isolation source: Exp Tend VB 0WW | collected 2016-02
CTCAGCGCCACCTCGAATACGTCTGAACACCCACCCCCACAACAGGAGCTTCGCATGGAGGCCGAACCCAAGACGTTTACTTTCTACCAGACCATCACGCTCGACCGCGCGACCATCCTATGCCGCAGCAAACGCGGCGCACCGCAAGAAGTGGACTGCCATCTGGGATAAGATAATGCTGTCCTCTGCCGAGGACGTGCTGGCTGTGATCTTGGAACAAGAGAAGACCAGCTAAACCATCCATCGAACCATCCAACAGGAGATTACCACCCATGCGTTTTCTTGATCTCAAGCAGCCGCTGATCGACAACATCGACGCCGGCATTGCAAGCCACCTCGAGAGCCCGCCCGGCACGGGCAAGAGCGACTTCATCGAGGAGCTCGTTGCCTACCTCACCAAGCCCGATATCCCCGTGCTTGAGTGATAGACTACCAGTGGCACCAGCGAAACGCACGTACGGAAACAGACGGATGAGACGAGCCAGCCGCTTGATGCGTCGCAGCTTCGCCGCGGAAATCTTCTCCTTACGGATACGCAGCGTCGCCAATCCCTCCCGACCGGACAGACAATAAAATCCTCGGTCTTCCAGAAGCGTTCCGCGTCCCGTCTCATGCCGGAGCGCCGCATATACTTCCAAATATGAGGATGGTCGCACTCCTTCTTCCTGCAGCGTCAGCAGATGCTTCCAGATCTCGAACGCGGACAACGGATAATCAAATACGTCGTAATAGGTGACCGTATCGAGGATATCCTTGGAGAGACGATACATACCGATAAAAATCTAAGGCTCAAACTCCGAAACACCTCTCATGCACATCAGAGACTCGAATTTTTGTTTTTTGGATTCGCGTTTTTTCAGCTAGAGATACTTCGCGGTAGCGCTCTTCTTGCAGGCTTTGAGCTTCGACGGCTCGCCGGAGAAAATCAGTTCGCCACCCTTCTCGCCGCCGTCCGGACCGAGCTCGATAACCCAATCCGAAGCACGGATGACATCGATATTGTGCTCCACGACCAGCACGCTATTGCCCCGGTCGACGAGCGCTTCGAGTACTTCGAGCAACCGCCGCACGTCCTCGAAATGCAATCCGATCGTCGGCTCATCGAGGATATAGAGGGTCTTGCCGGTCGACTTGCGCGCGAGCTCAGTCGCCAGCTTGATACGCTGTGCTTCACCACCGGAGAGATTCGTCGCGCTCTGCCCAAGGACAAGGTAGCCGAGACCCACCTCTTCGAGCACTCGCAGCTTCTCTTCGATATGCGGCTGATCAAGGAAGAAATGCCGCGCCTCCGACACCGTCATACGGAGCACCTGCGAGATATTCGTCCCGCGGTACTCGATCGAAAGTGTCTTGGTATTGTAACTCGTCCCGCCGCAGACCTCGCAAGGTACATAGACATCCGGCAGGAGATACATCTCGATCTTGCGTAAACCACCGCCCTGGCAGGCTTCGCACCGGCCGCCCTTCATATTGAAACTGAAATGCGTTGCCGAGAAGCGCTCCTTCTCCGCTTCCGGAGTCGCCGCGAAGACATCGCGAATGAGACTGAACACGCCGGTATAGGTCGCTGCATTCGAACGAGGCGTCCGCCCGATCGGATCCTGATTCACCGTGATCACCTTATCGATATTCTGGAGGCCGACGATCTTCTGGTGTGCACCCGGCTCGGTCTTGGCGTGATAGAAATGTTTGGAAAGGGCCCGCGAGAGGATATCATGCACGAGCGATGATTTACCCGAACCGGAGACACCCGCGATAGACACGAGCATGCCGAGCGGAATCTCGACATCGATATCCCGGAGATTATGCTCCTTCGCGCCGACAACGGTCAGACTCTCGCCGCCCCATCGCCGCGCCTTCTTCTTGTCAGAAACCTTGCGCTTACCGGAGAGATATTCTCCTGTCAGCGTCTTGGATTTGAGCAGTTTCTCCGGCGTCCCTGCGAAGATCACTTCTCCGCCCTCCGTACCAGCTCCCGGTCCGAGGTCAATGACGTAGTCCGCCTGGCGCATAATCGCGACATCATGCTCGACGACGACCAGGGAATTATTGGCTGACTTGAGATCGAGCAATGCGCCGATCAGCCGATCCGTATCACGGCTGTGCAATCCGACCGACGGCTCATCGAGCACATAGATGATGCCCGAGAGACCTGATTTCATCTGCACGGACAGGCGAATACGCTGCGCCTCGCCGCCCGAAAGCGTATCAGCGCCCCGCGAAAGCGAAAGATATCCGAGACCGACTTTCTCGACCGCCGAGAGGCGAGTCTCCATCTCGCGAAACAAGGTATCGATCACGGTCTTCTCATGGCCCGCTTTCACGATACCGACCTTGAGCTCTTTGGCGATTTCTGAAAGCTGCTCCGCGCTCATATCAGCCAGATCGAAGATCGAGTATCCAAGCACGCTGACCGAAAGCGATGATGGCTTGAGCCGCTTCCCCTGACAGGCCGGACAGATATGCGATTGCATGAAGGTCTCGATTTCCTGACGCAGATGATCAGATTTCGTCTCCCGATATTTTTCCGAGAGAAATGCGATGACACCACGAAATTTCCGGGTATCTTCCTGCCAATCATCTTCTCCCCAGAGCACCACCTTCATCTGCTTCGCCGACAATTTCTTGACCGGCACCGAACAGGAAAAACGCAGTCTCTTGGCGAGCTGAGCCAGCTCCTGCATCGGGCCGCTTTCGCGCTGCCGTTCGCCGTTCATCTTGCTCCATGGACGGATCGCTCCCTCGATCAGTGAGAGATTACGATTCGGAATGATCAGATCTGGATCGAATTCGAGTGTCCGTCCGAGACCGGTGCATTTCGGACAGGCCCCATCGGGATTATTGAAGGAGAAAAAGCTCGGTGTCGGTTCCGAAAGACGGATCTGACAGGCATCGCAGCGATACTCGTCATTATAGACTCGCTCCTCCCCGCTCCCATTGATAGCCACCGACAGTGTCCCCTGTCCGACTTGGAAGCCCGTCGCCAGAGAATCCAGGATACGCTCCTTATCCGGGCGGGCCCGATCAATGACGATACGGTCGATGACAACATCGATAAATTTCTCTTCCGTCATCGAAGCCGACGAAAGCGCATCAGCGATCGGCACTATCTCGCCGTCGCGCCGCACCCGGACATATCCCCAATGATCGATCATTTCGATTGCCGCCCGTTCCGGCTTACCATCCGTCTGACTGCTGTGCGCCAAAAGAGCGATGCCCGTCCGATCAGGGAGCAGAAGTAGTTCTTCCATCACCTGCCGAACCGTCATCCGCGCGAGCGCCTTGCCGCACGATGGACAATGCGGCTCTCCAGCCTTAGCAAACAGTACCCGGAGAAAATCATACACTTCGGTCATCGTGCCGACCGTGGAACGCGGACTACGCGAGACACTCTTCTGGTCGATAGAGATGGCCGGCGAAAGATTATTGATAGCATCGACATCCGGCTTTTCGAACCCCTCGAGAAAATTGCGCGCATACGAAGAAAGCGACTCGACATAGCGTCGGTTCGCTTCTGCGAAGATAGCATCGAAAGCGAGTGATGATTTGCCTGATCCGGACAGACCAGTGACGACGACCAGCGAATCCCGCGGTATGTCGACATTGATATTCTTCAGGTTATTCACCCGAGCTCCCCGAACTTCGATGACCGGTTTTCTTTCTGGCATACCCCTTACAAAGCCACGTTCAACAAAAAAAATCGATACACAGTTTTTCCATTGTATCGTCTTTCTCGCACGCTGTAAATACAAAAGAAAAAGCCGGTACTTCGGGTACCGGCTAGCGACGCGCTTGGCGCATCTCTAAAATATATCGGCGGATATCTTCAATCGGCATACCGTAGCGATCCCGGAGCTTCTGGAAAATAATCCGGAGTTCCGACTCGCACCGATTGCGTTGTTCGATATCAGCCGTTCCATGACGCTTCTCAGCCCACTGGACCGCTTCTTTGAGCAAAGCCTTCTGCCTTTGTTGCTTAAAAAGCCTCTGAAAAGCCACCAACGACACAAGCAGCGCCGCGATGCCATACACGGGTCCGAAACTGAATCCGACCCGAACCGCCATGATGCATACTCCCAAAAGAACCACCCGAGCTACCCATTTCATGATTCCCTCCTCTCAAAACAATCTGACAAACTACGGGAATTACAGTATACCATATATATGTCATATAGTCAATACTGCACATTAGGCCTCTGGAGACAGGAATGATTTCCGCTTCCGCTTGCGATGCAACGCCACAGCAAAGCGATGCGCCTCGGCATTCGCGAGAAGAGCATCTGCCTCGAAACGCCGTATAAGACCTTCCGGCCCGATGAGATGATCCGGCTGATGTCGAGCATTCTTGACGACACCCAGTATCGGAATCGAGAGCCCAGACTCGGCCAGCACGCGCTCCGCCACGCCATACTGGAGGAGCGAACCATCGACAATAATGATTTCAGGGAGACGCCATTCTGGATGCCCGAAGCGGCGCTTCAGAACTTCTTCGAGCGCCGAAAGATCGTTGCCTCCATGCTCACCCCGCAGCACGAATTGCCGGTATTCGTCTTTGTTCGGACGGCCACGCTCGACGACCGTCATCACGCCGACCGTCTCCTCCCCGCCCAGGTGCGCCACGTCATACGCCTCGATACGCTGGAGCTTGAGTTCTCGCAGGTCATCCTTCACCAGGGCTATATCTTGTATATGCCCGATCGCAAATAACTGTCGCTTCAGGCGTCCGGCTTCTTCGAAGCGGAGCTCTTTGGCGGCCACCCGCATCGCACGCTCTATCTGCTTCACCAAGAGCGCTTTTCTGCCTTCAAAAAAAAGTTCGATTTCCCGTATCCGCTTCCGATACTCGATGGCGCCCAGAGTACCCGCGCACACGCCCGGACACAATCCGATCTGCGCCTGGAAGCACGGCTGTCCAGCATCAGGAAAACAGGTATCTCGAAAAGGGAAAATCTGCCGGACGATTTTCATCGCCTCGCGCAGCTGCGTCCCGGCCGGAAACGGACCGAATATCTTCCGTACCGGATCACGGAATTTCCCCTGAGCGAAATCACGGCCACGCACGATCAAGACTCGAGGAAATGTCTCATCGGTAATCACGACATGATTGAAGCTCTTATCATCCTTCTCGTCAGTATTGTAAATCGGCTGATATTCCTTGATCAGCCGCGACTCGAGCAGGAGCGCTTCGAGCACTGAATCGGTCTCCCGATACGCGATCATCCGGGCGCGCTCCAGCATGAGCATGATTTTCGGACCGCGCGTTTCCATGATGTCCTGTGAGAAATAGCTCCGTACCCGATCCCGGAGCGAGGTCGCTTTGCCGATATAGAGTATCGACCCTTCCGTATCCAGAAAAAAATAGACCCCGGGATGCGGAGGCAGAAGCGCCATATCTTGGCGCCACTCGGCGATATCCATCTTGTCGCTCCACGGCATCTTCAGCATAGTTGACTAAAACATGAAAAAGTAGTATAATATATAACAGTACATTACGCAAGGAGAAATCCATGTCTTCGGAATTCGAATGCTCCCTCCGCGACAAGGTCATCGATGATCTTGCCAAAGGTCTCGCTTTCCAGATCGCCTTCGCCAATGCCGTGCATCAGCATCGCATCTTCCACTCTGATCCGGCCCAGCGGGCGACCTACAACTATCTTTTCCGGGCCGTCGAGAAACGCGTCAAGCGCAAGATCGGCACCGATAAGACTGTCTGGTCTGCCAAAGCGAAAGAGCAGACGAGACAACCCGATACTCCTTCGGAAACGGCACCCATCCCGGAAAGACAACTCGCCCGCCGGCGCGCTTTCACCGGAAAGATGGCAGCAGCCGGCGAACGGCCAGAAGACTACGAATAGTCTTCACCCCCCATTCAAGGACAACTTCACCGTTGTCCTTTTTCTTTTTCCCTCATCTGTATCGTCCCCCGGAATGCGAAAGAGGTTTTCCCTGATGCCCGCAGTGTTCTAAACCGCCAGCGAGAGGGAATCTGCTTTCGTAGCCCGGGGAGAAAATATATTAATCACCGCGGCTCCAACGTTCAAAAGTTTTTCTTATCCTCGGCGCGCACCGCACTGGTGGCAGACCGGTAGATCATTGAAGCGAAGACCGTGGCAGTTCTCGCACTCGGACTGCAGCGTATGTCCGCATTTCGGACAGTGCTTCATCGAGAGATCGATCGAGAATGAGCAGGTCGGACACTTGCGATCCTTGAGCGACCGCAGCGCGACCGCTTCCTTGCTGAAGACCGTCTTCTGGATGTAGTACACGATGCCGCCGAACAAAGCGATCACCAAGAGCACCGATCCGTAATACAGCACGTAGCGCAGAAACGCGAACTGCGTGAAGAACTCGATCAGCAGTTGGATAATCCGGCGCGGAATGATCTCATAGAGGAACATACCGACAATCTGCAGTAGGAGCACCGAGAAGGCGCCGAGCAGCGTACCCATGATGATCGTATACGGACTATCCTCATGCTTCCAGACGAAATACCGCTTGAGCGAGTACAGAAATAACGGCAGGATGAACAGCAACGAAAGCAGGAATATCTTGATGCGATACCGATTGTAATCCGACAGATAGAGCTCTTTCGCCTGCTGCCGCTGTACCTCGAATCCCCTAGCATCACGACTGATCGTATCCAGTATGCTCGACTGTTCAGACAAGAGCGCTTTTCTCTCAGCCTCGAGCCGCATGACGGCCTGAGTATCTGCCTTGAGAGAACTCCCGGCCTGCTGTGGCGAATCAATCACCGGCGAGACGCCAGCCTGCTGTTCCTGCAAACTGATATCATACATTTCCTGCTTGAGCGTCCTCTCCGGCTTGAGAATATTCAGATCCTTTTCTACGCGATTGATCGGATCCTCGAGCGCGTAGTATCTCGCGAGATTCGGATACGCGGACCGGAGAGTCGCCGCTGCGCCCGATGTCTCTTCATACTGGCTGAAACGGCACTGCTGCTTCATCAAATCTTCCGTCTGATTTAGAGACATCCCATCGTAATCGTATCCAGTCGCATAGACATCTTCATTCGCAATCGGCGTATCCACAAAGCGGCGGTCCAGAAGCGTAGCAAACTCCTGCGAGCAACGAGAGAGCTTTTCCGGATGATCCGGTATCCGGCCGATATCACTGAAGATAGTCTGTCCGATAATCACGATGAAGAGTCCCATGAGGAACAGGAGGAAATAGCCGACTTTAGTTGTCCGCTTCTCGCTAATCTCCTCATGACCCGTCCCGCTCTTCGGAGTCTCGCCCGCCTTATTGCGTAGCCATGACCACATAGGTTTGCTGTGAAGGATAATACACGCTCAGTATACCACCAGAACCTCAGTCTCACAGCGGATATTTCCCTCTCCGGGCCACGAAAGCAAATTTTCCCCTCGCTATCGCCTCGGAAGTCTCGGGCAGCAGGGAAAACTTCTTTCACGTCCCGGAGAGCATGGGACGAAGCTAGAACTTATATTCAGATAGCGTCTCGTGCTACCTGCTGACAGTGGCCACTCAGGGTTCAGTACCCACCGATGGCGCCATTGACGGATATTTTAGCATTTTTGAGAGGGCTTCGCTGAGAACACTCAATCCCAACCATTGATCTCTTTCAAGAGTGGTGATTTTGATAGCTATTTAGCCCTGAGCACGTAAGTATGAGCTATTGGCTCTCTGTCATAATATCTTGCATGGCTCTCTCTGTATCTATCCGAGACAGGGACACATTTTTCCATTTGCTCAATTTCAAAATACTGTTCAATAATTGATATTTGAAATTCCTGAGTTTTATAGTAATGAAAAAAGGTTCCATACTCTCCATCTTTTCCATGCATAAAGTCATAGCGTTCGCCATTCACCAAGTCTCTACCAGCTTTCTTTAATTCGTATTTCGGATTGAGCGTAGTAAAAATATAGTACGATTGTGGCTTCACCAGCCTCGCGACATATGCCATGTGTGCAGAAAAATCTTCAAGAGAAAGATGCATCAGAAAATTTCTAGACACACAGAGATCAACTAACCCACTATCAAAAAGTCCAAAATCTTTATCTATGTGTGATTGAATGGTCGCAATATTCTTTGGCTCCCCAATATCATGAAAATAGCGGTTTGACTGTTCAACAAGTTCTTGTGCACCCTCCACCCCAAGATATAAAAGAGTGTTAAATCGAGCATGATCGACACTTAAATTATCTTTGAGTGCAGGAATTGAATCTTTGTAGCCAAACAAGAGCTGAATGCCCATCAGATTAGTGCCACATCCAAAATCAACGACGAGAGATTTTGGATGCTGTGAGAGAAAACTCAGGACATGCGGGTAGAGTACAGGGTTAATCACGTAATCAATACCGACATTCCCGGCTTGCTCTAATTTTTCCCATAGTCGCTCCCAATTTGCTTTACCATACGTATGCATAAGTCACTTCTTTTCTGGGAGAAAATTCCACAACATATCAAACATATCGATAAACACATCGACAAGCACTGGACTTTCTATCACCAAACCAAGCACAGTCTGGTGAGGATTCATTATCAAAATTTTGTCATCCAAAATATCAATGCTACTCCTGAAAGCATAAGTATCAGGAACAGTCCTCACTTCACGATGCGGCAACGAAGCTACTTCGTACTTCAAACCACTCTTCTTAAAAATTACTCTCGTATCAACCGCAGCATCACTCAGTTTTTTTCTAAACTCCTGCAGAAATTCAGGGTGAACAGGAAGCCAATCCTCTATACTTGCGATAGCTCTCCACTTTTTGTATCTTCCAACATTTGAGTTATAAAAACTTTCTAACTGATCAGCAGTATTCAATATCGAAATACCCTTCGACTCCCTCGAGGCTTGATCTATAAGATGTTGTATTTGTTTATCCATTTTTTTCATCAATTTGAGCTACTCACGTGCCGCCCGCGCGGGGATCTCGGATCATCCGATACCCAATACTCACTGCGGTGAGATTCTGCGCTTTGCGCGAAAAAGAAAAAGGGTCAAGTACCTCTTTTTTCTAAGAATATTCCCTTCCTTTACTATAGACCAAAAACCTCACTATAAAAAGCGAGGTTTTTCTCTTTCGGATTCGGAAGTTTCAATGTGCGGGAAGGGAGCGATTTGAACAATGACTTATTGAGTGCCTTTCAGAGTCCGTCTCCGTGCCCGGTATCGAGGAGTGAGAGTGAACGCAAGGCTTCGCGGCGAAGTTCGGCATCCGGCAGGATACTCTCAAGCAGCTGCCAGAAACGCGGGCCGTGATTGAGTTCGCGGAGATGGCAGAGCTCATGCGCGACGATATAGTCCGCGAGCCGCTCCGGTAAAAAGACGATCCGATAATTAAATGAGAGAGCTCCGCGAGCCGAGCAGCTGCCCCAGCGGGTCCGCTGATCACGTATCGCGATCGGTCCGGGATCAAACCCATATTGTTCGCTGAACCAGCGGACACGATCCTCCGCAAGACGGGCCGCTCGATCCCGATGCTCGACGAAGCGCCGACGCCGCTCTTCTCCCGAAAGCCGCGGCTGCCGACCGGCAGCCCGGAAACGCTCCTGCGCCGCTTCAATCCAGGCTCGCTGCCGGACTATGAAACGCTTGATAAGAAACATCGGCACAAGCTTGGCTGCTGATACCGTCACCTGGCCATCCGAAGCGACCGCGATACGGAGTGTCTTCAGACCTCGCCGGCGCCGGATATGGATCGTCTGCCCGGCATCCTCCAGGATAGTTACGGATTTTTTCCGGCTCATACTTCTCGTGCGGAGACATCAGCGGCTGCAGCCCGCATCGCCCGAAGAGCCCGGCGTCTGATGACATACGTCGTGAGATGCGTCGCGATCATCATGACCGCCAATACGGTCACCAGCCTGATGATAGTCTGATAGGTCTCAAAAGCATCTCCTGTCCCGGCATTCACCAGCCAGGCGACCCCCGCCAATACCGCCAGAAAGATAAAAATACCGAACGAATCCAAGAACAAATACCGTCCCAGGGTCAGCCGTTCCTTCATCGAAAGATAGAAAGTCAGCACCACTCGCAACCCGACGAGGAATTTGATCAGGAGAAGCGACGCAAAAAGATGCTCATCAAAAATCCGTTTGAGAGCGGATTCCGGGATATTTTCAGGCGATGCCTTCCGACTGATCGAAGTCAATCCATATCGGCCGATTGAATACCAGAACAAGTCAGCTGAGAGTGTCGCAACATACGAAGTCAGAAGCACTTCACCATAAATCAGAGACGACTGCCCGGACGCGAAAACCAGCGCGACCAATATCGCGTTCTCCCCGATAATCAGCGTCCCGACAAACGTCGCGAGTATCCAGTGTTCCGAGAGCGCCTCTACGAGCATTCCCAATGCGTATTCCATGTCGTGATTAGTTCTTATTTTCTTCGAGTATTATACCACTCACCGGCTACTGCTTATTTCGCCGCCGCGCGCAGAGCTTTCTTGAGATACTGTCCCGTATAGGATTCTGCGATGCGTGCCACTTCTTCTGGCGTACCGGTCGCTACGATTTTGCCGCCACCTGATCCGCCTTCCGGACCGATATCGATGACATAATCGGATGATTTGATGAAATCGAGGTTATGTTCAATGGTGATGACTGTGTTTCCCTTATCGACCAGCCGGTCCAGGATCTCAATCAGTTTCTTCACATCGGCATAGTGCAATCCGATCGTCGGCTCATCGAGAAGATAAATCGTCCGCTCGACATGCGGCCGATAAAGCTCGGATGAAATCTTTACCCGCTGCGCTTCACCGCCAGAGAGCGTCGTCGCCGACTGGCCGAGCTTCAGATAGCCGAGGCCGACTTCGTTCAACGTCTTCAGTCGGTCCGCGATCGCCGGAATCTCATAGAAGAACGAGTACGCTTCCTCGATCGTCATCTCGAGCACTTCATGGATTGTCTTGTGCTTGTATTTCACTTCAAGCGTCTCCTTAGTGAAACGCTTGCCATCACAGACGTCGCACTGGACATAGACGGTCGGCAGGAAATGCATCTCGACCGCGATGAAGCCGTTGCCCTCACAGGTCTCGCAGCGTCCTCCGGGCCGGTTGAACGAGAAGCGCCCGCTCTTCCACCCGCGCACCCGCGCCTCCTCGGTCGACGCGAACAGATCGCGGACATGCGTCCAGGCACCGGTATAGGTCGCTGGATTGGAGCGCGGCGTCCGTCCGATCGGTGACTGATCGATCATCACGGCACGCGAAAGATACTCGCTTCCCGTAAAGCTCTTGCAATGGAAAACCTCATTCGACTTGTACCGCCGGTCAAAGCGGGCCTGAAGATTCTTATGGAGGATATCGTAGAGAAAAGTCGACTTGCCCGATCCTGAAACACCAGTCACCGAAATAAACCGCCCGAGCGGCACCTCGACATTCATGTCCTTGATATTGAAAAGCCGGGCATCGCGCACCTTGATTGAGCCCTTCTCTTTGTGGCGCCGTATCTCCGGCACCGGTATCTTCTCCTCACCGCGCAGATAGGCCAGCGTCAGCGAGCCAGACGTATTCTTGTCCGCTGTCAGAAGATCTTCAAGGAAGCCCGAGACGACAACCTCGCCGCCGTGCACTCCGGCCCCCGGACCGATATCGACGATATAATCGCTCGCGTAAATCGTATCTTCATCATGCTCGACAATCAGGATCGTATTGCCGAGCGCCTGCAGATTCTTCAGTGTCTCGATCAGTCGGTCATTATCCCGGCTATGCAGACCGATAGTCGGTTCATCAAGGACATAGAGCGCGCCGACCAGCTGGCTACCGAGCTGCGAAGCGAGACGGATGCGCTGTGCCTCTCCTCCAGAAAGCGTATTGGCCCGCCGATCGAGCGTCAGATAGTTGAGTCCGACATCGAGGAGAAATTGCAGACGACCGCCGATCTCGCGGAGCACAACCGAAGCGATCTCCTGCTCGCGTGGCGTCAGATTA
>OFRM01000802.1_pt1 | contig 11906 bp, 17 predicted proteins | sample 1543101 | NCBI WGS metagenome assembly OFRM01 (sample SAMN07774223, study PRJEB24372) | wastewater metagenome | isolation source: Exp Tend VB 0WW | collected 2016-02
GGTGACTTTGCATTAGTGCGGATTGCGGTACCTGTGGTTGGATACAGCGTTGTCTCCTAATTTATGCCAAGCGTAGTAATCCAATTAAATAAGGGCGCATTTGCAAACGTAGACGATACAGAACTATCCAATCCTGAAAACGCTATCCTTCAAAAGAACATCCTCCACACAGATAGTGGCGCGATGATTGACAGGCCCGGTCTTTCACTGCTCGCTTCAGTCGGGGGCTTTCCCGTTATTGGCATGGTCCGCTTTATGGACTTTGTAGTGGCAGTTACTTCTCGACGTAAGGTCTATTCAATTACCGAAGAATACGTAGTTACCGACATCACTGGGGCCGCAGACTTAGACGGTGATGAAAGACCCACCTTCGCTAACGATGGTACATATCTCGCCATTGCAGGCGGTGGTGCACCAAAGCGATGGAGTGGAACCGGCGACACAGAACTAATGCCGGGGTCCCCGGTTGATTCTACTCATATCGTTTATTCAGACGGGTACTGGATTAACTTCTTACTTGATGACCAAGAGCTAAGACTTGCTGGGCCCACAAGCACCCTAAGAGAAAGCTGGAACACAAGTGACTTTGTATCGGCTGAAAGTTTGCCGGATGACTTGGTAGCGCTTTCAGTACTTCAACGTGAAGTATACGCCTGGGGCCGTGAATCAATTGAAACCTTCCAAAACTTTGGAGATAGCACCCCTTTTCATCCTACATTTTCCATTCCGGATGGTACCCGCAGCCCTTTTTCCATAGTTCAAGCCGACAATACGCATTTTTACCTAAACAAAGAAAAGCGTTTCATGCAGGTAGCGGGTCGTACGCCCTCTATTATTTCCACGCCCTATGACAGAGTTCTGCAGGGCCTTACTACGGTAGATGATTGTTTCGGGTACCGAGCAGACGTTCGTGGGCATTATTTAATTATCTGGACGTTCCCCACAGAGGAACGATCGTTTTGCTTTGATTACAAAACCAAAGACTGGGGCGAGTGGTCTGGTTTTGACGACGGACAAGAAACAAGGTTCCGTGGAAGCAGTTATGCGATAGTAGATAGCTGGAATAAGCACCTAATCGGAGACTACCGAAATGGAAACATCTACGAACTCACTTTCGATGCCCACTCAGACGGAGATTACACCCGCCGCTGCAGACGCAGATCCGGTTACCTCGATCACGGAACGTCCACACGAAAAAAGAGCCAGGGCTACACACTCCACATTAAACGAGGGGTCTCTGGGGTTAGTGATGCCGCAGCCAAACTACTTGTTAGATTCAAAGACGACGACAAAGGCTGGTCCGACTGGAAAGAAGTAAGTCTCGGCGCATTGGGAGACTTTTCACCCACCGTTACGCTTCGCTACCCGACCATTTACCGTAAAAGGCAAATTGAGTTTCTCATGACTGATTCGGCAGAGCTCTGCCTGTCCAAGTTAGAAGAAAACGTGGAGATTTTAGCCTCGTGATTAAACTTAACCCACCACCAAAAAGGGGATCAGAGACCGAATGGGAGCAATACGCCGAGACAACCTATCGGTATATTAAGGGAAGTGTTGCGACCTCAGGCGATGAGGCGGCGGTCATTAATGCGGGCTCTACATATCACGGTGTTACCGAGCTTTCTGCACCTAGAACCCTCACACTACCGCCCGCAAGCGATCTTTCTGACGGTGATGAAATTGTAATTCAAGACGAATCGGGTGGCGCTGGTACGTATACACTTACGATCACGCGCGCGGGTACTGACACGGTTAACGGAACAAACAGTGTAACCATCACCACAAACTACGGGCGCAGAAGACTAATTAAAAGAGGGGCGGGCAAGTGGTTCTCGTCCTAGATGATTTTTTAATAGCCCCAATGGCAGAGCGGCAAAAAGCCCTTACTGCTACCTACGCGCCTTTCGTGTCTCAGGGTGTGGAATATCCGGGGATTGCGGCCTGTGACGACGATGAGGATGGGCAACTGATTCGTAAGCTTATCCCCGGCGGCTGGACGGGTGAGCAAACTTGTTTCTATAGACGTTCCCTCAAAGACGATAAGCAGGAAACGTTCATCCATAACGATGCGGCCATGGCGAAATACACAGCCATTATTTATTTAAACGAACGCCACCAATGCAAAGGTGGGACGGCGTTCTGGAAGCACAAAGCAACACAGATTGATGAGCAACCAGACAGTAACGACGAAAGTCTTTTTAAGATGCTTCGCGATGACGGTTTAGACGAAAAGAAATGGGAGTGGCAGAGAACCATTCCAATGCTTTTTAACCGTTTGGTTTTGTTTGATTCGAAACTATTTCACTCTCGCTACCCCAAAGAGAATTTTGGCGACAAGACGAGTAATGCCCGGTTGCTTAAGGTGTACTTCTTTCAATGAGAGTAAGGCAGTTTCAGTTTCAGACTGATTATGAGGACGTAAAGAGTTGGTGGGAATCCCACGGATGGGAACCGCAACGCAAGGAAACGCTGCCGCAGATTGGGTTACTGGCCGAGGACAACGGGATTAAGTTTTGCGCGGTTTGGTTGTACCCGTCTCCGCCGACGCCGATGGCTTGGTTGGAGTTTTTGGTGACCAACCCAAAGAGCCCGATACGGCAGAGGGCCATGGCGGTGAAAAAGATTTTAAGGTCGGCAGGCGAGCTAGCTGATTCGAGTGGTTTGATTTTGTTCACGTCTCTTAAGAGTAAGAGCCTGATTCGCGAGTATTCGCGTGCCGGGTTTATAGAGACTGACACGGGTATGACTAACATGGTGAGGGTGAAATAAATGGCGATTGCAACGGGAACCGCCCTAGCGGTTGGTGGTGGATTAGCCGCGGCTGGAAGTGTGGCTGGCGGAGTAATTGGTGCCAACGCAACCAAAAAGGCCGGTGAACAGCAGGCGTCGGCAGCCGACAAATCAATTGATTTTCAAAAGCAACAGTTTGAACAATCCAGACAGGACCTGGAACCATTCAGGCAGTCCCAGCTTTTGGCACTTCAACAGCAACAACAGCTAACTGATCCAAACTCTCAGGTGTACGAACAACAGCGCGGCATAAACACACAAGCCATTCAAAGGCAGTTAGCATCACAGGGATTACTTCGCTCTAAGAGCCAGGTGGATCTGCTTTCCAATTTGGAATTAGGTCTCAATCAACAGCGCCTTGGTGTGATCGGCGGAATCGCCGGCAATGGTGCAACCGAAGGGATCGTTGGGCTTAGAAACAATCTAAGCCAAAACGTCGGAAGTGCATTTCAAAACTTCGGACAAAACCAGGCCCAAACCACCCTTGCGGGCGCACAGAATACCTTGGGCGTTTTGCAGGGAGTAAATAACTCATTCCAGGGCGGCCTTGGTGGGTTGATTCAGTTGAATAACCAAAAGACACAAAACCAACAATATCAAGATTGGCTCAGTAGGGCCTACCCGAAGGGTTAAGTAAATGCCGACACTAAAAGATTTGGGAAATGGGTTTAATCAGGTGGGCCTAACCGCCGAAGATGTAACCCAACAAAACGCCACAGAACAAGTAAAGAACCAGCTTGGGCTGGCAGACCTTATTAACAAGCTTCAGCAGGCGCCAGTTGATTTAGAAATTAAAAAGATTGATCAGGCACTGAAGGGCAACCAGCTTTTACAAATCGACGTCGACAACGAAAAAAAGCGCGTTGACCTAGAAGCCGCAAAGTCTACCGCGTTCAGAGACCAAGCAAAGTTTATCAACGAACAAATCATAAATATTCACAAGGGATTCCAACAGGACTTTAAGGTTGGTGAGGCCATGGCGGCCACCCTCGGGGCAACCTCTCACGATAATAAAGACGGCACAGTAAGTGTGATTTTGCCTGGAAATAAATCAATTCAATTCAATCCATATAAGATTTCAGACCCAGAAAAGATTGCAAACCTTGAGGGTCAACGTCGCGATGACTGGCAACAGTACGCAAAAGCCTTTGGAACACAGGCAGAATCATTTAAGAAACTTGAAAGCGCATCCACTCTCGGCACTGCCCAGGGCGATATCGGCATGATCTTCGCTTACATGAAACTTCTAGACCCAAACTCCACCGTAAGAGAGGGTGAGGCCGCACAAGCCCAACAAGCACCTGGCGTTCCTACCCAGATTTTGAACATGTATAACCGCGCCCTTACGCTAGATGCGCCGTTCTTTGGTCCCGTAGGATCACTTACACGCAAAAACTTTATCGATACCGGAAAAGTATTCTATGACGGGGCGAAAGAAATTGTTGGCGCACAGGCAAAGGCAATCGCAGAAACCGCGCCCATGGATAATCTAAATCCAAAGAAGATCCTATTGCCCGTTGGTGGTGTGAACTTTTACGACGAAATACTAGGTCAACAACCTGCTACCACCCCAGCGTTGACCAATACACCACAGCCACAAAAGCCCGGGCCAATCTCCGCTGGCTTTAATAGCACCGGCAACAGACCCGGTACCGGAACCGCGCCACAGCCCACAAAGTCTTTAAACGATATTTTGAATTCAAACCTTTTGCCGCAATTTAAAGGGAGATCAAATGGGTCTCGTTGATCTTATAAATAAAACAGAACCAGAACAGGCGCCCGCAGCACCGCAACCAAAATCAGAGCCCGGCGACGCGCTTATGGCAAAAGCCAACGCGCACAACAATTTCTCTCCAGAAGAAAGCGACTACGTAAACCTTTTCATGGGATCTAAGGAAATAGTTCAAAAGCGCATTGAAGAGGATAAGGGTTTTGCGACTGCCATTCTTCCTACCTTTGAAAAACTAAAAGGCGAAGACCTCGCTCACGCGATCATAGATGAAGCGGACAAAATCAAAATCGATTTCCTACAGAGAAACGCGCCAGAAAAATTCAACGGGGGAAGCGCTGCAACCCGAGCGTTTCTAAACTCAGCCACCTTTGGACAGTTAACCCGAATCATGGGTGGCGTCGGCCAACTGATTAGCGACAGACCATACGAAGAAATCGTCCGCGACCAAGCCGAACAAGCACGCTTATTAAGTAAGGCGTTTCCAAAATCGGATATTGCTGGGCAAGCAGCGGCCTTTCTTATTCCGGGATCCCCAGCAAAAGCACTCTTTACCAAGTTTGCAGGACTGGGGCTTAAGGCGGGACAAGCGGCGGGAATCCTTTCTAAAATTACCCAAAACCCAGGCCTACTTCAAAAGGCTGTAAGCTCGGGCGTTGCCGCGGCAACGGGTGCGGCCGCATACGAGGGCGTTAAGGGAACCGCTGGGTCCGACCTCCAAGAAGTAAGCTTTGATCGGGGACTAGAAAATAGCATGGTCGGTGGTGCGGGTGGATTCGTTGTGGGCGGTGCAATTCCAGTCGTTGGTGCGGCAGTATCTCGCGCCGCGAGTGAAGTAGCTCCCATAATCGCCCGTGGTGCAAAGGCAGTTAATAAGTCTGTTGGCGAAGTTCTTAGTCGGGTGTCTGGGACCGATGAGGCGGCGCTTCGGGCATACAATCGCAAGGGTCCCGTGATTCGCGCGGCTTCCAATAGCGAAGCTAGTATCGGTGCTGATCTCGTAGACTTTTTACAAAGTAAGCGCGCAGCCCTTCCAGAGCGCACAATGGCGGACAAACTACTCCCACAAATCGGTGAAGTAGACGCGTCCCCGATGATCAAAGCGCTCGAGGGAGCCAAATCTGGAACGCGTCCCGGTGAAGGGGCTTTGCATGGAAGGTTCGATGAATGGGTTCAAAGAATCAAAGCCGCATCCACGGACGGCAATTCTAAAATGGGTGCCGAGAAACTTCGAGACCTAGTAGACGATCTGCAATCCGTTGCAAGTGGAGAGTTTGGACGCGAATCGAATTACTATTTAACCGCACTCAAACAAGCGGCACGCGCAGGCAGACAATCAATCCTAGATACCGCGGGCAAATCCGGTGAAGTAGGACAAACCTACACAAAACTCATGGAAAAGGCCGCGGAGAAAAGGCAGATTCTCGGCTACATAAAAAACAGACTGGGAAAAGGCGATGAGGCCCAAGCGAGAAACGCCGAAGGGTTTATTAAAAACCTTTTCGGGCCCAACAAAACCCTCACGCTTTCTAGAATGCAGGCCCTAGATCAAGAATTCGGAACCAACTTTGTAGAAATGGCAAAGAACACCCGGTTCGCTGCCCAACTTGGGCCCAACGGAACACCTGAGATTTTGTCGGCCCACAAAACGGGTAAGTCCTTGCTTGGGCTCGCCACCGGCGGCGCGCTTGGTGGGACCCCTGGCGCTGCAATTGGTGCGGTTGCAAGCTCACCGAGGGCGGCGGCAGGAGTCTTAGGTGCAAGCGATTCGATTACAGGGTTTGTTCGTAGAATGGTCGCAAACCCAAAAGCACTTGAGCGCCTTGCAAACGGTGGCGTTTCCACTCCACTTGAAATTCGGCGCGTTGCCCAGGAAATCAGTCGAGCAATGATTAAAGACGGTCCGATCTCCGCCGGAAGCGTTACCCGCATTGTTGCGGATTCCCCGTACTTTATTGGCCTTGTCCACGGCTTTGAAATTTCAGAGCGCCGAGATAAGAAAAACATGGGTCAAAGCGCGCTGAATAAATTTGGCGAGCAACAAGGCGTAGCCGAGAAACCGCAGGGATATTAATGCCACCGAAAAAAGGAATGCCCAGGGCTACCCCGGCCCAAATGGAAATCAGATTAAAAAGGGTCGAGGAATTAATGGCCGCAGGTGTTCCTAGCTCAACCCTAATCAAAACCATTATGGAAGAGTTCCCACCCATTGGTGACAGGGTTGTAGAAGACTACGTTTCTACCATCTACAAAAAGTGGGCGGCACGCCAAGCGCTTCCAAACGTAGACGAAATCAGAGCCCAACAAATTGAAATGGCTCATAGGCGCTATATCAGTGCAAACGCCAAAGAATCAGACAAAATCAAAGCGCTCAATACTCTTATCCAACTTACCGGGACCGCGATGCCCACCAAAACGGAAACCAAAAACGAAGGTAAGATTGAAGTAGTAATCACAGACTTTCGGTCTACTAAGAAGTGAACGAAAACATCTTACAATTAGTCGACTACGCTAAGTCCATGTACTGGACGCCCTACCTGTGGGGAGGCAATCACCCCAATCAAAAAGGCGTCGATTGCAGTGGGTTTGTTTCGCTTATCCTAAGGGCAGCGGGAGTTCTCAGCGCCAAAGACCAAACGGCACAAATGCTTAGAGACGAATTGACATGGGGGGCGACGGATCCGAAAGCGGGTGCGATAGCTTTCTACGGGAAAGAGAAAAGCATTGTTCACGTAGCATTTTGTCTAACCGATACGCTTTGCATAGAGGCCGGCGGTGGCGATGAGAGAACCCGCACCAAGTGGGAAGCTGCAGCGATCGGGGCCTGTGTAAGACTGCGCCCAATCAAGAAACGTCTAGATTATCTAGAATCCCTTTGGCCCGCCTACCCGTTTGAAGATTAGGCAGAAATCTTTTTCAGGTCGAGTTGGTAGCCCAATCCGGACGCAATTTTCACAAGACTTTTAAGTGTTGGATTCGCTCCGTCCGACAACGCGATGTAAAGGTGCTCCCTACCCATCCCGCTATCTGCGGCGAGCTTCGAAAACCCCTTCTTCTCAGCGTCACGCCTAAGCCTTAAAATCAAAGCGGCGACCCAATCATCGTCTTTAGTTAAAATATTCAACGCGCCTCCCCGTGTATAATACGCGCCACAAGTTAACATTGATAATCGTTGGGTGCCCAATTGGCTAGCTTCTAATGGCGGGGAGGTGATGCTAAATGTGGGTCCAACAAACCCTAGAATCAATCACGCATCTAGTCTTGGCCATCGTAGTTTTGGTGGCCCTGATTAAGCGCGATCCGATTCAATAAAACGGGCTCGGCTAGTAATTTCAGGAGTGCTGGCCGGGCCTGAATCAATTAAACATCTTGTCGGACAAAGAATCAATCACGGGTTATTTTTTGACCACTGAATTGATGCTGAATGACATGTCGGAAACGCTAATCAAAACCAGAAACGCACCGAGCGATTGTTGCCACGATAGATCGAGCAGATAAAACCCGATAATCAGAGCCGCCATGTTGCCAGTCATTCTATCCCCCCTCTAGTAACAGTTCGTTTGCGTGGTTCCCGGCGCAATCCCGGGCGAAGTTGTGCAATTCAGTCTTTTCGGTTGTTGCTGTATTACTGGCTGATAGTTCAAGTTGGGCACCGTCATAGGGATCGGCTGATACGCCGGCGCCGACTGTTGTTGGCGCATGAGAAGTCCGCCCAAAATCTGCATATTCGCGTTTTCTCTTTCTGCATCCGCCCTCTCCTCGGCTGCAATTTGTTGTCGTACTACCTCCTGGCGACGGGCGGTGTCTTCTTTACATTCCGCTAGGCTCCCATAACGGTTTCTCCGCTCTTTTTGTTTGCACAACTCGTGCGGCGTGGCCGCTAGTGCTTTCGCATTAGCTTCCTGGGCCTCAGCCAACAAAACGTCAGCCCTTTCAACTCGCGAAACTTTAGCGCCGGCCAAAACAACCACTTCATCTCCATACTGCATATACTGGTTTCCAGTGAGGGTCCCAGAATCCACGCGATCCGGCTTACCAAGTATCGCGACCACCTGAGATTGGCTCATTCCGTTGGTTATGCGACTGAAATGATAGGTCTTGCTTGGGGTCGGCTCTACAGCAACCGGTACAGAGGCACACCCCGTTACTCCTATATATATAAGGATAACGATCACTAGACGCATTGTGTCATTCAAGGTTACACGACTACGCATGGGGTCCTCCCGGTTAACTATACTTCGACAGAAAATTTAGGGTCCTTAACGGCCTTCTGTAAGATAGCGGAAACTATAGCGTTTTCAGAGATGCCATTAGCCTCAGCTAACCTAGCAATTTCCTTAGCTAACCACGCGGGAAAGCGGAAATTCTTGGTTACCGTGGGACCCTTTTTGTTCACTACCTTCATCACATTATCAATTATGGCATGTTTCGTTACAAATTGCAAAGAAAAATGGTTGCATAATATGCTGCAATGCGCCATACTGATTATGTAGTGAGGTTGAGAATGAGCAAAGAGCTATGCGAAGTCTGCAATAACGAGGACGGGTTGATGCCCAACGGGGACTACTGTCAGGTCTGTTGCGAGCACGGGGACCAAGACACCCATTGCTGCTTAATCTGTGGTGAAGAGAGAGACCCGAGCGATGGCGACGAAGACTACGGGCAGGAAAGATGAAATTCACCAACAAACAAAACCTACCCGATGCGATCTTTAGGGCCGTTACAAACGATCCCTACGATCACGGCAATTCAGATTTCACCGCGACCGGACTAATCAAACCGCCGCGCATTCGCGCACTGGAATTAATTCATTCAGACCAAATTGAAGAGGACGCCTCGGACAGAATTTGGGCGCTCATTGGTCAAAGTGTCCATTCCATTTTAGAACGCGCCGAATCGACAGAGATTGCTGAGAAAAGATTTTTCATGGATGTCGACGGTTACAAAGTGTCCGCCCAATTAGATAGATTAGTTTTGGTGGGCGGGGTGATTCAAGACTACAAAGCCGTCACTGCGTGGAAATTCAAAGGCAATGAAGTGCCTGTTGAATACATCCAGCAATTAAATATCCAAGCTCAGGTGTGTAGAGCTAACGGACATAAAATAGAAAAATTGCAGGTAGTGGGAATTTTAAGAGACTGGTCAAAACTACAAGCGGCACGTGATGCAAGTTATCCGCAGTCACAAGTTGAGGTGAGAGAAATTCCCCTGTGGCCCGAGACGACGACAATGGCTTTTATTCGCCACAGAATTTCTTTACACAAAGAAGCGGAAAAGAATTTACCCGAATGTTCAACTGAGGATAGGTGGGCGAAATCAGACGTCTATGCGGTAATGAAGAAGGGTCGAAAATCGGCTGTGCGCCTGCATGACACAGAGGAATCGGCGCGCAAAGAGGTGGATTTTCTTGACAAGAATAGAGACCCATTTAGTAAGCAGCACTACATGGAAGTACGGCCCGGTGAAAATATTCGGTGCGAGCATTATTGTCCCGTCTCAAAATTTTGTGAACAGTTTAAAAAGCTGAAAGGTAAAGATGAGCCAAAATCATAACACGGCAATTATTAATACACCTGACGAGTGGGTACTTTTGCAACGCCAATGCGAAGCGTTTATCCGATCGGGTTTTTTACCGCCCCATATTAAAAATGTGCAGCAAGCGGTCACTATCGCCGTCAAAGGAAGAGAATTAGGTATTCCCCCGATGCAGGCATTCTCGTCGATCACCGTGATTTCTGGAAAGCCAGCGCTTTCGGCAGAATTAATGCTGGCCCTTATTTACCAAAGGGTGCCCGGTGCCCAGGTGCACTTTGTTGAAACGACTGACATCGTTGCGAAAGTTGAGGCAACGCGTCCGGGCGGTAAGGGACAAACATTTTCATTCACTATCGAGGACGCCAAACAAGCGGGCTTAGTGAAACCAAATTCCCCTTGGATCAAGTACCCGGCGGCCATGCTTCGCGCGCGCGTTATTTCTGCAATGGCGAGAGCGGTATTCCCCGATGCGATTATGGGTTGTTACACGCCGGAAGAATTAGATCCCGCAGCGGCTCAGCCCGAGACCCTGCAAGTGGTGCTCGACCAAACCAAGGAAGTTAAGCAAATCGAAATCCCCAAAGACGTGCTTCCGGTGGAAAAGGAAATGGACCAACCGCTGCACCCCGAGTGCCCGATCTGTCATGTGCAGGCGCTTATGGTCGACAGACAGAACGAGGATTTATTTTACTGCTTCCCCAAGTGGGGCGGGTGTGGACAAAAGACGCCGCGAGATTAAGTTTACCGTCGATATCATTGAATTATTCACCCTTGATTCAGCTTAAGACATGGGCTTACCTGTTAGTCTTTATCAGTGGCAGGTTCGCATTCTCCCTAGAGGGAGGACAAATTGGGCGCCGGCAAAAGGGGGTCACATTCAGGGGGACCATCGTTTGCGACCGCGGCGGAGCTTTATCAAAAATCCAAAAAGCCGTTCCTACGGAAACGTTCGTTTAACTGCATCCAGACCGATTTAAACCACCTAAATCCATATTTTGGGAAATTCACCATCGACCAAATCAATGAGATCCACTGGGCGAAATTCGTACTGCACAAACGAGAGAAAACGCCTGACTTTCGGTTTTTTAATTCCAGAAAAACCCTAGTCGGGATGCTTCGTATGTCCCAACGTATGGAGTGGCAGAGAACCCTCCCCAAGCTTGAAAACCCAGACCTAGGCAAGCCCACAGCCTGGAAGATTTACCAACTAGCCGAAATCCATGCGCTTCTCTCTGAGGCCTCGGGTGACCTCTACCTGCAGATAATCATGGCTTACGAAATGGGCATGAGAAGGGGCGAGATACTGTCCCTTGCGTGGGCGGATATAGACTTAAAATCCCAGTGCTTACGGGTAATCACCGAGAAGTCTAAAACCAAAAAGGCCCGACTAGTACCCATTTCCCGCAATGTTTTTAGACTCTTAAAGCGCCGGGCCAAGCTACCCAGCGGGCCCTACCTGTTTCCTAGCCCCAGTGGCAAAAACCATGTGTCGCATAATTTCACCGCCTGGCGGGCGGCCCAACGTAGGGCGGGTGTTCGGGGTAGGTTTCATGACCTAAGACACACTGCACTGACCCGCATGTTTGAAAGGGTAGGTAATCCGGCCTTAGTCTGTGAGGTTGGGGGGCTTAGCATGGAGACCGCTCAGGCACGGTATATACACTTCGAGCCTAGGGCTTTGAGGCGGGTACCAAATCACTTGAGATTAAAGAAGAAATAAGGCGGGCCGGGGAAGAACGGGACGCAAAAAGACGCGCCGAAAAGCTGAATGTCGCGTATGCCGATCTCGGGAAGACCCCGGTTTCTATCGAGGCGGTCGCGCTTATTCCCGAAGAAGAAGCCAAAGCGGCAG
>OFRM01000803.1_pt1 | contig 11894 bp, 14 predicted proteins | sample 1543101 | NCBI WGS metagenome assembly OFRM01 (sample SAMN07774223, study PRJEB24372) | wastewater metagenome | isolation source: Exp Tend VB 0WW | collected 2016-02
ATATTTTAAGTTTTCTGAAAAGCCACTTTATTATTTACTTATAGGCACTCAATGCTGGAATGTGCTGAAAAGTCATCAATATAAATCCAAACTTAGAGGAAAACTTATGCAATACAAAGTTCCAAAAATACCAACGCTTGGCGAACGTTTGACCCTCTATAGCGTTGCAATAAGCATGGCGTATTCGGACGCGAACTCAAGTGGCGTTTTCCTTGAATCAGTTTACGAGAAGGCTCTTTCGGAACATATCAACACACTGGTGTCAGAGGCTTACGCCAGCAATGTTGAAACCGTTACTCAAGGTGGTAGGCCTGAATCAATGGCGAACATTGTTTCTCAAGCGAAGAAAAGTGGAGAGTCGATTAGTTTCACTGATCATCCTGGAGTCGCTGAATCATTGGTTGCATATACAACTCTACCGATGCTCAATAAATGGGGGCAACGATTTGGCTATTCTTTCATATTCGCCGAATATGAAAGCGCGGCTCTCATATTGAATGGGAGAGTGATAGAAGGAAGGTTAGAACCAAGCGCAAAAGTATTCGTCTTAGGTATCTGGTTTGGTAAAGAAAAGGCGATTCAGGTTTCTAAAACTGAAATTTTCGACAATACCGGTCAGCGTTTGGAAATAGACGCCCCGACAAAAAAAAATCAAGATGCAAATCTTTTAATTTTGAATGAATTTGATTCAGCAATACAGCTTGAATCAGAAGCGTCCAGCGCGGATGCTGTGGGCAAATTTGAACCTGAAACCGGATCAGAGATAGTTAGCTCTCAGTCGCAAATTCACAAAACCATTTATGACCCAGAGTCGATTGAATTTCGTAGCGCTAACGTTCCGGGTAAGCGACCGCAAACGACGATTGGTCGATTGGCAATAATTATTGCATATGAAATCGAATGCAAAGTTGAAAGGCGAGCAAGTAGAAATGAGGTGATGGTGATTCTTCAGAAAAAAGTGCGTGAACATTCCGAACCGGATGTTCTAATGAGTTCTTTGGGAAAGGACGGTGTCAAGTGGATTACAAACAAAGGTGTCGAAAAGACTTACAGTTTTGAAGCATGTGGGAAGACTTTGAGTGCTTGGAATATTTCAAGGACATCGTCAAAGTAACGGAGCCTAAGATGAGCCGAGGACGAGACTGAGCCCGGTGGGGTGATTCCGCGCCCGGCGAGCAAAACGGTTTTTAAATGTGTTTAATGTTCGGATCGTCACGTACTTCACAGCGAATCAGTCGCGGTGGTACGCAATCCACGTAGGAGGAAAATGACGATGATTGAAAACACAAAAAATGTCACCGCGCTCGCTGAAATCTCTGCCGGACGCGACCATATTCAGACGTTCGAATTTGCCCGAGCAACCAACCGCCTAAGTCAAACGATTCGAAAAGGTTATTCTCAAACAGGCCACTACTTAGGTGTTCGGCCGATTAAAGCTGGGAATAGGCTTTTGTGGCCAGTTGCTGCTATTGCTGCTCTCTTGAATGGAGGTGCTTAGTATGAGCAGCTTTACTCCATTCTTAACGGCCGCGCAGTCAGTATCGGGTAGAGCGCATTCTACCCAAATCAATAAACTTCCCTTTCAAAAAAATTCTAACTGCGGAAATGAATCGGTTGTTGGGCGCACGAGCAATTCATGTTTGCACCGTCTTCGTGAAAAAGGTGTTGCCGCGAACGTCGCTGCAACTACGTTCGTTCGCGATAATGTGATTGCCCCTCGCGCCGACCATATCCAGTATGAACAGCTTAAAAGGCAATGGTCATACCAAAACCCAAATGCAACGCCTGCGCAGTTTGAACTTGCCATGCGCGGCATTGCAAAATTGTGTGGGGTGTAATTATGAAGATGCCAGCGTTTCAGTTTTATCCAGGGGATTGGCGTAAAGATTTGGCCATCCGTTCGCTTGACTATTTTGAACGTGGTGTTTGGTTCGAGATTTTGTGCTTGATGCATGAATCAAATGAACGTGGCGTGCTTGTGATGAACGGTGTTCCAATGTCAGACCATCTCTTGGCTCGTTTGCTAGGATTAGATCTAGTCACCCTTAATAACACTTTGTCCACGCTTCTAAACTTCGGTGCGGCAAGACGAAGAGATCACGACTCGGCGATCTTTAGCAAGCGTATGGTCGAAGACGAAAAGCTTTGCAAAATCCGAAGGCAATCCGGGAAATTGGGGGGGAATCCAACTTTGCTTAAGCAAAATCGAACCACCCCGGTTAACCAAAGTCCAACCCCTTCATCTTCTTCTTCATCTTCAACTATGGATAATAAGGATGCCCATGCCATCCTTAATTATTTGAACGATAAAGCAGAGCGCAATTATCGACCTGTGCCTGCGAATTTAACGTTGATAGCCGCAAGGTTAAACGATGGCGCGACGGTCGACGAATGTTTTGCTGTTATCGATGCCAAGATAGGTAGCTGGGGGGGAGATCCAAAGTGGGCAACATATTTGCGCCCGGCCACCTTATTCAATGCGACCAAATTTGCCCAATATGTGGGAGAAATTGGCAGCGCGGAGAAAGGCGAAACATGGGAGTGATGCCATTCGGCTCTATGCCAATCCTTAAAGCTAGGCAACAAGGTAAACGCCCAGCAGACATGATCATTGTTTCGATGATGGGGCGACTGCCAGACGAAATAAACCCGGTAGTGATCGCAGATCGACAACTTCCTTATGTCTGGGACTGGATTAGAGGCCTCGCAGTCTGTTTCTTTGCGTCGCCGGACACCTATCTCGCCAAACATATTTTTGAATGCGCTAAAGCCTTGCCATCAAAAATGTACTTATGGGATTGCGCTGGCGAAAAAGGGTATGACATCTATGTGTTACCGACAGTTGAGAGTATTCAGCGGCCGCGTGCCGAATGGGATTTGAAAGTTGACGCAACGCGTTGGCTGCCCTTTCAAGAAGAACAATTTATGCGAGGCAATTAAATGCAACTAATATGCGACAACATTGATTTTAATGCTTATCAAGTCGAACCAGAAGTCCATAAGGTTCGCTCTGCGTCGGAATTTTTGCAAGACACGATCGATGCATTTTTCTTACCAAAAGATGCCACATTGCCGCCAAGGCCTTTGTGGGAAAAGGCCTTGGGCAAAATAGCGTTTCGAAAAGGAGAGGTTTCTTTATGGGCGGGAATTAATGGCCACGGTAAGTCGATGATGTTGTCACAGGTCACACTTGATTTGATGCTCCAACATGAACGCGTTTTGGTGTTATCTTTTGAAATGTTACCAGTGCGGCAGATGCAGCGTATGTGCCGACAATCCTACGCAGACGACGATCCGAGTAAGGAATTTCTTACAACTTTTCACAAGTGGACTGACGGACGATTGTGGATTTACGATCACAACGGCGCTATTCAATGGCAAAAAGTGGTTGCAGTTATGCGCTATGCACAGGAAAAATTTGGCATCACACAATTCGTAATTGATAGTTTGATGAAATGTGTAAGGGGCGAAGCCGATTACGACGCACAAAAAGATTTTGTCAACGAATTATGTGCATTCGCTCAATCGCGGCAAGTGCACGTGCATCTCGTTCACCACATTCGTAAAGGCGAAAACGAAGACCAAATACCCGGTAAGTTCGATGCTAAAGGCGCGGGTGCAATTACCGACATGGTTGATAACGTGTTTATCGTCTGGCGAAATAAAAAGGCTGAACGTACCGAAAAGCCTACTGCCATGCTCAAATGTGACAAACAGCGCAATGGTGAATGGGAGGGTAAGCTTGGTTTTTGGTTTCATATGCCATCAATGCAGTATTTGGAAAAAGATGGTGCCAATCCGATGCGGTACTCACTCAACAAATGAATGACAAATGGCGTGGATTTGCCGCGCCAGAATTTATGATGTTGATGGAAGTTCGAATCTAAGGGGCAGTAAAATTAGAGCATGCGAATAGCGCAAATCTAATCTAATACGGAGCGAGTGTGAATAACAAAGGCTCTGCGGAAAACGCGCAGTGACGTTGAAATACCCGCGAAAACGTTCTTTCAACTAACGTCCGAAACGACCAACGGCAATTAACCACAGAGCCTCATCACATTAGTTGATAAAATTTTTTTAGTCAACGTAACGGCATGAGTTTTGACGATAAAAAAAGGGACGCGTTTGCGCGTGTTGTGTTTTACGCACTGACAAAAACTTACGTTCATACCGTAGTCGCCCGAGAGTATACTGAAGGCGCTTTGGTCAGATGGAATTGTGACTGCCTCACCGGAATTTCGGGGCGATGCAGCAAACTGAGATTGCTCACCGGATGCATTTGATGGTAAAGCCATATCATCCCAAAGCTTTATTCGCTTGGCCTTTTTAAAGTACGCAATTCCATAAATGTCGCGCACCCATACTGCGCGGGCGAGAAAAATCAGGCAATAAATAGCCAATACCTGTTTAAATATAATTTGGTCTATTAATTTAAGAGTGTCGCGATGAAAAACGGACGACGAAATACCTTGAATTGGGAAGCAGATAAACGATTCGGCGACCCGACAGCGGTATCTGATCCTGTATGTTGGATAAAAGGTCAGTTGGAACATTCTCTTCGCACTACATTGCCTGAGCGTATTGCAATATCTAGACACGCGCCCAAATATCGGGTTGATGTGGGGTTTGATATTTCTGGTGATGTAATTCTTGGCGAAGACGGAAAATTGCGCCTGAAAACTTGACTGACCATCTTTTCCCTCATATCCAATATGGTATCAAGCTTAGGTAGGATCGTAGGCGCTAAGTCTGCGGCCTGTCCGTGTACTTGCATACGTTACTAATGAAGCTTTGCATTTGCTGTTTCTTATGCCAGTTCCCTTGGTAAATTCAATATGGATTCACTTACATTTGTTCATCCGTATAAAGTATCCAATTACCAATTTGTGTACGACTCGCACATTCTAGGTTGGCGTAATTTCTTTCAGACAGTAAAAAGCGACAGGGTTTGCTAGAGCTAACCCGCGAAAATTTTCCACCTTCACCCGCAATTGCCCAAGGGAATCCGTGCCAATCTGGCTCGATAAATAAATCGCCACCTGTTGCGCCTTCATACGGTACATGCACGGTGCCACCCCAATCATGCGGTTCATTTGGATATCGCCTGCTGTCGGCACCAGTCAGATTCATTTGACCGCCATCACAGCTACTTAGATAAAAGGCTTTCTGCGGTGGTAACTCGCTCGCTTGTGCACGGCGAATTTGTTCTTCAACCAATAATCGCCAAAGCGGGAAATCGGTAAAAGGGCAGGAAACTGACTTCACGTCATCTCTTTTAATTAATTGCGCAATGGTCTCAAAAAGTGGTGCTGGTAATGTTGTTTGTGAAGTCGCTTTGCTCTTCAATAGGGGAATACGGTCGATCTGGACGAGGGCATCACGATGATGCAAACCCTGATCAATCAACTTAATTTCATGCTGGATTAAAAAGTCATCGATTTTTCGAACTAGGTGCTGAACGTCTTTCGTGAGAGAGAGAAGTGCGTGCATTTTTTGATTCCAATAAGCCCCTCCACGGTGGGTGAGCCAATTCCTTTCATACGAGCTCGTATCGTCGTCAGCCCAAGCAAAACAACTATCGAACTCGGTAAATGAAATGCCATTCTCAAAAGTGACATTTTTAAACCTTGTTCTAAATTTGATCCTTCCTTGCACATGGCTTAAAACATCCTCGTGAACATCAATCATCGTCAAATGCAGATAGTGCAGCACATCCGCCGGGCGCGAGATAGTCATCAATTCATACAAACGGCTTCCATATTGCGCGGCTTCGATGAGCGCATCTAAGGGGCGTGCGTCTAGCTCGACAATGAATTGTCCAACACCATTGTTAGGTTTGTAAGGCTTAAAACTGCCAAAATCCAGACGGTCTGCCGTGGTTAATTGCTCGCGTTGGGCGGCTGATAAAAGTGATTTTATTGAGTTCATTTATTTTTACAGGGAAAGCCAGAATCTTACGATTGGTGGGATGCGAATAGGCATAGGAATTTAGATCATCATAGTTTCAAGCCATTGGTTATCTTTTGCAGTGACGATGGCACGGAAATGGCAGATGCCTATGTCCCAATTAACCAACCTATGTCGATACTGAATGTGACGAATTTCCACGCGGAGTGAATCGGTAAGATATTAATTTAATGCCATAAACGCTTAGGGTTATTGTTAGCAATCGATTGGGCAATCATGAATCGATTTCATTTGCATTTCTGACGCGATTTGAATTTAAAAAATTGGTAATACATTTTGCCACTTGTTTTAATACAGTAATAGTGTTTTAATTTTGTGTATGAATAAAACCACATCAATTATTGCGACGGAATATGCATTGGCTGATCTCTGTGTTTTAGCGGATATGCCAATTCGCACTGTGCGTTATTACGTTCAGATTGGCCTAGTGAGCAAACCGGAAGGCGAGACGCGTGCAGCAAAATACGGCTCGCGCCATCTTGAGCAAATTCTCCTCATCAAGAAATGGACGAACGCGGGTGTCTCGCTGGAGCGCATCCGAGAACTTCTGCAAGGTGAAAGCGCCCCTGTTCCGCCTCGTGTTCGTGCGCCGGGCAGTATTGAAGTGTGCAGTCATTTAACCGTCGTAGATGGCATCGAGATTGTCATCGAGCCAAACCGTGCGGGCTTGTCACCAGAGCAGGTACGCCAGTTTGTGCGGCAGGTGATGCAAGCGTATTCAGATGTTAGCCAGACCAGTGAAGCTGTCGTCCGTAGCAATAAAAAATAGAATGTGTTTTTGCAGTCAAACAGAAATCACACAATAAATAATAAAAGGAAATGACGATGAGCAAGCTTGTACATGCCAGTTTAAAAACGATTAGTGGTAAGCAGATGGCTTTAGAAGGAATGGAAGTCAGCGGAGATGTTTGCGGCCTCATGCTTGATATGCACGTGACGCAACGATTTTTTAATACCTACGATTGCCATGCGGAGATTGTCTATACGTTTCCTTTGCCTTGGGGAGCTGTCTTACTCAATGTAGAAGTGACACTGGGTGATCAAAAACTCACAGGTGCAGTGGTAGAGAAAAAGCAGGCTGAAGCGCAATATGAAGAAGCGTTGTCGGATGGCGATACGGCCATCATGTTAGAGAAAAATAGTGATCATAGTTATAGCCTAAGTCTTGGCAATATTGCTCCCAAAGAGCGTTGCGTGATCCATTTTCAGTATGCGCAAACAATGCAATTTGAGCAGCGCGGCTTACGCCTGCTGATACCAACGGTAATCGCGCCACGTTATGAAGGTGGTGCCGATCAAAATGCTGCTCAAAGTAAAATTCCTGCTTATTTGCGACCACAGAATGATGTTTTTGCTGAGTATCCGTTTGACATTGAATTGCGACTCCACGGTGCGTTGGCACGTGCACGGGTGGCGTCACCAACGCATCCCATCGCGCTCGTCACCAAGAACGATGTAGTGACATTATCGTTGGCACGGCTCGGTATTCTTGATAGAGATTTTGTGCTTGTGTTGGATCAATTGCAGCAAAACTCTATTGCCGTTACAGGACAAGATAAGTTAAGCGCCAGTCACCATGTCGTGATGGCTAGTTTTTGCCCTCGAATCGTGCAAGAAGAGTTGCCAAGTATTGATGTTAATTTGCTGGTTGATTGTTCTGGGTCGATGGCTGGTGTCAGTATTGCTTCTGCACGTCGTGCATTGCAGGCGATTGTTACTCAACTGGGTGAGGGAGATCGTTATTCATTGTCCAGTTTTGGCAGTACGGTAGAACATCGCTCTAGTGCGATGTGGAAGGCAACCGCAAATAGTAAGCTCGCTGCAAGGCGCTGGGTAAATTTTTTGGATGCGACTCTTGGGGCAACAGAAATGGAGGCGGCGTTGCTCTCCACGTTCAAGCTTACCGATAATACCTGTAGCGATGTGTTGATGATTACGGATGGAGAAATTGACAGCATCGATAACGTGATGGCGTCTGCAAAGGCATCTGGTCATCGAATCTTTATTGTAGGCATTGGCACCAGTCCGGCAGAGAGTCACTTACGTCGGCTAGCACAAGCTACCGGCGGAGCATGTGATTTTGTTGCGCCGAGTGAAGCGGTCGAACCGGCTATCCTGCGAATGTTTGCGAGATTGCGCTCGCCGCGATTGGAGTCGATCTCGTTAGCGTGGCCAGAAGCATGCACACCTATTTGGGTTTCAAGCCTCGATGTCAACTTGTTCGATAGCGATACGGTCAATGTATTTGCCTTGTTGCCAACGCAACCAGAAGGCGTATTGCGACTTTTTGGGCAGCGCTTAGGCAATGTTGAACAAGAAGAAATTGGCACTGTTTTACTTGAATCAAATTCCAGCGCTGACGAGACGCTTTCCAGAGTGGCTGCTAACAATCAAATCAATACACTGAACAATGCGCCAGATAAAGTAATCGCGCAGCAATTGGCGGTGTCTTATCAATTGGTGTCTGAGCGTACGAACTTTCTTTTAGTGCATGAGCGAGATGAGGCAGACAAGGCCGTCGATATGCCAAAGCTTTATCAGGTCAAGCATATGACTCCTGCGGGATGGAGTGGTACGAGCGACATGCGTTTCATGCGAAAGGAAAGCTCGTCGAATAGTTTTGATGGCCTTTCAAGGCCTGCTGTGTGGCGACGAGAGTCGCCTTCAGATCAAGTGCGTGCATTGAAAGCAATTGGTGAATGTACTTTTTATATGCCTAAGTTCTTGAGAATTGATGATGGCGATGACAAACCAATCGTCGTTAGCCCTCCGCAGATTTTTTCAAATCGCGAACTGGTTGCTGCATTGGTCGACCAGAATAATCAGTATTTTTGGACGAAGCACAATGATCGAATGGTTTTGACTCCATTAGGTTTATCTGCTTGGCTAAAGCTGATACCAAAAACTGATTGGCCAACGACATATACAGAACTTCGAGAGAATGGCGTAAGTGATGACGTTCTTGATTGGCTAGAACTAATCGTCGGAAGTAGTCAATCCAGTGTAAGGACAGAGTCCATGGTTGTTGCGAGCTTTTTACATGTGATGTCACAGAGCGAGGTTTGTCAGAACCTCATGTCGCAGATTAGAAGGACATTTAGTTTTAAAGAAATACTATTCCGGCTGCGAGAGACCTTCATCGCCTCGCCAAAATCAGTGATCGATTCAAGTGTCGACGTTGGAGCTGTGGAGGATATTACAGATGCCATGGTGGGAATGCAGGCATTGTTTTGGCCGGATTTTATTTTGGAAGAGCAGGCATGACACAAGTAGAGAAAGATAAGCCGCTCAATCGTTTTGAATTGCGTTTGAAAAATGACGTTGCAGAACGTTGCCTTCCCCGCGACAGCACAATCGACTTAGAGGCAGAAATATGGATAGATGGACATCATCTCGATGAACCACATCCTATCGATTTGCCTGAATTAATTTTTAGCTGTCATAAAGAGCGCTGGTATGGCATTTTTACCTGCGGTTGCGGAAATGCTGATTGTGCAGGAATTGTGGACGGTATTCATGTGACACATCAAAAATCTGAAGACCTAATTCGTTGGTCATTTCGGCTTCCGCAAAGTGCGGGGAATTTGCTGGATCCTGCGTTAAGTGAATGGGAGAAAACGGCCATTCCGGTAGATTTTGCGTTTGACCGTGCTCAGATGATTAATGCGATCAATATTTTTCTGGATGAGGTGCGTAGAGTGGTTGGCACACATCCTGAGCGATTCAGTTATCCCATTATGGGTCACGCTGTACAAGACATTTTGACCTTAGATCCAGACCATCCGCATAGTTGGGTTCATAGTTGGTGACTGAAAATACGAAGAATCAAGGACTCGCTGGATAAATGCAGCGAGCTGCCAAAATTTGAGTCAAGAAAGGCTGTCTTGCAAATGTACGGGCAACATCGTAGCGAGCGTCACAGATTCAAAATTTGGTCGCGCAGCAACTTATTCAGAGGTCTTTGAAATATAGCTGCATAGCGATGGTGTATTTTTAACCCACTTCACCTGTAGCATTTTTTCCGAAAGCGAATTTTTCATGCCATTCACTCCTTTCCATTTTGGCCTTGGTGCACTTGCCAAAGCTGTCGCACCTAAGCATGTCAGCTTTGCTGGGTTTGCTTTGTCGCAGGTACTTATGGATGTGGAACCGGGCTATAAAATGCTAACCAACTCTGCCAGTGATCTGCATATCATTACGCACAATATGACGGGGGCGTCGTTGATTGCAGCGATCACTTATGGTGTGTGGCGATGTTGGGAGCGATGTAGACCAACAAGATATAAGCAGGCAGTTATATCAAAAAGTGTGTTGGCTGGTTCCTGCATATTCGGCAGCTTTTCGCATGTGTTTTTAGATGGCATGTATCACGTTGATATGGGTTTGCCGCAGGCGCAGTGGGTGATAGCCAGAGCGTCGTTAGGTACATTATCTGGCACTGAAGCGCTATGCGTCGGATTTCTAATCGCAGGAGCGGTAATCTCGCTGGCGCGATTAGCGTTTAAGCGAAGAAAGGCAGACTCATGAAAAAGGCATTATTGATTTCAATTTTGCTAGCGTCTTTGGTTTATTTTTCATATACCGTTTACAACTACGATCAATTGAGGGAGTGGGAAATTGAAGTAGAAGTTTCTCACTGTAAGCAAATTAATGACTCAACTAAATACCAGTGTGACGATGGGATTCGGACACGGCCTTTTTGAAAAAAATTCTGCTAGGCCAGATTAATTGACGTGGAAGTGAAGGCCTTGCGAACAACGAATACACGCAAATCGGTATGTCTGCGAAAACAGAACCCTCGACGCAGGGATAGCCGAAAATATTAAGCAGACGAAATACTTCTCAAGCTAGCGACAGAAATGCTTACATAAATGAATCTCGAATTCAAATGACGACAATTGATCAAGCATGTTTCGAAGCAGCGGTGCTCATTTCACAGGCCGACGGCTTGCTGATAACAGCGGGTGCGGGTATGGGGATTGATTCTGGTTTGCCTGATTTTCGTGGAGACAATGGTTTTTGGAAGGCGTATCCGGCACTTGGAAAACTGGGCATGGAATTCGCTGAAATCGCAAACCCGCAAGCCTTTGCGTCGATGCCGCATGTGGCATGGGGGTTTTATGGGCATAGGCTGCAACTGTACCGAGAAACGATACCGCATGCGGGTTTTAATACCTTACTAGAATTAGCGGGTCGGATGACGCATGGCGCGTTTGTCTTTACCAGCAATGTGGACGCGCAGTTTCAGAAGGCGGGTTTTGGTGCTAGCCGCATAGTGGAATGCCACGGCTCGATTCATCACATGCAATGTTCTGATCGTTGCGGCGAAGTGGTGTGGAGTGCCAAAGATTTTATTCCGGAAATTGATACGGTTAATTGCAAGCTGTTATCCGAATTCCCCGTTTGTCCCGGCTGTGGTGGCATGTCTCGCCCGAATATTCTGATGTTTGGGGATTGGCGCTGGGACGAAATGCGTACGAACATGCAGACAGCCAGACTTGACGCATGGCTGAAAAAACTTAATCGGCCAGTAGTAATTGAACTCGGCGCAGGAACTGCCATTCCGACAGTGCGCAGACACGGCGAGGAAATCAATTGCCCGTTGATACGTATTAATCCGACTGAGTCAAAGGTTGAAAGGCGCGGGGATGTTGCTATTCCATGCGGCGCGATGGAAGGGATAAATAGAATTTTTGAGTTTATAGAGCGGTTGTAAAGCTAACTTGCTTTGCTTATCAAAGTGGTGGTGCGTAAGGGCATTAGTTTTGTTGTATTTATGGCGACGCAGTTAATGATTGATCTTGAGTCGCAATATAAATTGATCACAGGTTCGCTCATATATCGACGAGATTGGTTGTCCAATCTTCGTCTATTCTTGTTATCTACCAAATAGATGGAATATCAAATTAACAAAAATTTTAAGTAAA
>OFRM01000804.1_pt1 | contig 11893 bp, 3 predicted proteins | sample 1543101 | NCBI WGS metagenome assembly OFRM01 (sample SAMN07774223, study PRJEB24372) | wastewater metagenome | isolation source: Exp Tend VB 0WW | collected 2016-02
TCTCCTCTCGTCACTGAGGGGATTTTTTTATTTAGTATGATAGAGTACAGTATTGTGATCCGTAGAATGTTGGTTGCAAAGATGTCTCTGTAGTTCAACGGATCCCGTACCGAGCTTCGCTCTGGTACGGGACAGGTAGAACAATTCCGCTTTGCCCCGTACTATGTCCCGGTAGTTCAATGGATAGAACAACTCCGTCCTAAGGAGTGGATGCAGGTTCGATTCCTGCCCAGGACACAATTTGTTGCAATGTTTGTCCATTTAAACATCAAAACCACTTTTTGCCTTGGAAAGTAAGGTTTTCTAAAAGACATCTTATCCACAGTTCTCATCCGGGATGTCTTTTAATGTGTCTCTTAAAGGGATATAATAAGAGTAAATAAATGTATACCACTCAAGTTCGTGCGCTGTTTATTAAAGGGGATAGTGCTGATTTCTTTATATGAGTTTAGCTTCCTACACACAAGCAAGATTAAAAAGCTTTTATACATCATTTCAAACCCAATCAGGGTTTTTGAAAGTTGCTCAAGGAATATTCGTTGCTTCTTTTTTTATATTTCAATTTTCAGCAGCGTTAGTTGCGCTTGGAGCTTTCACCCAAAATAACAATCTGGGTTCTTTCACACTTACTTTTTTCAACAATCCGCAAGGTATGGTTTCCGACGGAGCACCGTATCGCGAATTTATAACTGTCGACACCGTTCTTGGAAAGGCGGGGATTACTCCCGGCAATCCAGAAGGATATTTTACGACTTCTCATATTCAGCCTGCGTCTTTCAAATCATGGAATCAGCTCACGATCGATGCAGACTTTGCCGATCCAAACGAAGTGTTGTGGAGCATTCTTGATTGTGATGCCACCGCGATCAGTCCCGCATATGATAGCAGACCGCTCACGTCTACAACAATTGATATAAGTGGAATTTCTTCAACAGCACATCCTTGTATTCAGGTGCTTCTTCTTTTGACTGATGGATCAGGAAGCGGCGGATCAAATCCAACAATCAACAGAGTAAAAGTAACATGGAATCCTTACCCAGCGTATTTGATTACGGGAAATATTTCTACAAGCGTTCAAGCTGGAAATAATATTGTCGGCGTCATCAATTATTCTGTCTCGTATGTCGATGACGTGAACACTGTTGTTTGGACAGAACTTCCATCTGTTACAAATGGCACAGTCACATCTTACAATTCAAGTTATGGTCAAAATCCAAATCCGATATTTGTCTCTGCTTCAAACAACGGAGTCTATACAGCTTCGAGCATTACCATAAATGGAATCACTGTCCCAGCCAACAGTATCTATTGGACATTCCAAAACAATTTGCTTGCCGGACAATCAGGCACGCTCTCGTATCAGCTTCACACAGAAATCGGATGGCAGACAGGAATGCAGTTTGAAACAGTGGCACACATTGATTCGTTGAAAGGATTGCAGGCAGACAGCGATCTGAGTCCCAGTACGGTAGGCGTTCAGCCATACATTACGACCCTTGTCTCAAGTCCAAATCCAAAAATCGAAAAGACCGTTGCCGGAGTCGCGACCATAAATAGTATTAATTACGTTGTGAACAGTGGTACCTATACTCCGGTCATTACCTACACCGTAAAATATTCAAACGGAGATACTGCAACTATCGGCGCAGAAACAATTTTTCATCCGACTATCCAAGACGATATTTCGGATATTTTGAATAAACTTTCGACAGTCTGTTCTGTTGCAAGTCCGGCGACGCGTATCACTGTTCTCAATAGTGGATCGCTTTCCGGAACTACCATTACCTGGGATCCGGGAGATATTGCTGATATTGCTCCAGGGAACTTTGACACTGTTTCTTATACGGTGGATTACACGGGCTGTCCTCAGGGTCCAACTGTCTACCAAAACGATGCTTCGGGATTTGCCGACAATGCCACTCAGCTCTTCTCATCAGTTGATGTTCAAGTAGGAGTCGACGAAACTCCTCGCGGATATTTTGCAAAAGGAGACACGGTCCAGGGTGTAACAGAAATAAAAGCCTTGAATGACGACAATAAAACAAAAATCCAAACCTACGGAGATAATTTTGCATACAATTTGTACGGAGCCAACCAAGGAGCTGTGGCTATCGGAGATATTCTCCTTATCGATCACATTCCGACAGGACTTTCGTTCGTCTCAACAGCATTGCCCGGAACTATTCAAGGAACCATATACTATAGTACAAATCCTACAGCATCTGCCCCGGTAGTTGTGCCGGGTGTTGGTATTACGACAGGAGGGGATTGGACCAGCACGCTTCCGCCTGTAGCATCAGATGTAAAATGGATCACAGCATATGTGTCATGTTTGGACTCAGGCCTTTTCCCAGCACCAATCGGCAACACTCGATGTGCCGGCCAGCCTTCAAGTCTCATCCTTCCGATTCAAGTATCGATCGATACTCCAGGAAATATCTGTCTTGATACAGAAATCCAAAATACTGGAACAATGAAAATCAATGCGGCAGCAAGTAGTATTACAAGCGACGGTCTTGATACTCCAGCAAACATGACTGTTTCTGACAATGAACAGACACACGTCTCACCATCACTTGGAGTATTGTCTGCTAGTTCTACAATCAATGGCCCGGTATCGATCCAGATCGGTCTCACGGGTACTTATACATTTACTGTTACAAACACGGGAATCGATGGAGCACAAAATACGACAGTTACTGTTCCTTTTCCTCAAATACTTGTAAATGGAACAATGACTTCTATTACTCCTACATCAGTTACAGGAGCAGGTTTTCAATTCCTTCCTGCATTTCCTGCAACTCCAACTCAAGTGCAGGTTGACCTCGGAACAATTGCTCAAGGATCATCAAAATCTTTCACTATTAAGTTCAATATTCCTGCTGGAATCATTAACAACAGCGTTCTTAATATTTCAGCAAGTATAACTGCAACTGATGATAACAACTGCCGAACAATCAGCGCCGAACTTTCCAAAGCGACAACGGTTCTTTCTCGTCCAAAAATTCAGGCCTCAAAGACTGTAGACGAATCAGTTGTTCCGGGCGGAGGCGACATACATTATTCTATTACTTACAAAAACACCGGCACTTCTCCTACAACAGGCACGTATGTCATTGACCATGTTCCGTACAACACAGTCTTCAAGGAAGCTTATACAACAGGAACAGTCAATAACAATACGTATACTTGTGTAGGTTGTACAGTCTATTTCTCCAATGATCCGGCTCTCCCTTCAGCGCTTTCACCGACAAGTCCTCTCGATGCTTCCAAAATCAATCAATATTTTACACAAGGCATAGAAAGTCCGGCCGGTGTCTGGACTCCCAACGGCATCACCGCTGATCAAGTGCTCTGGGTTGCGTGGCTTGTTGATGATACCAGTTTCCCCGTTGATATTTTGCCTACGGGCGCAATCGGCAAAGTCGGAATGACAGTAACCAACGACGACAATGGTGTTCTTGCGGGTACTATTTCTTCACCGCAAGGTACGTTTGTGGGGAATGCAGCTGCAATCTTCTCCAATGAACTTCTTCAGGCGATCGACAACCAGGTTCTCACAACGATCCTTCCTGATCCAGGTCTTCGCATAGAAAAAACTTCCGACAAAGAAGTTGTCTATGCCGGCGAAGGATTCAATTGGAATATTGATTACTTCAACGATTCAGGAAACAATGACACCACCGTATCGATCACTGATACGCTTCCTTCGGGCACTACACTCGTTGATGCATTTTATACATGGAATGCCGTCGCTATCGCCAATGGAGCACCTTCTGGAGAATTCTCTATCTTGAGTAATCCAAATGTTCTTATTCAAACTAATCCACCTAGTAGTCCACCTATAAATATAGGAGAAACACTTGTTACTATTCAGATTGCGAATAGTGTTGCGGGTCTTCGCGGAGGAGGAGCGCCGCTTCGAAATCTTGAAGGAGGAAACATTCGCCTTCAGATTGCCACGCTTGCAACGCTTCCGACAGGTTCAACTCTTACGAACGTCGTGGTTGGATGTTTCGACAATACAAGCGGAAGTTTCTGTATCAACGATCAAGATGACGTTGATATTGCAAATCCAGATCTATACATAAATAAATTTGTAGACATCCCTGATCCTCTTGCTGGTGAAGATGTCACTTATACACTCTTTGTTTCTAACGAAGGAATCCATGATGCTACAAATGTAGTAGTTAGTGATTCTCTTCCTGCGGGAATGAGTTATGTGCCCGGAAGTATTGGTGTTGTTTCGCCGGGATCTCCACCAGGCTGGACGGGTTGGACAATTGGAGCTCCCACTGAAACCCCTGGGCCATGTCCTTTAAATGCAATAGGAACTACTTGTTTATCATGGAGTGTGGCGGATGGTAACCCTCTTACTAATCTTGGTTTTCCACCTACAGCTACTATTCCCGCCAATCCTTTGTCATCAGGTAACGCTCCTAAAATAATGATTCGGTACACTGTTCATGTAGATGCAGCAGTTCTCCCGGGTACTACTCTTACAAATGGTGCATGTACTGCGAATGATTTAACTGAAGATGTTGTAAATGATCCGCCTCCAGGTTTCCCAAATTGCACAAGCCGAGACGTCACTACTCCGCTTCCTGATCCGTATGTCACAAAGAGCGGTGACTTCACCGTTATGCCGGGAGCAACAATGACGTATACCGTCTCATATGGAAACACGACTCGAGAAACTGCTCAGAATGCATACATTATAGATACGTTTCCAGTCTCAACATATCCTGACTATGTAACAAATCCAACTCCTGATATGAAGCTTGTCTCTGTTGCTGGAAATCATGGCGAAGTTATTTACTACCATGACGGACCACTCTCCACTCAACCACCATTCAATTGGGCAACACCTGATCCAAGCTGGACTACAACTCCAACGGCAAACTCTGCATTTGTCGCTATCAAAATCCCTCAACCGCTTGCTGGTCAAGCTGCTTCGTATCCTTGGAGAGTGACATTCAATTTCCAAGCAACCGATCCGGTTTCTAACAGTATTTTGCCTGCCGGACTTACGCTTACGAACAAAGCTGAAATCTTTTCTTCAACAACAGACTCTGATCTGTCAAACAATCTTGCAACTGCCGCAACTCATACGCCGGGACTTGATCTTGCCGTCACAAAAACAGGATCAATCGAAGGCGGATTCCCAGGAGCAGCTCCAGGAGATCCGATCACCTATACGCTTACTGTTTCCAATGCGGGAACAGTCGATGCCTGCGGAGTGTATGTGACGGATGCTTTGGGTACCAATCTCGTAGCTGTTCCTCCAATTCACAATTTCAATACACTCGATCTCAAAGACGCTTTTGGAAATCCAATCCTTCCAAATGATCTTTCGGGCAACCCAATTTCCTCTCCTGTAACAATCAATTTTTCCGGAACAGGTGGAAGCTATCGATGGGATCTCGGATCAACAACTTCAAGTTCTCCGATTTACTACCAGAATATTTGTATGCCGCCTGGTTCAATCCAGACATTCAAAGTATTTGCAAAAGTAGTTGATACTATTACTGTTGATGCAACTCCGGTAGTAAACAATACTGTTGTCGGTGAAGATTCTCCTGCAGTAGAAGATCTTCTTGCAAATAATACTGACAGTTCTTCAACCATCGTCTACTTGGCTGATCTTACTATCGACAAGAGCGGCTTCTCTTGTGGCGCCAATTTTGTGTGTGGAGATTCTGATGATGATCCAAACTGGGCCAAGAAGAACGAATACATTCAATATCATATTTCGTATGACAACAACGGAAGCATTGATGCCAAAAATCCGGTTATTGTAGAGAGCATTCCCGCAGGTACGTGCTTTAGACTAAATTCCATCACGCCGATTCCCGGAGCAAGCATTGAATATTATTCGGCATCAGCGGCTACCTGGTTCCCAGAAGCAAGCTATGTTCCTATGGGAAATCCAGATTGTGATATGACACAGTTCAGAGTTGTCTTTAACACTTCATTGCCGGCGCCTGCCCATTTTGATTCAGAAAACTCTCTTGCTGAACTTTCCGGTCCAAAAACAAATCTCGAAGGAGTAGCTCGAACGCTCGGAGATTTCTTGCAGCTCATTCAACAAGGCCTACCAACAGTTTATGGAGAACGAAGCTCTCCGCAGATGGCTGACTATGACGGCGATACCAAGAATGACCTTTTCTTCTCGGGCCAGCTTGATGGTAGCAATCCAAAAGTATTTCGAAATCAGTCAACTCCAGGAACTGTATCTTTCGTGCGACAAGCAGCTTCAGATTTTACTCAACCAAGTAATTACTACGGTAGTTCGTATGTTGACGCTGAAGCAACCGTTGACTTTGGAGGTTCTCCTCTCCCAGATATCGTTGTGATGGATGGATATGGAATTCAGGTATATCAAAACGAGAGTACTGTTGGTAGCGGAAATATTACCTTCAATCCTATCTATACTTCGCCTCAACTCTTCAATATAAGTGGATCAGGAGTATTTAGTCCCTATACGAACTACAAGGTTGCTGATCTCAACAACGACTCAAAACCCGACCTTCTTCTTTTTGGAGGTGTGGATTCGAAGGCTTGTGTAAATACGACTTCTCCGGGTAATGCACCGATTTCATTTACTTGTACAACAGGAGGTCCTGGAGCTGATGGTGGTCTTGGGATTACGGCGATCAATGGAAGTATAAATGTGGCCGCAGACTTCAACAAAGATGGTTTTACTGATATAGGTGTTGGTCACCACGGGGGAAGTTCAAATGCTATTTATCAAAACGATACATTGACACCTGGTTCTGTAAACATTGCTTTCTCTCTCGTATTTTCAGATGCTGGATATTCTTATTTTTCAAAAAAAGGCGGACAAGCTATAGATCTTGATGGAGACACTTTCTTGGATCTCGTGTTTGGTAGATGGATGTATCACAACAACTCAACACCTGGTGGACCTGTAAGTTTTGCCTACGGTACTAACACAGGAAGTTATGGACCGAACTACTTTGAAGATTTCAATGGGGATGGTCTTCCAGAATTGATTGCCACGGGTTCTGCCTTTGCTACTCAACACGCCGTATCTCTCAATACTTCAACTCCTGGATCTATTAACTTTGTCCGACAACCCCTCAACAATGTTACCTTCACTACATGGTCAACTGCGCTTGCGCAGATACATGATTTCAATGGCGATGGTCGCAAGGATATCTTTTTGCCGGGCTTTGATTACAACTCGGGCATTTATACTCCGCACTCAGAATTCTTTAGAAATACTTCTTCTTCACCGAGCGTAAGTTTTGTAGCAAGTCCTGATGCAGGTGCTCATGTCTATACTTCTTCTGTTTTTGCTCCTCGACTTGATCCGCCGCAATCTTTCTCACAAGAGCTTGTCTTGATGCAATCTCCTGTCGTTGCTGACTTCGATGGAGATGGCGCGCCTGATGTGCTCGTTGGTGGAGGTCTCACTGATACTATTTCTTCTGTCTCGACAGCTCCTGCTATTTTCCACAATGAAACTGCACAAGCCGTTCGTGGAGATCCTCTGGTGTTTGGAACATACAATAGTGCGTTCTCACCACTGTCTTCTTTCCAGGGAGTCAATATGCTCGTAGATGATTTTGATCAAGATTCTTCAAACCTTCCTGATATATTGTTTGCAAGTATTGGACAAGGCACAAGCGTCTTCACCAATAAATCCGCACCAAATGCTCTCAACTTCGTTTCGTCATCTCAAACGGCGTATTTCTCTTCAGGAACATACGAGACAACAATAGATTCTACTGGGCTCATTGCTTGGGACAAGCTTCAGGTTGTCCAAGTCATTCCTCCGGGAACTGATATAAAATACAGCCTCTATTCTGATGCAGGATATACGAGTGTTATTCCAGGATACAACCTCGTCTCTGCAACAAGCGGATATATCGATCTTTCTTCGGTGCCTTCTGCCTACGGAACGCTCTATATGAGGATCACTCTCATGACAAGCGATCCGCAAGCTACTCCTGCGTTCGATGCGTGGAGAGCAACGTACAAGAGCTACAACAGTCCGTCGTTTGATTTCGGTGTTCAAGTTACCAGCACGCCAACTGTTTCAGTTATCGATAACACGGTCAGCATTTCAAGTGATACTCCTGAAACACGATATGACAACAACAGCGACAACTATCAGATGAATGTTACTCAGACAGACCTTGAAATTACAAAAACTGTCGACAAAGCTGCTGCTGATACGTTTGATGTTCTCACGTATACGCTTCGCTATGAAAACGTAAGCTCTCAAACAGCGCAAATGTTTACTATTAGTGATCCTGTGCCGAATGTTCTCAATAGTGTTTCTGCCATCGCCTCTCTTACTTCCGGTGGTGATACGGTCACATGTTCGGTCTCATTCGGAACGGTCACTTGTTTCGGCGGACCACTTTCTCCAGGCGAGTGGGGAACAGTGACAATCACTGCTACTGTCTCTGGCTTTGCATTGGGCGGAAGTACTATCACAAACACAACACATATCGCAAGTCCGATAACCTACGAACCAAATCTCGACAACAATGACGACTCTGCCTCAACATTCATCGGTACTCGTGCAAACGTCTATGTAACAAAAGATGGACCCGCCTCAACTCCGATCGGACAAAATATTACGTACACGCTTTCGTATGGAAATAATGGAAATGACGACGCCGGAAATGTTCAGATCAGCGATATCCTGGATCCGAATGTTGATTATGTAAGCTACGTCCAAACAGGTGCTGGACCATTCGTCTGTGCAGAAGATATTGCAACACATACGCTCAACTGCAACACAACAGGCGGACTTCCAGGTGTAAGTCCTGGGCCAACACTTGTGCCCGGAGCAACAGGCACAATCACTATCACCGTATTTGTTCACAACGATACCAATCTTCTCATCAACAACACGATACTTCGCAACCACGTTGATATTTCTACAGAGAGTGTAGAAGTGACACTCTCTGACAATCACGACGATCATGATGTACCAGTTCTTCCTCTTGGTAATTCTTCCATTGCCGGATATGTATTTCTCGATAGTATTCCAAGCACTCCGATTGTTCAACGCACCTTGTTTGAAACTGGCATTGGAGGAGTCGATGTATTCCTCGCAGGTGTAGATATTTATGGCAATATATTCGGTCCAGACAAGACCCTCTATCCGATTGCCTACCAGAGCATGATGCAAGATCTCGTTTCGCTCTCGCTCATCCCAAGTGGAACATACTTGGCAAGCGAGCCATATCCAGCCGGAAGTTATTTCCCACTTGATCCAAAAACAACAGCTTCCAACGGCACGTATAGTTTTGCAGGACTTTCAGCCGGAACATATACGCTCTTCGAATCTCAGCCAAACGGCTATCTCTCAACAGGATCAAATGCCGGATATCGAAGCTTGGATCCAATCTTCTTCACTCCGGTCTATAATCCTGCTATTGATGGAGAAGGTACGTCAGACAATGCTTCGATAGATGTGGACAAGATCATGAACATTATCTTGGGAGACGGACAACAAGCTCAAGAATATGATTTTGGAGAAGTGAATGGAATTATCGGAGACCAGATATTCTTGGATGCCGACGGCGATGGATTCTTTGACTCCGGCGAAACTGGAATTGGAAATGTCACGGTTGCAATATATACCGATGCAAACAACAACGGCACAATCGACGCAGGCGAGCCATTCAAGAGCGCGACAACAAATGGAAGTGGATTCTACCAAGTCACAAATATGCCGATCAATACGACATATATAGTGAAGGTCACCGACAACAACAACGTGCTTGGCGGATATAGTGTCAGCTTGTTCCCAGGTTCTACGGGGCTCAACAATGAAGGTAAAGATCCTACTGGATATCGAGTGGTGCTTACCGGAGCTTCACCATCTAACACTACAGCCGACTTTGCTTATGCATCTACTACAACATGTACGGTAAATTGTGGAGGCACTGGCCCAGGAACAGGTCCTGGAACTACTGATACCGGAACTACGGGCTGTACCGTGAATTGTAATCCAATCACGGGTTCGATTGGGAACACCGTCTTCCTCGATGAAAATAGCGATGGAATATTCAATGGAAGCGATGTTGGAATTCCGGGAGTAGAAGTGTTGTTGTTTATCGATGAAGGCAATGATGGAGCGATCACCACTGAATCTCCGTTGCAGATCCACCTTACAAGCACAGATGATCCAAGCACTCCTCAAGATGAATCAGGACTTTATCAGTTTGTAGGACTTGATATTACCAAGCATTACATTGTCCGAATCGGCTCATTGCCCGCTCCTATTGATACTGCTCTTCCTTCCATCAACAATGTTGCACCAAATCAAAACGCAGATAGATATGGAAAAGATCCTTCAGGCTATATCGTTATCTTAAGTGCATCAAATCCAAGCGACCAGACGGCAGACTTCGGATACAAGGGAGCAGAACTGGTGGCTACTGGACAGAATAGATTAAATAATGTTATAATATCAATCGTAATGCTCCTCGCAGCGCTCGCTATCGCAGGAGTCCTAAAAAGACATTTTACTGTTGCAAAATATGAACAATTTACCAAATAAAAAAATAAGCTCAGTTTTCCTTATCGGACTTTTCGTCATGGTTCTTGGATTCGGCACGCTTTTGACTCATGCCGCCGGTGCTGAGACTATGGCAGGCAACCGGCTTGCTCTTCCGACAATTGGCGTCGATCAGAGTATTATTGAATCAGCGACGATTGCCGGTATTCGAGAAAAAGTCTGGCATCGCGGAGTCAAAAATCCTGAAGATGGCAACTTTGTTCTCGTTGCCCACAACACGCTCAATCTTCTCGGCATCGCCAAAGGAACATTTTATGATCTTCCAAAAGTAAAAGTAGGGGATCAAGCTGTCGTCTATTGGAATGGAAAGACTTATACCTACAAGATAACAAAGGCTCAAATCGTCCCTCCATCCGCTGTTCAGATCGAATTCAATACGCCTACTCCCGTCCTCACTGCATACTCATGCATTTGGACTGGAAATGCCAAGAATCGCTTCATGATTCGCGGAGATCTCATCAGCGTCGAATAACGAACCCTTCTTCTAAAAAAGCCACTCACGAGTGGCTTTTTTAGCGATATTTGCTATAATCAGTATCGTTATGGATCCCGTTAGAGGTCAATCAGTTATTTCAGGCCATTAATGAGATCAGTGTAAAAAGTCGAAGAATTTATTGATTATAAATAATCTACGGAAATCTAAAGATTTCCTACCTCTAACGGGATGGAAGACCAAAAAGAGCTCAAAAACCTCTTGCTTGAAAACCTCGAACTTGCCAAAGAAAACAACCACATGTTGAAGCGGCTTCGCAATGGCCAGCGATGGGCCACCATAACAAAGATTATTTACTGGCTTTTCCTCATCGGACTTTCTGTCGGAGCGTATTACTATCTCGAACCATATGTCAAAACAGTTCGAGGTATCTATGATACGAACAGCTCATACTTTGAATCGATGAAGGGAAGCTTCTCAGATGCAAAAAACTTCAGTGATTTTTTGAATCAGATCAAGGGCAAAGATAACGAACCAGTACAATAACCCCGACGCTTCGGTCGAGGTATGGTTTTAAAAAATAATGCCAAGGTAGCTCAGCCCCGACGACGAAGTGTCGGAGAGCCGACAGAATCGTCGGCTTTGGTAGTAATATGAAAGGCTTTGTATACATTTTAAAATCTGAAAAGGATTTTATTGAGAAAATAGTAAAAGAAGGGTATATTAGGATTAAGAATTAAATTTATTGCCAAGGTAGCTCAGTTGGTAGAGCGCTCCCCTGAAGAGGGAGATGTCACCAGTTCAAATCTGGTCCTTGGCACACGAACGAAGCGAATGGCGCAACAAGTCCATGGGATATAAAAACAGGGTTGCAAAATTTATTTTGCAACCCT
>OFRM01000806.1_pt1 | contig 11881 bp, 13 predicted proteins | sample 1543101 | NCBI WGS metagenome assembly OFRM01 (sample SAMN07774223, study PRJEB24372) | wastewater metagenome | isolation source: Exp Tend VB 0WW | collected 2016-02
AAAAAAGAAGTGAACAAATCATTATTATTTAATTTTGTACAGAATTAATTGTTAACCGCGCACATGCGTTTTAGGCATACGTTTTACTCGTCATCGTCCTCTTCCTCGTCGTCCTCGTCGTCCTCATCCTTCGTAAAACTGCATCCGAGGTACCAGTTTGTCTTGCAAACCGTCTTCTTTTCAATACCTTTTTCTGCTAAAATGGCTCCAACGGTCTGTGCAAAAATCTTTGGTGAGACTGTTTTGCCGATGAATACCTCGTATTGTTTCTGTAAGTCACCTGCCTTAACCTTCTTTCTCAAGTTAATCGTGGGTTCTGCCTCGTCATCGTCTTCACCGACTTCGTTCATTTCGACCTTGACATACTTGTTCACAAACGCGTGAATGGGGTTTTCGCTAGGACGAATGAGCTTAACATCGACATCATCGCCCTTGCGGATTCGCATTTCTACCTTTTTTAGACCCACTGAACAGACTCCTGTTACCTTGAACAAGTCATCCAGCTTGTGCATGGCGATCCTCAATTCTATATTCTCCAGCTGCTCTGCCAGCTCGTTTAGAATTTCTTGCCTTGTGAAACTGCCGTTGTGGATCATTTTCTGCAACAGCATCACCTCAGGCGTCTTTGCCTTATACTTGTTTTTTGCTTCCTCGTACTTTTTCTTGAGCTCTTCCTCAGTCTTCTCTAGGTTGGAAATGCTCTGTGTTAGCTTCTTGACTGCTGCCTCGTGTTTCGCTTGGCTTAACTTCATCTGTTGTTTCAGCTGCTTGATTTGCCCGCCCAGCTTTTGCATTTCTTCTACATCATCCGATTCGACACCGCGAATGTTAGATTGAGTCTGTTCTAGTTCATCCAGTGCCGTTTTGTTGTAGTCGTAGTCCTCGCTAAACGCATTTTCCAAGATTGCTAGCTTGTTTTCTAAGATTTCCCTTTGCTTATGGAACTCAATGGTCTTGTTTATGTATTGTACATCCAGCTTGGCCAGTTTGTTACCGTACAGCATTTGTGACAGAGCCTCGCGCATGGTGAGTTCTTTGGGTCTGCCGCTGAAACACTCCTTGCAAATGACTGAGTTGTTAGAGTGGAACTGACTGCTGGGCTTGTCGTCCTCGCAATTTAGACAGTGCTTGTCGGCGGCGTTCTTTTGATAGCATTTTTCGCAGATCAGCGGTTCGCTTTCCATGATTCCGCCGCATCCTACGCATTGTAAAATCTCTGGAAATCTCTCAGTTGGATCATCACAAATGTTATCAAAATCAATAACGGTTGTTGCTAGATAATCCTTGTTGCCATACAGCGCTTCTAGGGTTTCGGCATCTGCTTTCTGGCGTTTCTTGTGTTCCATCATGATTTGCTTCTCGGTTTGGGGCTTGACATCGTAATCTGTGAACATGGACATGATTGCTTTCTACTTGTTAACTTGTGTATATACTTACTCAATCATATTTCTTTAAATAAAAATAAATAATCACTTTTCAAAAATAAGAATTAATTAATTTTGTTAAAGATATAACTATAACAGTATATTAAGTAAGCGCACTAACTATGTCTGACGTAGACCTGGAAAACGATGACTACGAGCCTGAAAACGAGCAGGAAGAGCTGGAGCAAGAGCTCCGGAGAGAGCCAGAGGAAGGCGACGAAGGCGATGAGCCAGAAGAGCCAGAAATCCCGCAGAAGCAATGCAACACTTGCGCAGTTTCCTTCCCGAAGACTCGCGAGAACTTCGCGGCGTTAGGGCTGTCGTGCAAGACCGGACAGCCATACTTCTCGTCAACCTGCCGGCGCTGCGCTGCTAGAAAGAACGCCGCCAAATACGTGCCGGTTCCTCGCGACCAACAACGCCCTAGAGGACGCGCAGTAGTACTTTCGGATGCAAAGCGCGCGCGTCTGTACAAGCTTCTCTACGAGCAGAATCTCTCATGCGCACGGGCCGCTGCGCTCACTGGCGTCAAAGTTAGCACCCTACGCCGCTGGAAGAAGGAAGGTAAGCTTGTAGCGCCTAATGTAGCAGAGTGAATTTGATTTATTTATTTATTTTTTTCTAAACAAACTCTTCTTACTTAGATATACATGCGCATAAAGATGGGTACATCAATGAGTTCTGAAACTATTGAGATTGAGCCCGGTTTTACAACAGTTCAGTTGTTTCCAGAAGATTTTGGCGGCATTGATGGTCTGAGAAATGTTATAGCGGAAAGCAAGCAGATATTCGACTTGCGTCACCGGATGGTGCTCGACTATTTCGAATCGAAGGATAAGGAATTTGCTGCGAAGCGTAAAGAGGAGAGATTCCAAGCAAACTGGAAGGCAATGAATAAGGCAGACAACCCCTGCATCAGACAGAAAAAGACATATGTTATTCCTGCTCCGAAGTCGTCTATGGGCAAGAAGAAGTCGTGTTCATGGGAGGCAACGCACCACAAGATCACTGGGCGCAAACTAGAGAGAAAGAAGCTAGGCAAGCGGTGAGCGACTAAAATTTGATTTATTTTTTTCTAAAAATAAGAAATGACTTAACATATACTAACTTAGTTAGTCGTCTTCTGTTAATGTCAAACAACGAGAAAATTCTTAAGAAGATCCTGGCGCTAGAGCCCACAGACCAAACGGGCAAGAACGAGGACATCGACGCGCTGCTTTCCGAGACAGATGCTGTAGGTGCCAAAACCTCTATGGCTACGCTCACCAACTGGTGCGAGAAGCTCATCCGTGCTAAGAAAGCTAGAATTCCAATCAGACTGTTCGAACTCATCGGAAAGGTCATCGACAAGCATACGCCCAGTCCAGAGGCGCGCGCTGCTTACGCTGTCCGCTTGACACAACTGCGTAAGGCAATCGTACAGACTTACGGAGAGGAGAAAGGCATGGAAGCCATCCGCGAGTCGAAGATCTCTAACTCCAAGCGCACGTTCGAGCGCAATCAGATCGCTAAGAAAGTCCGCGACAAGAAGCACGTGAACGCGTTCGGCATCTCTCTGACCGAGATTAAGGACCTCTGCGGCAAGATGAAGACAGACTTGGAGACCGCACCGGGCACTTACCAGCACTCAATCGTCCTGCTGTTTGAGCTGTGTACTGGCGCCCGTATCGGCGAGTGCATAAACGCCAGCACGTTCACGGTCATGCCTAAGCGGAAGATCAACGGCAAGTGGGTCTCTTTCATTAAGCAGGTGGGCATTCTGAAGAAGCGTATTGAGAACAAGGACGACCCCGAAGAGCTCGACGACCCTGAACAGAAGGGTGAAGGACAAGACGACGACGATCAAGAAGACGGCACTGACGATCAAGTTGGTGGTGCTCCTGGTGAACAAAAGGGCTACCAGAACGACGAATACGACCCTCGCGGAGTCCTTGAGAAGCCCGTTTTGCCCTATGCCGACCCTACGTTCTTAGTAGAGCAGCTGGATGCGTGGCGAGTAAATAACGCTGTGGCTAACCCAGGCACTTACGACGAGAAGACAGTGAAGAAGTTTAACAACCGTATTAACGTGCTGCTGCGAAAGAGATACCTGAATCCAGACGACTATCCTGGTGTCCGCATCAAGACACATCTGCTCCGTGCGACCTACGCAGCCGCAGCTTATCAGCTCTTCTCTACGGCAAACCAGACACTGAACGCGTTCATTCAGGCTTACTTAGGTCACGCAAGCCTCGAAATCGGTCTAAACTATTCGTATGTGAAGATTCTTGATGCTAAGAAGGATGCAGTCGTCGAGGACCCTGCTTTGCCTGAACAAGCAGCGCCAGTCGATATGGAGATCGATGTTCCCGCAGAGCCAGCCATTGCTCCTTTAGCTCCTGTCTATCAGTCAAGTGCAGAAATGGCCAGCCTTCGCGCAGAAGTCGCCTCAATGCGCTCCGACATCCAGCAGATTAATTCTAACTTCTCTGCCATGCGCTCCGACATCCAGCAACTTACCAGCTTGGTCCGTCAGCTCGTACAAGCGCAACTGGCAGACAGAATGCCTCCACGTGTCGGTGTACAGGTAGAGAACATTCCGCGCTTGCCAGAACGCGAAGACAACCTTCCAGAACCAGAGCCAGCCGCTGTCGTCCTGCGTCGCTCCAAACGTCTCAAGAAGTAAGAAAAAAACAACTAACACTTATTTTTTATGCTGTTTTCTGTTCTGGCTGTGCAGCTGGCTGAGCTATAGGCTGCGTTACTGTCTGTCTGGCTTGTAGCAGATCTTGGTAATACTTCATCTTGAGGTCGCGCGCGGCCAGTTCGTTGTAGTTGTCTCGTTTAAAGAACGCTAGCGAGAAGTTGCACGACTGACCGTTGAAGTCCAGCACATTATCATCTAAATCCGTAATCTTGAAGTTAAACGTGCGGCCAGTGCCTTTCTTCAGCCGTTTGGCGGAATAGTCTGGCGCAGGGTTGCTGAAGCCGATGTTGCTGAAATCATAGGTGTTGAAGGACAGAATCTCTTGTAGCACGTTGCTGCCGATCGGCGTGCTCACGCCTTCTCCTTCCACGCAATCAGCCTTTACGATCAAACCACGGACTGTGTTGAAATTGCACACGTTCGTACTGATCAGACTCGATGCAGTGAACGTATTGGTGCTGTTGTAGTTGAAGCCCATCTGGTGATAAAGTAAAGTGCTGGTGGGAAAGGTGAAGCTTGGCTGTGTGCCGCCGTTGCCGGTGACGCCGTAGGTAAACTTACCTGTGTTGACGGTTGCGTTTTGCGATGGCATGGTTACCGTATAGGAATATGCATTAGGGCTACCCGCAATGAGTGCCGCTTGTAATGCTGCACGGAATGCAGCCATCGTGTAGTTACCAGCCGTCAGAGTGATTGTGGCGCTGGCGACGCCTTCTGTGAGAGTAAGCGTGTTGAAACCTGCGCGAACCACGTAGTAAGATTTCGGGAAGCTTCCCTGTAGCAGAACCACCGAATCGAAGTCATGGGAAGCAGGCAGATCAATGCTATAATTGAAATCGCCTGTGGTGCCGCTGGTTGAGTAATCTGAGTCGACAAAGGCATAGAAAGGTCTTCCGAGCATTCAGTACGAACGACTTTCTCGCTATATCTTGTGAGCTAAACTTTTTTACCACTGTAATGAAGGAGGAACGTGTATGGGCATGCCATCGAGCGTTCTAGCAGTATGCGGTCCTGCGGATCCTCGTTTCGCGCCGCCAGACTGTCTGCCCATGCCGATTGGGTCCGGAAGTCCGAGTCGAGGCCACATTCTTGGTCTGTACTCTGCAGTCCTCATGATAGGACCACCGCCGACCATGGTAGGCCGACTCTTGCCTTTCTTGCGACCCTGGCCAAGGTTGACGCCAACGTGTGGATTCTCTGCGACGCCTGCATGAACTACCGGTCTGTCTCTTGCCCTCAGCTCTCTTACGGTCTCTTCTGCCTGTTCCTTTTTGTATTGGGCTATAGACTTGTTAAGTCTCGTAATTCGAGCCATCTGCGCGCGCGTGTACCACATGCCGTTTTCCCATTGCATGCTGTGCGTGCCACTGCGCGCCTCCTGGCCTCCTGTGTTAACAAGCTCCTTGACTTCTCTTCTGTTTTTTGCATCTGCCCTGCGCGCTGCATCCCGAGCTCTCGCTGGTGCTGCTGCTGCTCTTGCCGCTGCGCGTGCTGCGCGTTCAGCTGCTATCTCATCCGGAGTAAGGACTACGCCTGCTGGTGGTGCTGCTGACATTGCCTGAGAATACTTTGCAGGTAGGTATATCCTAGTGAACAAAGTTCTTCTCGCTTAAATATATCCGAACCGGTCGAACTTCTGCATGAGGTTCTTGGCCTCAGCCTCGCCCTTGCGGACTGCCGACCAGCCACTTGCGTCAACGAAGGGCTTGCCTGCGAACCTGTCCATCAGGAACTTCATGGCGTGGAATCCGCACAGGTTGCTGTTCTCGGCTTGGTGCTTGACCCGATTGACCTTGAACTTGAGGTAAATGTCGAGCTTGTGGGCTTGTAGCATCTTCTTGAGCTCGCTCAGCAGCAGTTCGTCTGGCTCTTCCGCGAAGCTGTCGAAGTAGTCTATTTCCTTGTCGTCGACTGTGTCAACGTACACAGCGGTCCAGTGTGAGCCTGGCTTCGTGCTGGGGTCTTTGTTCATAATGAAACCGAACTTGTCGAACGGCAGCGACTTTTGTGCTAACAGATGGACCTCATCCGCGGCCACAACGCCTAGGAAACCATCCTTCACATAATTCTTCATCATCTTAAGAATCTGATCGCTGTACACTCCTACATCATACACCTGGTCCGCAAGCTTGCCCTCGCCCATCTGGGAAGGTTCTGGCAACGGTATGTTCGCCTCAGCATCCATAGCAGCCAGGTCTTCTGCTGTAGGCTCAGTCAGCTTCCGTTCTGCAGCAAACAGCTGTCGTTGGGGTCCCACGGGAGGTTGTGTAGCCAATGCAGTCATATCGCCTAGCTGCATCTGTCTGGGTAAGCCAGTGGCAGGATCCCTAACAAGCTGGGGCTTTCCGGCAACACGTGGCGCTGGCAACATTGCCCTTCTCATTGGCGTCGGCATCGCTTTGCGTTCTGCATCTTTGGCATCTTGAGCGGCAGCTTCAGCCGCTGCAGCCGCTGCTTCCTCTGCTACCTTAGCTTCAGCTCTTGCCCTTCTCGTCATTGCACCCTTCTTTGCGCCTTCTCTAGCCCGGCGTTTTCTCTCAGCTAGTGCATCTGCCTCTGCTGCCAGCTGACGAATGCGCTCTTCCTCTTGTAAGCGTATCGCTTCTCCTTCCGGATCTGGGCCTCTAGGATCTGCAGCAGCTGCATCGGCCTGTGCCGCAGAACGCCTCGCGCCTTCTCTCGCTGCCGTGTAGGCTCGTGCTCTGTCTTCTCGTGACATTCCAGCAACTACGCCCTGCTTGTTTTCCTTCCCGTCTGTAATCGCCAACAGCTGCGTAGTCAGTGTCGCGATCTTTCTATCGCCTTCCGCGTTCGCTTTTACTGTAGCGGCCTCTGCTGCGGCTCTCTTCTCTTGTTCTGCGATGTTCTCAGCTTGCTTCTGTAGAATCTTCTGAACATTCGGATCCAGTGAAGAATAAGACACCAGAGGAGCGCCAGAGCTGAGGAAGCCCTTAGGCAGCCCTGTCTCTTTCTCGCCTTTCTTGTTAACACGTGCTTTTCGCTTCCTGCCGGGCGCCGTCGTTCTGACTTTCCGCAACAGCTTCTGCATGATCTTCTTAGGCTCACTGCCCTTGGGAAAGTACACCTTCTTGCCTCCGACACGAATGAAGTAGCGGTCTTGTTTCTTGTCATAGTATAGGCGTGGAGGGCGCGCCTTGGCCGTCTTGGCTTTCTTCGCTTTCGCTTTTGCCATGAAAGGTAGTATACTACACCAGAGAAAGTTTTGCAGTCCCAAAAAACATCAATCGGAGGTGCGGAGGTGGCCTCTGCTTTTATTCGCTGTAAAACTCTACACACTGCCAGACCTTCGCTGCCAGCGCTGTTTGCGCGCCACCGCCGGCTTCCGTAAAGCAGCGCACGAGGAACTTGTGGTAGCCGTTGATCTGTACGGGCTCATCGAATACAACCGTTAGAGCCTCCGACTGCACTCCTGTGATCATCGTGTCGAGGAACCCAACGATGCCCATGCCTTTGTTTAGGCTGGACGAGAGAAGATACTGGTCTGTAAGGGCACCAGCGATGGCGATGTTGTGCTTAGGAGGGTGGAATACGGCTCGTTTAACTGGAAACGCGATGTTGATCTGAACATCAATCTGCTGAACTGGGGTACCGCCTGCTGTAAAGTTGAGGAGGACGTGCTGCGTCTGCGAGCGTGCTTTTGACATCAGCGGAACTTGTGCGTGTATACTATACCTGCGAAGTTTTCTCCCAATAATATTTTTTTTCCCGAGATACTTCGCAGGTAAGATATACTGCTGTGTTTTCATGCCTCGCGCAAAGAAAGTCGTGATCCAAGAGCCCCTCGTAGAATCTGATGAAGAGTACGAGCCAGAGTCCGCGCCTGCTCCTAAGCCTAAGCCAGTCAAGCGCGTTCTTGGCAAAACAGCGAAGAAAGTGCCTAAACCGGTCACTCCTCCTCCTTCGCCAGTCGCTGAACCCGAAGCTGCAGAAGACGCCGACTACCCTGAGGAAGACGAAGCTCCAGCTCCAGCGCGTAAGGCAAAAAAGGAGAAGAGGCCCCCGAGCTTGTGGATGCAGACGTTACAGGAACACGGCTACATGTGTAAGGGGGCAGCGTTCAAGCCCACTCCTAAGAAGGGCTCGCCCGAGTACGTCGCCGTACGTGCCGCGTTTGACGCGAAGAAGGCTGGCCAGTAAGGCTGCAGATCCTCCCTTTCTCTTCTTAACACCTTCTCTACTTCTTTTTTCTTAACACACGCCTACGTCCTTGCCCAGTGAGCGCCTGTCTGACCTTTCCGCCTAAGTCTGTTGCTGCTTGTGCGATTCTGCCCACATAGCCCGGCAGCTTCTTGATCAGCGCATCCGCATCCTGCTTGATGAACGTGCGGGCTGGAGTGCTGAGCGCGCCATTCGCTTGCAAACAGCCTAAGATAAAGTCCTGGCAGTTGTTCTCAAACGCATTGTACTGAAAGAACGCATGGTCGCCCATCTTGCGCCTGGCCTTCTCCATGAACGACGCGAGCGTGTCGCCAGTCGTGTACGGCAGATCGATGGATTCACCGCCACCTGAGCCACCTGGTCTAATGCTGATGCGCTCAAGCTTCTGGACAGCGATCTTGCCTTTGTTTGTGTACAAAACCATGGACAAGTGAAACATCTTGTCGTAGCCGAGCTCCTTCTTCGCTTTGTCGTACTTGCCTAACGAGATCATATTTAGCGCTTTGTCTACACCAGAATTGATAGGCGCGCGATTCACCATGATCTTTGTGATGGTTGCGTCCTTGAGGCGATCGAACGCCTTCTGCGCATCACCTGGCAACTTGTTAGGCGGAAAGAACAGCGCGTCTTTTACCTTGGCGATGCCCCGCTTGATGCTGTCTATCACGCCGGTGCCCTTTAGTACTCGCGCCTTCTTCTTGCCCTGCCAGCTTGCGCGCGCAGCCTTCATTGCGTCGCCGTACGTGCCGCCATGCGCTGCTTGATACGCCTTCACATGCTTCACCCAATCGCCCATAGGAGGTCGTATTATACTTATTAGGACAAACTTTTCTATGAACAAAACAAAGTAGCGTTTTTGTGCACATAAGGAGAGGGTCGACTTGCGGCAATGGCAGCGCCGATGGTTGATCCCGAGAACACCGGCGACGAGCAGTTCATTGAGATGGAGATCGTGCCCGGTATGCGCATACGTACAATCAGTGGAGAGGGCTACAGGACCGGCTCTGTGCTGGAGGTCGTTGCCGACGACTACCTGCGTGTCCAGCTGGACGGGCAGGCGCTGCCGATCGTGGTGCCGTCGCAAAACTGTATCTACATGCCCGACGGTGAAGCTGCGCGCGAGGGAGAAGGAGAACAACACATCGCCGATGCTATCGTCGGCATGAGTCTGTCGTCGCATCAAGTCCGTGTCGCTGCCAGCCAGCACTACCGTCAGCAGGCGGAGATCACGCACCTCGAACACAAGGTGGAGATGGCACCAGGCTCTCTTGCAGCGATCAAGGCGGTGCTCAAGCCAGTGCACGTACGTACGGAAGAGATCGTGCTGTCGGAGCTGGAAGGAGTGATGGAGGTTGCTCGTGGGCGTGTTCTTGACATGTCCGCGGCGTCCATCGAAGCGCGTCATCGCCACTACCTCGACCTCAAGAACAATCTCAACGTCACCATCACGAACGAGGACGAAGCCACCGAGCAGCTGGATGCGCTCTACTCCAAGCTGGTGGTCGAGCTGGACAAGATTCAGCGCGGCAAGAAGGCGAGTGCGGCGGCCGTGATGGAGCGTCTGCGTGCCGATGCCTCGCTCGTAGTGCCCCAAACCATGCCTACTGCGTCTGTACTACCTGCTGCCGCTGCTGTGCAAGATGAAGAAGCCAAGAAGCGCCGTCAACGTGAGCTACGTGCTGAACGCAACCGCCGTCTGCGCAAGAGGATCAAAGCGCAACTGGAGCAGATGGGCGGAGCGCAGATGGACGAGGAGCCCGGTGCGGAAGGTGATAAGAAGGACGATTAATACACAACGAGTGAATGGCGCGAAATGGTCTGTTTTATGAACTAAACAAACAGCGCAGCAGCAAGCCTTACTACTGCTGGGCAGCAGCAATGATCGCGCGCAACACAGTCGGGCGCTGAGCCAGCTTGTTGATGATCGTCTCCACGATGTCGTCAGCCTTGTAGACCCAGTCTTGCGACGCGCAGGCGTTCTTGGCGTGTCCGGGTTTGCCGCACTTTGTGCACTTGTTGCGACGCTCAGGAGACTGCTCCACGGCGAGGAGGCGAATGGACTCGATCAGCTCCTTCACCTCAGCGTCCACCTTCTTGCCAGGAGTGACAACACCAGCCTTCTTAGAGCGAGCAGAAACGCGTGGCGGAGTCTCCGGCTTGTCGTTGTCGTCGTCGTCGTCGTCGTAGTCCTCGTCCTCGTCCATCGGGACGCGCTGCCTGGACTTAGGCTTCGGCTTGGCCTTGGCCTTGGCCTTGGACTTGGACTTGGACTTAGGGGCTTCCTTGACGTCGCTGTCGGTCTCGCTGTCGTCAGGTGCTTCAGGCAACGGTGGCTTGATGGACTTCACGACGCTGTTGAACATGGCACCGAGTGCAGCCATCTGCTCAGGCGAGAAGCCCCCAGGTGCTGCAGGTGCTGCAGACGCGGCAGGCGCAGGCGATCGCAAAGAGGCAGGAGAGAACACACCCTCGTCGGCGGGATACGGAGGATCAGCGGCATCGTGCTGATCGTCAACACTGGCCTTCTTCCCTTTGGACGACATGAAAACACGAAGATGTGACTGCCGAGACGGGCCGAGACGCTTGAGACGCTTGAGACGCGTCCCGAGACGCTTGAGACGCGTCCCGAGACGCTTGAGACGCGAGACCTTTTGTACACAAAAACGCTACTTATCCGGTCACGCAGTCCGCATCATGGCAGCGATGGAAGCCGTCAAGACCATCGAGCCCGAGCGTCGCCAAGCCTACTACGCCGAGCTGCGCGACGATTTCAACAACTACATGTCGCAGTTCAATGACCTCCGCACTGTGGGACCTGCGCCCTGCGCCATCTTCACGTGGCTTCAGCTGAACGGCCTCTACGTCAAGCTCAAGTTCGACGTCGATGCCGTGCCCTACGAAGAGCGCTACCGTCAAGTCCGAGATCTTGAGGGCGGATGGACTGACGAGGAGCGTGACGAGTACCGCGACAAGGACTTCGGCGAGCTCGTCTGGTGTGAAAAAGGCAATGAGGGGCTCCTCATGTTCAGCGACATGAAGGAGGGCTACCGCCTGCCCGAGATCCTGGACTGCGACTGCGAGCTGCGCGAGTTCCTGAAGTGGTGGGATGCCATGGAGATCGCTTACACTCTGTAAACTCCTCCGCACTTGTCCGCACTTCTTCTTTTTTCTTCACATTCTTACTCTACTGGTTAATGTCTGCCTCCCTCCTATAGGTATGTAGTATACTTATTAACTTTTTTTCAATAATAATAAGAAATATATAATAGAATAATAGAAATACCTCATATTTCCAATAGATACAAAAAACTAGGGGGGTAGGTACACTTTCTATAGTAGAGTAAAAACTGAACACGACTGCTTTTCGACGCAAACGCTAAACAGGGGTCAACTTTGGTCTTAAAACAGCAAAGGGCTAAACTCAGCTAACTTAGTTAGCATTCACTCACTGTCTCTCGCAACGGGGTCAACTTCGGGTACAAACGACTGTTTTACCGCGGAAAATGCTGACGACAGAGCAGTTCAGGCCGGAAAATGCCTGCGCAAACGGTAACCTGCCTCGTTAGATAGATAGACTATCTATCTAACGAGG
>OFRM01000807.1_pt1 | contig 11880 bp, 13 predicted proteins | sample 1543101 | NCBI WGS metagenome assembly OFRM01 (sample SAMN07774223, study PRJEB24372) | wastewater metagenome | isolation source: Exp Tend VB 0WW | collected 2016-02
CTGCGCTGTATTCTCAGACGAGGCTCATGTTTGGCCGATATATGGATGAGTTCGATGTGACGGATAAAGCCGTTGTCACCGACGAGAACAAAAAGATACTATAGACACTTCCTGATATTCATTGTAGAGTATCTGCATTATGGCAAGGAGTCCGCAGAACGCTGCAAGAGCAGGCCGATCAGCTGAGGTCGAGCAAACAAGCACGGCATTTAATCCGTGGCGCGATTTCTGTGTGCAGCTACCTTCATCAATAGATACCGTGCATGCCGTGAGGCAACACGCTATCGAGAACCATAAGCCAGGTCGCGCTAACCCAAGTCACAGAGGCTATTACGTTGCGACATTATTAGCCGCGTTCAGCCATGACGAAGACGAAGCGTCGCTTATGACACTTACAGCGATAAACACTAAGCCCAGGGGCCACTCAGATGGTGTGTGTTCGGAGCTACGTACAACCGCGAAAGTGGAAAAGCTTAACGAGCGTGTGGGCGAGGCCCCCTATGAGATACTCGGTCTTGTTGTTATGGGGGACCCTCAGCCAGATCAGGCAACAGGGTTTGAAGCGGGTACATTATGGGTATGTAGCGAACGGTGTTGGCCAAATATTATTGAGCCCGGAAGATTGGCCCGAGACGCGCTGATTGTTACAGTGCGACCGGACAAACGTAAGGCCCAAGTACAGACTGCAGGAGAATTGGATGAGTTCTATACTGCGTTGCTGGGAGGCGAACAGCCCCGAGAGCCGGATTTAGTGGACCACCGACCTAGTGATTGGGAGGCCGCTACCGGTATTTTTGATAACCTTATACCGCGTGATTTAGACCCTTTTGAGAGTCTGGAAGCCCGTGCATTATGTGTGGAGGCCGTGAGAACTGCAATCCAGCAGCGTCCAATGCTTCATGCTGTATAAATATCCTATGCGTGATACGCGGTGTAGTGGGTGGCTGCAGCATGGTCAAATGCGCCTAGAACCTGCCTGACTGTATCTGTAATCTGTGCGGCTGCGACGGACCCTTGTGCGGATTGGGGCAAAAGTCTGCTGATAATGGTGCCTGTAAGTGCCGTAGCATCCGCATAGGCGGTTTTACGGTGACGGACCGCTTCGTATACATCTAGGAATAGTTTGTCTCTCTGGAAGGCTGAGAATGCCTTGGAGGCATTGGTGACTACGAGGCTTTTACTAAGGTCAGCCTCTTCTATGCTGGTAAATACGGCCCCACAGCCTAGACACTGTCGTCGTCGCCAAATAGTATTCGTTCGTTTTTGTGCGCGGCTATTAGCTACACGCGTTCCAGAGCTGCAATATAGACAAACCATGTCAACATATTGTCATAGCGGTGATAAAAATGCTAGTGGAAAACCCGTTGAAATATGTGGGAAACAAAAACTCCAGATTGTTGCCAATCTGGAGTTGATATCACTCGCCTGGCGTGTAGCCGTTAGACTACAAGGCTTGGACGAGCGCGTCGTATACGACTGCTTGAGGGCTTAAAAGGCTTGAGTTCTTCATAGAATAGCTCAAAACTTTCCAAGGTCCCTTTGTTAACGGTACTCAAACTATGAGCGCCTCCCATTTAACTTGAAAGATTATAGTGTGTAGTAGTGTCTGTGTCAATACTATGTCGTAACATAAGCATGATGCCATGGTACAATCTACCCATATGCCAACAGATATGCCGCAAACATTTTTGGTCGGGGGAATCCGCAACGGCGCGCGATCAGGCACGCTTCATACGCGTGCGGGTGACGTACGTACACCAACGTTTATGCCTGATGGCACGCGAGGTGCGGTCAAAAGTCTAACACCCGAAATGGTCCGCTCAACAGGAGTACAAATAGTATTGGCAAATACGTATCATCTACACATGCAACCAGGGGAGGACGTTATTGCACGCTTGGGAGGTATTCATGCATTTAGTGGTCAAGCCCTGCCGATGCTGACTGATTCCGGAGGGTTTCAGGTGTTTTCGTTGGCGCACATTAACACCATTACTGAAGAAGGCGTGACGTTTAAAGACCCTCGGTCTGGTGATATGGTGTTTTTGTCTCCAGAAATATCGATACAGATACAGTTCAAGCTGGGTGCAGATATGATTGTGGCGTTTGATGATGTGGTGTCGCTAGAGCAGGCAGCTCGTGGCCGTACACTTGAAGCATTTGAACGCACGCACCGCTGGCTTGAACGGAGCATTGCTGAGTACAACCGACTATCACGTGACATGAAGCCGGCTGAAAAACCGTTGCTGTTTGGTGTTGTTCAGGGTGGGCTTGATAAGGAACTTCGGAAAAAAAGCTTGGAAATCGTCCAGAGCCTACCGGTCGGCGGAATCGCGATTGGCGGGTTGTCTGTCGGTGAAACTAGAGAAGAAATGCATGGCATGTTGGAGTTTTTAACAGAGCATTATGATGATTCGGCGCGACCACGATTTTTGCTTGGCGTTGGTGATCCTAGAGACCTGCGCAAGGCGATTGAATGCGGCATAGATATGCTGGACTGTGTGCTGCCAACGCGTAATGCACGCCATGGGAGCGTATGGACGGAAGGCGACCAACGGGTGAATCTTAAATCCGAGGCCCATGCCACAGACGTGTCAGTTATCGACCAGACTTGTGACTGCTATACATGCACCGAGGGGTTTTCTCGCGGGTTCTTGCGGCACCAGTTTAAAGTTGGAGAGCCACTGGCGGGCACACTTGCTTCGATTCATAACATTCGTTATTTGGAACGTATTTGCGAATCGTATCGCTTTAGTTAGAGCGCTCCATCATGATTCGAAGCTCTTCCCATCGCTGTTCTAGTTGTTTGAGCGTGTCTTTGCCTAAGTTTAGGTTGTGGAGTGCTTCTTTCGGCTCTGACTTATCGATGTAGCGCTTGGACTCATCATAGAGTTGTTTTAGCCTGTCGGCTTCTCGGCGGATATCGTTAAGTAGTTTTTGTGCATCACGCATAAGTGCCTCCTTTAGTGCTGTATGTATAACTGTAGCGCAATATAAAAACCCCAGCAAGTTGCTGAGGTGTCTGTATGGTGGGCGGTATAGGATTCGAACCTATCACCTCAACAACGTCAATGTTGCGCTCTAGCCAAATGAGCTAACCGCCCGCTAACAGATACAAGCATAGCCAAAATCTCCCAAAAAGTAAAGCGACACCATATATGGTATAAGCATAAGCTTTCCACAGTACTGGTGTATTAGTGACATCATAAAAATGCTAGCATCATCCGGCTAGTATGCTATGCTCTATGTACTATGTTGGTTGTGGAAACCAAGATACGTTCGGAAGGCGAGGTTTTGCCAAGGTGTTTTGAAGCCCAGGTGGGCAGGCTCAAGTGTCATTGCGAGATCACTTGAGCCTTTTTCTTTTCCTAGGAACAGAGTGGTATACTTATGTGTAGGCTATGAAATGGACTCACCACCCATGGAGCCACGTCGGCAGGCCAGAGCGTACGATAACGCGCAGGCAAGAGTGAAAGATTTCGGTGGAACAGCCTGACGACGTCGGGCCCGGAACGCGCTAACAGATGAGAATGTCTCAGCTGCAGCGTGTTTTTTGTATTTATAAGGCCAGAAAGGAACACACATGGCAGATCAGAATGACCAAAAAGACCAACTTCATGCGATGCGACACAGCCTCGCGCATATTATGGCGACTGCCATCACAACACTCTGGCCTGAAGCCAAGCTGGGCGTAGGACCAGTGGTAGAGAACGGATTCTACTATGATGTTGATGTCCCCGGCGTCACGATATCGACCGATGATTTCAAGAAGATTGAGAAAGCGATGTACGGAGTAATCAACCAAAACCAGCCGTTTGAGCGATCCGAGAAATCGATTGCTGATGCGCTCACCTGGGCTAAGGCAGCAAACCAGCCATATAAAGAAGAGTTATTGAATGACCTGAAGCGTGCGGGCACTACCGTAGTGAAGGACCTGGATGTAGATGAGCTTGGTACGATAACCGAAGGCGATGCTGCTGTTGAGAGTGTGTCGTTCTATACCAATGGGGTATTTAGTGACTTGTGTCGTGGCCCGCACGTGGAGTCAACGGGTAAAGTTGGCGCGTTTAAACTGATGCGGGTGGCGGGCGCGTACTGGCGGGGCAAAGATGGTAATCCGCAGATGCAGCGCTTGTATGGTGTTGCTTTTGCAACCAAACAAGAACTCAACGATTACCTACAAATGCTAGAAGAAGCCAAAAAACGTGACCATCGTAAGCTTGGTGTGGAACTCGACCTGTTTGTGTTTAGTGATATGGTAGGTTCTGGCCTACCAATGTTCACACCTCGCGGAACGGTACTGCGTGAGGGCTTAGAGAAATACTCCAACGAGCTAAGGCAGCGCTCTGGGTTTGAAAAAGTGTTCGTTCCTCACATTACCAAGAAAGAGTTGTATGAAGCCTCTGGGCACTGGGCAAAATTTGGCGACGAGCTATTTCTTGTCAAAAGCCAAGAGACTTCAGACGAGCTCGTCATGAAACCAATGAACTGCCCGCACCATACTCGTATATATGCTAGCCGACCACGCTCATACCGAGACCTGCCTATACGCTATCTCGAGACCACCACTGTCTATAGGGACGAGAAGTCAGGTGAGCTTGGTGGCTTGAGCCGTGTGCGTTCTATCACTCAAGACGATAGTCACGTTTTTTGCAGGCCGGACCAGATTGAAGATGTTATCAATAATCTGCTTGCAGCGGCTAACGAACTCTACGCCACGGTGGATATGAAGCTTCGTGTTAGGCTATCGTATCGAGATGATAGTGATGCATATCTTGGTGATTTAAAGTTGTGGGCAAGTGCCCAAGATCAGCTCAAGAACGCAGTTATTGCCAACAAGCTCGAGTATTTTGAGCAAGATGGTGAGGCAGCATTCTATGGGCCAAAGATAGACTTTATGGCTACCGATGCAATTGGGCGAGAACACCAGGTCGCAACAGTTCAGTTAGACTTTGTTATGCCTGAGAGGTTTGGGCTAGAATACACGGCTGAAGACGGCACCCCGCAGCGACCACTGATGATTCATTCGGCATTACTTGGCTCTATTGAGCGCTTTTTGTCGGTATATATTGAGCACACCGCAGGACGGTTCCCGATCTGGCTGGCACCAGAACAACTGCGGCTGATACAGGTGAAAGATTCTTCCGAGTTGGACGAATTTGTTGATGAAATTGCAACGATTGCTCGTGAGCAGGGCGTGCGTGTTCATGTTGATCGATCAAACGAATCGGTAGGTAAAAAGATTCGTAATAGTGAGGTTATGAAAGTGCCATATTCTGTGGTGATTGGCGAGAAAGAGCTTGAGACCAAAGAGCTTACGCCACGAATTCGCTCTGATATAGCTGTTGAGGGCCGCCCGGAGAAGTCGTATCAGTTCGAGGCATTCCTCAAAAGTATTGCGCACGAAGCAAAAGGCCGTGTTCGGAAGTCTTCACTGTAGGAGGACCATGTGGATGAGAATATAGCTAGTGGATTCCGGGATAGAGTGTATGCAATCGTTGCACAGATTCCGCTTGGTAAGGTCATGACGTATGGCCAGATTGCCGCCTTGTGTGGGAGCCCTCGTGCAGCACGTATTGTGGGTGGAGTAGCGCACTTTGGCAGCCCAAATTTGCCTTGGCAGCGGGTGGTGAAGGCCGATGGGTCACTGGCTGAAGGTTACCCAGGCGGTGTGGCTGGCCATGAAGCCGTGCTGCAAGCCGAGGGAGTGACCGTTATTGGTGGCAAGGTAACTATGAGCAAGCACCACTGGAGCGGCGTATGATTTTTGGCTTCCCCCCACTTGTAGTCATTCTTGGGCCTACAGCTTCGGGCAAGTCTGCACTTGCCATGGAGCTAGCCCAACAGTTTGGTGGAGAGCTAATCTGTGCTGACTCCAGAACGGTATATGAGGGTATGGATATTGGAACTGCCAAGCCAACCATGCAGGACCGCACAAAAGTGTTACATTTTGGGCTGGATCTTATTGGGCCGAATCAGGCGTATAGCGCAGCACAGTTCAAATCTATGGCCGAGGAATCAATTCAAGACATTGCTGGTCGTGGCAAGGTACCAATAGTTGTTGGGGGAACCGGCCTGTATATTGATGCATTGTTATTTGATTTTGATTTTTTGCCTGTAGCGCAGCCGGCCGAGCGAGCAAGGCTAAATATGTTATCGGTTGATCAGCTGCAAACTGAGATTCTGGAGAAAGATTTGCCTATTCCCACCAACGAGAATAATCCACGTCATCTTATGCGTGTAATCGAAACGGGAGGAGCAACGCCAAGCAGTAGTAAGCAAATCAGGCGTAACACGCTTGTCATAGGACTACAGCCGGACATGGATGTACTCAAACAGCGCATTAAGGAGCGAATCGATACGATGATTGTTGATGGTTTGCTGGTTGAAGTCGAGCACCTTCACAAGATTTTTGGTTGGGATGCGCCAGGGATGTTGAGCACCGGGTATAAGGCATTTAGAGGGTATGTTGATGGTAATCAAAGCTTGGATGAGGCAAAGGAAATGTTCGCTCGGAACGACTATCAGTTAGCCCGGAGGCAGCGTACGTGGTTCAAACGCAACAAAAGTATTCATTGGGTAGACGACCCCCGTGATGCTGTTGCTATTGTGACAACGTTCTTGAACAAAAAACAGTAGTATTCGCGCATGGGTCTGTTACAATGAGCTCATGATTGAGCAATTATTTGGGTCAAAAACAAGGGTGAAACTTCTGCAGATGTTTTATACCAATCCAAATCGTTCATTCTATGTTCGTGAGATTACTCGCAAGATAGATGAACAGATTAACTCCGTGCGCCGTGAGCTTGCAAATCTCATAAGCATTGGCATTGTCACGTCTGATACGAGCAACAACAAACTGTATTACGAAGTTAGCCAGACATATGAGTACTATGAGCCACTCAAGGCGATATTCGGTGGAGTACCTATGGCTGCTGCAGCGGAAGGTGAAGAGTCTGCGGAGGTTTCCAGTCAAGATACCTCAGGTGTTAGGGGCGTTGATTTGTTGCTGCTCACTGGGGTATTAACCCGTGATGACCGAAGCGGTATTGATGTGTTGCTGGTGGGCAGTTTGAGCCAGAGCCAAGCCGCTAAGTATATTGTTGAGCTCGAATCCAAAGAATCCAAAGAGTTGCGTTATGCGGTTATGACCACTGACGAGTTTATGTATCGCCAAAAGATTCATGACAAGTTCTTGTCGTTAGTGCTTGAGGCAAAAAGTCAGGTTGTTATGGATAAGAATTATTTGGTGCAAGCAAAGCCAGCGGCTAAGCCAAAACCAACCAAAACCAAAGAAAAGGAGTAGACACTAGATGGAATTACAATTTTACGGGGCAAACTGCCTGCGGATTAGTACCAAAAAGGCTGCGGTTACGATTGATGATAATTTGGCCTCATTGGGGCTAAAAAGCATCACCAAGCCAGATGACATTGCAATCTATACTAGTGTAACTAAAAATACTCCTAAGGCGCAGATTGTTATCGACGCCCCTGGAGAGTATGAAGTGTCGGGTATCTCTATCCATGGTGTTAGTGCGCGTGCGCATATGGATGAGGAGGGTAAGTTTACGTCATCTATGTTCAAGATTGACGCTGGCGATATCCGAATAGTTGCTTTGGGCCACGTTCATCCCGACCTAACTGGTGACGAGCTCGAAGAGTTGGGGACTGTCGATATACTGCTTGTGCCGGTCGGCGGCAGTGGCTTTACGCTTGACCCAATCGGTGCGCTCAAAGTGATTAAAGCAATCGAACCAAAGATTATTATCCCAACACATTACGCTGACAAGGCGATAAATTACGAGGTGCCACAGCTTTCACTCGAGGAAGCGCTGAAAGAGCTTGGAATGGAGCCGGCTGAGACTGCACCAAAGTTGAAGCTCAAAGAAGGTGAGTTGCCAGAGGTGATGCAGCTTATCGTGCTTGAACGCCAGTAGTACAACTTCGATATTTACAAAAAGACCCAGGTTATCTGGGCCTTTTTGATGGGCGGCTAGGAGCTATTTAGTTTCGGCGGCTACGTACGGGGTGAGGATACCCTTTTTCTTCAGAGTCCGGATGGCCTGTGTACTTAGCTTCATGGTGACTTTTTTGCCATCAAGCATGAAAGTCTTCTTCTGGAGGTTTGGCTTCCAGACTTTTTTGGTGTGGCGCATAGAGAAGCTGATGTTGCTTCCATACTGTTTGCCTTTGCCGGTGAGTTCACATTTCTGCATATCTATCCTTACTTACAATCTATTCGATATTCAAAGCCCAATTATAGGGTATTTGCCTCTGGAGGTCAAGGATATAGGGTATACTGGTATGGATGTACGATTTTAGTGATCCACTTACCATCCTGCTCGTGTTATTTGTCATATTTATGTCGACGGCCATACACGAACTCATGCATGCCTATGTTGCAATGCAGCTGGGTGACGATTTAGCGCATTCTCGGGGTAGAATATCACTAAACCCTCTCAAGCATATCGATCCATTCCTTACAGTGATACTCCCGCTTGTGCTTATGTTGTTGGGCTCACAACCAATCTTGGCTGCAAAGCCAGTCCCAATCAACGTTAGCCGTTTGAAGGGTGGAGAAAATGGTCTGGCCTTGGTCGGGTTGGCGGGACCTCTTACAAACCTGGCAATCGCTTGTATCGCGGCGCTTATACTTCGTGCCAATGGCTTGATTGTCTCTGGCTGGGGGCTAACAATGGTACTTTATTTCTTCTATATCAATGTTGGTTTATTCGTCTTTAATATGATTCCACTGCCCCCGCTTGACGGGTCGCGGGTGCTTTATGCTGTTGCTCCAGAGCCACTGCGGAGAGTTATGGAGCAAATAGAGAGTTATGGAGTCATTGTGGTCATACTCTTTGTGTCGGTGTTTTATACGACCATTGGCCCCGTGATATCTCGCTGGGAACTTGCACTGAGCCGGCTGTTGCTCGGTGCATAATTTGGCCGTGTTGGCTTTAGTTTGTCAGGGGTAGTTGCTATACTAATGATGAGCTGAGTGGTCGGCTTAATGATAATCTGAATACTTATCATTAGGGATGCCAATATTCGTGTGCGGACGTGTCTGCATCGTGCGGTAACCCACCTGGACTTGTTACCAGGTTGTCACGGTCGGCCGCTCGCTTTTTATGAATAACACCGGGGTGTAGCGCAGTTGGTAGCGCGTACGGCTGGGGGCCGTGAGGTCGCAGGTTCAAGTCCTGTCACCCCGACCAAATTGAAATTATGACTCAAACTATAGAAACCGTGGCTATTTTGCCAGCCTATAATGAGCGACAAACGGTGGGTGATGTTGTTTCGGCTTGTATGATTGCAGATCTTGTAGATGCTGTGGTGTTTGTTGATGATGGCTCATCGGATGATACATCGGGGGTCGCATATGCGGCTGGAGCTTTGCAGGGAAAATCAAAACTATTTGAAATCCTGCACAACCCAAACAATACGGGTAAAGCAGAGGCGATGATTAAGGGTTTTAGACTTGCGCGTGAAATAGGAGGAGCTAGCCTGGAGACTTTGTTGTTCTTGGATACGGATATATCGCCAATTAGTTCCAGGGATACGGAAGGAAATAGGAAGTTATTTAGTCGTCGTCCTGCATCAACTACGCATGCTCAGGCCATTGACCCCTTTAAAGACACACTTGCGGCTAGAATCGACGAGCTAGTTATGCCTGTAAAAGCTGGTGATAGCGTGATGGAGATTGCGTTGCTGAACAGGAACCCAACAGTTGATTGGCTCCGACTTAAGCTTGGCTGGGGTGCTTTGAGCGGATGCCGTGCAGTGAATGCTAGTTTATTTGCTAAAATGCTCGGTGAATGTCAAGAGTTGGGTATTGATATCCATGGCTGGGAAATCGAAGCAGCGATGAACACGTACACAAGAAAACGTTGTGATAGCGATGACCGAAAACTCAATAAGTCGATTGGCAAGCAGCTATGGCCAGATGTTGTAAACGTAGGGAGTCGCGTTAAGGCAGGTTCACTCTCGGCTGGCATCAGGAGAATGTTAGAAGTCCAGGGGAGTGCGCTCCGGGGTTTTATAAAATACGATGCGGTGTTTGACTAGATAATTAACATGGAATCGCCGTATGATAGGAGTTTGTAGTCTTGGGCGATTGCTTCTTCGTAGGCATGTTTAAGGTGGGGCCAGGTTGCAAAGGCAGCCGCCATCATCAAAACGGTAGATTTGGGAGCATGGAAGTTGGTTAGCAGAGCGTCAACTAATTTGAAACGGTAGCCTGGGTAGATAAATATGTTGGCTTCACCACTAATCATTTTTGTATTCGACTTTGAGTCAAAATCTAGGATATTTTGGGCGGCAAATTCTAAAGTGCGCGAAACTGTTGTGCCTAATGCTACGATTTTATGTCTGTTAGTGTTTGCATTTTTGATAATTTTTATGGTTGCTGCCGGAATCTCGTAATATTCGCTGTGCATGTCATGGGCCTCGATCTCATCGCTCCGAATGGGCAAAAAAGTACCGAGCCCAACGTGCAATGTGAGGTATGCAAGTATGACCCCTTTGGCTTTGAGCTTCTGCGCAAGTTCATCCGTGAAATTTAGTGATGCAGTGGGCGCAGCGACTGATCCCGGCTCTCGGGCAAAGACCGTTTGGTAACGTTCGATGTCTTTCTGCGTTGCGTCACGGTGCAAATATGGGGGTAGGGGCACCGAACCTGCTGTTTCTGCAACGTCTAGGAGGTTTAGTCCAGCAGACACTATGGCGATACCCCCATCGAGTACTCCCACCACCGTAATGGGGGTCTTACCCACGGTTAATACCTCATTCTGATGAATCTTGCCCCTATAAAGTACTTTGCGAGTTGTGAAATCGGTGTTGTGGTGATCCTCAAGCAACAAGAGCTCTCTTGGCTTGCCGTCTTTATTGGTTGCCAGCAAACGTGCCTTGATAACCTTGGTGTCATTCATGACAAGTACGTCACCTGCCTCAAGAAAATTTGCCAGGTCAGCATAGTGCTGATACTGCGTGTCACCGCTGTACTTATCAAGCACTAATAGCCGGCTGGTGCCTCGTACCTCTGGCGGGTCAATGGCAATACTGTCATTGGGGAGGGTATAGTCAAAATCTGAAACACGCATATAGCAGGTATTGTACCAAGATATGGGGTACAATGTACCAGATGAAAAGCCTCAAACTTGATCATGAACTTGCGAAGCTGGTGCTGTCTGGCCAAAAGACGAGCACCTGGCGTATTTATGACGATAAAGACATATCGGTAGACGACAAGATTGAACTGATTGATAAGGTTGACCCTGACGACCAGAGCACTTGGGTATACATAGGCGTGGCAACAGTAGACCAGGTATCAGAGAAACGCCTGGGAGACATACAAAAGGAAGATTTTACAGGGCACGAGCACTATCAGTCTACCAGGCAGCTCATCGATACCTACAGGGGCTATTACGGTGATGCAGTGGACGAACAAACACCGGTGAAGATGGTTCACTTTACTTTTACGCGGCACGAGGGTGTACATGAAGCTTCCCCAGTGAAGAAAAAAATTCCTACAAGTATCAAGATGTTTGCTGATGGTGGGTCACGTGGAAACCCTGGCCCATCTGCTTCTGGGTATGTTTTGCTCAGCCCAGACGACGTAGTTTTGGTCGAGAAGGGTATATATATTGGTATCACGACCAATAACCAGGCGGAGTATAAAGCCGTAAAGTTTGGTTTGCAGGATGCGCTAGACAGGGGTGTTCAGCAGATTGCCGTGTATTTGGATAGTCTGCTGGTTGTGAACCAGATGAAGGGGTCATTCAAGGTTCGTAACCAGGATTTACTACCTATTTATAGAGATATCAAGGAGTTATGTGAGCGATTTCAGGAGATTTCATTCACGCATGTGCCACGTGCGCTGAATAA
>OFRM01000811.1_pt1 | contig 11796 bp, 26 predicted proteins | sample 1543101 | NCBI WGS metagenome assembly OFRM01 (sample SAMN07774223, study PRJEB24372) | wastewater metagenome | isolation source: Exp Tend VB 0WW | collected 2016-02
CCCCTCCCCCACGTCAACCGGCGGCACCGGGCTTGTCACCCCGCGACGTGCGGCGCGGAGGAGGGTCCGCGTAGCCGTGGTGAGCGCCTTCCGTGCCGGGGCGATCTTATCGTGGACCGCCTGCCGGGCAACGCACGCGGCGCACCAGTCGGCGGGGTCCACGGCGGGAACATCCTCCATCGTCACGGGCTCGATGCGGGTGGCTTTCCAACACGGTGCCGTGGGCAATCGCGGATCCCCACGGCCATTCCCGGTGTACTCGGGGGAGTCGTCGCCGTGGTCCTCGTTGTCGCAGTAGAGCGCGTTCCGCTCCCGCTTCAACCGCGTCACCTCATCCTTGGCGGCGGCCCATCGGGTTGCAAGGGATTCGATGGTGTGCTTCGACATGGATCCTCCAGTATGTTCAGGACTCCGGCCTCTCCCCCTCCCTCATCATCCAAAGCCCCATCCGCCCCCAGGTAGAGAGCGGCGCGGGATCGGGAGGTGGGTAGAGGGGGAGTTGCACGGGGGCTTCGCTACTTCGCCAGCGACGCCCGCACGGCGGCGTCCTTCGCTTCGAGCAGTTTCCGGAGCGCGGCGGTCCGCTCGGGATTCCGGGGCAGGGCGCCATCGCCCGTCGCGATGGCGTTGGCGAGGTCGCCGAACGGCTTGCTCACCGCCTGTAAATGAGGCGGAAGGTGCGCATAGGCGAAGAACTGGAGGATGTGTTCAGGGGTTTCCATGGCTTTTCCTTTGTTTGAGCGGTAACCCGACCGCGAACGGGCCCTTGTGGGCGGGGGAGATCAGGGGGTGGGCGGCGTCCATAGCCCAATCTGGGACGACACCAGAGGCGCAGGCCACGCGGTATCGACGGGAGATGCTTCGGGGTTTGTACAGGACCAGCGCATCTTCGGGTCGGGTCGTTCCGCCCTGTCGCGTTCACGACTCGCGCGTGTCCACTCGCCCCCCCCCGACGCCCCATCGCACGCCCATCCCGCCGCCCGCAACGAAGCGCCGCCCTCCTCCGGCAATGTGTACGTGACGATCTTCCGGTAGCCCATCGTCCACGCAATCCGACGACACGCCCCGTAGAGCAACGAGCACCCGTTCCTGACGCCATCGGTGGCAACGCGGTTGACTTCGAGGGTCCACCCATCGTCAAGCATCCGGGCAACGGGACGGCCAACGCTGGCGACGCCGCGCACGGTGCCCGTCTCGTCAACCAGGGCAAGGCGGAACACGTCCCCGGCCGGGGGCTTGTGGTTCCGGTGAACACGGGCGATGAACGCCGCGACGTCGGCACGAGAGGCGGGGACGGTGCAGAGTTTCACAACGTCCACCGCCCACCCGTAACCGCCTCAAACATCGCCCCGACATCCTCCCCCACGTCGCCGTAGGTCGCGAGCGCGGCGTCGAACCCGGCGCGCGCCTTGATGATCGAGGGCATCTTGCGGCACTCTACCCACCCGGTGGAGGCGTTGCCGTGGGTGACGCGGCACCAGACGGTTGACGACGCGCAGGACATCCCGGGGCCGACGCCGACGGACGCCCATTCGTCGGGGTTGTGGGGGCTGGCGGTGGTCTGGATTTCTACCGTGTAAGCGGTCATGGCGTAGTCTCCGGGATGCTGAGATGCTGGCAAAGCGCCGCTGCTGCATCCGCCAAAGCAAGCGCCTGTGCGACCTGTCGGCTTCCCCAGCGCAGGCTGACCCGTGGCACGAAGAGGCCGCTGGCCTCGGGCGCGAGGTGCCCCATGGCGGGGTCCTCAATCTCATCGAGGTCCTCCAGATGGTAGATGCCGACGCTGTCGGGACCAGACCAGCGCGGGGTCATGACCGTACCCACGGAACAGGCCGAGCCGTCCGCGGTTGGTACAAGGGATGCCGAGGCGCTCCATTCTTCGTCAGCCCGAACACCCTGGGCTCGCACCCCACCTCACGAAACAGCCGCAGCACCTCCTCGGTCCGCGCCGCCGGAAGGTCGCCACCCCACGCGCACACCGCCCACGGGACCTCTGCCAGCTCACGGAGGAGCACGCGATCGTTGTCCGTGTCGAACAGGTCGCGCTCTCGGAACATGCGGGCCGGGTCCGTCTCGCGCCACGCATAGGCATTCAGCATCAGGAGCGCCCCGAAGCCGATCTGATCGGCAAAGTCGACGCACCGGCGGATGGTCGGATCATCCCTCATCGCATCCGCGGTCGACGGATTCAGCCCGACGATAACGAGCGTGTCCGGGTTCTGGCCCCACGATCGGATCAGGGTGTAGCGGTGCCGCTCGCTGGCGTCGAAGGTGGCGGAGGCGTGGTAGTCCGGTCGGAGCCACGGGCGGACCGATTCGGCGGGAGTGTCGAGGTCGGGGAAGAGGGTCATTCAGGTGTTTCCGTTTTGGAAAGGACTGCCGGCGCCCCAAGCATCGGCCGCCGCACCCGATACCGCCTGAACCTCGCCAGCGCCGAACACGAGGCGCAGAGGAACCAGTTGGGGTCAACGCCAACGATGATCGTGGCCGGGACCGTGGTGTTGTGGACGTCATCGGCATGGGCTGGCGCGTTCGTGTCGGGGTTCCATTCGCAGCCGGTCACGCCTTCTCCCGGTGTCGGTTGGATTCGATGGCGTCGGCGCACTTTTGCAGCGCATCCGCGGAACAACTCCCGGCGAGTCTGCGCTCGTACATGCCGGCTTCGTGACGCACCATCGCAACAACCGCCGCCCGCTCCTCACCCCTGGCGCTGGCGAGGTCGGCAGTGAGCCGCTCAACCTCCGCCAGCAACACGTTCCGATCCATCATCGCGGCGTTGCACGTCCGGATCAGGTCGTCGGTGTCGGCGGCCTCGCTGGTTGCGTCGTCGTTGGCGCGTTGGCGGATGGATTTGAGGTCGATCATATCGTTGTCTCCAACAGCATTTGAGAGAGCACACCAGCAACCCACCAGTCCGGCGGCCCGTTCTCACCGGCGCAGTACATCGCCACCGATTCCTCGGTTTCTACGTTGGCCGCGTCGTAGTCGGTCCGGCGGATGTGGTTCCTCCGCTCCATCTCGCGCACGAAGGGTTCCCGTTCGGCGACGGGGAACCACGCCGGCCACGTCCAGTCAGAGCAGTTGCGCGAGACTTCGCGGTCGACGTAACGGCGGAGCATTTCACCGGCGAGGCGGAGGTAGAGGGGTTTCATGGTTCACCTGTTGGCGTGGAAGAAAGCGCGGGAGAAGCCGGCGGGGGTTTCGGAGCGGGCGCGGTCCCCGGAAGAAAGCCGGTCGGTCTTCCCGCGGACACGGGCCGACCCCCGCTTGCGGTGTTCCGTCGCGACGGGATGACGCACCAGGAACGGGGAGAACGTGCCCCACAGGTATGTCTGCTTCGTCCACGGGTCGCCGTAGTCGCATGGGTTGAATGACATCCGCGGCGGTCCGATCTCGGGGAGCAGGCGGGGCAGCCGGCCCGGCGGATTCTCCAACGCCCACCACCCCGTTGCGGTCTTGGCGATGGTGAGGCAGGCGCGGACGATGTCCAGGGATTCCGCGGTGCGTCCGCTCGCGTCCTGGTCGGGCCATCGAAGCGCGGCGGGGCGACAGAAGCAGGTACAGGGGGGGGCAGCGAGTACAGCCCACGGCGTCTCGTCGGGCATGTAGCCGCGGACATCGGCGCCAATCAGTGTGGCCCCGTCCTCGGCGATGCTCACTCCCGGGGGATGGCCGGTGTCCACACGGATGACGCGATAGCCGTCCTCGACGTAGGGGCGGGACCAAGCACCGCTGTAGTCGGCGAGGCTCAACACGAGCTTGGACCCCGCCCGCTTGGTGTCGGGGGTCAAGGCGAGTCCTTCCGCGCCGCACAGAACGCCCGCCACGCGAGCATTGTAGCGACGGGGTCAAGCCGGGCGAGACAGACAGCGTCGCCGCGCTGGAGCCAGGACGCGCGAGCATACCGCCCGTCGCGCACCCGGTACGGGTAGGGGCCGACATCCCCTCCGACGGCCTGAAGGTTCCGAACCATGAAGCAGCCGTCCTCGATCGCAACGACGACGTAGACCCCGTCCAGCGCCTCGGATGCCCACACCGGCCTGCACATCGTCGCGGTCTTCGCCTCCAGCGCCTCCCGAGAATGCGCGCGCCGATGTTCAGCCGCCTGCTCCGACTCGATGCGGTCGGCCTCTTTGAGCATCGCCGCCGCCTCACGACGCAGCGCCTTCGCTCGTTCGCGGAGTTCGGCGGGGGTCAAGGCGACACCCCGAAAGGATGCGGCGCCACCTTACGATACGGATCGTATCCGTCCGGCCGCAACGTCGCGACCAACCACCAACACCGCGACGGCGGGCAGGGGATGTCCTTCCGCCGCACCTGTAACTTGCGGCCCTTGTCGCTCCGATACAGGCGCGCGTCCCACGCCTTCTGGTTCACTACGTCCTCCGCGTACGCCGCCTCGATGTCGGCCCACCGCGGGATGAGCGGCGCCCACGTCGGGCACAGCAGCGACAGCCAACCCAGCGGCATCGCTTCCCGCCAGTCGCATCCGTTCGCGGCGGCGAGATCGAGGAGCCGGACGCAGCGGCCGACGTCGCTGGTGTCGCGCGGGGCGGCGGGTTCGGTCACCTGAATCAGCGCGTCGGACCCGGAGTAGGCGGCGGCGATGAAGCGGGAGGACAGGCCGGTGTCGTCGCTGTTCCACCACTTGACGAGCCAGTCGGGGAGGGCGTTATCCATTGATTTCATCCCACCAGCGTAGCCCGGTAATCGCCACCCCGCCGTGAGAAAGACAATCCTCCCACGTCCATGAGGCCGTCCCCGATGCGGCCCGAGAGACTGCCGCGCATGCCGTCCACGGAACGTCGAGGATGCGCCACGGGAGGTACACGACCCGCTGCGTCAGGTCGAAGCGAAGGAGGACGCCCGCGCTACAGCCAAGGCCGGCGGCCTCTGAAAGCCACGCGGCCTGTTCCGGCTTGAGCTGACGCAGCTTCCACCGCACGTCCGTCGTGGACTTCGCATCGAAGCAGAAGCCGACGCCGTCCACGGTGCCGTGGAAGTCGGGGATCCCTTCGCTGCTCTTCTCCGCGATCCGGGTCAGGCGCCCGTCCTGCCACACCATCCGGGTATCGGGGCCAGTGCGGCAGAGGTAGACGTTGGCGGGACGGTGCCCACGACGTAGGTCGGACTCGAAAGCCTCGCCCGCGTCGTGGGCAGCGGCGCCTGCGATCTTGCGACGCGCGCTCACGAAGCACTCTCCATCGCCACGATCCACGCCTCGGTTTCGGTGGCGCCGCTGAACTCCCGATCCTCCTCATCATTGAGGCAGACACGCCAGCGGGTGACGGTGTGCGGGCCGATCGTCCAGGGGGATGCCTGCGCCGCTGGACACCCCAGCGCATCCCTCGCCATCGCCGGTAGCAGGCCGACGGTCGCGGGATCGGTGAGGTCGGGAAGCGCGTCGTGAGGGATGGCGGAGCAGTCAGGACGCATCCGGATGTCGTCGTCGCGAACGCCGACAAGCGACCGTCCGACGGTGTAGACGCGCAGCCCCCCGTCGGTGCGCATGCCCTTGATCCACAGGCCGGACCGCCGACACGCGGCGAGGCGGCGGGCGAGAGCTTCCAGGGCCGGCGTCATAGTCCAGCCTCCATCATCAACGCCGCGATCTCCTCATCCGTCACCCTCCGCTCCCGCCGAATCCAGTCCATCGGCTTCCCGTTCCGCACGTCCCGGATGATGGTCCTCTCCTGCGCCGATAGCAGCGACAGCCCCGACACCGGCGTAGGCGCCACCATCTCCGCGCGCACCCGGCTACCCGCCGCCGGTTCCTGCTCCCGCAGTTGCTCGCGTAGTCGCTCCCGTGCGCTCACATGTCGCGGCGCCGGGGCAGGCTTCGGGGCAGGGGGCGGCTTCGGAGCGCGCGCCGGCTTCACGGCGGCCACCTTGGGCGCACGCACCACAGGCGCCTTCACGGCTCGCAGCTCCCGCTTCGGCTTCGTCGCCTCCCGCTTCGTCGGCGCCCAGGCAGGGATCTCCATCCGCGTCCGGATCGCCTGTACCGTGCGGGTGCGGATCCCCGTGCGGCGGCCGACCTCCGCGTCAGAGATGAGGCCGAGGAGGTCCACTGCTTCGGGGGGGAGGGTCATTCTGGCCTGCGGCGGCGCCTTGGGCATGATGCGGACCTCGGGGACGAAGGCGGGGATACCGCGGGCCGCACGGCGCCGGCGGACCACGGTAGCGGCGCAGCCGATGATCCTCGCGATTGCTGCGTCCGGCATCGTGCCGAGGAGGAGGTCGCCGGCAGCGACGCGTGGAGCCTTGACGCGCGCACCCTTGCTCACGCCGGGGATGCCGCGGACGTGCCGATACCGCGCCACCGTGCGGGGGGACAGACCGTATTGCTCCGCGATGACGCAGTCGGGGACGGTGCCGAGGAGGTTGGGGGGGATGTTGGTGGCGGTCATCAGATCCACCCGAGCATGGGGGCGTGCGGATGGTTCTTTTTCCAGACGAACCACCCATAGGAGCAAGAATCCGTCTTCCCGCCCGTGAACGATGGGCGCTTGTGGAAGACGTAGACCGCGGCAGGCGGGTGGTCCTGCCAGAACGGGGTCCGCGCCGCCGATTCGAGGAACGCGAGCCGAAGTAGAAACGCGACGCCGTGTGAAGCGTGGGCCAGCGCGTGACGGACGTGCCGCTCTGCGTCGTTGAAGGGCGGATTGCCGATGACCCATTCGGGCCGGTTGTCGGGTTCCGGTTTGCAGGCGAGGAAGTCGGCGGTGAACTGGCACGGCGGCTGCGCGCGACCCAGGGCGGGCGCGTCTGGGTTGATGTCGCTCGCCGTCACCTTCGCCCCGGTGGCGACAAGGGCATTGACGAACGCACCAGCGCCTGCGTGAGGCTCCCAGACGCGACGGCCGAAGAGGTTACCGAGGGTGGCAACGCAGGCGGACGCGACGGCGGCGTCGGTGTAGTAGGCGTCAAGAGGGGCGCGCTCGGCCCCGCGGTTCGTGCTGCTCATGCAATCTCCACAAATGACCGGCCCCGCCGTCGCCAAACGACGGAGCCGTTACGATCCCTTCTCGGGACCGCCAAGGGTTACCAGCGTTGGCGCGCTGGGGAGAGGATCCTTTACACGGGGCGGGGTGGGGTGCAAGGGGGGAACATGGAGACTTGCGCAGGATTCCGGTTCAGCGTCGACCGTCCCGCGATCTGGGCGAGGACCGGGCCGATGTAATCGACGCCATCTTGATTCAGCTCGCAGACATCGAACGCGCGCGCCTCCTCCGGCGAGGTCCGCGCCAGCCATTCGCAGACGACGGCCTCGCGACAGGTGCCGCCGAAGGGGGAGAGGATGCGGTCGCCTGGGCGGGTTGAGGCGAGGATCATGCGTTCGGTGAAGGCAAGGGGCTTCTGGCAGGCGTGAAGCGGCAGACCATCTGCGCCCTTCATCCGCTCGGCACCGCCAACCAGGGGCGCCGTCCAGACGTTCGAGACTCCCGTAGGGAGCGAGAACGGAGCGCGCAAGCCCTCATACTCCGCGCGCAAGCCCTCATACTCCGCGCGCAAGGCGTCGTAGTCCGCACCGACGTCGATGATCCACACCCGCGATCGCTCGGCGCGTTGCAGATACGGACGCCCCTCCGGCAGCCCTCGGCGGTTCCACGCAGAATGTAGCGCGCGCCATTGATCAAAGGTCGGAAGGCACCATTGCGACTCCGTAAACGAGTGCCGGCAGATCATGTTGCCCTTACCGCCCGCCTCATTGACTGCCGCTTCGAGCGCGTCACCCTTTAGCCCGGCGCGTTCCCGCTCCGTATAGAGCCACTTCCGGATCTCGTTGCGGTCGGATTCACCAGCCGCATAGGCCACGAACTGCGCCGGGCCGCCAAGGGGTGCAAGTGATTCGCGCTGGTAGAACCCGCAGTATTCCGCCGCTTCTAGCCATGTACGCATATCTTCCGTGCCCTTCTGGCTTGGCGGGTTCGTCTTCTCCCAGACAATCAACGCCCGAAACGTCCACCCCAACCCACGCATCACCGGATCGATCCGCGCCCAACCCGCCGAGGTGTTCCACAGGTACACCGACGCCGACGGGGCCATGAGCGATGTCACCCGCTCCAGGTGCGGGCGGTACCACTCGGCGAGGTCGTCCAGCTTCATCTTGTCCCATGCTGCCATTCCCATCGCGTACGGCCCGTCAATGATCGCGAGCGTGTAGCCGGGTGAGAGGTCGGCCTGTAGCCAATCACCCTCATGGATTCGGCCTTGGGATAGTTGATGCACAATCACGGAGAGATCCCCCGCCTACACCGCCCCTCGTGAATCTCCCCAGCCGCCACCCCGCACCATGGACACTCCCCCGCCAACGCCCGCGTAGCCTCCACAAGCCGCTCCCGCAGCCACGCGTTCTCCCCGCGCACCTCGTCCAACCTGGCGCGGGCGTGTACGAGGTCGTCCTGCAACCTCATCTCGACGCGGCGCCCGTCCTGTACGGCGCGACGGAGGGCACGGCGGGCCAGTCGCATCCCACCCTCGGCGCGGATGGCGCGCTCGCGGTCGGACATCGCGTGTTCGATGAACTGTGGCGGGGGTTGGCGGCGGAAGGTGGGGGGGGTCATGGGGTGCTCCACGATTCAACGAGTTCGATTCCAGCCGCAGAGGGCCAGCGAAACGATGGCGGGATGATGACGTCAATCGCGACCAGTTCGCGGTACGCCTCGGCAGCAGCCCGCCCCATCGCCGCTATCTCCTCGTACGGGGGAAGGGAACCCGTACGATCCGCGCGCGCCACCAGGTCGGCGTGGCGCTTGCGGGGCTTCACGCGCACCCTGGCCCCGAGTGCCGCGTAGTCCAGGGCGAGCCGGAGCCCCACGCGATCCGCCCTGGCGATAAAGGCGGTGGAGATCCGCGGCGACCCACGTAACTCAACCAGCTTACGCCGCCGCAGTCCCTCCAGGGCCGCGGACGCCATCACTGCCGACTCCTCCCCGCGGATCTCGCAGGACTCGCGCCACAGGACGCGGTCACCCCACGACAGGAAGGGCGTCCTGCGCTTCGGGGCGGGACACAGGTGGCGACCGATGGCGCGGGTGTCGAGCTGCCCCGGGTACGCTACGACCAGGGCGAGGGTCCGGCCTGCGGCGTTGTCGGGCTTCACCGAGATCACGAGGCATCCCGCGGCACCAAGGTCCACCCCTGCGAAAGCTCCCAGAACTCCGCAAGCGTCCGGCGCCCGGTGAGGACCAGGCCGTCGTAGATGCTGACGGTGTTGCCGTCCACCACGATCTCGCGGATCTTGCCGTCAGCACGGCGCCACCGATCCCGCGTTTGCGGCTCGGCTCGCGGGTCACGGGTTCTCATGGACGCTCCAGAGGATGAGCAGGAGGGCGAGGGCGAGCTGGGGGAGGAGGGCACTCACCCCTCACCCCCACCCGCAGCGGTGGACGGGGTGACGGGGCGGGCCTTGGGTGCCGGCGCCACCCGAGGATCCGGAGGTACATGCCCCGCCTCCAGCCGGTCGACAAGCGCGTCAATCGCGGTGGATTCGAGGGAGCCCTTGCCGGTTCCGACGAGGCGCTGGATTGTGGAGGGCTTATCTGGGGTGGGCATATCGACTCCGACGGTGACAGAGAACCATCGCGACAAGAAGGAGCGCGGCGGAGGGGGTTAGGAGGAGACGGGTCAAGGGGAATCCGTGGGCGGCCCGTCGTCGCCCGGGGGCTGGTTCTCGCGCGCCCACTGTTCCATGTCGGCGTTGTATGCCTCAATCTGCGCGCGGTTGTATTCGGCGAGTTGGTATCCATCGCATTCGTCCTGCTCTTGCCGAGCCTGATCCTCGCGCGCCGCCCTGTGGAGACGGTCGCGCTGGCCGCACTCCTCCGCGTCATGCGCCTCCATGCGGTCGTACCACTCGCGGCGCTCGGCATCCTGACGGCGGCGAGCCTCATCGAACGGGTCGATCCAGGACATTAGGCGTCCTTCCTGGACGCGCAGAACGCGCGCCAGTTGAGCATGGTTGCGACATTGTCGAGACGGGCGCGACGAATAGCCGTCGCCGCCTGCTCATACAGCGAGCCGCCATAGTACCCGTCGCGCGTCCGGTAGGGGTGCGGCCCTACAAGCCCGCCGACCGCCATCAGGTCGCGCACCATGAAGCATCCGTTCTCAATCGAGACGACGACGCATACGCCTTCCAGTCCCTCGGACCTCCACACCGGGCGGCACATCGTCACGGCCTGTGATTCCCTGGCTTGCCTGGAATGGGTGCGGCGATGTTCAGCTATCGCCCGCTCCTCGATGTCGGTCGCTTCGTCATCCAGGGCCCTCGCTTCCTTGCGGAGTGCTTTGGCTTTGGCGTGGAGTTCGCCCGGAGACACATGCGTGTGAGTGATCACCGCCGCCCCCCGCATGTGAACACAAACGTAGATTTCTGCGGCTCCGGCGGGGCATCGGGGCATCCAGCGTCCACCCAAGCAGCCTGCGCCATCCCGACCTCGGTACGCAGGGTGGAAACACGCGGCGATAGAGCCTTGGCAGCCTCGGCGAGGCGACGCGTTGCGCGAAGATAGTTCTCGGTCGCGGGGTTCATGGCTTCACTCCGTACAGATGCGCCGACAGATCGAACGGAGCCCCCGGCCCGGGTGAGCAGGGAGACACGTCAGCAGAAGGCCCGCCCTCGCCGGCATGGATGTCCACCGGAGATTGAGGCGAGAGCGGGAAGTCGATGTCCTCACGACCGCGCACGATGGGATCGGGGATGAGGATGGGGAGGCCGAGGAAGTGGTTGGGCATGGTCTACCACTCCGTCCCAGGCTCACGGAAGGGCACGGACCGAACCGGCCCGGTCTCGCCAGCGCAACGGGTTGCCAGTTCCTCCAGACGCACGCCCAGGGCCGCCGCTATGGCCGCGCGTCGGTCGTCGCTGGGGAGGCTACCACGGAGCCAGGATCGCACGTTGGCGGTGGAGGTGGGGCTACCCGCGGCGGTGACCGCAGACGCCACCCGGGATGCGTTGAAGCCCCGCGCTTGCATGACGCTGCGGAGGTAGTCGGAGAAGGGGTGAGGCATGCCAACCTCTACACCGGTGGCGCGGGAGAAGCAACAGCTTTTTGCGTGTGAGGCGGGGCGCCTTCGCTACGATGCCCACGGTAGCTACGTCTACAGAAAAACATTCCGCGGCAACGCGAAACGTGGTTGCCTCTCCGGGCCCGCCCGCATACCCTGGTGACGTCAACACGGAGACCCCATGGACCAGCGACGAATCCCCACCCTCCCCATCGGCCACCGCGGCGATCAGGACCGCGGCCCCTACCATATCGAGCCCGGGGTAGGCGCCGTGTTCGTGATCGACGCCGCCGGCGAGCAGGTGGCTCACTTCGACACGCCCGATCTCGCACAGGCGACGGTGGACACGCTCAACGGATTTGAGCCCGATGCGGAGACGGTTGAGGTGGCGCGATGATGCCCGCCCCCCCGACCTTCTTCCTCTTCCCCGACAAAATCACCGTCGACGTCGGCACCCCACCCGAGGGCGCCACCCTCGTTGACGCGCGCGGGGAAAGCCCGTTCTCGCAGCGGAAGTTGACCTCGATGGCGCTCGCCTCGGTGCTGGCGCTGCATGCGGAGCGGCATGATGGTGGCGTTCGGGCGAACCTGGGCGGCGCGGACCTGCGCGGCGCGTACCTGGGCGGCGCGAACCTGGACGGCGCGGACCTGAGCGACGCGGACCTGCGCGGCGCGGACCTGTACGGCGCGGACCTGTACGGCGCGAACCTGAGCGACGCGGACCTGGGCGGCGCGAACCTGCGCGGCGCGAACCTGCGCGGCGCGAACCTGGGCGGCGCGAAC
>OFRM01000814.1_pt1 | contig 11766 bp, 11 predicted proteins | sample 1543101 | NCBI WGS metagenome assembly OFRM01 (sample SAMN07774223, study PRJEB24372) | wastewater metagenome | isolation source: Exp Tend VB 0WW | collected 2016-02
GTTGTCGGCTAGGGGAAGCAACGAAGCAGCTAACGCTGCTACGTTGTTTTGGTCTGTAGGTTGAGTGAAGTAACTAGCGCAAGAAGAATCATCACTGAGGTTGCCGCCGGTGGAGGTGATGGAGTTTACGCCCGGGTTGCCGCCGGTTATTTGTGAAAGGTCACCCAGCCCGCAACTCGACGAAGAGTTAAATAAAAGTGTGTTAGAAACAATAATGTTCGAGGCCGAGCCAAAGCCAGGTTGCCCCCCTGCGCTCACAGCAGCTAACGCAGCACCCGTAACAAAGTTTGTACTCGTTCCTGCGATGTTTCCTATAGTGGCGTTACTCAGCGTCAGCATAGTATTTTTGTCTTCTGCGAGCGTCATGGCTGCTATGCCAACAGCGCTATCATTGGTTGACGTGAGATTTGTGACTGTAATATTTGATAAGCTCGCCGTAGTGTCACCTGCGCCAACGCCCGCATTAAGAACACCAGACCCTGCGCCCATCCCAATAACCGCACCAGTATTTGTGAGGCCAGACATAGTTATATTTGTGCCCGTGAACGTAACATCTTCGGCTGGTGCTGCGTTAGCACCACCCATGATCATGATTCCAAACAAGCTTTGCGTGTCTGAAGTTATGTCATGCACATATACATCCGTCATATTGATGGCGATCGGGCTAGCGGTTGGGTTTTGCGCAGCAATCGCACCAGCAAAGCTACCAGGACCAGTGTCAAAAGCAGCACCCGTGCCATCAATCTCAAAGTGATTGAGATTAAGGTTACCCTGCATTGAAAGAAGTGCAAACCATTTGTAGGCCGTAACTGTGATGTCTCTTAGCCCTAACGAATCCGTGGGAGCGGGCTGGTTACTGAACACTGACCACGCCCCTGCCCCATCAATAGTAGTCTGCCCCATCCCTGCACCCTGTATGGTGATTGATTCTGTTATAGCTGGGAGGTCTGCAGCTAGGATGATGTTTCCGGATGGGATGATAATCGTGTCTGTGCTGCCATCACCGGCTGCACAGTCAGTATTTGTTTGGGCTTGATCATTGATGTTTTCTATGGCTTCTCGGAGGGTACAGTCACTGTTGTTAGTAGAGGCAACATCACTAGTGGAGACGTTGATGGTGGCGGCGGAGGCTGAGCTTGTGTTTAGGATAGTGAATAAAGCCACGGAGAATGTGGCCAATGCTAGAAGCTTGGGGAGTTTGTTGGTCATTGTTTGTTAAGTCCTCTGTTACACAGGTTATTTACTTAGCAAGTTTAGCATAAGGGGTGTGGGGTTTGGAAGATGCAAATAAAAAGCCCCACTCTCGTGAGGCATTTTATTTGGTATCAGGGGCGAGGATCGAACTCGCGACCTCAGGCTTATGAGTCCTGCGCTCTAACCATCTGAGCTACCCTGACCTGGTCAGACAATGGGATATTCTAACAGATACAGACCGACAAACAAAGAGCCCCAGCGTCCTGGGGCTTTGACTGTGCGTATCTGGCTGCTCGTAATTAGCCAGCAATGATCAGGATTGATCTACCATGCAGATGATGTTTCACCTTGTTATGGCTTGTTTTCCGCACGGGACGTATGTCTTGAATTAACATCTATGAGTCCTTTCTTTTCTTTGTTTTGCGCTTTAGGCACTAGTCATGATGCTGTCTATCTGCAGTATGTTCTGATCTGTTGTTGGGACCAATTCATATGCAAGTACACCATGGAGTGCGCTTGATATTTCCACTTCTAACCGCCCTTCTTGTTTTATGTTTGTATAGCCACCACAATGATTTGTTGTGGTGTGTTCATATGTCGATGAGGTATGAGACAAACTGATGTTTTTCTCTGTACATGAGCTTACTGCGAGAACTAACTAAGCTCAGTAGTTTATACCCTATCTATACGTGTTTGTTTGATGCATCAACACTTGTCATTATACACGCTTTTGCTTATTTGTCAATATTGTACTGCTGTAATTCCCCTTTTGCTTGCTTGTTATCTGTTCGTATGGTTCAATAGTGCTTGCAGGTTCTTACTTGAGCTTCGTTAGATAACGTTCGATTGTTTCTTTGTTAAGAAAAGTTCGAGGTCTGTTCTAGAGATTCAAATAAGTGGTCGACCTTGCATATGTTCTAAACAAGGAAACAAGAAACAATATGTATAAATTATTTGTAGGTGGCTTGCCTTTTAGCACCACTGACGATGAGATGGCTGAGATTTTCTCAGCTCATGGTACTGTTGCGAGCGCTAAGGTTATCACTGACCGTGATACTGGCCGAAGCAAAGGTTTTGGCTTTGTCGAGTTTGAAAACGACGACGAAGGTAAAGCTGCTGAAAAAGCTCTCAATGGATCCGAAATCGGTGGCCGTAGCATTACGGTTAACGAAGCTCGTCCAAAAGAAGACCGACCACGCCGAGACTTCGGTGGCGGCGGTGGTGGCGGTGGCCGTAGCTGGTAATACCAACTACGCCTCGCGGCCTAAAGACCCTTCCCCGGAAGGGTCTTTTCTTTTGAAGAGTTATAACGTTGACATTTTTACCTCTGTTTGATAGGATGTATTGGTTATCGCGGGGTAGAGCAGTGGCAGCTCGTGTGGCTCATAACCACAAGGTCGCAGGTTCGAGTCCTGCCCCCGCTACCAAGAAAGACTTTTCTGAATCAGGAAGGTCTTTTTTTGTTGTTAGGCGTATATGTTCGTGTGCTTGAGAGCCATACAATCGACACATGCCTAAGATGCTGGATAACAAACCTCTGGGTGTGGGGTAGTTTTGGTATAGTGATTGCATGAGCAGTAACCCAACGTTTCAGTACTCCTGGGCAGATATAGAAAAACAGCTGGGCTCGTTGTCGGCAGTGTCCGGTGGCTTTAGCCTGGCAAAACGAGGGCTAGTGAAGATGCCTGACGGGGAAACGATTTTTGTGAAGATTGGTGCGGAGGAGAACTCCAAACGATGGGCGAAGAAAGAGTTAGCTGTATACCGTTACTTAGCTAGCAAATCATACCCATTTATCCCTAAAGTTCTGAGCGAAAATGCTAACAAGACGGGTTTTGCGCTTGAAGCATTATTGGCTGAGGATGGGTGGGACTGGTCGGATAACTGGACGGTCGATCGGCTTGAGGCTACCTTGGCAGCAATGGATACCCTTGCCGGACTTAACCCCGAGAACGAAGCTTGGGGAGACTCCACCGAGCAGGCACTGGATGCTGCTCGCAATGGCTGGCAGACACTTCTTGATTCGGTAGCCCTGCAGCAAACCCTACAGACTAAGCTTAAAGAGGCTGGCCATACCGAGCTTGCCCATTCACTCGACCTTCCAAGCGAGGCTGAGCGAAGCTCGCGCTTTGAGTTCAGAACTGACACGTTGGTGCACTATGACGTACGTGCCGACAACTGCGCCTGGAATCCGAACAGCAAAGAAGTAATGCTCGTCGATTGGAACTGGGCACAACTGGGCGACAAGCGAATGGACATGGCGGCAATGCTAGTGAATGCACAGCGCGGAGGCTTAGACGTGCCGGTGGCATACGCCGACAGGCTTGATGCTGATGCTCTCCAGTGGCTAGCTGGTTTCTGGTTTCGTGGCGCTGCCACGCCAATCTGGGAAGGTGGGGATGAAACTCTTCGCAATCTACAGTTGGAGTCTGGAGTTCGGTCGTTGCGCTTGATGTCAAAGATTGAAGAATCATAGTACGAGCGTGTGCACACTATGTCTGCTATGATGACTACATGACGAGTGCTGTCTCGATTAATAACGTATCTAAAGTTTTTGGCGCAAAGCATGCGCTAGATAATGTATCTTTGGATATTCCTTCTGGCCATCTTTTTGGGTTCTTGGGCCCGAATGGGGCCGGTAAAACAACACTAATACGCTGTTTGATGGATTTTGCGCGACCAAGCAGTGGAACAATCTCTGTTCTTGGACAAGACGCCCAGCAAGATAGCGCACGTCTCAAAAGCCAAATCGGCTACCTTTCTTCTGATTCTCAACTACACACTGGCTGGACTGGCAGAACTCATATCGATTTTGTTGCCAGCACCAAAGGTGGGGCTCGGGCAACCGAACTATCAAACAAATTTGATTTAGATTTAGACGTTAAGGTTGGCCATTTGTCATCAGGCAACAAACAAAAGCTATCAATCATTTTGGCGTTTATGGGGAACCCTAAACTCTTGATTATGGACGAGCCTACTCGTGGCCTTGACCCTCTACTCCAAAATGAGTTGTATGACCTCCTGAGAAGATTTACAGCCGACGGCAATAGTGTCTTTTTGTCGTCACACAATCTCACAGAAGTCCAACAGCTATGCGATAGTATTGCGGTCATCAAGGCTGGCAAGATAGTCGCATCTGATACCATGCAAGATATTCTGCAAAAAAATACTCATATCATACGTGCTGTTTCAACAAACAATATTGATAAGACTACATTCAAAAGGTTGGGCATTGAGATTCTAAATAGTAACCCCAAATCACTGATTGCAAAGACGCAAGGTGAGCTTGATTTTGTAGTTAAGACTCTTTCGAAATACCCATTGACCGATCTTGAAGTATCACACGTCAGTCTGGAGGATATATTCATGGAGTACTACGAGAAATGAAGTCAATCATACTACGTGAGCTCCGTGATAGAAAATGGTCATTGTTGGCATACTGTCTTGGGTCCGTGCTAATGATTTGGTTATACGTTGCTACGTTTCGCTCTTCTCAAAACAGTGCACAACAGTTGCAAGAACTCGTAAAAACCTATCCAAAGGGCTTACTTGACGCCATCGGGCTGAGCAATCTCAACCTCGACACAATAGAGATATACCTTAACGCCAAGCACTTCAGCATACTATGGCCAATCCTAGCTATCATCCTTGCCCTGTCGAGAGCTGGCGGGCACATTGCCGGAGAAATCCAATCAGGCACCATGGGTATTCTATTATCCCTCCCTATTGAAAGAGGGGAAATACTCCTCGCAAAATACCTCGCAGGGTTGGTGACTATCGCTGTCTTCTGCGCAGTTTCGGTCTATAGCGTCATCCCCCTTGCTGCTGCATACAGTATACCCTCACATTTTGGCACACTAACCAATACCTGGGTACTCACCAGTCTATTCATGTGGGCAATCTACAGTTTTGGATTGATGCTATCAACTATATTTAGTGAGAAAAGTAAGGTTTACGCTGTGTCCGGGGCGATTATTGTTGCTAGCTATGCCCTGTACATCATTGCTTTAATTAGCTCGGGCGCAGCCTACCTACGCTACGCATCGCCGTTCTACTACTTCGATACCCAGAAGGTTCTCGGCGGCAGCCCTCTCCCACTCACTTCAATAGCGTTCTTTACCGCAGTCATTATTGTCACATCTTCCGTCGCACTCGCCTATTTTAACAAGCGTGATATGTACGTGTAGACAGGCATTGTCTAAAGTTGAGTTTATTAATATTGATACGGAGCAACTAGTATGAACACAAAACCACACCAGCAGTTATTAAGCCTTGAAGGCAGGGCGGCCATCGTAACTGGTGGGGCTAAGGGTATTGGCCAGGGAATTGTCTACCGCTTAGCCGAAGCTGGAGCGTCTGTGCTTGTGGCAGATTTAGACGAAGCGGTCGCTGAAGCAACTGCACAAGAGTTAACTGCCAAAGGCTGGAAAGCCAAGAGCTTTAAAGTGGACGTATCCGACGAAGCTCAAGTCCAGGCTATGATTACTGCCTGCAAGGACGAATTCGGTTCAGTAGATATTCTTGTTAATAACGCAGGTATCTACCCTCCGGTGCCCGTAGCGCAAATGTCCGAGGAAGACTTTGAACGAGTGATGCATGTGAACCTGCGGAGCGTATTTCTAACCACAAAACATGTTGCTGAAGTGATGAAGCCACAGGGCGGCGGCAAGATAATTAACATCACGTCTATAGATGCCCTTCATCCCTCTATGGTTGGCCTGGCTCACTATGATGCTTCAAAACATGGCGCGTGGGGTTTCACCAAAAACTCCGCACTTGAGCTCGCTGAGCATAAGATTTGGGTAAATGCTATCGCTCCTGGAGGTATCGCTACACCTGGTGTCGTTGCAATGAGCAGCGGAGCATCTGCAGAACAAATGGCAGCAAGTACAAAAGCATTCATAGCGGCCATACCGATGCACAGAATGGGTGAATCTGATGAAATCGGTATGGTGGCGCTATTTTTGGCTTCTGATATGGCAAGCTACATCACCGGCACGCAAATTGTTGTAGATGGGGGGGCGCTTCTCTCTTAGAAGCGCTTAGTTGTTCGGTGCTCTGTAATGTGACCAAGCTGCAGGGAAACCTGGCTCGAATTCTTCCGGTGCGTCACTGACCCACACATCTATCTCGGCATCCGGAAGCCATAATGTGGCTGCAACCTCTTCATTTGGCGTAATAATACCGTGTTGTATCTCATCGTATTTGGCAGTGAACAGTTTCGTCCATTCGTCCGGGAGTTCAGATGAATGCTTCAAAAACAGATAGTGGGCAGCTTCGGCTAGCTCTTCTTCTGTGAGACCCACGAGGCCAAGCTCATCAGCTGTTTCATCAATCGTAGTGGAAGCATAGTCTCGGCCTACATCCACATACCCGTCTGAGCTGGTATCCCAGGTGCCTGGGTGGTTTACAGTCATGCTCCGCTGCTGGAGCAGGATATAGTTGTCCTCTTCGCGGAGTATTAGCCTGGAGGCGCGGACAATAAACCCTTGTGCACGAGCGTCACGCATCTGGCCTTGGCCAATCTGCACGTCAAACTCATCTACATACGGAACATCTGGGTATCTTGTCTCTACCATTGCACAAAGTATACCATTGTTATGAAACTGCTAAACAGTAGTTACAGCAGGCTGAAGGGATTGTACTTGCTCAGTCAGAGCGGCGACGCAGGATGATGATTGCCGGCGCAAGCGCTAACAAGCCAGCGAGCGCTGCATAGAGGCCGATTGATGCACCCGATTTCGCAAGCGTGGTCGTCGCAGACCCGCCACTAGTTGGCGTGTAGTTGGCATATGCTACATTTCCATTGCCCCCAATTGTGCCAGCAGCAAACAAGTCAATGATATCAAGTGGTGTTTCCCCGCCATTTGAAAGTGCAGACAAGGCAATGAAATCTGGGTCCTGTAAATTGAACACGAGGGTATAGTTTGCAAAACCCTCAACAGGGATACTGTCGATAGTGAACTGCAGGTGAAATGTTGTTGATTCACCAGGCATAAGTGGCTGGCTTCTGCCGGGTGCGCAGACTAACACCTGGTAGCTTTGATGATTTACCGCTGCATAACCAAGAAACTCTTGCGCATCTTGATCGGGGATTTGCTGGCAGCCCAACAATGCGTCACCAGAGGCATCAGCAAAAGTAAGCCCTGGCGGGAATATGTCATACACACCAAAGCCGTTATCGTTTAACGTCAAAGGTACAGCAGTTTGCCCATTATTCGTGACTGTCACGTCATAGTTTGCACTACCACCGACACGAATATCGTTGGGGTTTGTCAGTGTTTTGGTGATATCAAGATCAAGCACACCTTCGCTGACGGCTGCGGGCGCACTAAACTCACTGGTTGAGCCAAAACCTTGGTTGCTGAAGCTCCCATCCTGTTGGGTCACCGTAGCCGTGATGTACTTACCTGTTGGGTCGAATGAGTTATAAGGCTGAAAGCTATTCACTTGGTCAGACCCAGCACTCACGCTATCTTGAATGCTCACTAGCGTCTTGCCCTCTCCCGGTGTATTGGTATCGTTGGCATAGAACTCCACACGATAGGTGTCTGATGGAGAGCCAGCTACATCAAGGTCATAGTGTACAAATAGTGTAGATTGGGCCGCATCATAAACCGCACTATGGATGACTGGTGTATTCAAATAGTCGTTGGCTCCAGTGTCTACATCTCCAGCGTCGTTAGGATTAGCACCAAAATCAGAATCTGGCTGAAAGTCACCGTTGGCATCAAGCGCGAGATCGATGCCAAGAATGCCATTACTTTGCGCGTTACCATAAATACTATTGCCGATGAACCCATTTCCGGCAGGGTAACCATTGGCCAGGCTGCCATAAGCCAAGATGCCCGAAGCACCCCCTGCAATGATGTTACCGTCTTGGGAACCCGTTCCTCCGACCAGATTGTCATGAGCGACACCATTCAGTAGAACTAGCGGTGTTTGTGTCGTAGAAAGACTCGTAATAGCACCTGCGGCGTTTGGACCAATAAAGTTCCCTTGGATTGTTGCGCCACTCACAAGAAGGTCCATGCCAACGCTATTGCCAGAAATGAGGTTTCTGTCTGCTGCTGAAGATGACCCGATTGCTGCACCGCTTCCCGCCACCATAAGAATCCCAATATAGTTTGGCCTCGCAGTCATGCCCGTTGGGTCTGTGCCAATATAGTTTCCGAAAATTTGAGTGTTAGAGCCGCTAACAGATATAAACGGCTGGTTTGGCGTCGCTACACCGCCCATTATCATGCCCGTAAGCCGTACCTGGTCAGCACCAACTCCAATAGCAGCTGAACTGAGTAGCGTGCCATCAATCTCTATGAGCAATACACCATTCAGAGGAGCAGGATAGGCTGCCGTATTGTATGCTGCACCAATCTGGCTATATCCATCAATAACTACCGGCTCAACAATATTTGCATAGGGGCTAGCTGGGCTGAACGTATATCCATCCTGTCCGCCGTTAGTGAAGTCAGCCGGGCCAGTAAGGGCGAAGGTGATGGTGTCTTGTTCGCTTGGGTTGGCGTTTGCGTTTGCTTCTTCTATGGCTGCGCGGAGGGTACAGTTGCCCGCACCATCATCACATGTGTTATCACCAGGAGTATTGTCACCGGTATCAAGAGTTGAATCCACGGTGAAGGTTGAGGCAGCTTGGGCTGCTTGGGGGTGAATGAGCCCAATTACCCCAGATAGAACCAGCATGGTTCCCATTGATAATGCCAAGATTCGTTTGCTGCCTACCCTCATATTTTGTTTGTTTCCTTCTCTTATTTCACACAACTACTTAACGAGTTTAGCATAAGGAGTTAACTGGGGGAAGACTGATTTGTTGGGGTTTTTCCTACAGATTCTTAGACAGCCCTTCCCCTGGCATACGTTCAGCCTCTCGTGCTGTCACGAGACCACAGGGACTAGTGAATTAGGGTAATCTCTCCCGAGAGCGTATACTGATATACAGATATTGTGGGGTGAGACACCTATAACCTAACCGAAAGATTCGTGAGATGTCCAAAGACAAAGGCCGCAAGGAAGTGAAAAAGCCAAAAAAGGCCAAGGTATAGCTCTATGGCAAACGTCAAAAAACGTGTCAATTTCTTTGCATCGGACGAAGGCGCGACGATTCGCAAAGACCTGCACTCAATGGTAGAGAGCACCCTATTCAATACGCGGTCGAGCTATATTGCCAGCGACATGGTTTACAGCGATCATCAGATTCCATTTGTAGACAAACACATGGACTACCTCAACACACACCCCAAGGTAAACCCAGATCACTACATTTCCAACCTGCGTCTCATAACTCGTATCCGTTAGTTGATTTGACCCTTGGACAAGATGTTGTCATGCACCATCCGATAAGTCTGACTAGTTTTTGTTTAGTTTAGCTTCGAGCTTTGCAATCTGCTGGTCTTTGGCCAAGTCGGCAGTTATGTCTCGAGCAATAAATACCACGTGCGTTACTTCGCCCAGACTTGTAAGCACGGGGATGGCCTTAACGCGTAGTTCTATGGTACCGTTTGGAACAATGGCTTTTGTGGTGTCTTGTTGTACTTCTTTTGCGCCAAGCATTTCATATGTTCGCTCTAGAAACGCCTTGTTTGACGGCTGGCTTGAAAGAACCTCACCTATCTTGGAGAGATTATCGTCTTTGGTGTAACCTGTTATTTCGTAAAAGCCCCTATTTACCATGACAGGTTCGACAACACCATCACGTAGCTCGCAAAGCACAATAGCATCATCCAGGTTCTCGAATACTTTTGACAAGTAGTTCAGGAATATGAGTTCTTGAGTTGACATGTCTCTAGTATACCGTAAGAATATGTCCTGTACCCATGATTGATCTTGACAAATACCAGACAAGCAAGAAAATACCGACACAAGCCCGGAGCAAAGAAACGGTTCGGCAGATACTGCTCGCCGCCGCACGATTATTTGCCGATAAGGGTGTCGCATCGGTTACAACCAATGATATCGCTGACTCCGCCGGAGTGCCCATAGGTTCTGTATATAGCTATTTCGATGACAAAAATGCCATCATTGCCTCGTTGTTTGAGCTGTATAAATCAGACCTCATACACACGATGGATGATCTCTCTACCAACCCGCTCCTCCCACGTATGAATCGATTCGAAGTTGCAACAATCATTATCAATACCTGGAGTTACTACCTCCAGCAGAACCACCCGCTCAGCTATGTACTTTTTGCTCGTAGTGAACCAGCGCTTCAGGACATGGTGCTGGAACAGCTTGGCCGTCTTCAGGTTAGTTTTTGCAAGTTACTCCATACCAAAAGCCCCAACCGTGTTCACGACAATGGCCCTGGGAGCCCCTGCCATCTGATACTTCAGCAAGGCATGTCAATCGCCGAGACATCTGAACTTTTATACAGAGACAACCCGATTGCACGCCAAAAATTTATCGACATGAGCATCCCGCCATATTGCAAATTTGTTGAAGCAATCAAATAATCTGAGTAATTACTCTTATTTTCTTGACAGTGGCCCGCTGTCACGCTACCATAGGCTTAGTTAATGCTAATCCGTAATTTGGAGGCCGTCATGGTTGCTACCAGTCTGTTTGCTTATGCTCTGACTCAACACAAAAACCTCCGATTGCACAGGATAGATTCTACCTACATTCACTCGCTACACTCTCACTACGGCACTAATTGTGACGGCCCTTTAGTGCCCGAGAGTGTAGTACATTATTGTGTCGGCACCTAGGTACTAATCACTGCTAAGCCTCCTGATTAGTAGTTGTGCGATATTGGTTTTGCATCTCCATCTTACACTCCTGAGGTACCTGGTGCCGACACATATTTTACGAATTATACCCGCTTATCCGTGAAGCGTGTGGCCAAATATAAAGTCCCGCCATGCACGCAAATTTCTGATTGCACGTGATCCGCCTTCTGCCGATTCACTCTTATTTTTATCGACCAGTTCTGCATCTTGTGGCACCTCGGCCGCATATTTGAGCGCTATATCCTTTGGCACCAGCACTACTATCTCGCCAGGGGCTGCTTTGCCAAACTGTTTTCGTGCGGCCAGCTCCAGGAACGTGTCTGTTTCATAGTACTGATTTTGGAGTTTTTGATTCTGATTTTGGAGTTCAATGATTTGGTTCTGCTGCGTCAGCCCAGCTATTTTTTTCTGTAGATCATAGTTTGTCTCAATAACCCGGACTCCACTCCAGCTCGCCAGTACCACTACAATACCGAATACTACCAGCCCCCATAGTCGTGTATCACGCCATTGGTCAACGAGGTTGTTTTCGAGTATGTGTTTGATTTTATTCTGTAGCTGCATAGTCCAGTGCCTATTCTACCACTTAGCCTATCCTACGTCAGCGCTGTGCGGAGTAGGCCTTCGCCCGTCGAGACCCCACGCCAACAATCACACCCACAACCCCAACACTAGTCAGGAGGCTTAGGGTGATTGATTCCCCACTATTCACAAGTGTAGCCACTGGTGCAGCTGGTTTGGTGTAGGGAGACTCATAGGCTCCTGAGTCATAGGCTGAACCTTGAGGACGGAGTGCTAGTCTTGCGTCTGTGGTAAGACCAGAGACAGTGAT
>OFRM01000815.1_pt1 | contig 11766 bp, 23 predicted proteins | sample 1543101 | NCBI WGS metagenome assembly OFRM01 (sample SAMN07774223, study PRJEB24372) | wastewater metagenome | isolation source: Exp Tend VB 0WW | collected 2016-02
CGGCCACGTTCGAAGAGATCGTCTTTTCAGCCATTGCTACGTTGCCGTTGCCGACCAGAAGCGACCCGCCAACCTACCCAAACACCGAATAAAACCAAATACTCGTTTGCGTATTTTCGGCAAATTTTTTGCCGGCCCAGCCCGGGCCGGCAGCCGGGCCGCTGGTAACGACCCACGCACCCCAGTGGGTGCGTCCGGGGTGGCAAATGGCGGTTTAATTAGTGGCAAGGGCGCCTGAGGTGGGTGCCGCCAAAGCCCGGTTGGGCAGCGCCACCCAGCGGCCGGCGCGGTAGGCGACTGATTTGCCCGGCCAGCGCCCTTTGCGGGCGCGGCGCAGCAGCTTGCGAAAGGCCACCCATTGCCGCCCGTCAATGCGCCGGCCGGGCTCGTACAGGCGCTTGGGGAACATGGCCTTGTGTTTTTCAATGGCGTCGCATTCGGCCAAGAACAGTTCCATGCGGAAACTTTGGCTGAGGATCCGTTGTTCCGTTTGCCGCATGTGGTCCAGATAGTTGGTCATGGTTAGTCCTCGCGGTGGGTCAAAATGTGTGTGATCAAAGAGCAATCGCCGCTTGGTGTACAGCCGACAAACAGCCCATTCGTGGTTCGTTGAAAATGGTTCTGTGCCTCAATCTCCCACCCCGCCTCCACAAAGGCGTCGTAGACAGCCCAGCGGTAGGCCAGATCGTTGGGGTCGGCGCTTGCCCATTGCCGGCAAAGGTCCACCAGCACCGCCGGGTAGGTGCCGTATTGTTCAAAGACAGTGCTCATGGCAGGTCCTGTTCGTGACAATGGGCGGGGCATACGCATCCCCGCCCATTGTGAGGCATCCAAGAAACGTCGATCCCGTGCGCTACCATTTAGCCGGAGCTTACATGGGGCACCTCCTTCCTCAACTCGAGTTCGCGGTCAACCTCCGCAAGGAGTTGCCGGCGCATCTCCGGGCGGGGGGTATCGTCATACCAGTTCAGGAAATGCCGCACCATGGCGCTGTCGCCCAGGCGCTGGTCGGTTTCAAAGCAAACGCGGGCAAAGTAGTTTTCGACCTCAGCAACGGTCCCCAGCCCCTCGCCTTGCCAACCGCAATAGCCGGTGGCACAAGCGGCCTCGACCGGCCACTCTTGCACGCATTGCAACGGCGGCGGCGACGTGGTGGCCCCTTGCAGCAGCCGGGTGTCGTCGGTCAGCAGTGCCTGCCGCAGCGCCTGCAGCGCCGGCACCGAGAACTGCGGGGCCATGCCAGCGCGCCAGACATGCCGCCAGCGTTCTTTCGCTTCCGCGTAGCGGCTGGTCATTAGTTGGTCGCTCATTTTTCACGACCTTCCGTGCCGTGCTGCACCCCAAGGTCAAACGGTTTGCCGGCCAGCGGCCGGGCGCGGTCCATGGTTTCAATGGCCGCCAGGGCCGTGGCGGCCACGCGGACCATTTGCTTGCGGAAACGGTCCAGGGCTTCGCTGCCGCCGTCGTTAACGGCCAGCCCGTTATGGCGGGTCAGCAGCGCCACCCAGTCGTTGGTGCCCATCGCTTTGTCGTGGTTCAGGTTGAACCGTTGCCGCTGGCGGTCCCGTTCCGCCAGGACGTCGGCGACAGCCAGTTGTGCGGCAGCGGGCAGATGGGATAGCGGTACGGACAGATCCATGGTTGGTCTCCAAAAACGCCGGGGCGGCCAGCACCGTTGCGAGGATGCGCGGCTTACGGTGCGGTCGGGTCCAACCAAAACCCCAGGCCGCCCCGGCGTAGTTATTATCGGGGTGGGCGCAGCGCCTTGGCAACCCCGAGCAAAGTTTCTAGGGTATACCCTTTAGTCAATGTCGTTCCAGCTGCCCGGTTCGCCAACTTGCCCCGCCATTGGCGGCGGCCATGCTGCGTCACAACCAACCGCTGCCAGCGCCAGCAGCTGGGCCAGTTCTTTGAGTTCGTTGTTGTCCAGGTCCGTATTGTCGTCAGCCCCGCGCCCATCGCGGACAAACAGCCGGTAGGTTCTGGTTTCGTAGTCCTTGTAAACCACCACATGATTGGTTTCAACCATTTTTACGCGGTGGCTCATGGGTTTGGTCTTTCTCGTGTTGGCCATGCTGGATCACAGCCAGCAGCCGCCAGAACCGCCGCCGCAATGGCCTCGTCCGTTTCGCGTTCGTAGGCGGTCAGCTCTTCCCAGGTTTTGTTGATTTCGGCCACGCGCCGCTTGGACGGTTCGGGCTTGCCTTTTTGCCGGGCGACCCAGGTGGCGCGGACCACCCGGCCCAGCCGTTCTCGTTCGGTCATGCTGCCTCCAGGTAACGTTGCCGCAGTTCTTGGATCTCGGCGGCCGGCGCATTGCCGGGGTCCTTGCCGCCCTCTAGCACTACCCGATGGGTTTGGCCAGGGAAACTTTCTAACAGCCAGCACAAGCGCCGGGCCGACCGCTGGGCATCGTTGTCGGCGTCGTAGCAGACTACCCGCACCGGGTAGGCGGCGATCTTGTTGACCTGTTCGGGGGTGTAGGCGGTGCCGAAAGTCGCCGCCGCCCCGGGGCCAACGCGCCAGACGTCGGTTGGCCCTTCCACTACCACAATGGCGTGGCGGCAGTAGTCGGCCCCATACAGCAGGTTTTTATGCGGGATGGCTTCCTGGTGTTTCTTGGCAGCCAGGTAACGTTTGCCGCCGACAAACCCGTCGGTCAGCGACCGGGTGGTCCAGCTGACCACCTTGTGCTGGTAATGGATTGGGATGAAAACGCGCCAGGCCAGCTTGGCCGCCAAGCCAATACCTTCAATGCCCCAGAGCCGTTGCAGCTGGGCAACGTCGTAGCCACGCGCCCGCAGGTATTGCTGGTGGACGTCCAGCAGCTCGCCCCGGCCGTTGGGCAGCACCAGTTTGCCCTGCGGGGTTTCGGTTTTGAGGTCGTATGGCCGGTCGACCAACCCCAGCCGCGCCTTGGCAATGCCCCAGGGCTGTTTGAGAATCTCGGCTAGGGTGTTGATGGTGCTGAGCCGCCCGCAGCTCCAGCAGTTGGTCGCGTGCGACGATAGATGGACGCCCAGGCGAAAGCGACCGCTATCCGGGCTGCATTGCGGGCAATCCAGCTGCACCCAGCCGGCGGTGGTGTGCCCATGCTCGCCCGATTCGCGGTAGGGTACGTTGAACTCTTGCAGCAGATCAATCAGGTTGCTCATGGGTCTATTCTGTAGTGGGCACCACCAGCACGCGCTTGCTGCCGGCGCACAGCTTGCAGACCGGCGGCGTTTCCCCTTCCTCTTCCGGTTGCAACTCCTCGCCGCCGCACATGGGGCAAATGATGATGGCACCCTGGTTGCGCCGCCGGCTCAGGGTTCCGTCTTCCCAGCGCGTGGGAATCAGCTTGCCCGTAAAGTAGGTGCTGAGCAACGAGCAAGCGTTGGTCATGGCCTCTTGCTCGTCGCGGGTCAGTTGCTGGCCGCCCACCGTTTCGGCCCCCATGCCATGCGGCACCACCGCGTCTGCCGTTTTGTCCGTTGCATAGCGCAGGTACTGCATGGCCACCAGCACCCGGGCCGGCGGTTCGTCGTCAGGCTGCTCTGCTGGGGCGGCGCATAGCCGTGGAACGGGATCGGCACATAACCGAACGGCGGCTGGTTCAAAGCAGGCTCCTCCAAAGGGTTTGGGCCGGCGCATTATACACTATCGGCTGGCAAATCCGGGGAGGCTGGTTGGGGCAGCAATTCCAGCGCGGCCAGGCAGATGGCCATGGGCGCGGTGGGCGCGACCTTTTGGCTGCTAGTGTGGCCACCAGGCAGGTCGAAGTAAGCCGACCAACCACGGACAGCGCTGCCCGGCTCGTGTTCGCGCCAATCCTCCAATACCAGGCGCATGCCTTTGGCCGCCAGCGCTTCGATCAGTACCCACGTTTTGTCGATATGGGTGCAGAGCCAAAGCGTGCAGGGGTACGGTTCATTGGGCGGCTCCGGCGGCAAACCAACACGTTTGAGATTGTAGGCGGATTCGGCGTCCGCTTTTTGCCCGGCTGCCACGCAGTCGTCATGGGTGTTGTACTGGAGCAGGCTGCCGGTGCGGGCGCCGTTGGTCAGGGTTTTGCCGTAACGCCAGCGCGTTTCCAAGCCAAACCCCAGGATCAGTTTGACGTTGAGTTCGTTGTTAGTCATAGGTGTGCTCGCAATAGTTGCAATACCCAACATGAGTGTTGATGTGGGACCGTTAATGGTTGCCACCCTTTGGTTTCTGGAGTGCCAAACCCTCGGCCGTCGGGGTCGTGGTTGCAGGTTGGACAGCAAATGGTATCGGTGTCGCCATGGGCATCAGGCCATTTAACCCGGATTGTGCCCAGGCCGCTGCACTCTTTGCAAGCACCCAGCCCCCGGCAATGCTGGAGGATTTGCACGTCAACGCACCCCGCCTCCTCCAACGCATCGCCCAGCGCCAAAAAGGCCACCGGGTCCAGCACCCTTTGATGATTGTCCAAAGTTGCCGCCAGCCCGCGCACGTTGGCGGTCAGCCAACGCGGGTCCAGTTTGGTGGGGCGGAACGGGTTGCCGAATATTTCGTACAGTTGGTTGGTGTTGATACTGCCACCAATGTAGGTCAGCACATCCCGGCCTAACCCTTCCAGGTGGTTGACCATGCCCACCACGTCGTTGCGGCAAAGGTATTCGTATTCGGTCATGCCAACCCCCGCAACCGCCGCACCTCGGCAATGAGGTCCTCAATGTCTTGGCGGGCGTGGGCAATGAACAAAGCGTTGGCCGCGTCCTCGCCGGGGCGGCGGTACTGCTGGTCGGCGCGGACCCGCACAATGGTGGTGGTTGCGCCCGGGTAGTCTCCTGCCGGTGGCCCGGTTACATGGTAGCGGCCTTTGACTACCCACGGACCGGCCGTTGCTGCCGCGACCCGCGCCGCCATTTGTTCCAGGTCGTGGTCGGTCATGCCGGCACCGGCTGGGCTGCGTGCCAGCGGCGCACGTACTGGTTAGGTGCCCAGGGCCGGCGCAAGAACAGGGTGCCGAAGGCCACCGCGTCCGCCCCCATGCCAAAGCGTTTGGCGACGTCGTTGTATTCCATAACGCCGCCCCCGCTGATCAAGGGCGTTTGGATGCCGGCTTGTTTGGCCAGATCCAAGGCGATCTCGGCATGCGGCCGGATGGGGCGGCCGCTGACCCCGCCTTCCAGCCCGTATTTGGCCAGCGGCGACGTTTCCTTTTTGCCCTCGGAAACCAGGCGCACTTGATGCCAGGGGATGGTATTGATAATGTCAAAGGCCGCCAGCCCCAGCCCGTCCAACTGCTGCATCATGGGCAGCGCCTCCAAATGCCCCAGCTTGACCACCAAGGGCATGCGGTGGATGTCGGCCGCGTGCTTGGCGGCTTGCACCATGGTGATCAGTTTGGGCATGGTCAGCCCGTGCTGCGAGTTGGGGCAGCTGACGTTGAGCTCAACGCCGACCACCGGGTGCGGCAGCCGGGCCACTGTATCCGTCATGCAAACGGCTTGGCTCACATCGTCCGGCGCAATGCTGACCATGTAGCGGACGTTTTGCAGCAGCCGGTGCCGGTGGTGGACCGTCCACCAGGTAAAGCCCGGGTTGGTCAGGCCCACGGCGTTGACCGCCCCGTCGGGTTGGACCAACCGCACGCAGCGCCAGGGGCACCACATTTTCAGGTTGCCCACGCGCTGCTGCCAGGTCAGGGTCTTGACCACCACGGTAAACGCGCTGGGGTCGACAATGCCCGCCCAGCGCAGCGGTTTCTCCCACCACCACCCGCGCCCATCAAACCCCAGCGACCCGGCGGCCGCAACGAACTCAAACTCGTGGCCATTGCTGAAACGGATCATGCATCCCCCTTTAGGAACTGGTAGTCCAGTTTATTGGCCAACTGGACGGCGGTCTGCTGTCGCAACAGTTGGGTCATGGTGTCGAAATAGGGCGACAGCGGGTCCGACGCGGCCAGCGCCTTGGCGGGCACCAGCGACGCAGTCACCACCCCGGCAACCGCGCCGGCTGCCTGCCGTAGAAAGTCGCGGCGGTTCATTTGCTGGCCCCCTTGCCGCCCCAAAAGAACGGCCAAATGGTCAGGCAACAAACAATCATCAGGGCATAGAACAGCAGTTTGGGCACCAGCGTCTGGGCGTCGGGCGGGTGGTCCCTTTTTTCGTCCCAATCCCAAAGCAGCCAAAGCAACGTGCCCAGGCCAACCAGCACATAGGCCACGGCAAGGAATTCGCAGGCAAGCACAAACCAGTAGGCGGTCATATCATCCTCCGTTTAACGTTGTAGTTGTTTGGCCAGGAACCTGGCAACCCACCAGTCGGGCGGCCCATACGGACCGGCGGCAAGGTTAGTAGCTTCGTCGCGCCGGGCGCTGGTTAGTTCGGCGATGGCGACGCCACAGTTGTCGGCCACCATCGCCGTGGCCAACGATAGGCGGTCGTGGCCGTTCCAATCCGTTGGCCACGACCAATCGTTGCAGCCGAGGTTCCCAAGGTTGTCGGCGTGGTCGTCCAGCAACGTGCCCGCCAACGCCAGCCATTTGGGTTCCATTATTTGCTCTCCCCCTTTGGTTGGTTGTTACTTGGCGCGCAGCGCCCGCACCAGTTCGTCGTACAGGTTCAGCGTATCGTCCACCTGGCCGCCGTCCAGCACCCCGTCCAGCACCTTTTGCTTGCGCTGGAGCATCATGGCCAGTTTTTCCTCAATGGTCCCGCGTCCAACTAGATAAACGCAACGGGTGCGCCGGCCAGCCACGCCGCGTTTCAACCCATGGCAGCGGTCTTCGGCTTGCGTGTGCTTGCCGGGCACCCAGCCCAGTTCGACAAAGGCCACGGTGTCGGCCCGGGCCGACCAGCCGGTGCCGGCGGCGTCCAGGTTGCCAATAAACAACCGGCATTTCGCATTGGTGTTGAACTTTTCAAACGCAAACTTTCGTTTGTTGGTGGGGGTGTCGCCCGTGACCACCACGCATTGCCCGGCATACCTTTCTCGTAGCTTGGCTACTATCTTTTTGTGGATCGCAAACACCACCAGTTTGCTGCCCGACGCCAGAAAGTCGTCAATCCACTCGCAGGCCGCCTTGAGTTTGAGCCGGGCGGCCAGCCGTTTCAAGTAGCCGACCTGGGCCAGCCCCTTGGCGCGCAGCGCCCCGCGCAACGCCTTGGGATCGTTGTGGCGCAGCCAGTTGACAAAGTCGTTGACGCCCGCGTTGTAGGCGCGGCGCTTGCGGATGTCCAATGGCACCACGCTGCGCTGTTTGGGCGGCAGGTCTTTCAGCACCTGGCTTTTGCGCCGCCGGATCATGCCATGGCGGCGCAGCTGCCGGTTGAGCTCTTTGATGCGGGTGGCCCCGTCGTAGGTCATGCCCCAGGGTGCCCGCCGCGCCCCGCAGAACTTTTTGCCAAAGGCGGTAAAGGCTTTGTAGTCGTTGGGGCGCATCGCGTGCATAAAGGGCCAGATCTCCGCCGGTTTGTTTTCAATGGGGGTGCCGCTGATGCCCAGCACATGCGGGATGGGCGCGATGCCCTCGCTGGGCAGGCCAATGCACAGCGCCTGGAACGCCACCGACCGCGCGGTAGTGCGCCCTTTGATGTACTGGATTTCGTCGCCAACGATCAGGTCCAGTTTTAACCGTTGCAGCCAGCGCACCCAATATTGCAGGATCTCATAGTTAATGATCAGCAGCCGCGAGCTGGGGAGCAAATGCTGCCGGCGCGGCGGCTTGGTGCTGCTGAGAATTTCCGCCTGCAGGCCAATGTGCAGCTTGGCCTCTTTTTCCCAATGCCACTTTAGGTAGGCGGGGCAGACCACCAAGGTGCGGCGGAACTCGGGGTGGCGGTCCAGATAGGCCAGGGTCTGGATGCTTTTGCCCAGCCCCATGTCGTCGGCCAGCAGCGCCCGCCCGTCAAAGGCGTCCAGCAGGTTGACGCCAGTACGCTGGAAACCATACAAGGTGCTTTTCAAAGCCATGGTAGTTTACTCAGGACAAGGCGACATTGCGTCGGACGCCAGCAGGTGCACGGCCCAGCAGCCAGAACAATGCGCCGGCAACGGCAGCGGTCCCATTGTAACCAGTGGCGGCAGCGGCCCCGCGCAGCCATGGGCGTTTTGGTAGGTCCATTGGACGCCGTAGCGTTGTTCGGCTTCTTGGATCACGCGCTGCCGGCGCTTGTGTACAAACACGGCGGTCGATGGCCGCATAGCCGCCGCGCTGGTTATGTGCAAGGCCCAGCCGTCCGGCGCTTGCGCGTAAATGTGCGCCCGGCGCGGGGTTACCAGCGGCACCTGCCCGCGCAAATGCCCCAGCAGCAGCCGTTCGGTGCAGCCCGCCTCCTCCAGCGCGTCGGCCAGCACCCCCAGGGCCGCCGCCGAGTAATCGCTCGCCAGCGCCGTATCCGCCAGTTGCTGCACCAACGGCGTGCGCCAAGGGCAATCCCGAAATGCCGTCTGGCCCGGTTTCGAATAGTCAGCCACCGCAACGTCGTCGCCGACCCGCGTGGGGTCCAGCCCGGGCACGCCCCAATGCTCGCGCACCAGGTCGACCAGCTTGGGCGTGGTTGGCAAATAATGGCCGCCGTCGGCCAGCAAGTTGATGACCAATGTTTCCCACCACATACCGTCGCCCAGCTGGCCCGGCGTCCCCCGCATGATCGCAGGGTGGGCAATGGCCGCATAGCCGCCGGCGCGCAGCAGATCGTTGGCCCCATTGGCGGCCAGCCGCAGCAGCGCCTGGGCGAAGCGCCACATGGGATACTGCCCGCGCTGCCCCTGCCGCAGCTGGCGCAGCAGTTGAAACGGATCGGTGGCGCCGTACCACGCCATGATCGCCGGTTGCAGCAGAAAAGGGTCTGATGTTTGCATGGTTGTATTATCGGACCCTGGCCACCACGCGCAGCCCGTATTGGGCCGCGATGTTGGCCAGCCACGCGCGGGTAATCCGCGCCGGTTTGACGGGCTGGCAAACCAGTTCCAACCCGCTGCCAAATTTGCCGGGTTTCAGGTTGACCAGCTCCACCCACGCCGGCTCCCAGCTGGCGAACGGCGCGCCGCCCACATAAGCGCCGGGCCATTGGATCAGCGCCTGTGCGTCGTTGCGGGCCAGCAGTTTGAGGTTCTTGGGCGCGGTGGTGGTGCCCCGCGTCGCCGCAATGCAAATTTCTTGGTCGGTCATAGGTTCACCAGCCTGCATTTGACAATACGGTAGACCCCGCCCCAGCGCATGGACGGCACCAGTTCGTTAATGAGCTCACACTGGCGTAGGCTGAAACGGGGAAACATGCCAGCGCGTCCAAATTCCCGAACGTAGTAATGCGGCAGTGGGCAAAGTTCGCTAAAGCACATAGCCTCCAGCAAAACGTTGCGCGTGTAATAGGCGATGCCCGACGGGTCGTCCTGGTTGGGCGACCAATGCTCCAGCAAGTAGTCGCGCAGCGCCGCCAGGGTGGCCGACGTGAGCAAGCTGTCAGTGGACGTCATGGCCGTTCCCCCCGCAAGGCGTCGGCAATTTCGTCAAAGGTCCGCCGCACCCGTGCCGCCCCCCAGCCCAGGTTGCGCAGGAAGCGCTGCACCGCTGCCCGGATGTTAATGGGTGTGGGCGCATCCTCCTGGGTGCGCAGCTGTTCGGTAAGGTCGGCCGGCATGGTCAACGCCATCAGCACCACGTCCTGGGCGTCGGCCGACAGCCCGCGTACAAACTCCATTAACCGGAAAGGCGGCGCGGGCCGCGCCGGCAGTTCGGCCAGCCCATTCCCATCTTGGTCGTCGGCCGGTTGTAAAAAAACGGTGGGCAGCCGTTCGGCGCGGCGGGCGCTGGCGCGCTGCAACTCCAGGCACTCATGCCAAAGGGCATAGGCCACCCAGGTGCTAAACCGGGCCAGCGGCCGCTCGTGGTTGGCATAACATTTCATAAAGCAAAGGCCAATGAGCTCCTGGTAGTCGCTGACCTGCCCGCCGTGGGTCGCTACAAAGCGGTGCACCGTTTTTTGCAGCAGGGCATGAACATCGTGGAAAGTGGTAGTTAACGCCTCGTCACGTAAGCTGAGCCGCGCCATGGCGGTCCTCCATGTGGTTGATTAACGGTTGCCAAAGTCGCCGGCCAGAATGCCCTCCTTAAAAAACTGGTAAAAGGTCCAAAGCCGCGCCGGCCAGCGCCAGCCCGGGCCGCGTGCCGAGGCCAGGGCAAAGGCCCGCAGCAGATTCCATTGCGACGCATAGGGGTGGCCCGGGGTCTCGCGCAGCGCCCCGTATTTACCCTGGCCCGGCGCAAACATTTTCAAGGCCACCCCCACCCGCGACCAGGGGATGTGCCCTTGCTCGGCCGCGCGGCAAAGGGCATCGCGCGCCTGGGGGGTGCTGACCTTGCGGCCGCGCAAATGGGCCAGCTTGTCGGCGAACAGCCCGGCTTGCACCGTATAGCCGTCCAGCGCCGCCCGCACCTCGAACAGGGGGTCGTATTTGGGCGCATGGCGTTTGCCGTAGACGTCGGCGCACAGCAGCGCCGCCCCGCCACGCAGATCCTCCACGCCGCCGTAATAAATGTTCTTATGGTGCCCGTCGTTGCGGCAGCTGGCCAGCAGCCAGTACCGAAAGGGCGGTTGCGCCCGGCCCGGCCCTTGCTTGGCGCTCAACAACAATACCACGGCGCTTTGGTTGCGATCCGTTTGGATGCGGACGTCCGGCGTGCCCCAGCCGCGCCGGTTGGCATCGGCCAGCAACGCATCCAGCAGTGCCGCCGGCCGCACCGGGTGCAGGATGCCCACCGGCGTGGGCAGCCGCCGCAGTTGGTCGGGGGTGCAGTTGCTATCGATCATGGGGTGCCCCCGCCAAACTGTTGCCGCAGCGCCAGGGCCGCCTCGGCAAAGCCCAGATCGTCCAAATAGTCCGCATGCACGCCGGCATAGTCGTCGTGCAGCAGCAGCGCCGCCAGCGCTTTGTATTCTTGTTCGGTGAGCCAGTAGGTGCCGCTGTCCGGTATGTCGACGCTGCCATACACCAGCGGGTCGCCGGGCGCTTGGGTGCCATGGGCGGCCAGCATCCCTTGATCGTTGCGGTAGCGCGGGCGCTGGCCGGGGACGCTCGGTTCCAACTGGCTAATGTGGTCCATGGGGATAATGTTGCCGCGCGGCGTTTGCCACCATTGCTTGCTCATCAATGTACCTTTCGACAATTTGCAGCCCGCCCCAATCGCCCGCCAGCACGGCGGCAACGGCCGAACAGTAGCCGCTTCGTTTCCCGGGCAAACAGTACATCCCGCTGGCCACCTTAAAATGGGTAGCCGCCACGTTGGGGTAGCCAGCCTCCACCAGGGCGTCGTGGACGGCGCAGACCAGCGCTCGATCGCCCGCGCTGGCGGTGGCCCAATGGCGGCACAGGTCGGTGAGCAGTTGTTGGCTCATGGGTAGTTGGCCAGCGTACATTCATGGATGCCATGCCAGCCGCTTTCGCGGAACTGGAGGTCAGGCAGCAGCCGTTGCATGGCCCGCACCTGGGCCAAGCTAAAGCGCAGCAGGTTGCCCCGGCCGTCGGGGTTGGTTTTCACCGTCGCGTCGTAATAGGGCAGCAGCAAACTGGGCGCGGGGTCGGGGCAGCGACCGTACAGCGCCGGGCAGTTTTTACACAACCAGCTCGATTCCTCGCCGTCCAGGCTGGGCACCCAATGCTCGCGCAGGTAATCGTTCAGGACCGCCAGCGTGGCCCCAGCCAAAACAATTGGTCCGTCCATCCGCACCCCCGGCCAGTTTTCCAAACGGTACGACGCCGAACCAACGTGGGCAAACGGCTGGATCGGCCGTGCCCGGAGGCGCGCCC
>OFRM01000817.1_pt1 | contig 11749 bp, 5 predicted proteins | sample 1543101 | NCBI WGS metagenome assembly OFRM01 (sample SAMN07774223, study PRJEB24372) | wastewater metagenome | isolation source: Exp Tend VB 0WW | collected 2016-02
AAGATAGCAAAGATGTTCTTGATGAGTTAAATATTCAAGAACCCTTAGAACAACCTTCTCAACCAAGAGTAGAAGCATTTGAACCTCGTGTACCTCCATTAAATTTAGATCAAGAAGAGTCTACTTGGGATGAAATACGAGGAAACATACAAGCATTGATGAATTTGGCAGCACAATTAAATTTAGGTCAAGAAGAATTTAGTTGGGAAGAAATATTTAATCTGCCTGATGCTGTATGGGTTCCTGTTAGTTCTGTTATGGATTTCAGTTTTGTATATTCCAAAGAAACAGAAGATGGAGAGACGGTTTTAAAAAAGAAAACATTTGACAAGATTGATAATAGGGTCACAAATGAAACAAAAACAAAATTCAAATCTACTTATAAACAACCTAACTATATAAAAGGTAACTTTGTGCAACTAATCAGAGGAGATGAAGAAATTATTTCTAAAACTCCTGAAGAAGTAGTAGAAACAGAATTAGATATACAAATTAAATCTTTCTTAGGAAATAAATACTCCGCAGACTATGCTAAAGTTTTAGAAATTAATATAGTATTAGGAAAGATGAAACTTATATGTTAATGCAAACAGAAAACTTTATACCAGAATTTACAGAAATACTAACCAGTGAAGGTTGGATTGAAGTAGGGCACTGTAACTTTAAACTTCCTTTACTTTTAATCAGAAATGGAAAACTGCTTTATCTAAAACCTAAAATGTTCTCTTCTTATGATTATAAGGGAGATTTAGTTCAGATAGAAACTGAAAGTTGTTCTATCTTTCTTAAACCTTCTACTACATTGATGGTTAATGAAAAACCTAAAAGAGCAGACTTTATAAAAAAAGGAGACCACTTAGATAAGTATTTTCTTCATCAAGAAGTGGTTAAGACTCATACAGGACTTTGGGAAGGAAAGGTTTTCTCTATTAAGTTTGAAACTGATCTTCTTTCCTTACTACCAATTAAATTTGAACAAGATTATTCTTTACTTGCTATTTAGATATGAAGTGTAAACTCAAGATATATGACCCTATCCTTTCCTACTATTTAGGAAGAGACTCTTTTGATTCTTACGAAGACTTTAAGAATGTCTTTGAAAATAAACTGACAGAAGGGACTTTTCCTTTGTCAGATAAACTTGTATCTGTAGAGAAAACAGATACAGGATATTTAATTGAGGGTCAGACACTTGATAACATAGATGCTATTATTCAATTAAGTCTTTCTAATCTTTTATCTACTAATGACCCCAATCTTCAGTTTGCGAGATTAGTAGATACTTATGAAGTGTACTTAAACAAGTACACTCAAGATTACATAGACAACCAAAGTAAGGAACAAGATGAGAACTTTCTTAAAAGTCTAATAGGATTTTATGAGAACTTTCCTGTTACTGACGAATTTAGACTAACAAATACTTACCAGAGATACTTAGAAAGTACCAGACAGATTAAAGAACTTCTCAACCAAATTGACGAGTCTTTAAAAGTATCTGACCAACTTCCTACTGATTCAACAGAACTTTGGAATCCAAGAGAAGAACCTTATTATATTTATACCCTGACAAAACTCTACAAGAACTCCAAAGAAGATGTACTTGAGTCAGAGGACGAATTTAGTGTCCTTAGGTCTAAAGTAGTAGACAATCTCTCGAACATAAAAGGAAGAGAGTTCTTTGTAAGACTTGAACCTGATACAGCAGAGAATATGCAAACTGAAATTCCTCAACCTACTTGGAAGTGGGGAGTAGTTGCTGTTTTGTACGAGAGAGTAGGAAATGAATACAAAAGAATTTATGTAAAGAATGACAAAGGTGAGATAACTACTGATGAAAAACAAGGTAAAGAATTTGGCCCTACAAACTCCAAGAACTTTACTTTAACTATTCCAAGATTTACAGGTAAAGAGGCTTACTCTAAGATTAATTTAGATGCAAGAAATGCTCTTATAGCAGCCAGAGATTTGGCTATGAAAGAACCTTCTGCTTTTTATCCTATTACCGGATTCAATCAAGAGTATCCTAAAGGTGCTCCTATTACCTTAGATAAGTTTGTACAAGATTCTAACGTTAAGTTAAGTATAGCATCTGAAAAAGATAGAATATTTTACGCAGGTAACTTATATGTAGAATTTGAAAATGGAGAGAAAGCACCTACTACCAGATTACCTTTAAATGAACAGTGGCAGAAGTTAGTTCTTAATTTACTTAATACAGAACATTCTTCTACTGATACTGCAAGAGTAGTTAACTTTCTAAATGCCCTTCTTAGTTTCAAGGGAGGTGATGTTTCTTTCTGGAATAGAGAAGGTAAAATTGTAGTTTATAGAAAGGCTAAAAAAGTAAATGGTAAGTTTGTAAGAGTTAAAGAAGAAACTCCTAAAGAAGAAATTAAAGACTTACTTGAGTATGCAAGGATCAATGTAGAGAAAGATTTCTTAGAAGAAGGTATAACAGAGGTTCCTTACATTCAAGAAGGGTTAAAGTTTAAAAACTTTGGTAAAAGTGATTGGGAAAAGTTCTACAAAGAACACCACTCTACTATAGCCAGACAAGTTCAAATAGGAAAAGACAAGTGGTTTGGGCCTATCAAGTCAGTTCTGTTTAATGTGGAATCTCCTATTACTCAACTTGTTAATGAACAAGAACTTCAAATTCAAAATCCTCGTCTTGGTGATATTGAAATAGAACCTGACCAACAGATCAGTGTCCTTACTATTTTAGACAACATAGAATCTTTGGTGAATCAAACAAGTGATTCTACCAGAGACATACTTCAAATACTTGGGGTTTTAAGTCAAGAGAACAGAGATAAGTTTAAAGACTTAAAAGTAGTCTTTAGTACCAAGCAACCTAAGAATTTTAAAGGTATCTATGATGAGAATCTGATTATTATTAACTACAATCTGATTCCTGACATTAATCATGTATCAGATATTTTGGCACAGGAATTAATTCACGCTCTCACAGCAGATTGGTTAGCAGACAATTATAATGATCCTTTAACTCAAAGACTTGAAGAATTAAGGAAACTTGTACCAGATAGTGTACCAGAATATAGCAGAGGTAATATTTATGAGTTAATAGCCTCTATCAGTAATCCTAAGATTGCGGAAGAACTAAGGAAAGTAAAGATTAAAAACAAGTCTCTTCTTGAAGAGGTTACTGATATTATCAAAGACATCTTAACTAAAGTATTTGGGATTCAAAATGTACAACAGAATGATCCTAATCTTTATGATGAACTCATAAATAAGTTAATAGCAATCAGTACCAAAGATGTAGTAAGGAAGGAACCTAAAACAACTAAGAACAAATTTGGACTTAAGAAAAGAGATGTTGGTAATTTACCTTTGGGTTATGACCAAGCCTCTTTGGATATTTTCTTAGATCAGATAGGAAAAGACAAAGAAGACAAAGAAGACAAAACGTTTCTTAAGAATCTGGTAGAAAGTATAGATGCTGACCTTGCTCAGTATATTAACAACAAAGGACTGTTTTCTGACTTTATAGCAGGTAGGTTAGATTTTGGCGCAACCTTTACACACCTTTATAATCAGTATGTAGATGAGTCTGACTTAATAGAGAACCCAACTAAACAACAAGAAAAGTTCTTTAAGTCCTTAGATGATTTTGATTTCATTAAAGAATACTGGATTGAGAATACAGGCTTTGCTAAGATAAGAAAAGGTAAAGTTCCAAAGACTGTAACTACTACAACTACACAAGAAGAACAAGAAGAACAATTAGAACCAGTAGACTATAATGAGTCTAATGATCCCACTGAAATATTAGAAGGTGAGAATGAAGAAAAAGAACAAGAGAAATCAGACATAACAGGTGGAGAACAAGTTAATGAAGGTAGAGATACTTTTGAAAGAACTGGTACAGACACAAGTTCTATAGATGCTGCTGACAAACTTAGCAGAGCATTTATTAAAATGATTCCTGCTATTGAGAAAGAGAAAGGAAAAACTAAGATTTATCAAGAAGATGAGATTGATGATCTTTCTAATTTTGTAAAAACTCCTCACGGATATATTAAGTTCAAAACCAATCAGTTAGGAAGAATACAACTGACTGATTATTATTCAACTTGGAACAAGATTGCTTATAACTTATCAGACTTACTCTCTTTAGAGGAAATGTTTGACAAGATTGATACTGATCCTGACCTGTTAGATTTAGTTCCTGAAATATATGTATTTAAAGATAGGTTAGATAAACCAATTACTAATCCGTTTCAAGCAGAAGTAAGGGCTAAATTAGAAACTTCTTTCAAGAGGGCTAAGGTAGATGTTTATGTAGTAGTTAAAGATGAGGGCATCTTTCATGTTTTTAATGAAAGTAATGACTTTGTACCTACAGCAAAAAGACAAGTAAATACTAAGTTCCTTGATAATCTTAAGAAGTTAGAAAAGTTCTACGACAAAGACAAGGGAGAGTTTAAGATCAAAGAGTTCTTAAAGACTTTTGAATTTGAAGAGAACGGAGAACTCAACATAGATAGGATTCAAAAAGATAACGAGATTCTTCCTTTATTGGGGTTTGAATTTGATCCTAAAACTATGAAGAATCCTTTTACTACAGATGAGTATAGAGACTTTAAAACTAATCTGATAAAGTTTTTGTACGAGTTTGAAACTATACCTATTAATATAGCAGACTTTATAGTAAGAGACCAAAAGGTAGGAACCAAGAAGATTAAAGGGTTAAACAATTTCTTTAAAAGAGTTTACGAGTTAGAGAACAAGAACAATCCCCTTACTGTATCTTTGATGGTTAAGAATGCTGAAGGTGAAAACCAGTCTTCTCTTTCAACTTTTAACACTTTGCTTCAGACTAAACTTCATTACAATAGGGCTAAAACAGAAGAGGAACTTAATCAGTTAGTTCCTCGAACTTTAAATCCTCTTTTTAAATACTCTCTAACCAGAAACATCTTATTTAAACAAGGAGAGAGAACTACTCGTAAAGTAGAAATAGTTAACCTTAACGGATTTAAGGTAGAACAAGAAGGTTCTGCATCTAAAGGTTCGCTTTTAATAGACTTGGAAGATGGAGATTGGATTATTACCAACTTCATTACCATGTTAAAAAATGGTTTTATAGAGAACACAAGAGCAGAAACAGCAAGTACTACTTATGCTTTTAAACTGAGTGACTGGAACCTAAACCTTGCTGAAAATAGAAAGACACCTTTTAGTATAGGAGAAGTTCAAGGCATCTTTAAAGAAAATGGAAGAATAGGATTTGAAACACAAGACAGTCCTATCTATCAACAGTGGGTTAATTACCTAAGAGGTGAACTTGAAAGAGTAATAGCCAATGGTAAACCTTTTGGTTTGTTCTCTGACATATTTACTAAGGAAGAACAAGATTCTCTCTTAGCAAATGGAATAGAGCAAAATGTACCAATGATTCAAAAGGCTTTAGGAGATTGGTTCACTAATCAGTACCAAGAGTATGCTAAGATGTTTGAATCAGCAGGAGGAGTAAGTTCTTTGTTTTCTGCTAATCAGGTTGAAGGTGACGGTAAGTATGATAGGGAACTTTACAAACTAATGTATCCTAATAACCAAGACCTATCAAAACAGTATCAAGCCTTCTATGCTATTAACCTTTTAACTCTTCACACAGAAGAAACTATTTTGTTTCAAGGAGATATAAGTGAGTCACCCAAATACTTCAAAAGAGCAAAAGGTGTTCAGTCTACTGGTACACCTTTAAGTAAGAGTAAAGAACTCACAAGGTTTTTACAAGAAGAACTTAACAAGTCTTCTTTTGGACAACTCTTTGGCAAACCTCTTCAAGTAGGGGGTTCTTTTGAGTCTGCTACTATTAAAGATGATGAGAAAGAATCTCATTACTTTAAGACCAATCAGTTTCAGGAAGGTTATGTAGAATCCAAAAAGGCTTACAATGAAGCAGTAGGAATTACTCAATCAGAAGATGAGATTAAAAAAGAACTTGGTCTACTTGACCCTTATAAGAAAAACAACATAGGTGATGGTGATGCTTTCATAAATCCTGACTTTTATTTTTACTTACTTAATAAGGTAGGTTCTATTAACCAAGACCAAATCACTGGTTACAAAGCCTTAGTTATTGAGTTTAAAAAGAACATTGAGAAATACCTGACCAAGGAACAAATACAAGACCTTAAAAACCAAGGAGTAGATTTTACTATAACAGAGCAAGAAGAAACTATCCTTAAGGAAGGATTAAAACTTATTGAGAAAGGTAAAGCAGTTTTTCCTAAACTTAAATGTATCTACAGAGGTAATGGGACTAACAACGAGACTCAAGTAGTTCAGAAAGAAATAATGGACAAGTTTGCTCTTACTCCTATGTTTCCTCAATTTACCAAAGGTAAACCTATTGCCAACGAACTCCTTTTACAAATGCTTAAAGGAAACTTTGGCTATGTGAAGTTTGAGTCTGGTACTAAGATAGGTTCTTTTGGAAATACTGATTTCATCAACAAGATTGAATCAGGTGACATGACTGTAAGTATAGATGACACAAGGCATAGTCTTCAAGAAGAGTTCCTCAGAGAGCAAATAAAAACCCCTGAAAAAGTAAAGTCTGAAAATACATTTGGTTCTCAGTTTAGAAAACTTATTCTTTCTTCTCTCTACAACCTTGAAGGTAAACCTATCAAGTTAGACAACGAAAGTAATGCAGGTGAACTTGTAGAAAAGTGGGAACAACTTAACCAACAGTTTTCTCAACTAACTAAGATAGAAGTCTTAGGTAGATTTGGAATTAAAGAGGTTAACGGAGAGTGGGACTACTCTAATATAGATTATCCTAAAGTTGCTGATATTTTATTTGAAGAAGCAGAAAGAAGAGACTTGCCTGAGAACCTTAAAGTCTACTTCGATAAGTACAAACAAGGTAAACTTAAAGGATTAGAACTTTCTAACTTTTATAAGTACTTTGAAGGGTCTTTTGGTAACCAACAAATTCAAGCCCTGTTAGCATCTATCATTAAGAAGATAGCAGTACAGAAATTAAGTGGTGCTCAACTTGTACAGATTAGTGAATCCATCTTTGACAGGACTTTAAAGACTGACGGTAAAACAAGAGAGTTGGGATTCTATCATTTTAAAGATGGAAAAGTACAAGCGGCAGAATGTAAAGTATCCCTGATAGGAAACTTTAAAAATCTTTTCAATTTACCAGAGGTCAAGGAAAGGATTACTCCTGAAATGACCATCTTAGATAAGACAGATGTACTTAATGACCTTTTAAGAGATGATAACTTCGTAGAAAAGTATAAAGACTCTCTAACTATTATAGGGTATCGTATTCCTACTCAAGGATTTAACTCTATGGAGGTTATGATTATACGAGAGTTTTTACCTTCCTTTTATGGGCCATCTATTGTATGTCCTCCTGAAATTACTACACAATCTGGTACTGACTATGACTATGACAAATTAAGTGTGATTTTCCCAAGTCTAAGTAAAGATGGTTCCCTGAACACTAAGGGTAAAAAAGGTATTCAGAATGAAATGATTCAGACCAGCAGAGACATCTTGTTGGATAAGATCAACTATCACAAACTTATAACTCCTAATACTAACTCGCTCGTATTTGGTTTACTTGACGAGATATTTGACCAATTAGGAGTGAGCACTAAAGATGCAAGAGGAACCAAGATTATTACTCCTCTTACTAATCTTTTGAAGTTTAAAGCAGTAAAAGGTAAAGGTCTGTTAGGTATTGCTGCTGTGTGGAATCCTTCTTATACTTTGATGCAAAGACATGGATGGACTCTGAACAAAGACTATCTTAAGGAAATAGGATTTGGAGACCAGAAACAGAACCTTGAGATGAAAGTAAATCCTTTATTTAACCCACAGGAAGAGATAAAGATTTACAATCCTCTTACAAAGGATGGAATTGCTAAACAGGAGATTATTTCACAGTTGATTAACGTAACTGTGGACATGCCCTCTGATGATAAGTTTGGTCACTCTATATTTAACAAGAGTGATATGGGTGCTCTTATATATTCTACGAGTGTTTTAGGGTACTCCTTTAGAGATGCTTTGTACTTCTTTCACCAACCTATAATTTATAGGTATAAGGGTCTTTATAACTCCCTGATTAGACTTGGTTTTAAAAACTATCAAGCCAAAATCAGTGCGGTTTATACTCTCTTGAATTTACCTTTACCTGAAAAGAAAAATGGAAATATAGACTGGACTAAAGCAGAGGCTAATTTGTATACTCAGATACTTCCTGATAACGAAAAAGAACTTAAAACAGATAAGATTTATTCTCTTACGCCAGTAGACCAGATCAGTGGAGTTAAGTTAGACCAACAGCAATATGCTGTCTTAAGTCACTACCTCTTAGTTTTAGATCAAGCAGAACAAGTAAGAGTAGTTCAGAGTGCAACTAACTTTGATACAAGTCCTGATAACAGCATCCAAAAAGTATTCAAGAGACAAGACAACTATGCAAAAGCAAGAAACTCTAACATAATCAATAAGGAGTTCATTAATCAGATTTACACCAATTCAGTAATTAGTGGTCTGAACATAAGCAGGATTCTTAAAGATATTACTACTGAACTCTTTCCCGTACTTTATTCTCAAGAGAATCAGAAGATGTTTAAAGATGTGTCTCTTAATTATAGAGATACAGAAAAGGCTTTCAGACTTTTAAGTAATGACTTTCTCTTATCTATTGTACAGAACTTTGCTGAGCATAACAACCAATCTTTGTACGAGATTGCTAACCAGTTTCTTCAAGGAGATAAAAAGTTAGAACTGGTAAATCAAGCAGAAGAGATACAGGAAAAATTAAATAAGGAAGGACTTAACTATCGTCTTTTAGATATCTTGGTTATTAATATAAGCAAAGAAAGAAAAGATAAAGTCTTTAACCAACAACTCTTCTTGGGATTTGAGAACTCTCCAGAAGACAAGGATAGGTTAACAAGAGAGTTCAGGCAACTTTTAAGAAGACCTGATACAAGACAGTTTGCTGAGAACCTTGCTATTACAGGAATTATTCAGTCAGGTTACTCTAAGAGTCCTTTGTACTTCTCTGATATTGTTCCAGAAGAGTTCATTAGCCCTATACTTAGTCAAGCCTTTGATAAATATCAACTGCTCTCAGATCAACAAAAAGTAAGTTTCAGAGGAAACTTTGTTACCAACTTCCAGAATTTAAGAGGTAGGTCTTTAGGTGTTAAAGACAGACCTTTTGGAAGACCTCCCGTGTTCCTTCCGAGAGAAGACTATAGACTTATGGATTATAGAACTCAGAACATGGAAGGTACTTTTGAAGAAGCACAAGTAGTCACAGATTTGGGATTAGATGATGAAGGGTATACTTCTTATGAAGAAGTAACCGATGTAGAACCAATAGGAGATATAGCAATGCAACCTGATAATATTGCTATGATAAAATCTGGTAGAAAAACTCAAACAATAAGAACTAATGATCTTAAAGACGGAGTTTATAAAATGCCTGATGGAACCTTAGTAGAATTGAGAAATATCTATGGAGGAACTATTAAAGCAAAAGACATTGGGAATAGAGATCAGTTTGCTTATAATGAGGGTTTTAAAGATTGGACTGACTTTGAAAACAACAACAAGTTCTCAAAGAGTTTTATTGAGCAAAATGCACCAAGATATGTTTACTCTGTCAGGTTAGTTAATCAATCAGTATTAGGATTACCTTCTGGTCAACAGACTCAAGAACAAGGAACTCAATCTGTTCAACCTATACCTAAAACAGGACAACAAACTTTGTTTGGATATGATGAACAATCAAAAATTTGTATTAACTTTTAACTATGGCTAAAGAATTAGTAGAACCTGTAAACTTTGAAAGAATTAAAGCAGAAGTATATGCTTTGATTACTAAGGTAAAGGTATTGCAAAGCAATATTGCATCTCTTAGTGGAGATGCTGTATTAAAGGCTGACACAGATACTTCTACTTTTCAGTTTGTAATAGACGAAGATGATATGAGGAGTGATCTTGATACACAAGTTCCTACTCAACAATCTGTTAAGGCTTATGTAGATAATGCCTCAATAGATTTTACACACACTTTTTTATTGATGGGAGCATAATTTAACAACATGACAACAACATTAGGTGTAATAGGACAATTAAATCCTTCAGCAGCAAGTCTTGAAACTTTAGTAACAGTACCAGCAGGTAAGGCTGTTGTGTGTTCTTCTCTTGTAATTTGTAATAGAAGTGCTGTAGCAACTTCTTTCAGGGTTGCGGTAAGAGTAGGAGGTGCTGCTATAAGTGATGAACACTATTTATATTACGATATCCCTATTGCAGGAAACACTACTTTTGCTGCTACTCTTGGTATTACTCTTGCTGCTGCTGATGTTGTGTCAGTCTATGCTACATTAGCAACTCTTTCATTCAATCTTTTTGGACAGGTTATAACATATTAATCAATTATGGCACAAGGATTTACAACTCGTGGACAACAGGTAATGGATAATTCTGAACCTGTTGTAATAGCATCAGATCAGTCAGAATTACCCGTAGGCTTTAGAGATTCTGGTAACTTAGATGGTTTCTTCAGACTTAGAACATCTTCTCCTGAAACACTATTTGACTCTAAACAGATATCAGATAAACAACCTGTCTTTTGGGATGACCAATTAGTATCTGGTTCTGGTGGAGCATCTACTTATAATGCTAATCAAGCCTCTACTACTCTATCAGTTGCTAATCTTACAGCAGCAGTTAGGGTTCGCCAAACCTACAGATGGTTTAATTATCAACCCGGAAAAAGTTCATTGGTCATTATGACTGGTGTTTGGGGTGCTGCTGGTACAGGAATTACAAAAAGAATAGGTCAGTTTGAATCAAATAATGGTTTGTTCTTTGAGCAGATATCTACAGGAATGGGAGTAGTGGTTAGGACTAAAACATCTGGAGCAGTAGTAGATACTCGTGTTCCCCAAGCCTCTTGGAACTTAGATACTTTAGATGGTAATGGGCCTTCAGGAATTAATCTTGACTATACCAAAACTCAGATCATGTTCTTAGACTATGAGTGGTTAGGAGTAGGTAGAGTTAGATTTGGATGGTTTGTAAATGGAACACCTTATTATTGCCATCAAGTTCTTAACACTAACGTGTTATCCTTAGTGTACATGTCTTCTCCTAATCTTCCTTTAAGATATGAGATTCGTAACAACGGTACTGGCGGAGTTAATTCTCTAACTCATATTTGTTCTACTGTTATATCAGAAGGCGGGTTTGCTCAAACAGGTATTGTAAGAGGAGTTAATAGGGGTGCTACAGCAATACAAACTAATAACGACGCTTCTATTTACCCTGTTATTGCAATGAGATTGAATTCTTCTTATCTCCATGCTACAGTAAAACCTGTGAACTTTTCATTGATTTGCACTTCTACATCATCATATAATTGGACATTACTACTCAATCCTACTGTTGTAGGTACGGCCTTTACATTTTCAAATGTTACTAATTCAGCAGTAGATGTAGATGTGGCGAGGCTTAATACTACTACTTTAACAGGTGGAACAATTCTTGCGTCAGGTACTTCTCTACAAACTAATGACGGTTCTGCCACTTCTAATCTCCCTACAGACTTTGCTCTTGGTTCTACCATTGCTGGAGTATCAGATATAATAGTTCTTGCTGTACAACGTGTAACAGGAACTTCAGAAACATTCTATGGCTCATTAAATTGGAGAGAACAAGTATAATTTATAAT
>OFRM01000819.1_pt1 | contig 11728 bp, 22 predicted proteins | sample 1543101 | NCBI WGS metagenome assembly OFRM01 (sample SAMN07774223, study PRJEB24372) | wastewater metagenome | isolation source: Exp Tend VB 0WW | collected 2016-02
GATCGGCTCGAGGCCCTCGTAACGGGCCGCCGTGACCAGGTCCCCGCCGACCGTCATGTTGCCTGCGTCTCCCTGGCGCTGGCTGGACATGCCCGTGATCTGCATGTCCTCGATGAGCTCGCGCGTCCCGGCCACCGACTCGGAGATGATCTCGACCCCGTCACCCGAAGCGCAGGTGACGGGCGTGCCCCAGGTCGCGGCCTTCTTGAAGCCGACGACCGCCAGAAACCCCTTAGCGACTGCCATTGGTCTTCTCCTTCAGTGTGGCTTGCCGTCGGCGACGGCGGAGTCGGCGTTCACCAGCAGCTTCGCCGCCAGGTCGGCCGCCTCCCTGGGGGTCAGCGGCACCAGATCCACCGGCTTGGAAAACTTGATCGCCACCTGTCCCTGGCCGTAGCCGACCTCGTAGGACAGGGCCTGCCGGTTGAGCGCGGCGGAAATATCGGCGATGCCGATGTCGGTGGCGAGGTGCGGATCCTGCTCCCACATCCGGTTCTTCATGAAGAGGTCGACGAGCCGTTCCTGGCTGGCGCCCAGCTGCTTCGCCTCGCGCAGGAAGGCGGCGAAGTCCTTCGAGGACTGCGTCACCTGGACCGCCGACCACACGCGCTTGACCGGCGGCTTTTCCGACACGCCGCCCAGCGGGGTGTAGGTCAGCGAGCCGTTCTCGTGCAGGAAGTATTGAGCGTTCGGGTCGATCCGCATTACAGGCGCTCCTTCTCCGCGTGCCGGATCAGCACGTCGTCCCACTGCGCGCCCTCGTAATACTGGATGATGCCCGACGGGGCGGCGACGCGGGCGTTGCCCAGCATCAGGGTCATCTTGCGGTCCTGGATCTCGGGACCGACGCCGGTGTCGTTGCTGTGCTTGGGCGGCACCGGCGGCTTGTAGTTGTAGGCGATGTGCAGCTCGATCTTCGCCAAGTCGTCGCCCTGGCTCGGGTCGCAAATGTCGAGATCCAGCACCAGGACATGCTGCGTCGTGCCGCGCTCCGGCACCGCCACCCGCGGGATTGTCACGGGGATTTCCGCGCGGTGCTTCGATAGCGCCTCTTTACCCTCCAGCGTGATCTGGGCCCAGTGAACGCCGGTCGTGCGCTCGACCATCATCTGCCACAGGCCGTCGTTGAGGATCGCCTGGATCTCGCGGCAGCCGGCCTCGCTGGCGCTGATATGCGGGTGCTCGATGATGGTCAGGCCGCGCAGGAAGTCGGCCTGCTTGGTGGTGAGGGTCATGCTGCTACTCCTTGATGGGGGTCTGCGCCTGGACCTTGGCCCGCGCCTTGTAGTTCGGGATGATGACGCTGCGCAGGTAGCTGCCGGGGCTCTTCGACTCGGTCAGCTCCAGGTACTGGTTCATCGGGACGCCGTGGTAGCGGTAGCAGGCGCCGTTGCGGAACTCGAGCTCCAGCACGTTGTCGTGCCAGCCGCATGTCTTGATGTTGGTCGACGTGACAGCGGATCGGTCCATGGTCAGCCCTCCCTTACGAAGTCGCGGCCGGCGCCGGCCGGGTCGTTGCGCAGGATCTCGCGCCGGTGCAGCGGCCAGTCGTAGGTGAAGCGGTAGTTGTGGCTGTTGTTCTCCAGGTTGTAGCGTTCATTGGAGAGCGACACCTTGGCGTATTGCCTCATGCACCCCGGCGGCCCGATCAGCGGCGTGGCATGGACGACGTAGCGATCGAGGCAGTAGAGCCCGCCCTCGGGATAGGTCGCCACGAACTCCGGGTTCACTTGATCGGCGAATTGCTGCATCGAGACGATGTGGTCCTCGCTGATGTTGTCGAAGCCGTGCAGCGCGAACCTGGTGCCGGGCCCGCGCCACCAGACGTAGTTGAGATCTTCGCTGCCGAAGCCGTCGGCGTGCCAGCCAGGACGGTTGAGTGGGTTATCCGGCGTCGCCCAGCCCTTGCGGGCCGACAGGTAGACGTACTGGAAGAGGCGCCCGTCCCGGCCGGCGTGCAGGATCGCCGCGTCGATCATCGGCCGCAGCGCCTCGACGTTCGGCGGCAGGCGCACGTCGGTCATGTCGCCCGCCATCGCCACCGGCAGATAGAGGTAGTACATCACCTCGCCCAGGTTCACATCGAAGTGGTCCACAAACTCCGGTGGCTTGCCGTACTTCATCGGTCTCTCCTGCGTTCGGCGACATCCTGCCGCCCTTGGGGATCCAGCCGCAGCGGCTGCATTTCTTCCATCCGTTCGGCCGCTTGCGCAGCCGCCGCTTGCCGCATTTGGGGCAGTCGGACATCAGCCGACGATCCGCTCCGCATAGATCCAATAGACCTTGCGGGTGCGCGCGTTCATCACCTGGACGCGGTCCCCGGAGATGCGCTGCACGTAGCCACGCTGCGGGTCGTCGCCACCCGCGCCCCACCAGATCTCGCAGCGGATTGGGAAGCGGAGTTGGAGCACCGCCTCGATCCTGCCCTCGGCGTCTCGTCGCGCGGCCAGGGCCGCCTTCAGCAACTTCATCCGGTGCTTCATCACGCGCTCCATCGACACCCCGGGGAAGGGCCTGCACCCCTGAACCTCACGGTCCTCCCCGGGGGTTGCCTTGAGCGAGCCCATCGGGCGAGCTCAAGTGCGCGCGCAGGCGCGCACTCCACCATCGGCCTCTCCTCTGAGGATCTGGGGTAGAAGGTCAAGGCCATGGCATCGTGTTCCTTGCGGTCCTCGGATGCGTTGCGTTCGCCCGCCCGCCGCGCAGCACCGTTGGACCGCGAGAGATACAGCTTGCGCAGGCAAGCTGCGGGAGCACTCCCCTGGGTCGGGGCTGGGGTCATGCTCCCAATCTCCTAGCTCTTGGTCTGGTCGGTGACGGCCAGCACCGGCATCTCGCCGGCGAGCTTCGCCACCGCCTCGCTGCTGCCGAGCACCTTCTCCTGCAGCTTCTTGCGCTTGTCGTCGCGTTCGGCCTGGCGGACGATCTCCAGCGCCTTCTTCTCGAAGGCCTGCATCGCCTCGATCGGCGCCGGGTCGATCCGCTGCCCAAGCCAGCGGAACGGCTCCTTGGTCTCGATGTCGAAGCTGACGCCGACCTCGTCGATCTTGATCACCGTGTAGCCGTGCCGCGTGCCGCTGGTGGTGATGTAAAGATCACCGGGCTTCACGGACGGGTCGCGCGTCTTGAAAAACTCGCGCGGCGCCCGATAACTGGGACTCGCCTCGCCGTCCTTCTCGTAGGTTCCCGTGCAGGCGATCACGCTCTTGTCGTCGAGCAGGAAGATCAGTGTCGACTCGTTCATGGTGTTGCTCTCCTTGGGTTGATCAAATGAAGGGGAATGGTTGGCGATCCAGCTGTCGACCGCATCGAGGGGAATGATGCGGCAGCGATCTCTCTCGAGATAAAGCGGCAGCACTTCGTTCATGAAGCGCCCCCACTTGTCGGCCACCGCGCTATGGCGATGCATCAAGATGGTGTAGGCGATCGCCGCCGCCGACCCCACCCCCGAGGCCCACGGCGGGGTTTCTTTTTTTAGCCTATCGACGTAGCCATCGGGACCGTCCTGCCAGAACTCTACCTGCGTGGGCGTGTAGGTCACGCGGTAGTACGAGCCCTCGAAAGGGGGCACGCTTCGCTCGCGCATCATGTAGGCCATCGTGGCGGTCATGTGCTCTGGGTGGTTTGGCGGCGGCGGCGAGACCATCGCGGCCCGCGTGCGCGCGGCGTCCCTCTCCCGCCGGTACAGCGCATTGACCAGCCGCTCCTGTGCTGCGTCGGTCAAGATGTCACGGCAGGACTCGGCGCCGATCGCGTCGTAAAGCCCCAGCAGCCTGTCGTCGGGAAGGTGGTCGAAGTTATCAGCCATCGACATCTCCGGTCGGCTGCGCGCCAGCCTTGCGCCGCTTCTGCCACGACTTCCGCTGGCGGTCCTTTTCGCCCTTGCCGGGGGTGCGCCCGGGGATGAAGACGAACGGCGGCCGCCCCTCGTGGACCGTCTTCCAGTGCATGTGGAAGCCGCCCAGGCCCTTGAGTTGGCGGTGGCACGACGGACATTCGACCTTTGCCAGCCCCAGCTCGGACTTGAACGCCAGCACGCCGTCCTTGTTGATCGTGTAGGGTGGCTGCTGGTCGGTCGGATGCTTGGCGATCCAGTGCGCGCTGAAGCCCTGCAGCCCGCGGCACAGGCGCTTGCAGGCCGGGCACTCGATCTTCTGCGCCTTCGCGGCGCGCTCGTCCTCGTCGACCAGCTCGGCGAACCCGTCGCCATACTCGAGCCCGGCCATCTCGTGCGCCATGGCGAAGAAGGCGCCGTCGGGCAGATCGTCGTCGACCAGCGCCATCGCGTCGCGGAAGGACATGCGCTGGTTAGGCTTGGGCATCGGTCTTCTCCGCCAACGGCAGCTGCGGATCCTCGGCGCCCTTGACGTGGCCGTCCTCCATGACGATCGCGCCAGGACGCTTGCTGTCGACGGACTCGAGCCACACCTGCATGTCCTTCTCCTCGGCCATCTTGGCGATCAGGCCCAGCGAGTCGCTGTCGAGCAGCGATCCGTCGCGGATGCGGATCACGCGGAGCTTGGGATTGCCGGCCATCGCCAGCGCGACCGAGACCCGCAGGCGCTCGGCGTCGCTCGCCTGGTCGAAGGGGATGCCGTCCATCGTGACCACGCTGTCGCCGAAGCCCAGGCCCTCGACCGGCATCTTGGCCGCGGCGATCGCCTCGCGCTTGGCCTTGCGGCGCGCCTCGATTGCGGCGGTGATCGCGTCGACCTCGTCCTTGAGGCGCAGGGCTGCGGCGATATGGTCCTCCTTGCGCTTGCGCAAGCGGTAGCCGTCCATCAGGCGTCGCTGCTCGGTGATGTCGGCGGCTAGCTTCTCGGTGTCGATCGGATCCTTCAACGGCAACGGCTCGGCTGCCAGGGCCTCGTCCATCTCCTGCACGCGCGCCTCAAGGTCGGCGATATTCTGCTCGGCAAGCGCAATCACCTGCTCGATGCGCTTGATGTGCTCCCTGCTCTCCTCGATGCGCTTCCTCTCGTTGTCCTGCTGGGTCCGCGCCTGCGCGTGCATCCGCGCGATCTCTTGACGGGCGTGCTCGCGGCGCCCCTTCTCGGTCTCGATCGCCGCATTGTGCTCGCCGGCGCTGGTCAGCTTGGCCATCAGATCGGTATCGTCGACCGGCGCCTCGGGGGCGTCATCTGGCACCTTGATCGCCGTGCCGGCAGCGTGCTCCCGGTCATAGTCGCGCTGCTTGTCGCGGCGCAGCGCCATGTCCTTCTCTTCCGCGACCTTCAGATCCTCGAAGTTCACGCCCGGCACGAAGCGGCGCAGCGCGTCGAATTGCTCCTTGGCGTCCATGCGCGCGAACTCCAGCGGGTCGAAGCTGAGCTGCCCCAGCATCCCGTCGAGCATCTTCTGCGGAGAGCTGGGGCGGAAGCCTTCCTTGTTCTCGACCTTCAGCTGGGTGGTCAGCTCGTCGGTGACGGTCTTGGTCCCGTCCTCGTTCTTGATCTCCTTGAACTTGAACGTGCGGGTGACGGTGAACTCGCCCAGGTCCAGGCGGATCATCGCCTCGGTCGCGCCCTTGCGGATCGGCTTGGACTGCACCGCGTTGCCGCCGCCAAGGGCCCACCAGATGGCGTCGAGCACGCTGGTCTTGCCCTGGCCGTTCTTGCCGGTGATCTCCACCAGCGCCCCGTCGGGCGTGATCGAGACGGCAGTGAGGCGCTTGATGTTCTCGGCCTGTAGCTTGACGATTTTCACTGTTTTGTCTCCTGCGTTGCTTTGGCCATCGCCAAATCGGCGCGGGCTCGGTTGATAAGAAGATTGCGTAGGATGGGCTGCAGCGCCGAGGCGAGGCGGCAGGCCTCGACCACGCTGCGGTCGCCGTAGTCCCACAGCGCCTCGGCCATCATCATGGTCAGCGACGACGCCAGCGCGCCGCGCGCGTCGATGCCGGGAGATTGCGCGGCCATGGCTTCGCACGCGGCCTTCAGCTCGGCATAGGCCTTGGTCTGCGTCGGCAGGACAGGGTGCCAGTCGGGCTCATTCTGCTCAGCCACTAGCGCGTCTCCTTCATGATCTCTTCCCACCGCTTGTCGCGAATGTTCTGCAGGGTCTCCAGCACCTTGCGCATCCGCGCCAGGTTGCGGTCGGCGGTCTCCTGCTTCAGCGTGCCGCGCTGGATCCAGCTGGGGTACACGCGCTCGCGCACCGCGATCTCGCGCTGGACCTCGCCGATCTGGTCGAGGATCGTGATCTTGCCGACGGTCTCGGGGAACAGGTCGGGCATCAGAACCTCCCCGGCGCGAACTTGGCCTTGACGCAGCGGCCGGTCAGCGCCAGCGCCATATCGACCGCGCTCAACTCGACGCGCGACAGGATCTTCGACCCCTGCTTCGCCTCGATACGGAAGACGTTGTCGTGCCGGTCGATGTTGCTGGTGATCACGCCCACGGTGAGCTCGACGTCAAGCGGCGACTGCATCAGTGCTTCCCCTGCGATTGCTGGGCCCGGTAGAGGGCGTCGGCCGCGATCTGCTCGGCGCTCGCCGCCGCCGCCGCTTTGTCGCGCCGCGCGATCCTGGCGGAGGCGTCCAGCAGGATGGTCGCGGCGATGATGATGCCGGTCGCCTGGTCTTTGGGCAGGCTGCCGGCACACTCGCCGATCACTTGCGCCAGCGTCGAGACCTCCTCGGGCGTCACGCCGCCGCGGGCGATGATCAGCGCGTTGACCGCGCAGTGCAGGCATTTCGGCTGCTCGCCCTCGGGATACTTAGCCAAGGGGCCGCTCCTTAATGTCACGTTCGTGGGACCGCAGCCCCAGCATGTACTCCATCTCGGTGCGCGTGATCCGCATCGAATCCTTGCCCCACTTGGCGATGTAGAACTGCTCGGCCTGGTCGATGATCTGCTGCGCGCGCACCCGGTCGATCGCGTAGCACGTCACCGCGTCCTGCGCCTCGGGCACCTGGGCGCCCTCCAGGTCGAAGACCAGCCAGTTGCGGTTGGTGTAGAGGTAGATCGACTTGTAGATCGGGGGCATCACTTCCCCGGCTTCAGGTAGGTGGACTCGAGCAAGTCCATGGCCTCTAGCACCGCGCGAATATCCCGCTGCGAGATCTTGCAGATGTCCTGGATCAGCAGCACGACTGCGTGGCGCTTCAACGGTCCCGAGTTGATCTGGCGCATCGCGCGGGCAATGTCCCGGATCGACGACGACAGCACCTCAATCGGCACCGGATCCTTCTCGTTCTGCTTCACGACGAGCTTCGGCTTGGCCATCTACTTCCCCGCTTTCTCGTGCGCGATCATCGCGTCGGCGATCTTAAACGCCAGTGCCACCGCTAGCTTGACCTCATCGACCCCCGTGGCGTCCACGCGCCCGTACCTGCGAATAGCCTCGGCGCGCTCGTGGTTCAGTGAATTGGGGACCATGTGCATCGCGTAGGTCTGGCGCAGCGTCATGCCGTCGTGGCCCTCGCGGATGCCGGTCCCGTCGTCGAGCCGCTGCTCCGGCACCGGATACGCCGGGCCGCCCGAGTCGATCGTCATGCCAGCCGCTCCTGTCCCGCCTTCCACACCGCCTTGTCGATGTCGCCGGTCTTGATCGCGCGGCGCCGCGCCGGCCGCGGCATGTTCTCGCCGATGCGCTTGACGTATTCGACGCAGGAAAACACGCGGCACATCTTCGGCCGATCGCCGTAGACCGTGCAGCCCTCGGGCCCCAGGAAGACGCAGTCGCCGTTCGGCTTGTGCTTCAGCACCGGCGTGCGCGGGAGATCGGCGAAGGGATGCGCGACCGGGTGCCATTCCGCCTGCGCCCAGAGGAGCGCCGCGTCATCGGGCATCAGGATCACCGCCGTGCGCTTGCAGCACTCGACGCAGGATCCGCAGGCAACGGTCGCCGTCGCCTCGCCCGGCTCGAAGAGATGGATACCGCCTGCCATGTAGCTCCCTTTCCCGCCCGCGAAGCGCCGGCCCCCGCCTTCCGTCCGAAGCTCAGGGACCGGCCTTAGTGCTCGCTGTACCTCGCAGGCACATCCGTCATACGCGACGCTTTGGCTTGCCGCAATAGTAAAACGCCTGTATGCGTGTTTCCGCCACACACCACTACATCTTGCGCAGGAGATGCACATGGCCGACAGTTTCGTCACGGTACTCAATCGTTGGGACAATCTCCGAATCGCCTCGGAAAAGACCGGCGTTCCCTATCCTAAGCTGCGGCAATTCAAGCGTTCCAACTACATCCCGGGCGAGTGGTGGCGCGCGATCGTCACTGGCGCGCAGGCCTCCGGCTTCGCCGACGTCGGCCTTGGGCTCCTGGCGCGCATCGGCGAATCGCGCGTCGCCAAGATCCTGGCGAAGGAGCGCCAGGCCCAGGCGAAGGTGGCCGCCAAGGTGGTCGCGCGCGACGTCGCCGCGACATCCAACGTGGTGCCGCTGCGGCCGAAGCGCGCGAATCGCTCGGTCGCGGACATCAAGGCGCACGCGCGCGACCTGGCGCGGAAAGCACGGGCCCGCAAGCGTTAGGGGCTACCCCCTTGACGCCGGCACAACATCTGCCGAGCGTGGCGTTCTCGCGCACGGCTCGCTACCGGGCGCAGGGCGGGCGGTTCCGAGGCCATTCGGAACCCCCGCCCGCCTCCCAGATGGCCCTGGAGAGCCCGTTGGCAGAGTTTCCCGCCCTACCCCTGTTCACCGACGCCTACATGGCGGACACCGACCATCTGACCGATGCCGAGCACGGTCGCTACCTGAAGTTGCTCATCCTGCTGTGGCGCACCCCCGGCCAGCGCATCCCGAACGACGACGGATGGCTCGCCCGGAAGTTTCGCCGGTCGGTCGAAGATGTGCAAAAAGAGATAAGGCCGCTGGTCGACGAGTTCTGCCAAACCGACGGAAATTGGATCTCGCAGAAGAGATTGTCGCGGGAGTTTTCGTACCTGCGTAAGCAGTCGAAGAAGCAGAGCGACCGCGCTAAGAAGCGGTGGGACAACGAAATTCCCTCATCCCCCGGCAATGCCACTCCTGGCAATGCCCCCACACCCACACCCACACCCTCTATTACAGAGGAAGCTAACGCTTCCTCTGACTCGATCGAATTGTTTCACGGCCCGAATGGCAGCCCCCGACCAGCGCCCCTGGCAGCCGACCTGACCGCCGGCTTCGAGGCCTGGTACGCGACCTACCCCCGGCACGTCGGCAAGGGCGCGGCCGCAAAAGCTTTCCGCAACGCCCGGAAACGTGGCGCCAGCATCGAGGTGCTGACCGACGGGGCTCGGCGCTACGCCGAGGCGCGCGCCGGCCAGGATCCCCAGTTCACCGCGCATCCAGCGACGTGGCTCAACCAGGACCGATTCCTGGATCAGGCCGACCCGCAATGCCCGCTAGGAGCTTCAAATGGCACAGGATTTGGCAACGCAAACCGCCCCGCCAGTCCCCACGAAGGCCTCTTTGCCGCCGCGGCTCAAGCGGCTCGTGACCGGCGAAATGCGTGACACGTTCGGGCCCGGCGGGTTTGACCAGGTCGAGCAGCCATGGTCGCCCCCGGCGGTGATCTCGGACGACGATCGGGCCCAGGCGCGCCAGGCGCTGGCGCCCTACGACGCGGCGCTGGCGCCGGCGCCGGTGGACTGGATTTCCGGGCGCGCCGCCACCCTGCTGTCCCACTACTTCGTGGCCAGCCAGCCGCAGGCGCTGGGCGCCGCCGCGTTCGGCGACTGGATTGATATTCTTGGCGATCTTCCCGCTGCAGCCGTGCAGCAGGCGTGCCTGAAGTGGCTGCGCACCGAGCCGCGCCGCCGCCCCGGGCCGGGCGACATCCGCGAGCTGGCGCTGCGCGAGGTCGGCGACGCGCTGAAAACCCAGAAGCGCCTACGCAAGCTGCTGGAGCTGCCGTCGCCGGGCGCCAAGGTGGTCGGCATCGACATGGCCGCATCCTTCCCCAGCCGCCGCCGATGAGCCAGGCCGTCGTCGACGAGATCGACCGGATCGAGCGCCGAGCCCGGTTCGCGGCCCGGAAGGAGCGCGACGAGGCCGAGCGCCAGAAGGCCTTTGTGCTGGAGCCCCCGGCCGTGCGCGAACGGGTGCAGGTGGGCCTGGCGGTGCTGCGCCGGCTGCTGGATACGCTGCCCAAGGCCTACCGCGGCCCCTACGCCATGGCCTGGGACGTCGAGAGCCACGAGGCGCTGGATGGCTTCCTGGCGCGCCCTGACGTGGCGGCGGCCATCGAGGCAGCCCGGCCGGTCTGGCACGCACCAGCGCCCCGCCAGCGGCCGCCGGCGCCCGAGCAGGAACAGATCGACCCAGTGTGTAAGGAATCTTTACACGCTGCGGACCCCGACGAGCCCCCGGTGCCCATCGCCCCGCCGGACGGCCCGTTTTTCCCGGGCGAAGACGACTACATCCCCGAATAGGAGGGCACCGTGGCCGGACGCAAGAAGGACAAGGTCACGCCGAAGAACAGCGGCGTGGCGATATCGAAGGAAGACTTCGAGGTGTTCCACGAGGAGGCGCAGACGCTGAAGAGCGAATGCGAGAGCGCCAACATGGCGCACGCCTCGCACTTCAAGAAGGAGCACGTCGACGGGATCGGGCTCAACGCCGAGGCCTACAAGATCGCGCGCAAGATCAGCCGCATCAAGGACGACACCAAGCGCGTGGCGATGCTGGCCGCCTTCGACCAGTACCGCGAGTGGCTGGAGCTCGACGTCGTGCGCCAGACGTCGCTCGACCTCAACCGCGAGGACCGCGACGGGGCGCCCCTCAACTGATGTCGGACAAGGTCGCCTTCTTCGACATCGCGACCGCGCTGGGTTGGGCCGTTGGTGATGGCACTGACGGCCCATACCGCTACGGCGCAATCACCTTCACGCGATCGAGCCGCGGCGCGCGCTATCTCGAGGCCGCGCAGTGGTTCCAGGGCTTCATCAAGCTGGAGCGGCCGGCGCTGGTGGTCTACGAGGCGCCGATGATCCGCACCGATCGCGGCGAGCGCTTCGCCAACATCGCCACGCCGATGGTGCTGCTGGGCCTGGCCGCGATCTGCGAGATGATCTGCCAGCAGCTGACGACGCCGTGCATGTTGGCCGATGTGGGCGACGTGCGGCAGCATTTCATCGGCAGCCGCAACATGAAGCGCGAGGACGCCAAGCGCGCGACGATCACCCGGTGCAAGCAGCTGGGCATGATCGTGGGCGCCGACGACAACAAGGCGGATGCGATCGCGGGGCTGGACTACGTTTTAGCCTGCAGAAAATCCAAAACAGCCACTGGGGCTGGCCCTCTTTTTTCGACGAAGACAGCATCATGAAGTGGCGCGGCATCCCGGGTTGGCCGGATTATCAGGTCTCGTCTAACGGCGACGTCAGGCGCGTTCGACAAGCAAGCAACGGCTGCGTCGGACCGTTGAAACCGTGGGCGCGGGAGTCGGGACACCTAACGGTAACGCTGCACAGCAACGGGAAGTCATGGCCCGTTCACGTCCACCATCTTGTTGCGCTCGCCTTCATAGGGCCGCGCCCGAGCGGTCGGCACCAGGCCGCGCACAATGATGGCGATCCGGCCAATAACCGCCTGCGCAACATCCGATGGGCTACTCCGAAAGAAAACACGGCTGATCGCCGCAAGCACGGCAGAGATACAATCGGCGAAAAGCACGGCATGGCCAAACTTACCGTCGGCCAGGTGATCGAGATCCGTCGACGCCACGCTGAAGGAGAAACCCAGACTAGCCTAGGCGTCGAGTTCGGCGTCACCCAAGGCCACGTCTGGCACATTGTTCG
>OFRM01000821.1_pt1 | contig 11700 bp, 8 predicted proteins | sample 1543101 | NCBI WGS metagenome assembly OFRM01 (sample SAMN07774223, study PRJEB24372) | wastewater metagenome | isolation source: Exp Tend VB 0WW | collected 2016-02
AATATAACATCCAAAAATACTGTTCTAAGAAATGTGCTGGTATTGCTAAAATAGGAGTACCTAATAACGGTAAAACAAAACTGATAGAGTTGGTAGCAAAGAATTGCCTTACTTGCAGTAATGCATTTTTTGTTTCTAATAAAAATAAGTATAATATGTCAAGGAAATATTGCTCTTTTAGTTGTTACAATGTTATCAATACAGAAAGGGCTAGGGAACTTGGCAAATCAAATACCAAATACTCCCCCGAAGAAATAAAGAAAAGAAACTTGGAAGCTGGGAGAAGGTCATACAGAAAAAATATAGATACTAGACTAATTTATTATAGAAAATTAGATGCAAAAAGACGTGGGGCTAGTGGAACATTTAGTAAAGAAGAATGGAATTTAGTTCTTGAAAAACAAAATTATATTTGCCTTGGATGTGATATTTTTATGGAAAAACCAACCATAGATCATATTATCCCTATCTCAAAATGGGAAGATTGGGAAAAACAAAATAACCCAAATTATAAGTGTAATGACATAGAAAATATACAAGCATTATGTAAAAGATGTAACTGTATAAAAAGTAATAAATTATAAAACAAAGGCCCCTTATCGGGGCTTTTTGTTATTTACTCTGTGCTATTTTATATCTAGCTAGCTGTCTGGCTACAGCTCGTACACCTTCTCTCATTGTTGGGTAGTATTGCTTATTCCCTGCGTCATTGTTTGCAATGTTACCAGGGTTATTGGTTTTCTTACCAAGACCTGTAGTACCAAACATACTGTCATTCTGCATTAAAGCAATCATAAGCTTCATAGATACACCGTATTCCTTAGCAGCTTTGTACACCATATCTCCAGTTACCTTAATATCATGGCCGTACTTATTCTTGATGTTTTCAATATAGTTTTGTGCTTCTGTAGATGTTGCAATTGGAGGTAATGAATCGTAGATCTTTTCAACTTTAACTTCATGCTGTGGATCAGTGGCATATTTTGAAATATCAATACCATCAATCACACCTCTCTTAGGAGGATTTTCATTTACAACTGGTTGCATAAACGGTTCTGCCGGTTGACTAGGTTCTCTTTGGTAGGTTTCTTTCCCGTACTTATCAGCTGCAACATCGTAACCAGCTTTACCTACTACTCCTGCGGCACTTATACCAGCTAGTTTATTTAGTATTCCTGGATCAATACTCCCTCTAAGATTAGTTTGTAGTGGACTTGAACCTTTAAAACCACGAGAAGCGTCAGCTTGTGTACTTGGGCTAACCACAATAGGTACATTGTTGCTTGATTGTATATTAGAAGTAGGTTTAGGTAAACCAAGTGGTTGGTTTTTAATATTCTGGATGTTTTTCTGTACAGCTTCTTGTCTAGCTTTTTTTGTTGCATCTCTACCTGCTGTTTCTAATATACCAGCTTGTCTTAACGCATCTATGTTACTTGCAGCTCTCTGGAATCTACCAGCAGCAGCTTCTGTTTTAACTACACCAGAAACGTTATTTAAAATCCTTTGAGCATTACCGATCAACTCACTAGAAGTTACTGGTCCTGCTTTTCCAGATAGATCACCAAACAAAGCATTGTTCCTAGAACGTATTGCAAGATTCTGTAGTTGATTAGTAAGTCTGTGTGCTCCAAGGTACGCTAGGGGATTGCCACCAGTTGCTCCAGCACCAAAGAAACCAGCAGCCTTATTAAGTAGTTCTGATCCCTTCTGTCCAGGGAAACGTGCCATAAGATTAACAACATCAACACCTTGCATGAGTCTTGAATATTCCTTATTAACAGCATTGATATGAGTGATTATCTTCTTTGCTTGTGGTGATGTAGTATTCTTTTCCGCCAGGTCGAGAGCATCTCGCATAGTGTTACCAAGGAGTCTTGCTACAGCTCCTTTATTCTTATCATTAACGAAATCAAAGTTTGCGTTACGACGAATAATACCGGCGTCAACTATACCAAAATCACCCCCTTCGTTCTGCTTCTGTAAAAGTTCTTTGACGTAAGACTTAACCCTTTCCTTCTCCATATCTGTCATGTAAGTCTTATCTAGTCTTGAATTGAAATCATCGAGTAGAGACTTTCTATCTAGTGGCACAAGAGCCAGTTTCTCATCTCGTATTTTATTTAAAATAGGGTTAAGAGCCTCATCCATTAAGTCGTTAGCTTTGTTCTCAAGAGCCATCTTAGTATCAGCGATTGGGTTATTGCTGTTCTGCATGTGTTCTAGCATTGCAGTGATACCATCATCAGTAAGGGCCTCAGCCTTCTCTGCTCGCGTAAGTTTTGCTACACCGTATGATTTATCAATTCCTTCATCAATCGCAGTACGGAATTTCTTAATAGAACCATCAACGGCTTTTTCGTCATATTTATTAGCTTTTAAAACTTGTTGATATTCTGGAGAAGAAGTAATGTTTGCTACAGCTACATCATCCCCTGCGCGTACAGCATCATCGAGTTCATTGAATATCTTAGGTGAAAATCCTGCGAGTTTATTATATGCAGCTCCGCCAAGACCAAGACCACCACCAAGTATACCACCAAGAATACTTGTGCCAGCACCTTTTGCCATAGCGACAGGAACACTATCACCCTTTTGTAGAGATGAACCAAATCCTTGTAGAGCACCTGATTGTACCCCAGCTTTAATGGCTGGCTTTACATACGCACCGATACTTGCCTTACCAAACTGTGTAGCTTCAGGAACGGCACCACCACCGATACCATACGATAATCCTTCAGCGAGTGCACCTGCTCCCTGTTTAGCTGTTTCCCACGCACCAAGTTCTTGTCCATCGCGATACCCTAGTGCGTTTTGCTCTGTGCCGAGAGGGTTTGTATATGTTGGTTTTGCCTCTCCGCCAACAGCTTGTGTTACCGCGTTTAAAACACCGCCACCGAGGACCATTGGGGCTTCTGTAACAGCATTACCAAAATCCTTTACCAACTCTAATCCACGATGTTGTCTCCCTTCAGCTTGTGCGTCCTCAATAGAACCATAGTCGAAATTCTCTGGGGTTATTTTTGGATATTGTGTGTTAGATGGTTGATTAATTGCATTTAAAGCATTACGAAATTTAACACCATATTCTGGAGCATTGTATATATATTTGCCATTAGCATCTTTTCTTGCTCCATTATGGATAGCTGCTATTTCTTCAGGGCCAAGACCAGCATCTTTCTGCTTCTTAATCTTGTGATACATAACCTTATTTTGGTTAGCTGGCGAAAAGTCATTAGGATCAAACCCGAGTGCTCTTGCATCTGTTTGGAAATTAATAGGTATACCACCTTTAGGAACCGGTGTTTTTCCATTATTCCACTGGAAGGCTCCAGTCGAAGAACCCTTATCACCAATAGCATTGTAGTCAGCACCTCCACCCTTTCCATCACCAGATTCGACACTACGAAGTGCCTTCATAACCTTTATTACTTTAGGGTCAAGTGTTGTTGGGTCTATTTTATCCATATTAGTCTAATATATTATCCCAACTTACTGGGCCTGAGTTATTTTTGTTGTATGTTCCATCTACAACGCCTTCGTACTTTTTAATGTAATCGTCAAGAGAAGGTTTTGGCATACCAGCTTTCTTAGCTAAAGCCGCATCATTAGCAAACTCAGCAAAGGCAGCAAGGTTCTTGAGTTTTTCTCCAACACGCTGTGTAGAGTCAATTGCTAGGTCAGGAATAAATGTCTGAGCACGGGCAAGTTCTGAACCAGTAACCGCCGCACCATAAATGTTGTTTATAATAGGAGCAGTAATACGTCCAAGTACGGCCTCGAAGTCCTGGTAAGGTTTTGTTCCTTTTCCTCCGAGGAATACGCTGTATTTATCAGCGACATACTTGTAAGGGTTTGTTTCAATATCTTTTGGTAACATTGTTGCAATCTGTTGTGTTCCTGCGACAACTTCATCGTAAGAGTCAAACTTCTGACGTTCTCCTGTTGACATACTATTATATAAACCAGAGCGCACTAAAGCTTTCTGTCTTTCTTCTGGAAGAGATGAGAGGTAAGCAAGGTTCTGAGAACGCTCGTCTGCTGTACCACCTTGTACTAATCCGTTAATACGAAGACCTTCTAACCAAGGAGAAGAGCTTAGGTCTCCGAGAATTGTTGGCTTCTTAGCTTCAGCGGAAGCTTGTGCTTTCTCTCTCGCTGTAATTGAACTCAACACAGAGGCATAATGGTCATCGGCCATTGAGCGTAGACCAAACACTTGGTCAGGTGTGAGTGTTACTCCTTCTGGTAGGGCATACAGACCGGTTCCAGTTTCTCTTTCTTTAAGCCATTGATCATAAATACTATCTGATGTCTGAGGAGCTTTTGATTTGTATTCATCAGCAATACTCTGAAGCTTCATTCTTTGTTCTTCTGTCATTGGAACACCAGATGTACCTGTTACAACACCATCTGGCGCAACTAGTGTTTGAGGTCCTACTGATGAAGGTGCAGATGTAGATTTAAACATTGAAGTAGCAGCAGATGACTCAGGGGGAGTGAAGACATTACCTGTAGGCATTGGAGCTTGTGGTGAGGCTGTTGGATTTAAACCGGAAGCATTATAACTACCACCGTTGTTAGGTAATTGATATGTTGGTGCACCAATACTCGGAGTTGTCATGGAATTAGAACTTCCAAGAAAGTTCTTAGGAACCGCTGGATTTTTTTTAAGATAAGATAGTAAGTCCATATAATTATTTTCCTGTTGATAAACCTCCTAACGAGTAAGCACGATTCCCTGCGATGGAACCAGACTTCTGTTGGAATGGGTTATACTTATAAGTCTGTCCAACTTGTACTGGTTTTCCAGAAGAAGTTGCTTGGTATTTATTGAATGTCGGTGAATAGAAATTATTACCGAGGAGTTGTTGGTTGTTAACACTATCAAGACCAGAGTTCGTTGTTATTGTGTTATACGCGGTGTTGTATTTTTCGTTGTACTTGTTCGCTAGTGAGTTTTGTCTTTCCGAACGAGCGGAACTACCCCAAGTTCCTTTTATACCCTCTTGATCAGCGAGAGTATCTGTGTCTTCAATAAGTCCGGTGTTAAGACTATCTATTGTATTTTGGTAATTAGCAGTGTCACCCATAGTGTTAATGTCTGCTTTCTTTTTAGTTGCATCTTCTTGTTCTTTGTAATAATTCAAAAGAGCATTACGACGAGTATCGTATGTTTTATATAAATCATTAGCACTTGTTTGATAAGGTGTTCCACCGAAATCTAATTTATCAGAATTAGACTGTAATACACTCATAAGGAGTGGATCATTTGCTATTCTTGGGTCTGCCATCATCATGGCAATATAAGGGTTACTTGACGTGTTCATATATATATGTTAGTATACTACGGAATAATCCATACTGTAAAGGTGAAGGAACAGTCTGTTGCGGCTCCTGCCGCGTTCCATGTTTTAACCTCGAAGTAATTGGTGTTATAAGCTGATATATTTGCTGTAAATGCTGTTGTGGCTACTGGCGAAACGAGTACGTTGTACTTAGCATCACCAATATTATGTGTTACTTTGTATACACCAGTTGCCGTCTTTGACACGACCCAAAGCTGTGAAAAAAAGAAGCGAGATGTATCAACCGCACCAGCTGCGGAGACAATACCAACACCAGCAATACTTGGTTGTGGAAATTCCACGGTACGGGAGTAAATGTAATCATTTGGATTACTCGGGGCATATTGTTCTTTAATACCAATAGCTTGATCAACTGCCGTACTTCTAGCGCGCTCAACATTCTCTTTATAGAGATAACGGTCACGACTCCCGTATGTTTCCAATACGTCTTCTTTTTCACTCGGTCTTTTTTCTTCTGAATTTATTGAGTTTATTTGTGTCATATTAGTTATAATCAAAACCAAGGTCATCTAGGTTTCTTATCATTGGTACACCAACTTTTACAGCGACCCCTTTTGCTTCTCCATAGACACGAAACTTAATTCTATTAAATTTATCTGTCTGAAACTGTGGGAAGAGTGTCATATACCCATCTGTGAGTTCTCCTATTTCACGCCATACATTCGGGCGGTCTTTGTCTGTTTGATAAGCAAATTTAAACCCAGCAGCATTTTCAGATGGTATAGAAATACCATTGATACGCTTCACGTGTGATTCATTATCAAACGTCATCCAATTTGTTTGGTATTCACAAAATATTGGAAAGGCATTAAAATCATTTGTGACCGATGAATCTGATGTCGAAGGATTAGATATATTAAATGTCCCCTTATAGAAATTAACGGTATCGTCTGCAAATAGAATTACTGATGGATATATGTCGCTTAGTACATAACTTCCAGACGCCGGAGAGCTGGCAGGATTTTCGTATGCGGCACAGGTTGGGGTTAATGTCCCGCTTGAAGATGATATAGCATACGTTGTCCATACTTGTGTTGATACTGTGTATCTAATGATATATTGCTTTGAACTCGACATAGCCGGAACTAAACCAATATTAAAATATACATGATCGTCACTAGACCACCCAAACACATTTGCCTGGTTTGAGTTAGGAATCTTCTGAATAATATCTCGTATCTTCCCAGAAACCTCTTGTGGAAATCCGTTTGATCCAATATAGTAGACACCTGATGGGTGATAGAAATAAAATCCGTTCTTTGACTTAACAATGGCCTCTTGCTGGAAAGCTCCAACCTGTGATATGGAAGTGTTATCAAGTGATTGAGTATTATAACATCTAAAAATGCCATTATGAGTAAAAACGTATAGTACATTTTGTAATCTTGCAAATCCAGTTATTTTGTCACCGTTGTTGGCATTTATTGTTAGGAATGATGCACCACCAGTTACTGGTGCGGTGATACCAGCCGCGGGAATAACATCAGAATAATAAACCCTGTTTAAACCATCGGCGGAGTACGCAGCCCATATTCTACCAGTAAAACCAGCGGATATTAAATCTACAGTTGTTGGGAAAGAAGTACCAAGCGCGGAGGGAGCACTTGCTACTGCATTAGTATACTTTGGTTGTCCGCTACCAGTGTTTGTCATAAGTAAATACCCTTGTACTTGGTCAAATCTATTTTTAGAAGAAGAACCAAAAGTAGCGGCGCGTGTAGTAACACCACCGTCGCCTAATATATCTTGTATTTTTAATGTAGTTCCCTCCTGCCAGAATACTTGTGGGGTACTACCAATACTAGCTTCTTGGAATAAAACGCAACTCTGTGCTCTTGCCCCTGGTGAGGTACCGGTAGCCGTGAACATGTGTCTTGTTGTCATTATCCCAAGAGTATCGTTATGAAAATTCTCAGCATAACTAATAGCACCCACTGGTGATACATAGTGACTCAAAATAGCCTCAGAGATAACTCCTTCAGTTACTGGCTCAAATGGTACTTCGCTGGTTCCTTTTAGCATATTTTATTTATTGTATGATTATTTGTGATTGACCGGTATATGGGTTTCCCATGATGGTAGACAAACCATTCATAAACTTTTTGTAATCCTGGTCATCTTCTCCGAGTGAGTCATCACGTCTTCGCTTGATAGCGAACTTAAGATAGTCCTTATATATATCACGGTAGTGTTCCGGGATGACATCAGACATGAACGTAACATCTACAAGTTGCTTGTAGTAGTCAATATACAGATTCTTACCTTGCAGCCCAGCAGGAATTGGCCTGTCAAACCATAGTTTGTGATTACCGTCTTGGTCATCGAATACTGTGAAGAAATAAGGAACAGAGAATGTCGAGTATGCCCAGCATTGTGTGCCAGCTGCTATATTTCTTGTAATACCCGTACACCCACTGAGAGTATTTGTTAGGAGATTATTTGATGTGTACGGTACTGTTAGAATTGACTGTGTTGGGTCTTCTGTGGCAATCATTATTGAACCAGTTGCAGGGAAATCACCTGTAGATGATAAGATAATTGATGTAGCACCAGATAATGTATCACCAACTGTTATCGAATATCTATTGAGATATGCACGCTGATTCCATTCGCGTTTATCAACATACTTAAGTGGTACATTAGCAGCTACTGACTGTCTAGCATATCTAGCTGCTAAAACAGTTCTGTTGGTTTCAGTAAAATCAATATTCGATGGAAGTGTCACAAAGTTTGTTCCTGCAAGCATTTGGATTGGGTACTCAAAGCAGTGTCTCCATTCGTTGAGTCTACCATAACCGAACGACGTATCAACAAGTCTACGAGCATCGTTAAGTGCTGAAATAAAGAATTCATCTTTGAGTTCAGTATTACCAACAGCCTTACGTACACTTAGCACTAGGCTTGCTACAGTTGTCGGGCCAAGGTCATTCTGAGATACCCCAACACCAGAGTTTGAGTAGTCTGAGTAAATACCGGTTACAGAGTTATAGAATCTCTGTCGATAGTATGTTGACGCTGTACCGGTTGTATCATTATAAGATGTCTTGTCGGCTGACCATTGAATAGCAATCTCCGCAATCTGCGTGAATGAACCTGTGGCAGATGTTGAAGATTCGATAATAACCTTGTCGTATGTTACTTGTGAAACTGGTTCACCGCGAGAGTGGGAGAAGGCACACCCAGACCCAGAAATAAGGGCCATTGTTAAGGAGGTCGTTGTTTTAGAACTAATCGTTGGCATTAGTTCCGCATTTGATGTACCTATCATACCGAACACAACAAGGCCGTTGTCTACGGTAAATTGTTCTGTATTTTCTACTGCAAAAACATTGCTATTTGAAATGTGATCTCTTGATAGATAACTACTTCCCACCACTAGTGATTGATTAACTATTATGTCCATATTTAAAATGTTATTAAATTACCTACGCCTCGGTCTATAGTAAACTTTGGCCCTGAGTTAGTAAAAGATGTCGAAGATTCTGTTGGTGTAACCTCATTAGACGCTGAACTTGCTGATGATTGCCCAATTGCATTCGTCGCTTTTACCGTGAAGGTATATGGGGTCCCATTAGTAAGCCCAACAATATTAACCGTACCAACATAAGGTGATGTTGCTATAACTCCACCTGGAGATGAGGTAACAGTATATAGCGTTATTGTTGATCCACCATCATTCGTTGGTGCTGAAAAAGAGACAAATGCCCCACCACTGCTTGGTGTTGCTAAACCAATAACTGGTCCCAATGGGACAACTGCCGCTGCGGTGTATGTTATATTGGCAGCATTAGATATACCATTAGAGTTTGTCGGCGTAAGTGTGATAGCACCAGAAGCGAGTGGCGTGATAGTGAATGTCTGCGCTGCGGATGATAAGTTCCATGTCAACACAACTGGTTCTAGTCCAGTTGACCCTGCCCCAGTTGGTGTGATTGTAACAGTACCAAGATACGTTGAATTAGGTGTTACTGTAAAGTCTGTACTGGCAGATCTGACATTGCCGCTCGTCGGCCCAGTGAATGTATACGATGACGCCGGCACATACGGTGTGACTGAATTACTTGCTGACGAATTTGAAGAATCCCCGACAGCATTAGTTGCCTTAACAACAAACGTATAGGGGGTTCCGTTACTTAATCCTGATACTGTTATCGGTGAGGTTGCTGATGTACCCGTGAAGCTCCCCGGTGTTGATGTAGCGGTGTGGTTCGTAATAGCAGAACCTCCGTCAGAATTATCTATAAAAGCAACTGATGCTGAGGCATTAAGGGGTATAGCTGTTCCAATCGTTGGAGCAGTTGGGACTACTGCGTTTGCTGTGTATACAATAGGGGCCGCGTTATTTAATCCTGTCGTGTTTGTAACAGTTAGTGTTATTGCCCCTGACGTAAGTGGTGTTATTGTGAATGTTTGGGCGGTAGATGAATTACTAAATGTCAAAACCGTAGGAGACAGACCGGAACTTCCCGCCCCAGATGGTGTAATAGTAACTGTCCCAGTAATGGCAACGTCTGGTGTTAAGGTAAAGTTTGTTGAAGCAGAATTTACATTACCAGATGATGGGCCTGTTAGAGTAACAGCAAGATACGGTTTGATAGAATACATTAAAGAGCTAAACCATCCAGAACCAGAAGACCAGTTTGTTACAAGAGAAAATTGTCCTGCTGGTGTCTTTGCAGCATTAGAATCAAGAATACCAGCAGCGTAGTTATTTGAACCATTGGCGTATGTTTGCCTTAGTGTTGTTGATGCTCCAGCAGTAAAATTCCTACCAAGATTATCTGTTCCCTTTATAAAAGTCGCCACCCACGCGTTGTTTGTGGATGTATTAATATAATCCGTTTGCTGTGTTACCCTGTTACCATTTGTTTGGTTTGGGGCATAAGACTCTGCGGCGTTAGGATCTACTCCAGTATAGGAGACAGCTACAACGGAATCATTCCTACTACCAGGAACGGTTACAGATATATTTTTTGCACCTGTTGCTGGATTAGCTAACCCCCAAACACTAATACCATCCACAAAACTAAAACCACTATTAGATGTTATTATATTTGAATTTAATTTTGTAAGAGCAACCCCATCGTGTGTCACAGATGTTGACCCAGAATCAGTTAACACAAATAAGTATCTGTTTGATCCAGAACAGGTGTGAGAGAAGGTGCCAGTAGTACCATTTGTTATTAAACTAACAGAGCTGCTGTCATACGCGATAGCCATTGGTATATTTTACAATAAAATTATCGTTTTGTCAACACTAGCGTATAATTACCAGGCCAATAACTGACCCTACTACTGCCACCAAGATTAGTGAAACCATTCCGTACACGATTGTCTTTACAGGTTTGAACTCATCTGCTGTGACATAATTCTTTTCTAACTTAGCTTTAATCTCATCAAGTTCACGAATAATAAACTCTAACTTAACCTCAATACCTGTTGGTTCTCGGTCTGCCATACTATGCTACTGGATCAAAATCCGTTGTTCTATTAATTCTAATTGTACCACCACCGGAAGAAGTTGCTGTTCTTAGTGTGCGCGTACCTATCGCGCGTGATGTCGCGATACTTCGGTCTGTTGCTGGGCCACCCGATGTTCTTATCTCATACGCCCCCATAGAAGATGGGTTTCTAAACGGTCTCCCATTCTTATCCCTAATCATTGTTGATAGGGGGGATGTTAATAGAACACCTGTTTGGTAGCATGGTGATGTTGTCCCTATGGTGAGATATGTTGTATTAGTAAACCCTGGATTAGTTAAGATATTTCCTCCTAAGTTGTTGTTTGTACCTCCTGTAGCAGAGATAGCAACAGCAGAACAATTATCCCCATAATTTAATACACCAGCCCCAGACTTAGACATCGTAGCTGTTTGTGTTGGAGAATAGCCAATGTTATTACTCATATTACATGTTGTTGAAGCATTGTTCACAAATACACTTATATCATTATTGGTAGAAATAGAATATATATTATAAATAGCGTTATTAAATACATTGAATACTGCTCCAACAGTAGAGTTGGACACAGCTATTCCAACAGAGCCAGCACCACTACACCCGACGATAACATTCCCAGTCACATAACTTTCACCCGCAGCGGTTGCTTGAACCATTATCATTCCCGAGGAAGTGCCATTGGAAATACAATTCTTTATTAAATTACCTCTAACTATAGTTGGAGTTATTGCAGAAAGAATAGCGACACCATTACCCGCTGTTGTAGAATAACAAGAGTCAAATGTATTCCCATCTATAACACAAGACTGTGCATTTTGTACACGAATACCACAACCACCGTTAGATATAGTATTACAATTATAGAAATAGT
>OFRM01000822.1_pt1 | contig 11699 bp, 7 predicted proteins | sample 1543101 | NCBI WGS metagenome assembly OFRM01 (sample SAMN07774223, study PRJEB24372) | wastewater metagenome | isolation source: Exp Tend VB 0WW | collected 2016-02
AAATACTCAGTTGGTTGACGCGCTTGGATAGCTCTTCGGCACTTTCTTTTCGTTCGCTATAGCGGTCAACCAAAAACGGCGCGACGTCACGCGTAAGCAGCGTGAATTTGAGGGTCGGCCGGGATTCGTGCAAAATTCATCAAAATACGCTGTGACACATTGATTTTACAAACAACCTGTAAAAATTCAGAAAACTTTTGGCTGTATCGATAAGCGCTCTGATGTATAGCTGGGCTGTTTCATGAACGCTGCGCATCAATTACTTTGCCAGAATCTCGTTGGTAGACCGTACTCTTTTTGATTCCAGTACCTGGGATTTCCCCTTTTTCTCGTCCAAAAGTGTCAAGTGGCCCGTGACCGTCTCGAACCATACGGTTAGCTTGTACTGGATGTAGTACACCTTCCCCGCTTCAAGGTCCAATTGGAGTTCTGTATTGTCATGGGTGTTGAGCGTAATACGGTGGACACCGGGCTTCACATCGAGAACCACGTATGTCATCGGGGCAATTTCGGTGATGGCTTGTCCGTCAATAAGGAGGTTGGATTTTTTCTTTTGTTCTTGCAAATAGGGGCGAACGATGTAAATCCTTGATTTGGCAGCAACGGGTGCCTGAAATTGTTTTGCTTTAGTATCTTCCGCCTTTTCCGCCAGTGGCACGGCGATGCAATCCTGTAAGTGTCCGAAGCGTCTGCACGGTACGAAGCTATCTTGTGCGTAGGCGTTAATCGGCACCATCAACGCGATCGAAGTGACTAGTGCAAGCAACCTTTCCTCTATCTTGTTCATGGAAGTTCCTTTTAAAAGATGTGGGCCGGTACATGGGATTACTGCTCTTCGTCTTCATCACGGTGATGCGCCATCTGGCACAACAGCGGCAGCACCAGTAGGGTCAATATCGTTGACGACAGTATGCCGCCAATGACCACGGTCGCCAGCGGGCGCTGCACTTCTGCGCCGGTTCCGGCTGCAATGGCCATCGGCACGAAGCCAAGCGATGCGACCAGCGCAGTTATTTCAATGTAAATTTCGCATTGACAACCGGCTTTCCTGGCATGGTCACACTGGCGACCGCCTTGGTTCCCGCTGCTACTTTGAAGTTACCCTTGGCTTCGAGTTTATTCCCTCCTGCAGGAGCGAGTTTGACTTCCAACTTGTCGCTGGCAGACAGCAGCATCACCGAAGCGGTAGCACCTTTTACATCCACCGGCTTGCCATGGTCATGAACGTACAAGGCAATATTTTCCGGCTTGGCTACCAGCTCATAGTTGATGTCTTTGACTTGCGTTACTACTCCGCCGTAGAGCGGCTTGGTATCTTCAACATGAGCGCCCCCTTTCTTCTTGTCATGCTCATGGTCATGTCCATGGCCCTTATGGTCATCGGCGGCAAAAGCCGAAGCTGACATGGCCAGGACACTGAGAGTGGCGAGTAAATAGCGTTTTTGCTGATTCATGAAAAACTCCTTTTTAGATTAATGAGAAGGTGCGGCTTTTTCGTCGCTAGACGCCGGGCCAAACGAATGCATATCGTTGACCTGAACACAGGAAACATCTTCGAGCTGAATGGTTGAATGATGAATATCGAACCGCTCGGCTACAACCGATCGGATGGACTGCAGCAGCGAGGATTTTTGTACGTCGGGCGCCGCGCAAACGATGTGCGCCGTCAAACTGGTTTTGCCACTCGATATGGCCCAGATATGCAAATCATGCACGCTGGATACGCCAGGGATATTTCGAAGGGCGACTTCGACCTTTTCCAGTCCAATGTCTTCGGGCACGCCTTCGAGCAAGATGTTGATGCTATCTTTCAGAAGCGACCATGTCCTTGGCAACACCCACAATCCGATGGCCACCGCCACCACCGAATCCACCCAGGTCCATCCGGTAAAGCGGATGATCAGGGCGCCTACAATCACGCCAATCGAGCCCAGCATGTCGCTCCATACTTCGAGATAAGCACCTTTCATGTTCATGCTGGTGTCTTTGCCCACGCTCAGCAAACGCATGCTTATCAGATTGACGCACAGGCCCACCACGGCGACGATCAACATGCCGGTTGACTCGATTTGCTGTGGATTGTTCAGGCGCTGGTATGCTTCATAAATGATGTACAGCGCTACCAGAAACAGCAGGATGGCATTGAAGGCCGCAGCGAGAATTTCAAAACGGTAATAACCGAAGGTGCGCAGGCGGTCTACCGGTCGCTTGCCGATGCGTACCGCCACCAATGCAATGGCAAGTGCCGCCGCATCGGTAAACATGTGTGCGGCGTCCGAGATCAGCGCCAGACTTCCTGTCAGAAATCCAGCCACTACCTCGGCAATCAAAAAGCCTGTCGTCAGCAGCAGTGCGAACCGTAGCGCGCGTTCGTTCTGGTTGCCAGGGATGGCATGATCATGTCCTGCAGCCATTATTTGGTCACCTGTGTCGTTGCGGATGACATTATTTTTTCCAGAATGCGAATCGCTTCATCCAGGGCACCGATGCTTTGGGCTCTTCGTCTTCGTCACGACGGTGTGCAATCTGGTACAACAGCGGCAACACCAGGAGGGTCAATATCGTCGAAGAGAGGATGCCGCCAATGACGACGGTGGCCAGAGGTCGCTGCACTTCCGCACCGGTGCCCGTGGCAATGGCCATGGGCACGAAACCAAGTGACGCCACCAGAGCAGTCATCAACACCGGTCGCAATCGCGTCAATGCGCCTTCATGGATAGCAGCGTCAAGTGTTCTGCCTTCTTCGCGCAAGCTGCGGATGAAGGCAATCATCACCAGGCCATTCAACACCGCCACCCCCGACAGTGCAATAAAACCGACGCCCGCAGAAATCGACAAAGGGATGTCTCTTAGCCACAGCGCTACGATCCCACCGGTCAATGCAAACGGAATGCCGGTAAACACCAGCAAGCCATCCTTGACGTTATTGAACATGACGAACAGCAGCGTAAATACCAGTAGCAAAGCAACCGGAATCACGATTTGCAAGCGTTTGGTTGCGGACTGAAGGTTTTCATACTGGCCGCCCCATACCGTCCAGTAGCCCGACGGTACCTTGACTTGCTGCTGAATGCTTTTTTCTGCCTCGGAGACAAACGAGCCTAGATCGCGTCCGCGTACATTGGCACTGACAACAATGCGGCGTTTGCCTTGTTCGCGGCTGATCTGGTTCGGCCCTGGCGCAATTTGAAGGTCCGCAACTTCGCCCAAGGGAATGAAGTTGGTCTGCTTCGCTTTGTCGCTAGTTTGGGGAAGCGGTACTGGCAAGCGCTTCAATGCATCCAGGTCACTACGCAGATATTCCGGCAGTCGGACCACGATATCGAATCGCCGATCGCCAGCAAACAGTGTGCCCGCTTCGCGACCACCGGTCGCAATGGCGATCGTCTCCTGCACATCGCTCACATTCAGACCGTAGCGTGCCGTCTTTTCGCGGTCGATATTGATGGTGAGCATCGGTAACCCGGTGGTTTGCTCGACTTTGACTTCGGAGGCACCCGGCACCTTTTCCAGCACGGCCGAAATTTTCGTGGCCGTATCATTGAGCACATCCATGTCGTCGCCGAATACCTTGACGGCAACGTCACTGCGCACACCGGAAATCAACTCGTTAAACCGTAGCTGAATGGGTTGGCTGAACTCATAACTATTGCCGGGTAGTTCTGCGACGGTTTTCTGCACGGCGGCCAGCAATTCATCGCGCGTCTTTTTCGGTGCCGGCCACTTGTCTTCGGGCTTGAGCATGACGTAGCCGTCGGAGATATTGGGCGGCATCGGGTCGGACGCGACTTCGGCCGTACCAGTGCGTGCAAACACACGGTCGATTTCCGGATACTTCTCCTTGAGCGCTTTTTCCAGCTGCTGTTGCATGGCAACCGACTGGGTCAGGCTGGTGCCGGGAATGCGCAATACCTGGATCGCAAAATCGCCTTCGTTCAAGCTGGGCACGAACTCGCTGCCCAAACGTGTGCCGATCAGGATGGAGAGCACTATCATGACGGCGGCAAAGGTGAACACGACTGGCTTATTCACCATGGCACGGGCCAGCAACGGTTCGTAACTTTTTTTCGCAAAACGCATTACGGCATTTTCTTTTTCGGCGACTGTCTTGCCGATAAATAGAGCGACCGCTGCAGGGATAAATGTCACCGATAAAATCATAGCTCCCAACAGCGCGATGACAACCGTAAAGGCCATCGGGTGAAACATCTTGCCTTCAACCCCGGTCAGGGCAAATATCGGCAGATAGACGATCATGATGATCAATTGCCCAAACAAGAGCGGGCGACGGGCTTCCTGCGATGCCACAAAGACTTCATGAAAGCGCTCGGCCCTTGTCAATGGTCGCCCGTGGTGTGCCTGTGCATGTGCGAGTCTGCGCACACAGTTTTCCACGATCACCACGGCACCATCAATGATAATGCCGAAGTCCAACGCTCCTAGACTCAACAGGTTGGCGCTAACCTGATTGGTCACCATCCCGGTAAAGGTAAAGAGCATTGCCAGTGGAATGACGGTGGCGGTAATCAATGCCGCGCGGATATTGCCCAGAAACAGAAACAAAATGGCAATTACCAGTACAGCGCCTTCGAACAGGTTCTTTTTTACCGTATTGATTGCTTTGTCGACTAGAACCGTGCGGTCATAAACGGTTACGGCCTTGATTCCTTGCGGCAGCGTGCGATTGATTTCCAGCATTTTCTTGTCCACCGCTTGCGATACCGTGCGGCTGTTTTGACCAATCAGCATGAACACGGTGCCCAGCACGACTTCGCGGCCGTTCTCCGTTGCAGCACCGGTGCGTAATTCGCGTCCGATCTCCACTTCCGCGACATCGCTGATGCGCACGGCAACGCCCTGGATATTGGCCAGCACAATATTGCGCAGGTCGTCGATCGAACGCACCTGTCCCGGGGCCCGGATCAGATATTGCTCGCCACGCTTTTCAATATAGCCGGCGCTGACATTGCCGTTATTCTTTTCCAGCGCCGTGACAACGTTTTGCATGGTCAAGCCGTAAGACGCCAGTTTGTTGGGGTTAGGTGCGACCAGAAATTCCTTGGCATAACCGCCAATGGAATTGATTTCGGTCACACCCGCCACGTTGCGCAGCTGTGGCTTGATGATCCAGTCCTGGATTTCGCGCAAATCGGTCGGCGTGTACGGTATGCCGTCCGGCTTTTTAGCGCCATCGTCTGCTTCCACCGTCCAGAGATAGATTTCACCCAGGCCGGTCGATATCGGCCCCATCGCCGGATCAATGCCCGCAGGGAGTTTACTTTTCGCTTCCTGAATGCGTTGATTGACCAGATGACGCGCAAAGTAGATGTCGGTGCCATCTTTAAAAATGACAGTGATTTGCGACAGGCCATAGCGCGACAGCGAGCGTGTTTGCTCAAGGTCCGGCAAACCTGACATGACGGCCTCAATCGGAAAGGTGATGCGCTGCTCGGTTTCAAGCGGCGAATAACCGGGAGCGGCCGTGTTGATCTGCACCTGCACATTGGTAATGTCAGGCACCGCGTCGATTGGCAACTGCTGATAGCTATAGATACCATACCCGGCCATACCGAGTACGGCCAGAATGACCAGCCACCGATGTTCGATGGCAAAGCGAATGAGGCGTTCAAACATGATTTATCTTCTCCACATCAATGTGCATGACTCGCGCTGCCTTTGCCGAGCTCCGCCTTGATGACAAAGCTGCCGGCAGCCGCATATTGCACGCCCGATTTCAATCCTTTGACGATCTCGACAAGTTTTCCGTCGGTGCGTCCGGTCACAACCGGCTGCGCCACAAAGCCGCCTGCAACGCGCATGAACACAACAGGTTTATCGTTGACGGACTGGATGGCTTCCGCTGCGACGGCGACAGGTACTTGCGCCTCACTGGCGGTGAGTTCGACATTGACATAAAGACCGGGGCGCCACGCTATTTGCGGATTTTGCATTACGACACGCGCTTTAGCTGAACGGGTCTGTTCGCCAATCAATGAGCCGACATACGCCACCTTGCCCGCGGCTTTTGAATCGGATGTGGTGGAACGCACCACGGTTTCGCTACCTACGCGCACCTTGTCCAAGTCTTTGGCGGGCACCACGATTTCGGCCCATACAGTAGAGAGGTCGGACATCGTAAAGACGTTTGCATCTTCCTTGACGGATTCACCTAAGGTGATGTGCTTTTCAACGACCATGCCGTCGAAGGGGGCACGCAACTCAAAGCGGTTTAACCCGCCGTTCGTCGAAGAATTCGCGCCAAGTGCTTTAAGCTTTTGTTGGGCGTTTTGAACGGCGATCTCGGCCTCGCGCAATTCCAGCTGAGCCTTCTGATAGTCCTGCTGCGCGGAGATTTTTTCTTCCCACAACTGCTTTTCCCGCGCATAGGTGGTGCGCGCAAATTCGAGTCGCTTTTGAGATGCCAGTAAATCGCTGCGTTGTTCGGAAAGCGTGGTGCTGGCAATGACGGCGAGAATGGTGCCTTTTTTAATTAGCTGGCCAAGATCGGCGTGTACCGACTCGACAATGCCGTTGACTCTTGGAACGACGTGCGCAGTACGGTCTTCGTTAAAGCGGATTTCGCCAGGCATTTGCAGACTGCTTTTGATGCGGGCCGCTCCCGCTGTTTGCAGCGTGACGCCGCTGGTCTTCACCTGGGCGTCGCTCAACTCGATCTTGCCTTCTTCATTGGTAAAGGTGAAGAGGAATGGTGCGTTGCCGCTTTGGACGGCGATCGTGGCTTCAAAAACATGAGGTTCTGCAATCGATACCGTGCTTTTCAAGGCATCCTTTTCGGGTGCAAACGCAATTTCCTGCTTGTCGCCATCGGGCCGGTTCAGTGTCACCGACACCTTGGCCGCCGTAGGGGGCAAGGGCTTGCCCTTATTGCTTAAATAAAGTCGAAAACGTGCTTCTCCGCCTTCTTCGGCCAGCAGGACTTCCAGGCCAAAATCGCCTTCTTTAAATAATTGCCCGCCATGTGGACCTTTGGCGGCACCGCCTTCATGGTGCTCTTTATCGGCATGACCTTTTTCTTCCGCATGCTTGTCGGTGCCTTTGCTGCTGCCATGGTGTTCGCCATCGTCATGGCCTTTAGCGTCTTCATGGCCACCTTTTTCCGACGTGCCAGCTGATTTATTACCAGTATCTTTCAGCATCACAAACGCGCCAAACAGCAACCCTGCCACGATCATGGCAATGATCGCGATGATTTGTTTCTTATTCATTATTTCTCCTGATGAATCGTTGTGCCGCTTTCGGGCGCATAGGGGGTGCCGACAAGTCGATCAATGTCGGCTGCAGCGCGGTGCGTTTCAGATAACGCGCGCAGGTATTGGGATTTGGCTTGAAAGAACGTGCGTTGTGCGTCGAGCACTTCGAGAAAGCTGAATTTACCCAGCTCAAAACCTTTCGTGGTTGCGTCGTAGGCGCTTTGCGCGCCGGGCAGAATTTCCTGGCGCAAGAGTTCTACTTCCTGTCGTGCGGCGCCGAGACGCCCATGCACCTGCGCGAGTTCGGTAGTCAGGCGCACCTCGGTTGCAACCAACTCGTCTCTTGCCTTGTCAGTGCGGCGTAGCGATTCCAGTACATTGCCCTGGTTACGGTCAAATAAGGGAATCGGAATGGATACACCAACAATGGCTTGATTGCGGCCCAGCTGTTCATCGCGTTTGGCGCCAAAACTGAGTGTGACGTCGGGCATTTGCCGTGATCGCTCGACACGCGCCAAGGCTTGCCGGCGATCGACTTCGATGCGCGCACGCGCCAAACTGGGCGCCTGCTGCAATCGCTGCGTCAAATCGTTTAAAGCGGGGAGCACTGGCAAGGTTTCAACCTGGTCGACGACACGCTCAAAGCGAGGATTCAAACTGCCCCACGTTGCAGCAAGACGCCTACGCGCGCCTTGGACTTCACTTGCGGCCAGAATCAATTCGGCACGTACATTCGCTTCGGCTACCCGGGCACGCGTTTCTTCCACAGGCGACACTTTGCCAGCCAGAACGCGGTTGGCCGCAGCGCTCGTTGCACGCTGTGCAAGTTGAGTCGAGGCCAGTGCTAGCCGATAACGCTCCTGCGCTGTCACCACGTCATAAAAGGCTGCCACGACGATGGCGCGAACCTCGGCGCGCTTGCCGTCCAATTCAATGGCTGCCGCATCACGCCCTCGTTCTGCAGCGTTGATGCGTGCGCTGCGCTTGCCGCCTAGCTCAATTGGGACATTGAGTTGAACGGTTGTTGTGCGGGTCGCTTGCCGGGTATCTTCGACAGACGCCACTAGTGAAGGGTTGGGAATAATGCCGGCTTGACGCACAGACCCTTCAAGGGCGCCCACTTCACGCTCCGCAACCGCAATATCGGGGCTGGCACGCATGGCCCATGCCAAGGCAGCAGCTAAAGTAAGCGGACCGGCAGCCTCGGATGAGGGTGCTGGTATGTATTTGAGTGCGGTGGTGCTAGCGCTTGGTGCGGGCAACTGTGCCCAGGCAGGATTGACCACGAATGCCGCCAATGCCAGCGGCAAGAATAATTTTTGCATCGAATGCTCCAAAAAACACGGGGGAGTTTCGGCGAGAGGTCGTGACAGCGCTAAGGGCGCTCACGAAAAAAAGAAGACGGTCCCGCCAGGATTAGAGGGCGCGGCGCCAATCAGGCTTTGCTAAGCCTTCGGGAATGTGGGAACTATAGGTGTGCAGCTGAAATTCGACAGGCGTCGAAGATTTTGAGAAAGGCAGTTGAGGCTGATGCGTCGAAACAAGATTGCCACAAGAGAGGTGGCAGTATCCGCAATCGGCATCATTCATGCTGAGCTTGAACTTGCTTTCTTGGCTCTCGTCCGATGCTTGATGTTTATGTTCATGATGGCCAAGATGTTGCGCTGCCTTGCCTTCTTCATGCTGACAATAGCCAGTCACCGCGGCCCAGGACATTTGGAGCGGTAGCATTATCAACAGGAAAATAAGGAGGAAGCGTTTCATCGTCGTGAATTATACAGGGAATCTCTGATTAAGTAAACGAACAACGTGTGTAATGCGTTAAACACATTATTCAAAACGAGACTAAATACAAGCCATGAAACAAACGACGTTTGCCACTAGCGGATTTAATAAATATGAGAAGAAGACACGTCGCTCGGTTTTTCTGAGCGAAATGAATCAGGTCGTTCCATGGACAATATTGTGCAAATTGATTGAGCCGCATTATCCCAAGGCTGGTAATGGTCGTCCACCGATTGGATTGGAACGGATGTTGCGAATTTATTTTTTGCAACAGTGGTTCAATCTGTCCGATCCAGGCGTCGAAGAAGCGATGTATGAATCGATCTCCATGCGTGAGTTTGTGGGCATTGACTTGGGGGTGGAATCCGCCCCGGATGAAACGACCGTATGCAAGTTTCGCCATTTGCTTGAGCAGCATGAGTTGGGTCGTCGCGTATTTGAGGAAGTAGGACGTCATCTGCAAAATAAAGGCATGAAGGTTTCTGGCGGCACGATCGTTGACGCGACCATTATTAGCGCCCCTTCGTCGACCAAGAATTCGAGCGGCGAACGTGACCCGGAAATGCGTCAAACAAAGAAAGGCAACCAATGGTACTTTGGCATGAAAGGTCATATTGGTGTTGATAGCAAAACCAAGTTGATTCATTCTGCTGTCGTCACACCGGCCAATGTTCATGACAGTCAACCCTTGCCCAGCTTGTTACATGGTGCAGAGACCCGCGTATGGGGTGATTCAGCGTACATTGGACAGAAACAAGCCATCAGACAGGTCGCGCCAAAAGCACGCGACTTCACAAATCGTCGAGGTACGCGTAGCCATGACTTGACCGAAGAAGAGCAAATGACGAACCGACGTAAGTCGAGTGTGCGCGCCAAAGTTGAGCATCCGTTCTTCATCATTAAACGCCTATTTGGATTCGCCAAGGTGTGCTACCGCGGGATGGCCAAGAACGGCAATCGCTTCTTTGTCGCCTGCGCGTTGGCCAATCTGTTTGTGGTACGCAAGCTATTGATGCGTACTCAAGGGGCATAGTGCGTCCAACGGGCGAGAAATCGCACGTAGACGCAGAAAAGCAGGGCTTAAAACGCCTGATTTCAATTGAAAGTTGCCTTTTCGAGGTCGTCATTTTTTGTATTGAGAAAAATTTTTAACAATCACCTATTGCTTACCACTTATTCAGACGTTCCACAGGTTGTAATATCGTATCTTCTTTTTTCGTCAACTGCTTGTTGCGCAGCAAGCGAAGGCCATTAAATACCACGATCAAGCTCGCGCCCATATCGGCGAACACGGCCATCCAAAGGGTGGCAATGCCCATGAAAGCAAGTACCAGGAAAACAGCCTTGATGCTCAAGGCAATGACAATATTCTGTTTCAAGATCCGGGCCGCTTTGCTGCTGAGGCGGATGAACTGAGGGATCTTGCGTAAATCGTCATCCATCAACGCTACATCGGCCGTTTCCAGTGCGGTATCAGTGCCGGCCGCGCCCATCGCAAAACCGATGCTGGATTTGGCCAGTGCCGGTGCATCGTTGATGCCATCGCCCACCATGCCCACGGTGCCATGTTGGGCGAGTTCCTCATTGATCACGGCAAGTTTATCTTCGGGTAGGAGGTTTCCGCGCGCGTCGTCGATGCCGACATCCTTGGCAATCGCCTTCGCGGTCAAGTCATTGTCGCCGGTCAGCATTAAAGTACGGATACCGAGCGCGTGCAGTTCAATAATCGCTTGCCGGCTGGTTTGGCGAACAGTATCAGCCACGCCAATCACGGCAAGCGGCGCGGTATGACTGCAAATGACAACGGCCGTTTTACCTTCGGCTTCGAGCTTGTTCAATACGGCCTCGGTCGCGGCATTGCAGATGCCCAGCTCTTCGACCAATCGATGGTTGCCCAAGTAATACCATTGGTTGCCGATACGGCCTTTGACGCCGCGTCCGGTAATGGCTTCAAAGTCGGTGACTTCTTCTAATATTGCTGCCTCCGGTTGCGATTTCCAATGTGCACTGACTGCAGTGGAAACCGGATGGTCGGAGCGTGCCGCCAGCGTTGCCGCCAAAGTCAGTCCAGCTTTCTGTTCACCTTGTAACGCCACCAGGTCGGTCACCACCGGTTTGCCTTGCGTGATCGTGCCCGTCTTGTCCAATGCCAATGACTTTAGTTTGCGACCCTCTTCGAGATACACACCACCTTTGATTAAAATACCCATTCTGGCCGCTGCAGCCAGGCCGCTGACGACGGTTACCGGTGTGGACACCACCAGCGCGCATGGACAGGCAATGACCAGCAGCACTAGCGCCTTGTAGATCCAGATCATCCAGGGCAATCCCATTGCCAGCGGCGGCACAATCGCAATGCCAATTGCAATCAAGAAAACAATCGGCGTATAGATCTTGGCAAAGCTATCAACAAAGCGTTGCGTAGGCGCGCGGCTGCCTTGTGCCTCTTCGACTGCGCGAATAATGCGCGACAGCGTTGAATCGGTTTGCGCAGCGGTAATGCGATATTCGAAGGAGCCGGTTTCATTGATGGTGGCGGCAAATACCTTGTCGCCGACTGCCTTGGCAACCGGCATGCTTTCGCCTGTAATCGGCGCCTGATTGACAGCAGACTGTCCCTGGGTCAATTCGCCGTCGAGCGGGATGCGTTCACCGGGGGCGACGCGGGCGGTCATGCCCACGGAAATCATTGCCGCATCCATT
>OFRM01000824.1_pt1 | contig 11691 bp, 9 predicted proteins | sample 1543101 | NCBI WGS metagenome assembly OFRM01 (sample SAMN07774223, study PRJEB24372) | wastewater metagenome | isolation source: Exp Tend VB 0WW | collected 2016-02
ATGTTGTATATCAGTATCGCAGTGAGGAAGGGTCAAAGGGCCTCGCTGCATCGACTAGCCCGCGAGTGCTTAGTTGGGCATCGCTTGTTGAGGTGCTGCCATGATGGAGGCTCTAAGGTATCTGGGCTATCAGCTGGATGCTGATTTTGTGGCAAGTTTGTCGGATGACGGGTCGCTACAAATTACGTGGGTGAACGGAACGCCGCCGCCCGACATGGGGCAAGTGCAATCCGCGATTCCGGCGGCAGAAAAAGCGGCGAAGACATCAAAGATAAAGGCCGGCGCACGGGCGCGAATCCTCGCTCGCTTGCCGGAATGGAAACAAGCCAACATGACAGCAAGAGCGGTTGAGCTTGTTGCGCTTGGTCAGACAAGCGGCGCAGAGTGGGCTGCAATGCAAACGGCGTGGGACTGGATCAAGGCCGTGCGAGCGCACAGCGATGTGCTGGAGCTCGCAGTGCTGGCGGCCGACGATCCTGCAAGTGTGGACATCGAATTAGGGTGGCCTGAGTGACTTGGGGCGCGTCGGCCTGGGCGGATAAACCGTGGGCTTGGATTGATTCACCGGCTAGTGGTGGTGCCACCATCACCGCCACCACCAGCCTGAGCGCAGCGATTCAGATCGCCCGATCGGCCACTGCGGGGATGAACGTTGCGGTGCAGGCGGGGTCCAGTGCAACGGCGGTTGTGAACGCTGCGGTGCAGCAAGCCAGCACCGCGAGCGTGAGCCTGGCGGCAGCCGTCCAAGAGGCCCGATCCACCACCACCAGCCTGAATGCAGCGGTCCAGGCGGCCACCAGCACGGGCGCGAGCGTGAACACGGCCGTTCAGGCGTCGGCATCGGCATCGGCATCCCTGAACACGGCGGTCCAACTGGCGCGATCGGCCACCCCTTCGGTGGATGCCGCGGTGCAGGCCCAAGGTACGGCGGCGGCTTCTGTCAATGCGGCTGTGCAGGCGGGGCAGGGCGCCTCAAGCGCCGTCGACGTGGCTATCCAGCAAGCGCGCGCGGCCACGGCCAGCATCAACACGGCCGTTCAAGCGTCCCAGACGGCAGCGGCCAGCATCGATGCGGCGGTGCAGGCGGTCGGTAGCGCGACGGTGGGCCTGAACACCTATGTCCAGTCGGACGGCACGATCGGTGTTTCGCTCAATGCCGCGATCCAGGCGCAGCAGCAGGCCAGCGCCGGTCTGAACCTGGCGGTGCAACTGGCCCGCAGCGCCGCATCGGCGCTGGATGTCGTGGTGGCGTTGGCGCAGACGGCCAGCGTGAGCCTGAATGCCTACATCCAGGCGCCATCGGAAGTGACCACGGCCCTGAACGCGGCAATTCAGGACGCCCGCAGCGCCACCATCAGCGTGAACGCGGCCGTTCAGGTGCAGCGCACCGCTCAGGTCAGCCTGAGCGCGGCATTGGCGGTTGGCCAGATGCTGACGGCGGCCGTTGATGTTGCGGTGCGCGCAGCGCGCAGCCGGTCGGCCAGCCTGTCGGCCTACATCTTCGACGACTCGGCGCCGATCCCGCAACGCGACTTCATGCGCGACATCAGCAGCTTTGCCGCAGCGCCGGCGCCGATCAGCGCCCAGACCATGGAGGGCGACATCCGCGCCACCAGCATCCGAATTCACCCCCGGTAGGGTTTGCGCGCCCAGCCAGCGCTGGGAATCATCGCCACCCATGAAACCGGTCCCCATTGGCTTGTCGGCGCTTGGCATGGATGTGCTCTCGCAGGAGCGCGACTTGCCAGAAGGCGCGGTCAGGAACATCGTGAACCTTGATGTGACCGACCTTGGCCGCCTGGTGGCTCGCCCTGGGAGCCGGCGCCTGAGCACCCAATCAGGTGCCCACAGCCTGTTCGGCACGGCCGACCAATCCTTCGGGCTCTACGTGGATGGCGATTCCATTCGCAGGCTTTGGTACCAGGCGGACAACGATCTGCGCGCCATGGTGTTGCTGGACGGCCTGACGCCCGGGGCCCGGACGCGGTATTTCGAAGACCCCACGGGCGTCTATTTCACCAACGGGCACGAACTGGGTGTGGTGACCGACGCCGGCATGAGCGCGTCACTGATCGGCATCGATGCCCCGGCCATTGCCCCGGCTGCTGCAGTGGTGGCTGGCGGCTTGCCAGTTGGTCGCTATGCGGTGGCCTACAGCCTGGTGAGCGAGCGGGGTGAGGAATCGGGCCTGTCGCCGGCCATTTTTATCGAATTGACGGTCGCAGGCGCGATCGAGATCACGTTCCCGGCCATCCTGCCCGATGCGGCCCTGTACCGGGTCTACGTGACCGGGACGAACGGCGATGCGCTCTACCAGATCCATGAACTGGCGGTGGGGATGGCCAGCGTCACGATTGCCGACCTGAACTTTGGCAAGCAGGCGCCCACGCGGTTCATGCAGCGCATGCCGCCCGGGCGCGACGTGTGCATCTATCGCGGCGTGCTGTGTGTGATCGAGGGCACCCGGTTGCGCTACTCGGAGCCCTTTGCGTATGGCCTGACCGGGATTCACAACTTTGTGGAGTTCGGCGCGCGCACGCTGTTTTGCGAGCCAACCGAATCCGGCCTGTACGTGGGCGCCGAAAACGGTGTGCACTTCCTGGCGGGCAACACACCCAGCCAGTGGACCCCGACGATCGTCTCGCGCCCCCCGATCTGTGATGACTGCGTGGCGGTCAAAGGATCGTGGCTGGACGCGAGCAGGCCGGACAGCATCGTGGTTGTCTGGCTCACCGAGCATGGCTATGCCTTGGGCGTGGCGGGCGGGCAAGTCTCGCTGCCGCAGTCCAAGCGCATGGCACTGGCCCAGGCTGGCGAAGGCGTCCTGTGCGCCATGCCTGGAAACGGGCTGCGACGCATCGCGGCCATCGTGGACGACACCCCCCTGAGTGGCCTCGCGGCTGCCGACACTGACTTTTAAGAGGCACCAACCATGTTCGCCAAAGACATCATCAAGCACGCCCGTGAGCTCATGGCCGACCTGGCCGCACACCGCTGGGAACGCAGCCCCAAGGGCGGCATCATCCTGCCGCGCTCGAAGCTGCGCTTTGAGGGCAAATACACCCATTCGGTCAACGGGCAGGACGAGCAGGTCGACTACAACCTGATCCCCACTGAGGGCCTGAACCACATCCTCGGTGTGGCGCTGTATTCGACATCGAAGATCAACACGTGGTATGTCGCCCCCTTCTCGGGCAACGTCACGCCCGGCGCCGGCTGGACGGCTGCCAACTTCGCGTCGACGGCCACCGAGATCACCAGCACCACCGATGGCTTTGTGGAAACCACGCGGCAAGCCTGGACACCTGCAGCACCTGCCAGTGGCGCGATTTCAAACACCGCATCCAAGGCCGAACTGACCGTGGCGATGAGCAGCGGAAACCTGACTGTGTACGGCCTTGGCCTGCTGTCCAACAGCACGCGCGGCAGCACCAGCGGCGTTCTGGTGTCGGCCTCGCGCTTTGGCACGGCACGCGTCCTGAGCGATACCGATGTCTGGTCGGTCGGCTACGAGGTCGAGGCTTCCTCCACCTGACCCGCCATGAAACCGCCAATCGGGGTCGTCCTGTCGGGCGACCGGCGAGCGGCGAGCAGCAAGCGCGGCGATGCAGCGGCCTTCCTCCACGCGGTTGAACTGTTCGCTGATTCGGCCGGCGTCCAGACCTATTCATCGACGCGGGCCTTTCCGTGGGGATACGCTCAGGTTGTCCTGACCCCCTCGATTCGGCGGGTGCACATCTTCCATGAGGGCGGCCAGGACGAGCCCCCGCCCGCGCTGCAGTTCGACATCAAGTTCCTGAGCGGGGTGACGCGCGGCAGTGAGCCCGTGACCGTGGGTGACGCGGTGAAGCTGCGCGACTTCAAGGCCACCACCAACGCGTGGGAGACGAGCCTTGCCAGCGACCCGGCCAAGGAGGATACGTTCTACGACGAGGAACTGCTTACCGTCGAGGCGCACGAATCGATGGACCTGGGCACCGACTACCAGACCAAGACGATCAAATCGTGCTTCTACAGCGGCAAGATGGCCGAACTGGTGCAGGCCCTGCTGGGCTACGGCAAGCCCGGCGACGACGCGCCCGACGAATTGACCGAGGCCCTGGTGGGCAAGGTGCTCTATGACTTTCGCTGGGCGCGCTGCCACGGGCTGGTGCAGGACGATGAATCCAAGTGGTGGCTGGTGGAGATCAGCGTCACCAATGGTGTGCTCGCGCAGCGCCTGCCCCTGCTGACCGAATCGGCCGAGGTCACGATCGACGCCGACAACGATCTGGAGCAGTGGCTGGAAACCACCTTTGGCGGGATCCCCAGCGGCAAGGGCTTTCGCACGGGCGCGAACCTGACCGCCGACATCGCAGACGGCCGCGTGCACCGGCTGGCCACCGTCGAGGCCATGGCCGACTACTTCGACAAGAGCGCATTCAGCCCGACTTACGGGTGGTCATTCAGCCCGACCGGCCACGAGGCGCACAACACGTGCTACGACGTGGACGGGTCGGTCGTCACCAGCTACCACTACAAGATCGAATTCACGATCACGGCGGACACCAAGACGGCGGTGCTGTCGGAAGAATCGAGCGGGATTCTCACGCGCAAGAGCACACCAGGCTACCCAGACTGGCCACCAGAAATTCCACTGACGTTCATGGACGCGGTGACGTTTGACGCCATCCCCACGCCTGCCCAGATCCTGACCGGCGCCGACGATCCACCTGTGGATAGCCCGCTGGCGGTGCTGCACATCGACGGCGCCGTGCATGTGATTGTGGCCAACGCCATCGCAACCGGCGGCCACACCGAAGGCACCTACCCGACCGTTGACGATCTGGATGGCACCTGGGAGCGCACCACTTACACGGCGCAGGTGAACCGTTCGGTCAATTGCCCGCTACTGACGCCTGGCAATACCCGTGGCACCCCATCGACGACACGGGTCGTTGTCTCGTCCATCCAATCGGCGCGCACGACCAGCGGTTCGGAATGGGGCGTTCTGATGACGATCGACGAGAGCGAGACGAAATTTGACTATTCGATCCCATCGGACTACTTGCGCGTTGGGTACATGGCGCGCGACGGCTACACGCGCTTTGACTCGCAATACCAGAAGCACATCCTGCGGGACTATGAGCCGGGCGACGAATCGGCCGGCGACGACGTGGATGCCTGGTACGCGCAAGCCTACGCCATCACTGGCGAGATATCCGAGATCATCGGCCTGCTGGTTCAAGACTTACCGAGTGATCCGACCGGCCACACATCGGGCGGGTACATCAGCTACTTTGACGGCGGCGGCGGGAACCCGGATTTCGACGAGGTTTACACGAAGACCAAGCTCACCCGTGTGATCACCTATGAACCGTCAGTCACAGACTTCGTGCTCCCGACTGGCGAGATTTACCACCACGAGGAAGCCGATGAACTGATGGTGCCCAGCATGCTCGGGCCCACGGAGCACATCGCCATCCCCGGCGATCCACCCAATCACCACGGCGCGCTGCTGGACTCCGAGGCAGCCAACACGACCGACACCAATTACACCTTCGTGGGGTACATCTGATGGCACTCAAATTTGCAGACACCTTCGCAGGATCGGGCACCCTGGACGGACACACTCCGGAAACGGCCTTTGGCTCCAACGTCTGGGATGTGCCCGACACCGGATCGCACGACCTGACGCTATCGGGCGGCGCGGTGGCCAGCGCCAACCAGGGCAGCCCGACCGACTATGGCGGCGCGACCTACGGCGACACGGGCGCAGACTATGGCATCAGAAACAGCCTCGAAATCACGTTCGTGATGCGCACGGGCGCCGATGTGACGCCGGCATCGAACTATGGCGTGCAACTGACCTTTGGGCACTCTGGCCTGAGCTACGGCATCACGCTCAACATCGACTACCTGAGCGGCGATTGGGCGCTGAACAGCCTGGCGGTGACGCTCGCCCCAAACACCGACTACACCGGGACGCTGGAGATCAGCGACGGCACCCAGCAACTTGTGTTCCTGGGCCAAACGATCGACACCACGGACCCCTACAGCAATACCAAGGGGTTCAACTACATCGGCATGAACGTGGGCGCCGGGTTCTCGATCAAGAGCCTGGACGTGGATGGCGTTGTCACGCTGGTGACGACCGAGGCAACATCCGAAATCGTGTTTTCGTCGTCGGCAAGCGTTGGATTCATCGAAACCCAGTGGGCGAGCGAGATCGAGTTCGCATCCGAGGAAGTTGCGGGGCATCTGGTTGCATCGCTGAACAAGCAGGCAGTCACCTTCTCGTCGGCGGCAGAAAGCACCCTTGCGGCGTCGACACTGGCGCAATCTTCCCTGGTCCTGTCCGGGCAGGCCCTGGCACCCCTGGAGGCCACGGCGACATCCTCGGTGGTATTCGCATCGTCGGCGACGCAGGGCGTGGCCGAAGTGCACACATCCTCCCTGTCGCTCTCGTCCCAGACGGCTGGCAACGAGGTCACATCGTTGCTCGATGATTCGAGCCTGGTGCTCGCGTCGTCGGTCAGTGATGACAACACCGGGAACGTGGCGCTGTCTGAGCTCGTGCTGTCCAGCGCGGCCACATCCAGCAACCACGCGACCGACACGGCGACATCGGCGATTGAGTTCGGCGACTCCACATCAGAGGATCGGGTGGTGTCGGACATGGCCTATTCGACCCTCACGCTCGAATCTGCTGCGACATCAGTCCTGGCGGCGGTGGACGTGGCGCTGTCGGAACTGGTGTTTTCGAGCCAGATCCTGCGCGACCCGCTGGCCAAGGCCTGGGTCATGAACGCGAGCACAGCCGCGATGTCCCGCTATGCCGGCCTGCCGTTCCGATCGTTCGCTGCAGTGGGCGGCCACATGCTGGCGCTGGGCGAAGATGGGTTCTTTGAACTGTCGGGCATCGAAGACGACGAGACACCCATCGAGGGCGAAGTGACCACCGGTTACGAGCGCATGGGCAGCGAGCACGTCAAGCGCATCAATGACATCGTGGTCTACCACCAGTCCACCGAACCGGTGGATGTGCATGTGACCGAGTGGGGTTCTGAGCGTGGATCGTTCACATACACCCTGGACGCCCAGCCCGACCCCAGCCGGCGCGGCCGGCGCGTCAAGGTGGGCCGTGGCCTGCGCGCAAGCGCGTTCAAGTTCTCGTTTCGAGGGCAGATTCAATCATTTGAGGACGCAAGCATCCTGCCTGTGGCGTCCGAGGTCGACAGGAGGTTCTGACCATGGCAACCATTGCACTGATCCCCAACAGCATCGTGAGCGACGGCGGCGCGACCAGCGTCGTTGTCAACCAGATCACAACCGTCATGGACTCCATGAAGGACATCGTGGACGGTCACATCGGGAAACTGGACGATGCGATCGCCGGTATTCTGGATTCGGCCACCGAGGATGTGTCCTTCATCGCGCCCGAAGTCGAGTTCACCATCGAGGCCGCGCCCATCGAAGCGCCAGACCTTGATGCGGTGGACTATTCGGCGATGCAAGCCATCGAGGCCGATATCCCCGAGCCGATCGAGGCGGCACCATCCCTGCCGGCGGCGCCGACCCCGGCGAGCCTGGCAGAACCCCTGTTTGACGTGGTGTCGATGCCTTCTCCCCCATCGATCAGTTCGTTTCCCGTGCCGTCGCGTCCGTCCGTTGACCTGGCGCCGGTCATCCCCGACCAGCCGACCCTGATCCGGCCGGACCTGCCCACGCTGATCGAGGTCGATATCCCCGCGTTCACGCCGATTGTGTTGCCCACGTTCGATGAGACGGCGCCAACCCTGGACGCCACCGAACCGATGTCGGCCCTGAACTGGGCGGAACCTGTTTATGCCAGCACCACCCTGGATGCGGTGTTGGGCACGCTGCAGGACATGCGCGAAGGCACGACGGGGCTGCCCGCCGAGATTGAGGCGCAGTTGTTCGACCGCGCCCGGGCCCGCGAGGACCGGACAGCGCAACGCGCCGAGCAGGAGATCTACGAGGCATTCGCCGGCCGCGGGTTCGTGGCGCCCCCGGGGATGATGTCCAAACAACTGGCCCAGGTGCGCGAGGCCAACCAGTTGCAGGCCAACGCCTTGCAGCGCGACATCATGGTGCGCATCGCCGACATCAGGGTCGAGAACCTGCGCTTTTCAGTGACGCAAGGCCTGGCGGCCGAGCAGGTGCTGGTGGCCATCTTCCAAAACGCCACCTTGCGCGCCTTCGAGGTCGCCAAGTTGGAGGTCGCCAACCTGATCGCGATCTACAACACCAAGGTGGCCCTGTTCAATTCGGCCATGGATGCCTACCGCACCAAGGCCCAGGTGTACGAGACGGTGCTGAAAGGGCGCCTGGCCGCCCTGGAAGCATTCAAGGTGCAGATGGAGGGCGCCAAGGTCGCGGGCGAGGTCAACGAGCAGCGCACCAAGGTCTATGAGGCCCAGGTGAAGGGACTCATGGCTGACGTGGACCTGTACCGAGCGCGGCTGCAGGGGGTGCAGGCGCAGGTGGACGCCGCGCGCGCTTCCATGGACGGCTACCGCATCGACGTGCAGGCCTATGCCGAGAAGATCGGCGCCGAGCGGACCAAGATCGAGGCGTACAGGGCCCAGGTGGATGGCGAATCGGCCAAGTCGCAATCCAACGCCCACCGGGCCAGCGTGTTTTCATCGCTGGTGCAGGCCCAATCGACCCAGGTGGCCAACTGGCGCACGACGGTGGACGCCGAAATCTCCAAGATGAACGCCGACACGAACCGCTACGGCGCGCAGCTGGAGGCCTACCGGACCACGATTCAGGCGCAACTTGGCGTGGTGCAGGCGATTGCGGAATCAAAGCGGGTGGACATCCAGGCGCAGGCCGCCCACAACACGGCCGTGACCGAGGCGAATCGGTCGGCCCTGTCGATCAGCGAACAGAAACTGCAGAGCAACATCGCGCGGGCGGGCACTGCGGTGAAGCTGTACGAGGTCAACCTGACCAAACTCTTGCAGCAAAAGAACATTCAGGCCGAGGGACTCAAGTCCGCAGGCCAGATGCTCTCCACGCTCGTGGCCGGCGCGATGGCGGCGCAGCACGTGAGCGCAGGCATGACCTTTGGGCAGACCAACCAGTACAGCGAAGGCAAGACGCTTCAAAACCAACTGACCGAGAAGATCGGCACCTGATCGGGACCGGGGAGGAATTTCACCCCCGGTAGGGTTTCGCTTTGGGGCGGGGCCATGGGCAGACTGCCGTCTGCACTCATTCCCCCAGAGGTCCGCCCATGGCTGCACCCGAAGAACTTAATCGTCGCGCAAATCGCAAAGATGGCGCCGCCCCCGCTGCTGTCAACCAAGTAGCCGATCCAGCACCAGTTGCGCAGACAGCCGACACGGCGGCATCAGCCTTGGCCGTGCGGGAGCCCCCATTGGGGTTTAGTCCTGGCGCACGACCAGAGAGAGACGGCGCCGTTTTCGGCATGTACCCAAGCATGGCCGGAACGAAAGCCACCACTTATGGCATGGATTCGAGGCTGCGCACGGGAGTACAAGTCGATCCGAGCAGCGGCGCCATGCGCGCACCAGATCCGGTCATTGTTGACGGCGGGGGCGACGGACGACGCATGAACGCCACCACCGACCCGCGCAGTACGATGTTTGCTGGTGGGGCGAACGCCCCGGTGCGCGTCGATTCCCTGCCGGCAGCCGCACCGCCCGGTTCTGCCGCTGCTGCGCCCACGCTGGGCGCGGTCAACCCGCAGACGGATGCCAAGCGCGGCGGCGCAGCGGCGAGCCTATCTGTGCCGGATGCACCGCCCGCTGTTGCAAACGGCTCTGTCGGCATTCCAGGGGTCTACCGATCTGGGAATTCTTACTCGGACAGCCCGGAAACTGCATCCGCCTTTTTGGCCCGACCCGCCGGCATGACGCCGCAGAACCAGGCGGCGTTCGATGCCATTGGGGATCGACACAACGCCGAAAGCCTCGCACGAGTCAGAGGCGCAATGAACAAGGAGCAATACGCCCGTGAGGTTGCGGATGCCCAGGCTATCAACGAATGGTCGGCACGGACTTTCAGCAAGGAAGGGCGACTTGGCATGCTGGGCGACCAGAACCGCGTCCTCGATGCAATGCGCGCTGGGCGGCAATCTGACGCCCGGGTGGCGATGGAAGGCCAGCGCATCGGACTGGAGGGCGCGCGGGTCGGGTTGGAAGGTGCGCGTGTTGGGCAAGAGGGCCAGCGCATCGGCATCCTTGGTGCGCAGCAGCGCATGGCAGAGGCGAAGGACGACCGCGAAGCGGTGCGGGCGGGATTCGACACGCGCAGCGCGCAGAGGTTGGAGGGACTGCAAAACGCCTTGCTTGACACCAAGGCCACGCCCGAGCAGCGCCAGATGGCGGCAAGTCAAATCATGCAACTGTCAGGCAAATCGCCTGACGAATACCAGATTGTTCATGCCGCGGGGGGGCAGCAACTTGATGCCAACAGCACGCCGTACAAGGTGCCGGATCGAATCGTGCTGTTTAACAAGAAGACCGGGAAGGCCGAGGAAATCGCCGCGCCGAATGGTTCGTCCAAGCTGCCGCCGGGGATGGTGAGGCAAGTAGGCACGTCAGGTGGCAAACCTGTGTTCGAGGACAAAAACGGCAAACGCCACATTGGGGAGTGACGGCCTTGAACCTAAAACCATTCGACGGAGAACTTGACGGCCCGACACTCAAGCCATTTGATGGAACGCTGGATGGCGAGTCCCCCAAGGCCACCGCTGGCGACGTTCTCAAATCGGTGCCGCGCGGCATCCTCAAGGGCGTAGGCTCGCTGCTTCAAGTGCCCGCTGAGTTGGGCGTGCAGGCTGTTAACGCTACGACAGGATCGAACCTGCGCACAGTGAATCCTGGCACTGCGCTGGCCGATGCGGCAATGCCTTTGACGGCAAGCGGCAAGCAGGCGATGGACGAATCGCTTCCCGATGGAAACCTGTTCCGCCCGTCAACGTGGGAGGCGCCAAAAAACCTGACACCGGGCGGTGCGGCGATGGTGCTCGGCGAGGGACTTGGGCAAGTGGTAGCGCCAGGCGGCATCTTGCACAAAGTAGGCGTAGCCGCAGCGAAGATGGCGGCAATGCCGGGTTCAGTCGGGTTGCAGCGGCAGCGCCAGAGGCCGCCCAAATAGGCGGATTCACGGGTATGAGTGCGGCGGCGCAGGCCGAGGAACAGCGCGCTGCACTGGAGCGCCCGGAGATGGTGGACGCGATCCGCGCGACGCCGTACTACCGCCAACGGATCGCTGATGGGCTGAGCGATGGACAAGCATTGGATGACGCATACACGCGCGGCGCGACGGGTGCCTTCTATGGTGGAGCACCAGCCGGCGCATCCGAGGGGGTGATGGCGAATCTAGTCCTTCGACGCTTGAAGCCGGCGGCAGCGGGTCGCGGCAGCATCACCGGCGCTGGCGCCATCACCGGAGCCACCGGAATTACCACCGCCACCGGAAACGTGGCCATCACTGCCGGAAACTTAACCTTGGGAGGCACCACTAGAATCGACAACTCCGGAGTCGGAACTTTCATCACGGGAACAACGATTGGTTCTCAAACATTCTCCACCAACAACATTGCTGACTCAGGAGCTCTAACGATTAAGTCAGCTACCTCCAACGCTTTAACACTAGACTCAGGAACCACCGGAACCGTTAACCTTGGAAATGGTAACAACGCCAAGACGATTG
>OFRM01000825.1_pt1 | contig 11689 bp, 36 predicted proteins | sample 1543101 | NCBI WGS metagenome assembly OFRM01 (sample SAMN07774223, study PRJEB24372) | wastewater metagenome | isolation source: Exp Tend VB 0WW | collected 2016-02
AATGATCGACAGGAATAATAGGAGAGAATATGATTGAGATTTCTGAGAATTTTGCAGTTAATGAACGTGGAAATACATGGTTAATGGACGATGGCGGCAATCATGTTGCATATTTTCGGTTGCCGAATTCGGATTGCAAGCTTGAGGTAACAGTAACTCCCGAGAATTATCCGGGTTTTTGTGTAAAGATAATCCCTGCGGATAAAGCAACGGATGAAATTTTAGGGAATCATATCAATTCCTTGCTTAAACGAGGTTGGACTATTCAGAAAAACAATATCAATTTACCTATTCAGGTTGTTCGGGAAGTAAATGGAATTGATGAAGACAAAGAGTTGGATGATGGGGGAGTAATTGAGGCACCGACTTTGGATGACGAAACGATACGGCGTCGTGACAAAGACGGCAATTCTATGGAAATCAGGCGATTAGGGGAAAACAATTACGGGGAGTGGCTGGAATTATTCCCATTGCACCGTAACCGTGTGCAGGCAATTCGGGATTTTGTGATTCAGAGAATGATGCGAGACGATTTGAATTTAACCCAAGAGCAAGCTGCTCTATCAGTTACTAACAACGAAGTAACTGGTTTACTTGAAGACTATGGTTTAAGTCCCGAGGAAATGAAACAGAAACTAGGATTTGACCCTTATTGAGGTTTGAAACATGAATAAGCGAATATTGAATCGGTTGGTATCCAAGTTAAATCCCGATGTAGTTCAAGTGAGTCCCAAATTCAGGGCCATTTTGGGTTGCATGTTGCATCAGAAATGGACCGAACCTGAATTGATTTCGATGGCGATGACTTCGGACGGTTTTTTGTTGGGGCAACACCGTGGCGACATCGGAATGAACGATATTCTAGGAAGTCGGCAGGATTTGGAGCGGAATCTGACAGGGTTGGCGGTGGTTGTCGAATTGACTAAAACTGAAACAGAGGCATTATTGGGTTTGGTGCCTGCGACTGTTTAACACTTACAAGGGGTAATGGGATGCGACGGGTATTTGAGGCAACGGTGAAGGTTGTGGTTGACAACAACGATGTTGACCACAAGAATCAGATGAAATTTACAGTTGAGGACGTGAAAAAGACGGCTGAGGAAATTGTTTTAATTGATATTGACACACAGGAAGGCACTTCGGTTGGAAATAACGACGAAAACCGAATTACGACTGTGTATATTGAGTGGGAGAATTTAAAGGAAAGACAATGAACGAAAAGTGCCATGATTGCATGAACTTGTGGGGAATTGACAAACCAGCGTCGATTCAGTTACATGGTCGCTGGTTATGTCGGCATCATTACGACTATTACTCTGAAATTCCAGAAGGGTTACAATATTCACCGAGGCGAGCGGCATTATATGCATTAGCCTTAGAAAAAGTTGCACCAGCAGATACTTGCAATTGTGCCAAAGGAGACTAATTTATGCGACGGCTCAAGGTATATGCTTCGGGTAATGGTGCATTGAGTTTTGCTTGGATTGAGAATGGGTTGGCGGCTGGTCATGTCACAATGACTCATGCTCGGCGGTTTCTTTCGACTGTAGAGGGAAAGCGATTAGTGGCTAATGGTTTTCAGTTATTGAAAATCAATACATTGCCATGTTTGGCTACGGTATTTGAGCGAGTAAATGCAGACACTTTGCGCCTTAACGGGCACGACTATCGTTATTCGTTTGTGAACGACGATGTTCTTTTTCATATCGATCCTGTTTCGGATCACAATTTGGTAATTAATTCAGATGGGCCTGTGGTTAACATGAATACACGGGCCGGAATTCGATTTTACTTAAACAACGAAAAACAGATACTCGCAAACTTGATTAAGTAACTCAAAGAGTTACTTAATCAAAAAAAAAAGGAGTGGGATTATGGCTCGTATTAAGTTTCGCATGATGACACTGCACGATCATCTTGACCCTGTTTATTTAGGTGCTGTGAAGGCACCTGTGGGGATGAGCAAGGGTGATGCTGAGAAATTAATACGAGTTGTTTGGGATGAGTTTCAGAAGACTCAGCCTGATACTGATGGGGATTTCCCGCTTGTCTTGGAAGAAAATCATGGTTTTGATTGGATACCTGACGATGCTTGCGACATTGTTCTGTAAGAAACACTTGCAATCAATTCAAGGAGATTAAAAATGACATATACAGAGCAAGTTGAGCGGTTTCGCAGGATTTTTCCTGAGTTTAAGATAGTTCCTTACGAAAGGGACACATGGTTTCTTCGGATGGAGACGGAAACCGGGGTAGTATTTGTGGATTTGTCCAAAAATTACACTTTCAGACCTGATTGGCCACGGGTTGAGGGTCAAGTTTTCAAACCTAACGGCAATTTTGAAATTGGCATGGGTGAGGGGAAATCTGACGACAAGATTCGTGCTGATTATTTCCGTCGCTTTCATCCCGAATTTGTTCGCCTTTATACCGAACAAAAAGCGAAGATGGAAGAACATATTCGATCAAAGAACAAGCAATTAGCTGTATTGAATGATTTGCTTATTCCATTTGGTCAGACGTGGCAATCGCATATGCAAGAGGGATGGGCTGCGCCCAATCAGCACGGTATTTTCAAAATCAAGGTGGATTACCGTGGTGAGAGTGTAGACTTGGAGTTATGGCATTTGACAGTAGATGAAGCCAAACAGGTCATCGATCTTTTACAGAAAACTCACAAGTAACTCAAAGGAGAATTGAATATGCGACAAGAGTTGCCGAACGTGATGCAGGAAATTCGCCGCTATAACACTGAGTTGGCTGCAAAGCTGGAGTCCAACGGGTATTTTGTTACATCATCTGACATTGGCCCATTGATGCAAATCAATCGGTTGATGATGGTAATGGTACGTTGTGGCAACGGTCGATTTGTTTGTCCGGTGCAGGACGTAACGCATTTCCTGAACATCATTAAGGAACACAGTGAGATGAAGGGACCGCTTCAGGGCGATTATGTTCGGGACGTGAGTATCCCTTCCTAATACTTGCAAGAGGATTCAATGGCAGAAATTCTTCGAGAAGACAACGGTCACTATGTTGAAATGACCCAAAAGGATTGGGATTGGAAGCATCAGGATTTCAAGAGTAGACCGGGACAGCCAAAATCCTGTCTGGTTTTGTTGCACCAAGGAACGTGTAGTGTTCCTGTGAAAATCGTGACCGAGCAGAATTTGTCTCGGGTTTTGATTAAGAATCACATGACGGCGACCGGAACAACTTTGCCTAAAGGATTACAGGTTAAGTTATTGCGGTTGGGTGGTTCTTATGCTGACGTTGAGACAGAAGGCCGCAGTTACTGTGTACCCGCAAGTATCTTAGGGGAATAAGATGAAACCACAAGTTTTGGCAGAGAAGTACATTGAACAAGATCGTTACCGAAGTGGCGAGATTGTCGTTCAGGTTCCTGACTGTGATTTCGACATTATTTGCGTAATGCCGAACGGTCAGAATTTGGAATTGCAATTTCGTGTCGAAGGCTGTTCTTTGGACGTATGTTTGCCGAGCAAGGCTGTGGTTAATTGTTGGAAGGACGATCATCTGACACCCGCAAAGCCTCATGTCAAGCAACCGAATTGTTTGCATGTAAAGCAGACTTGTTTCTGTCTTAATCCCAAAATGTTTGAAGAGAAATCATGAAAGAAACTATTTGGAAGCCGCAATTCAAACGAAATCCGGCGAATTGCATTATCACGGTGCAATTCGAGCGTGAAGTCGATGATGATTTGGACCTTCTTCGTGACAATTTCCGAAAGAAAATCATTCCTACGAATCCGGACAAGGATTTAGCGATGGCTCTTGTGAATCAATTATGCGTTGAATTGCAAGATGCGTATGATGAATGCGGAATTTCGGGACATTTTAAGGTGAGCAAAATTCGATTTGGCAAAGTGTTTGATGATTAGCACTCGCAAGTAACTCAAAGGGGAAATAAAAATGCCGAGAGCTGCTTGGATCATTGACAAAGACATGATGCCGGATACAACAAAAACGCCGCCTTGCAACGCTAATGCAGTTGGAGTACAGGGACCACGGGGAAGCGATGCCAAGCCCGAAGAATTGATTTACAAATTCCGGATGTACGATGATGACGGTGAGCTAATGTATGCTGGTCGTTCTACGGAAAACAATTCATTTCGGCCGCTTGACGATTTTGGGATGCCGAATGCTGGTTGTACTCGGATTGATTATTACAATAACGGTAAATGGGAACAGCTTTAAGGGGATCGATCATGCGGAATCTGGTGATTAAGCTGGAGAACGACAGCGATACGGATGACCCTTGCGAATTTGGCACTTGGGAATTCATTTCCTTCAACAATAATCACACAACGTTTCGTGACCCCCACGAATTGATTGAGCCGGGACCGAATGGTGAAGTCCGAGCTAAAAACATTGGATTGCAAAGGAAACTGCAAGTAGGAACAGCATTTTTGCTTTCTTGTTACGAGCATAGCGGCACTGTGTGGTCATTGATGGGTTCAGGGATGCAATGCCGTTTTGACACAACTCGTGTTGCTGGGATTTTACTGTATACTGACAAACCGAAACAGTTGCCGAAGACGTTGGAAAAGCGTGAGAAAGTGGCAGAAGGATTTCTCGAAACTTACAATGACTGGTGCAATGGCAACTGTTATTGGTACTGTATTGAAACTTTGGATGGCGAGGAAATTCATGCTTGTGGTGGATTTATTGGGGAAGACCACCTAGAGGCGGGAATTAAGGAATACTTGCAAGAGGGTGACAAGGTTAAGATTGAAGGCGAAGCCAAGTGGTTAGCTGACCATATGGATTTGTCCCCTGCCACAATTGTTAAAGAGCATGGAAATTCGTGCGGGAATTGTGGCGAGCAATATATTCCTGACGTAGAAAATGCAGTACATCGGCGTGGTTTTTGCTGCTCGCACTGTGAAAATAAATCCAAGGATTCGCCTTGTCAAACAGGCTGTCAGATTTGCATAGAGGAATAAATGAAAACGATTAGCAAGTATTACAAAACGATGAAGCAAGCCGAGCAGTACCAGAATCGGCTTTATAACGAATACGATCATGTTCGTTTGATCCGTTTTCCCATGTTTACAGAACATGGAACATACATTTGGGAAGTCAAATGAGTAAAAAACAGTTAATCGGATTGCTTGAAGCGTTTAATGATGACGATGCCGTAAAGGTTTACGGTGTGGATGGCGAAGGCAATTTCGAGTTACTTGACATTGAGGCAGTTGGGTCCAGAGCGGAAGATGTTGTCATTTATCCTAAAATGGATTCGGACGAAGATGAATGAAATTGATTTCGCTTCCGATCCAAAATGGCATCATATTTTTTACTCTGCACCGAAATCCCTGAAAGATTTACGGAAATATCTTCGAGACAATCCGAATCAATTTGTATCACTTTATCACGGGACATCGGCCGAATTTCCGATTATGATTCAGGGTTTAAGGCCGACGAGTCATAATCGGCGCAATTCATTTCAGAGCACATCTGGTTACGTTTGTTTATCTGTATATCCGGGAATGGCATTTGAGTTTGGCAGACTAGCATATCCTCACAAGACGATTGTGGTCTACCGGGCTACAATAACAATCAGACGATTGCTTGCCGACCTAGACCAACTTCGGAATCAGCGGCTTTATGCTGGAAAGCAGATCGGCAACAGTTTGGCCGAATCACTGGCTTTCGGACATGGAGCACGGATTCGGGGCAGAATTGAACCGATAAACCTTGGAGTTTATTCAAATGGACAATGTAAATCCTGAAACTGGCATTCGATACGGCATCATTTCTGGCTCTGGCGAAGATTCCTATAAATTGTTAGAAGCAATTGCTGAACGTGGTAAAACCGCAGACGAAATGATTCTGCCGATCATTTCAGGTAAAATCATTGAGTTACTCAAAGAATATGAGCCAATCAATTCGGTAAGTGAAATAGAGTATTTGGCGGAAACACTTGTGAATCAATTGAAATTCACAGATGAAGACTGTGAAGAGCCACAGGTTGAATTTTACGAAGATTCGGACGGCAACAAATTCCAACTGCATTATTTGGGTGGTTGTCCAACCATTTACTGTATCAAGACTGATAAAATCACTCATGTCCGTCGTTTGTGTTCTCCGTGTGTACCGAATGCTGGGGATTTGGACAGCGGATTTCATGCGAATGGGCATGAATGTTACGGTGTTCCTGACAAATACCTACAAGACGACAATGGAAACTAAAGAAGAATTGTTAGCCAGACACGCATTCGTAAAGAATGAAGTGGACGAAAACAGAGCCAAATTGGATAAAATGAAGTTAGGTCAAGCTCGTACTCGCAAGGCGATGTGGGGTGGTTGTCTGACGTTTACATTACTACAAATTGAATCTGAAATGAGAGAAAGGGGTTATCTCGATGGATGAAGTGATTATCATGTCATCGCCTTTGTATTGGGATGGCACAAACATGGCTTCCCGATTAGTGCTGAAATATATCTTTTACGAAGGCAAGATCACGAAATTCGTGACGCATCATCAGTGTTTTGGGGAGAATGATCCGCCATTCTATGTTCACGGTTGTTATTTTGACGTAATCGGTGGCGATGTAAAGGGAGCGTATAGTTCAGCAGTGGAGAATTTTGGCACCAGATTTAAGGCTGTATTCAAATCTGGCAGTTTGGCGGACGAGAGTTTGTTACTGAGGTATCTTAAACCTGCAAGTTAAGCAGGAGGATTTATGAAACTACGAATTGAAAAAGAGCGGCTGATTATCACCGCTGACGAAGATGAACGCAAGATTTTGCAAACGATCAAGGACGAAGATCCGGGTTGTTTTGAATCCGAGATGTGTTATGACCTTTTGGAGAAGTTGTTTACTGACGATGAGTTTCAGTGGACCAGTCCAATTGTGACGGGCGATATGCTATCGGATGATGTACCGATCCTTGCAATTTTTGGTGATCCTGAAGATGTGAAGCACGAGAATTGCAATGGATTTGATTACGAAGGGTGTCCGGTATTGTATCGGTGGGTTTTCATGGATTACGCTGTAGCATTTGTTCAGGAACATTTGCTTGAGTTTGGTGAAGCTAAATTTACTGGTGGCAAATACATGGATCGAGGTCAGGCTGAATTGCTGAATAAGAATTTTGAATTCAGCATGAGAGACTGATACTCGCAAAACTGGAGATAATAAATGAAAGTAGAAGTTGATGGTCGTGAGTTTGATACAGACCATGTTACCATTGTGTTTAATGAAGGTCATGAGCTTGACATTTACGACGATACCGCAGTAATTTATCGTCCGGGCAAATTTGAGTCTGAAGATTTGCAGACAAAGGAACTAATTGATCGCATTTTTAACGACTAGAAGGACCAATCATGCAAACGACGACAGCGAACGCTGACGGCCGAAAACCAGAAATTCAAAATGCAGCTTCTGACGCATTGAATGTTCAGGATGGTGTCAATCTGATTGCCATCCTGAATTCGTGGCAACGTAATTTGAAGGCATTGCGTGATCTTGGACTCGGCGGCGACGAGTTAAACAATCATCCGATCTCATTAGCGTATACCAGCAAGTTGGTTGCTCTCACACGATTGTCAACCGGTCGTGAAATTGAGGCTTTTGAAGCAGTTGAACGATTGAAGCGTGGTGAGTCTGCGAATTACGACGTGATTCCCATTAAGTGAGGAAAACGATGCAACAGTTTGAAGTTAAACTAACAGTCACTGTCAATACAAGTGAAATTGTTTCCTCTGCCGAGTTACTTGAGGAATTGGAAGACTTGCTTGAGGATTTCGATGGTGGAACTATTGCAATTGATGAGGTGAACGAAAAATGAGGCTTCCATTAACAGACGATCAGCAGATCATGGTTGATGAGCAAGGGTGGAACAACGAAACCTTGCTGAATTTGGCACTGAGATTCATTGCTGAAACCAGCACTGCCAAAATCAATCTCAAGAGTCAATTCACGTTGTTTCTTCGGCGGATTCAAAGCGACGAACTAGCAAGCACTGACAAACAGGAGTAGTGATGACCGATCTTTTCAAACAGTATATCCGAGCAATTGTTGGTGGTCCGAATCTGGCCTTAACCACGCATGATGCTGTTACTGAAGGCAGTATATCGTTTGGCAAAGAACGTCGCCTGTTGTGGCTTTCCTTGGTTAAGGAAATGGGTGGATTTCAGCAAGCGGATGCGGCTGTTCGGTTCTGGCTCAATAACCCTGTGAGGATGGATTGATGTTCATAAACCGATTACTTAATTTTCTGAATGGTTTATCGAGTGTCGATACTGGCGTTGAATGTGTGCTAAATGAAGTGGCTTATTCCAGCTTAGCACAAATGATTAAGAGTTTGTATGGCGAACATGCTTTGCAGGTTTTCAATCAGCATTCTGTTGAAAAAGATGGCAAATACACTTTTCCATGTGAAGGTTTGCCAGATGCTTTTCGTTTATGTTTGCAAGGTAAAGGCTAATACTCACAAGTTAGTTGTTCGATTAACACTGTGAGGAATAGACGTGGACCAATTCACAAGAGGTTTTCTAGAAGCGGCATTTGCCATCGGAACTGATGACGATGATGAGCCGCTTGATGAAAATTACAGCATAAGCGATCTCGCCCCCGTTGCACTTCAAAAAATCGTTGCAGATTGCAAGAAATTCCAAGATGATAATGCCGAGTTACTTGGGGAAGACATTTTGCGGATACAACTTCGGCAATGCACTGAATTGGAATATGCCGGGCACGATTTCTACTTAACACGAAATCATTCAGGTGCCGGATTTTGGGATGGTGATTGGGAAGCGGCTGCGGGAAAAACCTTAACCGAAGCTGCGCACAAATTCGGCGAATTCAGCTTGTATGTTGGCGACGATGGCAAAATTTACTCATACCCACAATAGGTGAAAATAATGCTAATCAGTAAACTGCTGGCTTTGGTGGGATCGTTTGATGATGAAGATGGGGTGCCAGAATCAACCTATAATGCAACCTATGAGTTGATTGAGGTTATATTGGGCACAGATGCAGCAAATCTGTTTAGTCGATACATGGATGCAACCGATGGCAGATTTTATCTGAAATCTGAGCAACATGCTGTCGAATTGCTCGAAGAAATGGTTAAAGACCTTATCAAATAACACTCACAAGAGGAACAGATATGAAGACTGTAAAAATTGATATGGACATTGTGGTGCCATTCCAAATTGGCGCAAGAGTATTCCTTACTCTCGAAGTCGATGATGATATTGATATTCGAGACGAGATTGGCAAAGACACTATTCCGCAGCTCAAGAATGGTGCTGTCAAAGTGCCACAAGGCATGAAAGTTGTGCGGCGTGGTGTTCAAATGATTCTTACAGTTAATGGCGAAGACATCGACAACGAGACAGACCGTATTGTGTCGGCGCTATTTGACAAAGTTGAACAAGCTCCTGAATTCGACATCAAATCTTTTCAGGTTGAAGAGACACAGGTTGTGACGAGACGATATTCCTCTGGTTGACACTCACAAGAGGAGTAACTCAAGGGGAATAAAATGGCAAATTTTGCTGGTTATCGACCGTTACTCTGTGTCCTTTCTCCGTGGAAAGAAAAGTTCGTGCAATGGGTTATGCTCACATTAACGGGTCCACCTTGTGAATTGTCAGCCAGACAATTTATTCAAGAATACAAATGCCCATTAACTGAATCTGAACTCATGGCTTATTGGAAGAAAGTTGTCTAAAATGACGCACGAACAAATTGTCGAATTTGCCAAAGGTAATCATTACGTCCATCAGTTAATTTGCCTTAAGGAATGTTTCGGACGAAATGCCGCAGTCGGAATTGTCCTAAATCCTGATCCTTATACTGGCACGAAGAGATGCAAAACCGTTGCTGATCTATTTGAGTTAGAATTGTGCAACGAAGAATTTCTGGTGATCGATCCTTTCATCAATAACATACTCACAATCCAAGAACAATGTCACCTTAAACGAGGACGATGTAATGTTGCTGATTAAGTGTATCGAGCACTTGCAAGACTGTCGGCGGCTTGCGGGAGAGATGGGACAAAAAACAGTCGAATCACTGGAGCGATGTGTCTATCGTTATGCGGACGATGAAGACAAGCTGGTGGTATTGCATCAGGAAAGAAAGCAACCCTATTCCTTCTACTTCACAATTTCCACGTTGAAGGATGGAAAGTGGGATTATTGGTACAACGGCGGAATCATTTACAGCGGACACAGTAAAACCTACGGAATTCACACATGAGATTCAAAGACATTACCGCAAAACTCGGCAATATGCGTAAGGAAGTCTCTTGGGTCTTATACCCACAAGAGCAAAGCAAGCCAAACGAAATCATTATTCAGTGCGATGCCCGAATTGCACTGATCGATTTGGAAAAGAAAAAAGGGCTGCTGTCCAGTGGCAAGGGTGGCCATAATGGTTTCGTACACTTGCAACCAGCTTTAGGTGCTAAGGTTGTCGATGTTCCGGATAACATCATCGAGCAATTGAAGAAATTACTGGAGAAACCGAATGTTTCAGATCAAGGCGTTCAACAACAAGGAATGGTCGTCCTTCAATCTTGAGAATTACGAACAATTCTCGGATAAGATTACAGAAATCAATCAGGAAGAGATTGGCGATTGTCTCAAGGGCGTATGGTATTATATCCCCGATGAGCCTTTGTCGAATAATGACCGAGTGATTTACGTTGGGACATTTGGGAATTATAATGCACCCGGTGCGGATTCTTACACATACGCCAACATCTACAATATGGATGACGATGTTGATGCGGCCCAATTTGTAATGGATAAAACCTATTATAAGAATTCACCAGAATTCCTTGTCCTTGAGGATTTAACCGAAGATGAAGACAAAACGTGACGCTCGGGTAGTCGTGAATGGGTCACGTACTGAAATTGAATTCACTAGGTCTTTTGCCTTACAGTTAATTCAAAGGCTTGCGATGTGTTTAGATGACAGGACAGCGCCGGGTCTTGAAATGAACTACAAATCGACCCGTTATTTCGATGGCAAACCACTTGAGTCGTATATGATTTTTTCGGTGGAACGTGAGTGATACCCGCAATGCAATTACCGTGGTGGATACAGCGATGCGAAGACTTGATGTGCTTCGCATCGCCACCATTGTTGCTTTTGTTTATCTTATACATTGCTGGCAAAACTGAAGAAGAAGAGGAATTAGAACTTGAAGATGAAGATTTAAGTGAAGATCCTGTGGAAGAAGAAGCTGATGAAGACTTAGAAGAAGAACCAGAAGAAGAAGCAAAGCCTTCTAAGAAAAAAACTAAGGAAGTAGAATCTGATGAACAGAAATATATGTCTACAGAACAGTATGAAGAATATATTTTAGCTGAACAATCTAGAATCAATAGTGAGATTGAAAAAATTCAGGAGAAGAAAGTTTTAGAGCAAGATTTAACTATGTTACCAAAGAAAACAAATTTCTTAGGTACTAAGATAAAAGAACATGAAGTTAAGCTTGATAAAATAGAAGGTATACTTAAGGAGTTAGATGGAGTATTAGAGACTCATCAGAAATATATAACAGAACTCTGGAACCTTAGAAAGAAATAGTAGGATGGATAAAGAAAATTCTTTTATTAAATTACTTACTCCTACTAGAACCGAAGAGGTTAAGCCAGGATTATTTATCCAAGAGAAACAGTTAGGAGGATTTAGGCAAGTCT
>OFRM01000826.1_pt1 | contig 11683 bp, 11 predicted proteins | sample 1543101 | NCBI WGS metagenome assembly OFRM01 (sample SAMN07774223, study PRJEB24372) | wastewater metagenome | isolation source: Exp Tend VB 0WW | collected 2016-02
AAACAAGGTAATCTTGAGGCGATAGAGAAACGCAGACAGACGTTTGGTGGTTTAACTATTAGGACTCCTTTTCTAAATACTACCGTGACGTCACCCCATTTCTACAACACCTACGTTGCCGGAGTTACCTACACCACTGGTAGTGGTAAAACTTATATCTTCTAATTAATCAACTCTCTGTCCCGTTAATTAATATTTAATAATATGGCCGAATGGCAATACGACGAAGCTGGTATAACTTATGACGAGCCGGGATTACAGTACGACTCTTATGGTACTTTCTCGACGATTAAAAAGTATTACACCGGCGCTATTGCTTTGACTAAGATATTATTAAGACGTGGAATTGGATTCTAAATGGCAACGAACTTTCCAACCTCGCTGGATGCGTACTCAAACCCTGCTCCTACCGATGATGTATCGATAGTAGTTCATAGTACACAGCACGCAAATCATAACGACTCTATCGAGGCGATCGAGGCGAAGCTTGGAATTACAAACAGCGCCGATACTGCTTCTATTGATTACTTATTAAAAAGTACGTCGTCAGTAAGTCCTGGACATAAACACGCGGCGACTGAGATAGCTGATGGTTCAGTGTCTAATGCTGAGTTTCAGTATTTAGGCAGTGTTACTTCAGATATTCAGACGCAGCTCAATGCCAAAGCATCTTCGGCGGGTGCGTTAACTCAATTCGTTGGTAACGGAAACTGGAAAGTTTGGTACTCAGACGGTAGTGGTGATGTTACAGAGCTTGCTCTTGGTGCTAGTGGTACATTTCTTAAATCTAATGGGACAACTTCGGCTCCGACTTTCGCGACACCAACTGCTAGTGTATCTATCGGTGACACAATTACCTCTGCAACCGAAGGCTCAATACTCTTTGCTGGAGTTTCGGGAGTATTAGCCCAAGATAACACTAATTTATTCTGGAATAATACTACTAATTCCCTTGGCATTTCTGATACTACCCCTTTTGCAAAATTTTCGGTCAGCACCTCCTCCCCTACAAGAATAGGCTCTATCATTAGAGCGTTTACAACAAACAGTGCTGGGGCTCAACCAGATTCTATATCGGGCTTACAGCTCTGGCTTAAGGCTGATGCGATCGTAGGGCTTTCAGACGGCGACCTCGTTGCCACTTGGGAAGACTCCAGTAGTAATAATAATGATGCCACGCAATCAACTGGCGGATTAAAGCCTGTTTATAAAACCAACCAAGTTAACGGTAAGGCAGTGGTCCGTTTTGATAATAGTGATGACGCGATGGCAACCCCGCTTTCTATTAGTGCGGTACCATTTACTATTTTCGCTGTTTATCGAACTAATGATGTTACTGTAAGAAACGCTCGTGCTGTTGCTGGTTCTAATAACTGGTTACTTGGGCCATATGGCGGAGTGTATTTGTTTTTCAACGGGGCTTCCGTAAATAACTCTACCGCTCTTGGGTATAACCAAACCAAAATTCATGTCGCAACCCAGGCTACAGGCGACGCAGAAGGATTCTTAAACGGTACTTCTACTGGTACAAACGCCAACAACAACGCTCCTGGGACTATCGGCCTTGGTGCTTATACTCACGGACAACCATTGTCAGGCGACATTATGGAGGTTATTATTTATGATTCAAGTCTGTCGGATGCTGACCGTATTAGTGTTGAGCAATACTTGGCTACTAAATATGGTGTGGTTATCCCTAGCTCTACGGCTCAAACATCTAACTTACAGGAATGGAGAGCTAGTGACGACGCTCCAGTCGTTATTATCGATGCTAACGGACAACTTGGGGTTAACACGGCGTCCCCCCTTGCTCGTCTTCACGTTGATAATGGCTTAACTTATTTAAGGTCTAGTGATAACACCGCTGCGACTAATATTCTTTCGGCCTATGCAGCCAACTTAACCCAGGGTATAGGTATAGGTTATGGAGAGGTTAGGGCGTTGGGGTCTGACCAACAAATTATAATTTCCTCTACTGGGTCAGGAAATGTTCGTATAGTAGCAGGAAGTTCGGGGGATATTGTTGGGATTGGTTCACTTGGTATTAATAACTTCCCAACTGCTTATGGGGATTTTCCAGCCTCTACTACATCAAGGGCAAGTTTTAGGATTCGTGACGGTACTGCCCCGAGTTCTCCAAACGATGGGGATATTTGGCAAGATGGTACTCATATTTACTGCCGCATTGGCGGCGCAACTAAACAATTAGACTAATTATATGGCACAACGAACACATACTTATACGGCTACTCAAGCACTTTTAAACGAAGGACTTATTGCTTTTTGTTGGGAGAGGGGTTATAACGGTAAAAAACTCCCTGACGAAACCCAGTCACAATTCTTCGACAGAATGTTAAATCTTGAGATGGTAGAAACCATTAAACGAAAAAGGAATTTTGATAGAAAACAAGCAGCTGAAGACCAAACAAACGCAGAAACAATATTATTCACTTAATGGTATTTAATTTGTCATTATGATCCAATTCCAGCAATCAGAATCTACAGCCGAACGCAGACGATGGGTAATCGTCCTTGTTGACGCGGCCGATGGCGTTACTGGCCTCACCGGACAAACCGGTACTGTTTTCATATCTAAAAACGGTAGTGCTGGTGTGGCTTCTACTAATTCTCTTGTTGAAGTTGATGCTGGTGATATGCCTGGTCAATACTACGTTGAGCTGACTGCCGCTGAATTAAATACTCTTGGCTGGATTGCTATTTCTAAAAAGACAGCCGGATCCTTGGCTTTCCACGACCGTGCTATCGTTTCATATAATGATCCATATCAATCTGCCGGTGGTTTTTCTGGCGGGGGTACGGGTGAGTCATTTAAACTTACTAAAAAACATATACAAGATATTGCCGAAGCTGTGTGGAAATACGCAGTACAAGAAGAAGTCACTGCTCAAGCTAAATTACTGGAAGCAGCTACGCATCCAATCGTAGACATGGCACCGGTGATGGATAAAATTGACGCGATTAATATTCCAGACCTCGACCTGTCTCCTGTACTTGATAGTATCGGCAAAATTAAAATGCCGGTGCTAGACCTAGCTCCTGTGCTTAAAAAGATCGAGGCGATTAATATACCTGCTCCGATAAATCACTCAACCGAAATTCAATCACTGGCAAAACAGATTAACGAGGCTGTTGCTAAATTAGATAAGCCAGATGTATTAAGTCCCGAGGTTTCTAAGCTATTAAGCGAAGTGGCTACTCTTCAGGATAATTTTGATAATAAAATAACAGCCGTACTTGATAAAGATAACGGCGCACAATCCGTACAAGATTTATTAAAAGAGATTCAGGCGGAACTAGAGCGTAAATTAAAATTAGTTTTCGAACAATTGTTGCAGGTAAAACTACACAACCAAAAAATAGAAGAAGAAATTATTAATTCTAAGCACGACTTATTAGAGGATAATATTAAGTAATATGGCATCTATAACAACAATTAATGCTAGTGACCGAGTCTCTGATAGCCGAGCGGTACTCAATACAAATTTCTCCAACCTTAATACTGACAAGGCGGAGATTTCTGGCGCCCTCACCCAATTTGTTGGTAATGGAAATTGGAAACTGTTTTATTCTAACGGCAGTGGTGATATTACCGAGTTGGCTCTTGGGGCGAGTGGTAAGGTTTTGCAATCCAACGGTGCGTCATCGGCTCCTACTTTTGAGACACCTTCTGGCGGCTCTGTTGGTCCCGGTACTATCAACGAACTAGCTTATTTTGATACTACAAGCTCCATCGCTTCGTTGGCGGTGGCGACCTATCCGTCACTGACAGAAATTTCTTATGTCAAAGGTGTAACAAGTGCCGTTCAGACACAAATTAATGCGAAAGCTCCTTCCACGTCTCCAACCTTCGCGACGTCTATTACAGGAAGTTATCTTACTGCTTCTGAAATTTTAATTACTGACGGTTCTAAAAATATTATATCGGCTGCAGTAGCGACTTATCCCTCACTTACTGAACTGACTTATCTTAAGGGAGTGACGAGCGCGATTCAGACCCAACTTAATGCTAAGGCTAATTCTTCTGGCTCATTGACCCAATTCGTCGGCAACACTGCGTGGAGAGTTTTCTACTCAGATGCTAGTGGTGATATTGTCGAACTAGCTCTCGGTGCTGATGGAACGTTCTTGAAATCAAATGGCGCAGCCGTTGCTCCAAGTTTTGCTACTCCCGCAGGAAGCGGTGATGTTTCTAAAGTAGGCACTCCAGTCAATAATCAAGTCGGTGTATGGACTGGGGACGGAACTCTAGAGGGCGATGCTGATTTAACTTTCGATACTTCAACTAACACGTTAGCAACTGTTCTTATTACCGCCACTACTGTAACAGCTAACCTTACTGGTAATGTTACTGGGAATGTTTCTGGAACAGCCGCTACTGTAACCACCGCAGCACAGCCATCTATCACATCTCTTGGGACACTTACAACCCTTACTGTAGATGATATTACAATTAACGGAAATACTATTTCCTCCGCTGGTGCTTCTTCACTATCTATCACTCCAACAGCAGGACAAGCTATTTTACTAGATGGAACTATAAGTATAGACGCTGGTGTTGTTACGGGTGCGACTTCTATAACCTCTACTACTTTTGTTGGCGCTTTAACTGGTAACGCTTCTACAGCAACTAACGTGGCCGTTGGTGGTATTACAGGACTTGGTACTAATGTAGCTACAGCCTTAGCGGTAAATGTGGGTTCTGCTGGAGCATTTGTAGTCCTAAACGGGGCACTAGGAACGCCTAGCTCTGGTACTGTTACAAACCTTACTGGTACTGCTTCAATCAACATCAATGGTACGGTCGGTGCAACGACTCCTACAACCGCTACCTTTACAACAGCAACAATCAACACTAGCCTGCTTCCAGATGCCAACGATGGAGCTGTCTTGGGTGCGGCTGGTACTGCCTTTTCTGACTTATTCTTAGCCGAGGGTGCGGTGATCAACTGGGACAGTGGCGACGCTACTATCACACAAACTGGTAATGTTCTTGCTGTAGCTGGGGCAGATTTCCGCATCGCAACTGCTGATGTAGGAACTAATGCTGATAGTGTCCCTACTCTAAGTAGTACATCTACTTTCACAAACAAAACCCTAACCTCCCCGACACTCACCACTCCAAGTGCCTTTACTACAGGTGGGACTATTACTCTTGCTGAAAATACTTCTATCGCACTCGATCCAGCTGGTTCGGCTGATGGTAAATATTCTGGAATTACGGTTGCGGGAACAGCTGGTGCTACTTTAGCTTTCGGTGATTTAATTTATCTCGACCCAACTGACTCACGCTGGGAACTAGCTGACGCTAATGCCGCCGCCGCCGCTGATGGCGACTGTCGTGGTATTTTGGGAATTTGTGTCTTAGCTGCTGCGGGTGACGCTTCTGCTACTACTGTTTTACTTCAAGGTATTGTTCGTGCTGATACTGCTTTTCCTGCTTTGACGATTGGTGCTCAAGTTTATGTTTCTGAAACAGCAGGGGATGTGGTTGTAACTCAACCGACTACTGCTGATGTTGTTATTAGGGTTGTCGGTGTTGCAGTAACAGCTGATGAGTTATATTTCAACCCAGCTTATGATTATATAGTTCACGTTTAATAATTAAATAAAAATATGATAAACACAACAAGATGGTCACCCGATACTTGCGATTGTGTCCTAGAATATTCTTGGGATACAGAAGTTTCGGAAGACCAAAGAGTACATACTCCAACTAATGTAGTTCGTAAGTGTGAAGAACACAAAACGAAAACAAACCAAGAAGTTCACATCCAAGTTAAAAACGAGAATATCGGTAAGAATGTAACACTCCAAGAGATTGCTGATCGTTTACCTAGCCATGCCAAAGTAGATGAAAAAGGCAATAAAAACCCTGATTTAGACAAAATCAAGTGGTCTTTTAATGCTGAACGAAAACTACAAATTGAATTACTCGGTGCTAAGAAAGCAGATAAAGATAGCTTAAAAGCAGTTTTAGATTTAAATAAAGTAGATATTTTATAACATGGCAAAGGTACCTTTAGTATCTGGTTATGGTTTCTCACAAGCCGCTGGAATCAGTCGTTATTTTGAAATTACCATGAGTGGGGCTACAGCAACAGAAGCAGGCTCACAGTTTACTACTAGGATTGCTGGTACTTTAAGTAATCTATTCGTATATATTAGTGCGAACTCTAGTAATTACACTACAACCCTTAGATTAAGAAAAAATACAGCTAATGGTAATCAAGTAATTTCTATTACCGCCGCAGCTACTGGCCAATTTGAAGATATTTCCAATACAGACACCTTAACTAGTGGTGATATTGTAAACTATTCTTCCATAACAGGTGCTGGGACTGGGACTATAACCTTACAAAATATATCTATTTTATTTGAAGCCACAACTAATCTTGTTAATTTTTATAACACATCTGGTAACTTTGTAAATACGGCGAGCCAAACCTCATATTGGCAATTGTCGGCTGCTAATATAAATACTACTGAGTCAAATGTTTTATTGGTGTTTAAAAACGCAGGAACTTTTAAAAATTTATTCGTAAAGATAACACAGAATAATAGATCAACGGCAACTACATATACAGTAAGACAAAACGCAGCGGATACTACCATCACTCTTAGTGTGACTGGTTCGACTACTGGAATTTTTGAAGATACCTCTCACACAGCAACTATATCTGTTGATGATACCTCTGCTTTTAAAATAATAACAGGTACTGGTACGGGAAGTGTAACACATGGCCTAATCACTATAAGTTTTGAAACGACAAACAGTATTATTCCTATACATTTTCAATCTACTGCATCTAGGGGGTTTGGAACAACAACCTATCATGGTTTTTATACTACTTCAGATACGACAGAAGCCAACTCTCAGATAGAGGCAAACGTAGCCTTTGTGGCATCTAAACTAGGTGCAAGAGTAAATGCTAATACCGCCAACGGAACATCTACTTATTTATTAAGACAAAACGCAGCAGATACCGCCTTATCAACATCTATCACCGCTAGTACAACAGGTTGGTTTATAGACACATCTAATACCGTGAGTATAGCGGCTACAGATGAAATAAATCGCAAATTAGTAGTTGGTGGAAGTTCTGGGTCTTTAACCGTGATAGCCTCCAATATGTTACTAGATTATAATGCTGGCTCGTCTTCCATTAAATCCATCAACGGACTCGCTAAGGCTTCAGTAAAATCAGTCAATGGACTTGCCATCGCTTCAGTAAAAAACTATAACGGACTAGCTTAATATGAAAATAACTCGACAAGGTGGCTCATACTACACCAATTACAAAAACTTCACCAGACTTCGTCCTAAATATCGCCCAGACGGCAACAGTGGGAGGGAAGGTCACCCGTCTGGCTTAATCTGGAGTGATGCGACTATGACGTGGGATGAATTATACTCCACTTATGAAGATATTGCTTGAAAAACATTGTAAAATATGCTATAATTAACTCAAACAAATGCCATCTTTTCTCTATAGTGAACTCAAAACAGCGGTCAACGGACGAATCCATAATAAGATTGGTCTTTTAGCCGACGCGAGGCAGACAATTAACAACGGTGTTCGTGATTGTTTAGCCCTAGACCTCCGTTCTACCAAAAGAAAATCGTCCCTTGCTCCAAATTTATTCAACGACATTTATCAATATACTTGTCCGTCCGATCTCAAGGCGCTCAAAATCATTGGGCTTCAGCCACAAAATATGGAGCGAAGCATTCATCAAGACTGGGAGCTGACGAGCGAGGATGAATTTGATAGGCGCAAACAAACCGATACTAATCTTTTAGCTTTCTCAGATAGAGACTTTATTCGTAAGCTCCTGGTGTCTTTCGCACCAGAGGACGAGGGTTTTGTGGTATCCCCCTTAGACGCCTTAACTGGCGATGGGTCTTGGGTATTATTCGGCGATGGCACCAATTTAACTGTGGATAACGATCAATATATTAAGGGCTCTGCTTCGATTAATTTTGATATTTCAGCCGCTGGTGGCACTACCGCCGGTATTCAAGCTTCCAATATTCCAACCTTTGACCTGACCAATTTCTCCTCTGCTGGTTCAGTATTTGTATGGGCATGGATTACTTCAGCGACTAACCTCACTAACTACATCTTGCGACTTGGTAATGACAGCTCAAATTATTATTCCATGACAGCGACTACTACTAACGAAGGACTCGCATTCTCCGCTGGTTGGAATTTACTTCGCTTTGACCTTTCTGGTAAATCTACTACCGGTACAGTCACCGACACAACTTGTGATTACGCCGCTATATACATGACCAAGACCGCTGGTAAAGTTTCTGAAACCGATTACCGTTTTGATCACATCATGGTTAAGAAGGGTGAAGTCTTTAACTTAATTTATTACTCTAAATATCTCTGGCAGAACTCCAGTGGTACTTACTTAGAAGATTCGACTGCTGATACAGATGTGCTTAATGTTGATACTGAAGAATATAGTTTAGTGATTGAAAAATGTACTGAATGGGCAGCGCGTGAAGTACGCGAATCAGAAGATGCACTTGGGGCAGCGCAGAACTTCCGTACTAAAGCTAAAGAGTACAGAAAAATGTACAAGAGCGAACGCATACCACAACAAGATACCTATTATAATATATAGATTATGCCATCAGGAGTTTATAAAAGAATAAAACCGAGCCATCTTAAGGGGAAAAAATTACCAAAAGAATGGGTAGAGAAACTTCGATTGTCTCACATGGGAAAGATACAGTCACCGGAAACCATAAGGAGAAAAATATTAGCTACTACGGGTAAAAAACGCAGTGAGGAGTTTAAAGCTAAGACTCGCGCTCGATTATTGGGTATTAAAAGGCCTGAAATATCTGGCTCAAAAAATGGTAATTGGAAGGGTGGTGTTACGGCATTGAATAAAAATATCCGAACACGTTTTGAGTATGTACAATGGAGATCGCAAATTTTTATTAGAGATAAATATACTTGTGTATTATGTCCTACTACTGGTGCTACTTTACATGTTGATCATTATCCTAAGCCTTTTGCACAAATTCTTAGAGAGTATAATATTAAATCCATATCAGATGCGATAGGTTGTGTGGATTTATGGGACATGAATAACGGCAGGACTCTCTGTGTTCCCTGCCATGAGAAAACCGAAACCTATAAGGGTAAAAATATCAATAAAAAACAGTATGCCAAAAACTAGAATTGTAGATGTAGAAAAATTCAATACAGGACTTCGCCTATTAGAAGATAGTGCGTCTGCTCCGATTGGTAGCGCTCGCGTTATGACTAATATATATATTACTGATCGCGGAGGTATTTCTAAGCGCCCCGGCACAGCACTACTCGGTACCATTAACGCGTCCGTAAAACCAAGTAAGGGTTTTTATATTTTCAACAAGGCTTTTGGCAACCTACAAATCCCAGTTAAATCCTACGATACATATAGCGAATACTACCATGCAAACTTTGGCTGGACTCGCCTCGAGTCTGGTTTCACTGACGGTTCTGAATTTGGTTTTAAAGAACACATCCGTAATATTGATAACGAAGATTATCTCTATATAGGTAATCGCACAGAGGACTATCGCAGATGGCCGGGTGCGTATACTCAGTTAAATGGCGCTCTCGCTGGCGGCGAAACAACTGTCATAGTTGATGGTGTTTTAAAGAACACTATTATCTATACAGGAACAGCCACTGCTAGCACAGCAACTACTCTTGATGTTTCAACCGCCGCTTGGGCAACCGATCAGTGGAAGAATTTTTATGTACTTATCAAAGCGGGCGCTGAAGTTAATAAAATTCGCCTAATCACAGCGAATACTGGTACACAAATTACATTTAACACTCTTGGCGCTGACCCAGGAGATGTCGCTTTTGAAATTCGCCAGATTGCATTACCTGCTTCTGGTACTTTAATTATCAACTCAGAAGAAGTCGCTTACTCTGCACTACCAACACAGTATACTATTACAACTTCCGCTGTCGTAGGCGTCCACGCTGATAACTCGCCGGTCACAGTCAAGCCAACCTCATACTCAGGCGCACCAAAAGGCAATCGCCTTGAAGTAAACCTTGATCGTATGCTTGTCGGCAACGTCGCCTCTGCTGTCTCGCGTGATGGCTCTGGTAATGTACAGGGTTCTGCCTCACCATTGTCGGTTTATACTTCTAAACTTAGGAATGCCGCTGACTTTACTTTCGCTTCAACTCGTACTGCTGGTGAGGGTGATATTATTTCTTTCCCAGAAGGTGCTTCTAAGGTTGTAGACATTGCAAACCAGGAAGATAATTTTTATGTATTTACCAACGGCTCTATTTCTGCTGTCACTTACAGCCAAGATGCAAATGATGTTGCAGTTAAGACCCCTCTTAAAAACGGGACTGGCGCAGTCGGTAGGGTTATCAAAGGCGAGAACGACGTGTACTTCGTCACCCAAGACAAAAAGATTTCATCCATCGGTCGTATTCTAAATAAAGATATTACACCACAGGTGGAGAATATTGGTTTGTCGATTAAAAGATTGACTGATGATTTTGAATTTGATAATCATGCTGGTATTAAATATAAGCAACGCATTTTCCATGCACTGAAATCTAGTGACGGTGTTACTTATAATGATAAAGTATTGATTTTCTCGGAATTAAATCGTTCATATGAGGGCCTTTGGACACTCGGTGCTTATGGGTTCGGTGTGTACAACGACTTACTTTACTACGCCAACTCTCGAAATCCAAATATCTACCAGATGTTTACAGGCACAGCTGATAATGACGGCACGACTGATTTTGCGATCACTTCGCAGTGGTTATCTAACTGGATTAATTTAACTCCGTCAAAAAGTTCTCTCCAAGGAATGCAAGCATTTTTTTGCGAAGGATTTATTTGGGGTAACACAGAGGAAATTACTTTCAATATTTATACTGATTATAATTCCAGCGCCAGTTTTTCTTTTAGTTTTGGTATTAACAATACTGATTTTCTAGATGACTCTGTCGGACTTAATAATTATTTTGGCGGACTTCCGTTAGGCGTCTCTCCTATTGGTTCGTTGGGCTCAGTGGCTTCAGATGGTTCTCGCCATTTTTCCTTCATGATATATTTCCCCTTTCTGTATGCAAATTTCTTTTCTGTCGGGGTTAGTAATAGTGAGGTAGCTGCAAAATTTGATCTTGTACGGTTTGGCATTGGAGTTACGGAGGAGCCGGAGAATGCGGCTACGAGAGTATTAAGCGTTTAATTATGAGAAACGAAAAAGGACAATTTGTAAAAGGACACACACCGTGGAGTACGGGGAAAAAACGCCCGCCCATTTCAGAAGAAATGAAAAAACACCTGAGCGCTATGTTGAAGGGTGTTAAAAAACCGCCTCGTTCTACGGAGCATGGTGAAAACTTGAGCAGGGCCTTAACCGGACGAGTTAGTGCATTTAAAGGAAAACAACACTCAGTGGCAGCCAGGGAAAAAATGAGTCAATTACATATGGGGAAAAAACATTCCAAAGAAACACTGGAAAAACAAAGTTTAGCTAAAAAGGGAAAGAAGACTGGTCCATTTTCAGAAGAACGGAGAAGGGGATTAAGTCTGTCTGCTAAAAAGGGGGAGGAAAGCCATATGTGGAGAGGTGGACTTACTTCTATTAATAAAATTATAAGAGCATCAA
>OFRM01000827.1_pt1 | contig 11679 bp, 4 predicted proteins | sample 1543101 | NCBI WGS metagenome assembly OFRM01 (sample SAMN07774223, study PRJEB24372) | wastewater metagenome | isolation source: Exp Tend VB 0WW | collected 2016-02
CGCGGTCATACACGCTCGCGAATAAGGGCGACTTCTTGGCAAGGTTGTATTGCGTGCCAACGGTTTTATGCCACCAGCTCAGCTTGCCTGAGTCGTTGAACCTATCGGCAACTAAATACAATGCCTTTTGCTTTAATCCCTCTGAATTGTTTGCAGCATTCTCTAGCGCCTCGCCAATACCTGACGCTTTATAGGCGGGATCAGAATGCTCCCACTCCGTAGAGCGGGTTTCAGGCTCAGTGCCGCTTTGTACCCTAGAAAATATGCTTGAAACTAAGTTTCTTGCATCATCTTGAGCGGCGTAGCTGCGCCATTCCTGTGCAGCATCCTTAAAGCCGAAGAAATCAGCTAACTTAGCTACCCATGATTTAATTGCGCGAATGGCTTTGATTTCAAGCGTATTGTTATTGTAGCCAGTAGGTTGCGTTTTCATTATTTCCGCAAGTTCGGCCAATGCCTCATCTACGCCACGCGCACGTACATAGCCGGGCGTTGAATCATCCTCTGCTGCTAATTTAACGCCTTCCTTTCCATTTACCCACGCAATCGCTCGATTTCTTATCCACTTATCAGATAGATACAATTTCCCCATTTCTTGTATATACTGCTCTTTAGTCAGGAATCGACGAACACCCCAATGGAGTAATTCATGCCAAAGAGTCCTAGAGATGTCCCCCTCACTCGCGAAGCTGCTGCTGAACAGGGTTATTTTCCCGTCATGCGTGACACCAAAGGGCGCATTCTCCACATCAATTGGGGTCTTTGGCGCTTCAGTAACGATAAGCGGTATAGTCGTTTTGAATGGCTCAATAAGCTTCTCAACAAAATCCTGAACGAATGCGACTGAGAATTGCTGATCTTTAGGCACAACTACCGCGCCATTTTTAAAGATGCCGGGAGTCTGATCATCAGGTGATGAATTTTCAGGCTCAGATTCAATAGGCTGCGGCGTAACACCTACATTCCTCGACTCATCAGCCAGCAAAGTAATGACCTCGGCAAGTCGATTGTTCTTCTCTGTCAACTCAGCTTCTTTTGCAAAAGGCTTACCGCGCCGCGATTTTAATTCCGGTAAGGTTTCTCTCGCCTCTTTTAATCGTCGTTGATTGCCATCAATCGCGCTCTCAATCCGATCCACATCCAAGCCAAGACTCATTGAATCAATGGCTACTCGTATGCCCTTAGTGCTATATTTCGACGAATCAGATTGCTTTGTGTCGCCTGATGCAATCGTTTCGCCGCTTTCATTGATGAGCGCCAAGGTCGCGCTATACGCGCCACCAGAGGATTGTGAGAATGTTTTAAATGTATGCTCAAAGGTTCCCTCAAGCCTCATGCCAAGGTAAGTGCCAAGATCAATCGTGGCAGAACCTTCTTCCTCAAGTGATTTTGATTTTTCTGTGGCTATCTCAGCGATGGCGCGGGACGCATCAGTGCGGCGCACAAATTTTTCGCCGCCAATCACCATTTCAAAATTGGACGAGTCGCCAAAAACACTACCAATTTCATCAAAATAGGCTGTTTGGCTAGATTTTCTCCTGCCATTGATGGCAATCGAAAACTTTGCATTGTCGTCGCCATTCTGTTGACTTTTCTGCGCATCGTAAGCAGCCTGCTTAGCGGCGCTTTCAGTGTGGTAAGTCTTGCCTTCAATTTCAATGCTGCGCTCAGCCACCTTGTCGGCCAATTGTGAAAACGCGCCATTGAGGAAGTTAAGCTTAGACTCAAGAGTGTCAATTTTCGCAGGAAGATTGGCGATATCTTTTTCCGCATCCTGAATTTGCCCGACAATCACCCACTCTTTGCGGGAATGCTGGCGGCGCAGCAATTCAATGCTGTCAATTTCCGACATTAGCTTAACGCGCTCAAGCAGCAGGGGATCGCCAGAGGCGAGCGCGGCCAATTCGGCCATGCTAACGCTATCCTCATCCTCAAAATCCATTGAGAATGCGCCGTCATACTTACGAATGCCATTGATGGTTTTCAGCTTTGCGGAATTCAGATTCCACATCTTTGCGTCAATGGTGCGCTCAGTTGCATAGGCTAAAATCTCAACCTCAAAATCGGGGCGAATATTGTTGCCGTCACGATCAAAGCCAATTAAATTGCCTTGACGAATAATGCGCCCTTCGCGTTGCTCGATGTCAGAGGGCTTCCAAGTCACATCGGCGTGATGCAGGCCAACCAATCTATCTTGCACGTTGGTTCCTGCGCCCATGCGCGGCGTAGAGCCAATGAGAACGCGAACATCACCCGACTTTACCGCGTCAAACAAGGCGGTTTTTTGCGCGTCATTGTTAGCTTCCTGCACAAAGCGTATTTCATTTGCCGGGATACCTAAAGCGATTAAGTTATCCTTGATTTTCTGGTAGGCATTCCAGCCGCCAGATTGCGCATTGCGCAACGACTCAATTTCATTCGAGTCAAACTTCTCTAGCTTCTCGCCAACCTTGCGCAGCGCATCCTCGTCACTTTCAGAGAGTGCCTTGTTTTGCTCTGCCATAAGCGCATCATATTCCTTGATAATCTTGTCATCGCCTTTTGCTTTAGGGACTGATCGGTCGAGGAAAATCAACTGCGTGCCGCGCTCTTTCTTGTACTGGCTGTAGAGTCGGCGCACGTTCTGCGCGATAACATCAAGCTTGCCGCCAACCTCTTTGCTTTCGCTATTTGGCTTAACTGTGCGAACATCAAGAGATACTTTTCTTGCTCTGTCCATCAGCTTGAGGCGAGCAATATTGCGCTCTTTCGGGTCGCTTATATTTGGCAGGCCATCGAAACCGCTTATGATCTCCTGCAACAAGTCGATTTGTGCTGGCGTTGGTTGAATTACGACAGACTGTCTATCGCCGCCCTTTACTTTTGGCAATGGGAATTCCTTGCCTCCATTGTCTTCAATGTAAGCTGCCTTGATGTCATCATTGCTTACTGAGTCGGTGAAGGAGTAATACAAGTCCATCAGCGAGCGCATGTTTGACCATGTTCTACCAAGTCGATTAACTTCTTTTAAGCGGCCAGTCTCGTTAGGCTCCCATCCCGAATCTGTGCTCACAAACTGCGCACGCCAAGCGTCAAAATGCTCCAAGCCAAGCTCGCGCAATTCATCGGCAGCGAGGTAGCGCATCATCGTATACATTTCCACGGCGCTATTCGATATCGGCGTGCCAGTCATAAACGTGACCGTGCCTTTTGGCGAATCTCGAAGAACGCGCACTTTGTTGTACATATCAAAGGCTTTTTGCGAACCCGCTTTGTCGCCCATGCCCTTCACGCCAGTCAAGCGCGATGAATAGAAGAGGTTTTTAAACTCGTGCGCCTCATCTACCGTCAAATCATCAATACCCATTTGCTCAAACGTCAATAGACGATCTTTATTTACGCCGTCTTTGAGCTTGTCCATTCTTGCTGTGATGTTGTCGCGCAGCCGTTCCGCTTCCTTCACACCAAATGGCTTGCGATAGCCCGTATGGCCGTCTTCATCCGCCTGATCTTCAGCGTCGATAATCGCCGCCTCTGCCATGCGCAATTCGGCCTCAAGATATCTGTTTTCAGTCTCAGGAGAAATGCCAATAAATCCAAATGACGAATGCGGGATAATCACAATATCAAAATCACCAGTGGCTATCTTGGCAAACAGCTTGCGGCGGCGCGACTTAACAAAGTCGTTTTTACCCGCTGCCAGCACTTTTGCGCCGGGATAAAGGCGATACACATCGGATGTGAACTGTCCTACCATGTGGTTAGGCACAACGATGGCAGGCTTTTTCGACAAGCCCATGCGACGGCGCTCCATAGCGCGTGCAATGGCAGTAAATGTCTTACCCGCACCAACTGTATGATCAAGCAGGCTAAAGCGATCAGATATACCGCGCCATATCGCATTTTTTTGGTGACGCCGCATTTGAATGACGGCATCAGGAACCTTGCCCGGCAAGATGAGATGCGAGCCATCATTTTGACGATTGACGCGAGTATTAAATTTCTCGTTAAATATCTGCACCAGTTGATTGCGACGATCTCCATCGGCAAACACCCAATCAGAAAATTCAGTTTTTATTTTCTTTGCCTGCAACAGCGCCAAGCTCGTTTTCTCTTGGTCGATGTGTGTTTTGCCTTCGCCGTCAACGTAGGTGATCTTGGTTGATCGGCTATTGAGTAAATCAGACAACAAGCCGGACGAGGAAATGCCATCAGCACCCCACTCCTCCTCTTTCGCTCTAACTTGCGCCCCGGTTGAAATGGAGTAGCTATTAGTTAGCGCAGAGAAATGCACTTTCTTAGCCGAGCCTGTAATGTGCTCGACAAAATCAGCGTAAACATCGGCTGGAATCCATGTTGAGCCAAGCAACGCAGTGACACTCTCAGCACCCCAAGGCGCTGGCTGAATCGCCTCAAGCTCTACAACGTTCTTTTTGATTCCGGATTCTTTTGCGGCAACCAACTTGCGAGCTACTTGACCAGATAGGTAGTTATCTCGCGTAACAATTTCGTTTGTTTCCGGGTCAAGAAAAATCAGAGGCTTATCATCCTCAAGCATTTCTCTTTTCGCGTCTTCGGTTGACTTCCCAAGCAGTGCGGCGATACGATCCATGTCAACGCGGCCAGATTCGGCCATGACAATAGCTAATGCATCGGCATGTGTCGCCGCACTAGTCGGTGGCACATACTTAATGATGACACGCTCAGAAAGAATTGGCGCTGGCGTAGCGGATGCAGCACGCGGCTTTTCTCCAATCTTGGCGGCTCTGGCCTTGCTGATTTCTGGTCGATAGCTAAACTCAAGCGCCTGAATTAAAGCGCCGTCCGGCATGTTTTCGACTAGCGATGAATTACCAGATTCATTGATGTAGCCGTGCTCAGCAACAAAGGCTTTGTAAGCCTTATTCAGTTCACCACGATTTTGTTCAATCTGCTTAATTGGCGCGTCTTCTGCCTCAAGGCTTAGTTGCGCAACAAGTAAATCGCGAATGCCAACCAGAGATTTTAAGCGAGTGAATTTTGATTCACCCAATAAAAGACCTGAAGGGATATCGGCCTCACTAGCAAATATCTTGCGCTCGTAGACATTGAGCCTTGTTGCAACGCCGTCTTTAACTACTTTTTTAGTCTTTCCGCCTTCGTCCAAGACAGCCTCCACCTTGTACCACTGGCCGTCTTTGTTTTGGTAAATCTCTGCCGACCACGGCGATGATGGCGATAACTCACGCTTTGCAAGCTCATACGTGCCGTCGCCGCTTTCGCGCTCAATAACTTGCTGCAATGATCCATCGTTGCCGATGGTGATTGCGCCCTGCTCTTGTCCTGAGAGTGCAATGCGCAACGAATCAGACATCGCATCGAAGCGAGCAATTGACTCGGTGAGTGCATCATGGTCGTGCGCAACAACATCCTTCGGCAGAGTCGCAATAGCCTGATTGAGCATGGACGATAAATCTGCATCCTTCTCAAGCCGAACGGTAATGTCTTTGCCGTGCGCCATTGATCCTGAGTGCTCAAGCGTACCCATGACCATAGAGGGGTTTTTGGCGAAGTAATTGTTAATATTCATTGCTTCGCCGCCAAGCGGGTCAGCGATAGGCGACACACCAACCCAATCAGGAATCTTATCTCTGAGAGCCTTCTGCTCTTGCTGCTCTTGGTAGTTTTTCGGCTTCTTGGCGTTGAGTGCGTCAAAATAGGATTGAACCTCTGATTCTTCGGACGGCGTTAAGCGCTGCAAGAAAACAATGTCCGTCACAACCTCAGTGCGAGCATTTTCTTTAAAGGCCGTATCAGGCAAGCGGATAGCGCCAAGTAGCTTAGCTTTCTTGGCTAGCGCCGTGCGAGCACTCTTATCCATCGCATCAAGCAGGTAACGAGAAACCACTTGCACCTGAATTCCACCGGGCTTTACCGCATCCAATGAGGCTAGGAAAAATTGATTGTGAATTGAATGCCCGTTGATTTCTGGCTTGTACTTAAAGCGCAGGGATTGGCTACCGAACGGTGGATTGCCAATTGACAAATCAAACGCGCCGTCTTGTAGCGCAACGTCTTGAAAGCCGCTATTTAAGATGGTTTCTTTAGGGTAAAGAAGTGCAGCAATACGCGCCGTAATGTTGTCGTACTCAACGCCAACAAACTTCGTATTGGCTTGCAAATCTTGCGGAATGAGGCCGAGAAAATTACCCGATCCCATTGAGGATTCAAGTGTAATGCCGCCGTTAAAGCCAAGATGCTTCACAGCACCCCACATGGCATTTACAACGGTTTGTGATGTGTAGTGAGAGTCCAGCGTAGAGCGACGCGCCAATTGATACTCTTTTGGCGTAAGCAGTTCTTGCAGTGATTTTCCGCGTGACTCCCAAGCATCTTTGAAGCCGTTTTCAATCGTTGGGAATGCATTAGCTAGGCCACCCCATCCGACATACCGGGCAAGAATTGTTTGCTCGCTATCTGTAGCGCGGCGATTTTCCACCTCAATTAACTTGAGTGTTTTAATCGCATTGATATTGTCGTTGAATTTCTCAACTTCGCCACCCTTGCCTAAGCGAAGATCATCGGTAATTCTAAAGTTGCGCGAAGGAATGTTTGGTGCGCTAACTACTCTGTCTCGCTCTCCGGTTCCTTCATTTTCGCTTGATAGGATCGCTCCATTTCCGCCAACTCCTGCGCCTCCCAATCCTCCTCGCCCTGCTCCGGCGCTAGGAGAATATACTGTTTTAGTGCCACTTCTTCCGCTTCGTGCTCGCGATAGCCTTGGCTTATTAGGTCGTGCATCAACTCCTGCGCTTGGCGTGCCGCCACCTGAGTCGCTTCGCTCAACTCCCCGGCTTCCTTCAGCTCCTTGGTCTTCTCCGGCAACCACTCCGCCCAATGCTTCCGGGCTTTCATCGCCAATGTCGTTCTGTCCATGTTTATCATTCAGAGATTCGCTTTCTGTTAGTTTATCCTGATTTACATTTTTTTCAATAGATGCGATGTTTTGCGCAACACCGCCCCAATCAACATCAAAACCACCATCTTTAGCTTGATTGTTAATTTGCGCGACAATATCCGCACGAGTCTCGTGCGCGACAACCAAATCTCGCTCGCGATTCGCTTCACGCAACATGATTTCTGCTGCGGCAATATGCGCCTCAAGCGAAGTTCCTTTGTCAGCCTCAAGAACTTCGGCCACCTTGGCTTTGTAGCTGACTAGCTGATCGCCTAATTCGTGAATGGATAAACAATTCGATGGAGAAGCCATTAGTGCCTTATCATTAAAAATGTGGTTATGAAGGCCAGTAAAGCAGACTCCTCATTAGCTTGAGCAATCTGCGCATCGTGGCGCTCCTGCATCCAATCATTATCGATTGGCCTGTGAATAATCTTGGAAAATAGTTCCCGCCCCATGCCAAACATGGGAATTGATTGTGGGTTATTGAGCTTGCGGCCAAGACCGCGAGTAACGATCATGCAAGTGCGCCGCGAACATCAGCGCCTTGACCGCGATAGATTTGTGTTTGAGCGACATCCTCAAACAAGGTCGCCGTAAGTAGTGGTGTTACGCCGTCACCAGCAAAAACCGTCATTACACCCGTTGCCGGGTTCGTGACTGTCTTGTTTTGCAGAATCGCCTGCGCAATAACAACTCGGCTAGTGAGGCTTGTTGCGGCTGAATGACTCCATACCGCATCAGATATTTGCTCCGGGGTAGCGCCGCCTGCGCCAATTGATGTCACAGCGTAAGCGGATGATGAATTGCGCTCAACATACACCCCGGCCACCGGGACAATCACGGCATTAAAATTGCCGCCGCTGATTGTATAGTTTCCAGCATTCGGAAAACGCAGCCGATACCCGTTAATAAAGTCGATTGCGGGGAATTTTGCCGCGCCGGATAGGCTTAACTCTTTGTAGGTAAGAATTGCCGGGTAAAGCACGCCCAAAGAAGAGCCTTCTAGCGCCCTTAGCTCTTCGTGTGCAGCAATAACGTCCGTGATGCTTGCGGACGAATCGACTATCTTATTTACCCAATCTACCGTAAAAGTCATTACACATCCAAGTCACGAATCGCATTAGTTGATCCGCCTGCTGATGTGACCGCGAAGGTTGTTTCAAACGGCTTGATTGGATTCGCCCCGCTGCTGCTGCGCACCTTCACGCGAGCGGTAAAATCTGCGGAGTAGATGAACGAAGCTGATTCAGATGTGCTGGTCGCCACCTTATCAACAAATGGAACGAAAGACGGGTCGCCATTCACAAAAGCTTGGCCGAGCGTACCAGATAATGTAAAGACAGAGCCATTCCATGACGTATAGGAGTAGCGCACGCCTTTGACGCGAATAACGCCCGATGATGGCGTATCAGCCTTGATTGATCCTGTTACGGTAACAATGGATGAGCCAGCGCCATGAGCGCCGTTTAGCGTGTACTCGTTTTGTAAAATGTCCGTACCAGTATCGCGCCCGACAATGATTGTATCGCCCACCGAAACCGCGCCAACCGTCACGCCAACCAAGTTAGGCGGAATTTGCACTGTGCCATCATCAGCGATTAATTGGTATTTTTGCGCCTCTTGCGGCAATACGCCTGTGATCCACCACCCTTGAGCCAAGAACCACTTGCCGCCCGCAAGCGCTCCAAACGGCGCGGCTGCATTGGGCGTGTAGTTGGATAAACCTCTAAACTGCCAACCTGCAACGCCATTAATGCTTGTTGCTGATGTTTCGGAGCAAATGGCCATGCAGTATTGATAGGCTTCCGCCAGAGTGCAGCCACCAGTTAGTGAAATGGTTCCTTTGTACAACTTGGAGCCATTGCCATTGCCTAAGTTCTGGTTTGTGTCGCCAGTGGCAATTGATACTTTTGCCGAGAGCAAAAGGGCGTTTGACAAAGTTAAGACAATGTTGCTATCCAGCGCTGTTGAAATAGCGACTGGCTGCTCAGAACCTGCCGTCAAATTGGCAGCAAAATCAGCGTAGGTTTGACCAAATTTGCGCGAGTAGGCGCGAATATCGCCATTATCGATGAGCGTGCCGCCTGTTTTAGCCTTAACCAAAATTTGCAAATGCCCGCCAGCCCAAAACGACGTAATTTTTGCGGCATTTTGCACGACATAAATTGGCGAGCCAGCCACAAGCGGCGAGCCAATTGATTTAACGCCCGTATATAGCGTATTGCCACTACTTTGCTCAATTGAGCCATAGTTGAAGAACTGAGCGCAGTTGTCATCAATGTTATAGCCATTCAGTAGTGTGACTGACATCGGCTTGTTGGTCGCTCGCGCACCAGAAATTTTCGATGGGTTAGCCGATAAAATGGACACCACATCATCGCCTGCTGGCGCTGAGTTATCAGCCAAGTCTTGCAGCCATGCGTGCAAGTCTAAGCACGGATAAACAGTCGTTCCGCTAATGTGTCGAATATCGCCGTTTGCTGCGACACTAAACTCTGCTGCATTAATTGCCATGATTTACCTCAATTTTCATCACTAACTTGATTTATACGAAGGCTCAACGCCCCATTTTTTACTATCGTAATTTGCGTCTCTAGTGGCTGATAGAAGGGTGCGCTAGTTGCCTTTCTTACCTTGATGCGAATATCGTTCTTCGTCGACCCTTGGACGTAGACAGGAATATTTACGCTCACCGTTTCCGCCGCCGCCGCGCCAGTCGCAACTTGCTCGCCAGTGGTTACAATTTCCGCGCTCCATATTGATCCAACAACAACATTTGTTAAGGTCAAGGCGAAGTTTGAGAGTGCGTCCGTGGGTAGCAATTGCCGTTCTGATGCACTCATCCAGCCACTATTTAATCTGCCTCGGCTGGTGGCTGGTTGATCCACTTGCTGTCGCAGCATGGATGGGAACCACGGATTGAATGAGATATAGCCGCTCATTACTCAACGCCTATTTCGGGATCAATAAAGCCGCCGCGAGTCACAAGCGATGTGATGCCAGCCATCTTTACGGTAATGCCGATATCCGTTCCCGCCGCCATGTCTTTTCCGACTGGCGTTGAAACGGTAATTTTGTATTTGTTGTGGTTCAGCAATCCGCCGTCAACGAAGGTTACTTTTCCAGCGCTCTCTTGCGACCACGTAGTAGTCGATGCCGTGAGTGCGCCGCCTAGCGGGTCAAGCGTACTAAGCGTCACCAACGAACCATCAGTGGCTAAGTAATCAACGACAAGGAAAATATCTCGTCTCGTCCAAGAAACATTCTCTTCTAAGCAAAATTCAAGCGTGAGTGTTCTTGCGCCATTTGGCAGTGAATTGATTTTTGATATGCGAGGGAATTCAAACGGAACGATGGGTGATACGTTTGCTGCGTTCGTTGATGGAACAAAACGCCAAGACATAGGGGTAATGCCGTCGCGCTGCACCGCGCTTAATGTTGGCTGCGCTCGCGTAGAATTCCATTCAAAGAAACCTGCTCGACAATCAATGCCCATTTCTTGCGCACCGTTGGCCGAAGAGAACCCTAATATCTGCATCATCGGCGCACCAACTAAGCCCGTCAATGCAACTGCGTAAGGGCCACGGTGCGTTACATTATTGAATGCACAGTCACGCAATGCGAATGTAGCTGGAAGCGTGCTTGCGCTTGTAACGCCCAATGGCATTAACCGAGAGCCGACAACAAAATCTTCAAATTTGCAGTTCGTTAATGTGACTTGCCCATAGAGCGACACCCACGAAATTACGCCCAAATGCGGCGTGATTGCACCAAAGTTGGAGAACGTACAATTTTCAAAGTTGGCAGAGCCAAAATTCGTGTTTAATGAAACGAATAAAAAAGGGCTGTTTGTCTTATTTATCAAGCGGCAATTAAACATCGACGTATAGCCGTTCGATATTGTCACCGTAGTATCAAACTTGAACTGAATTGCGCCAGTGCCACCAGCGTTGTATGTCACGCCGTCGAAAGTAACGTTTTCAAATCTAGCTGGCGCTTGGAGATTTACAGCAAAAGCATAAGCAAGTGAATTTGATCCAGTAAGGTTGAATTGCAGATTATTTAATGTGCTTGAGTAGGCTACGGCGCGGATTACGCTTGCGTTCGCCACCCATAGAGATATGTTGCCTCCGCCATTAATTTGCGTGCGAATATCAAGTATTGGGTTTGCACCATCAGCCCAAATAGTTCCATTGTCAATGTCGTAGGTGACAGGGATATTCGGTGTGCCGCCATTTTTGATGTTAATGTTGTTTGCTGCCGCACTCGCCATTTGAATGACTTTATTTGACCGAATGTAAACGCGGTCGCCTACCAATGGAAATCCGGCCAATGGCGCTTGATTACCCCATAAGCCATAACCCCACGTTGTAATACCTGTTGGGAATGCCGTTGCAACATTAAGCAGCGTGCCGTAGCAGCCAGATACACCGCCTGCGAATTGTTGATTTACTGCCGTGCTTGATACATTAGTAAATCCAGTCGTTGCGATAAGACATGTAACGTTATTCGCATAGTTGAGCGATGCAGCTCCAGCACGGCACATGATTTGACAAGTGCCTGCGGGTGCGCCGCCTGATACGCCGCGAGCGTACACTAGGTTTCTAAGCGCTGGCGTTGAATTTGATACAGACGAACTAACCAGTGTCGCCGTTGCATTGATGTTTGCCGCCAATGCGTTTGCTGCCGCATCAGCCGAGGCCGCGCCAGTTACGCCTGTTAAGCTGATAGAAACGCCCATCACAGTAAGCGTCGTGCCT
>OFRM01000828.1_pt1 | contig 11669 bp, 14 predicted proteins | sample 1543101 | NCBI WGS metagenome assembly OFRM01 (sample SAMN07774223, study PRJEB24372) | wastewater metagenome | isolation source: Exp Tend VB 0WW | collected 2016-02
ATTTGATCATTCATTCGCTTATTAAGATAGAAAATACTGACAATGGACAATACACACATCATCAATGTGGCCGGAGCGGTTATCTTTGCGCTGGCAGTGCTGCACACCTTTTCCACCAAGCGCTTTCAACATTTAGCACACACCAGTCAGCGGCACGCTGGTTTATGGCATTTGCTGGGCGAGGTGGAAGTGGTGTTTGGCTTCTGGGCGCTAATTCTGATTGGCTTCATTGCGGCGGTAACCAATAAGCACGATGCGATTACGTATCTGGAATCACAAAATTTCACCGAGCCATTATTTGTTTTCGTGATTTTGACGGTGGCGGGTACCAAGCCCATTTTATTTGCAGTGCAAACGTTGGTGAACAAGCTGGCTGCGTTGGTGCCGATCTCGACTACGCTAACCCGCTATTTTTTGTGTTTGTCGGTGGTGCCTTTACTTGGTTCGTTTATTACTGAACCTGCTGCCATGACTCTCGCTGCACTGATGTTACTGGAGAATTTTTATAAACAAGGGATTTCAGAAAAGCTGAAATATGCCACGCTTGGTATTTTGTTTGTGAATATCTCGATTGGTGGCGTGCTGACACCGTTTGCCGCGCCGCCGGTGTTGATGGTGGCGGACACTTGGTCCTGGGATATTGCGCACATGTTGCAATGGTTCGGTTGGAAAGCGGTGATTGCGGTGACAATCAATGCGTTTTTTGTGACCTTAGTGTTTCAGCGCGAATTGAAGCAGATAGCAGAGCCGGTGCAGGACGAGTCATCGCCCATGCCGCTCTTGGTGATTGCAGTGCATTTTCTGTTTTTGGCGGCGACGGTGGTGTTTAGCCATCACCCTGTGGTGTTTTTGGGCTTGTTTTTATTTTTCCTTGGCTTCACCGAAGCCTATCAACAATATCAAAATAAGCTGATTTTGCGCGAGGGTTTGCTGGTGGCTTTTTTCTTGGCTGGTTTGGTGGTGTTGGGCGGCCAACAGCAATGGTGGTTGCAGCCTATCATCGCTGGTCTGAATACCACTACTTTGTTTATCGGTGCGATTGGTTTGACCGCCATTACCGATAATGCGGCGCTGACTTATCTTGGCTCACTGGTCAGTGGTATTTCAGAGCCAGCCAAATTTGCGTTGGTGGCAGGGGCGGTTACCGGTGGTGGTTTAACCGTGATTGCGAATGCGCCCAATCCGGCGGGTTATGCGATTTTAAAAGACAGTTTTAATGAGCAATCGATCAGCCCGCTCGGTCTGTTATTAGCCGCTGTGCCGCCGACTTTGGTGGCGGCTTGTTGTTTCTGGTTTTTATAGCAGCGGTCATTTATAGGTAATACGCGGTGGTGGTCATGATCTTCGCCATCGCTTTCATCGCCACTTTGACTGGCAGTGGCAATTCTTTGGCACCGAGTTGTTTGGCGCTGGCACCGTGGGCGATTTCGTCGTCGCGCATTTGTTCCACAATCGCCCGTGAGGCGTAATCAGCTTCTGGCAGTAAGCCCAAATGACTATTCAAATGGGCTTCTACCTGTTTTTCGGTTTCCACGACAAAGCCCAAACTGATCGCATCGCCGCAGCGCGCTGCCACCGTGCCGAGCGCATACGCGCCAGCATACCAGAGCGGATTGAAGACACTGGTGTGCGAATGCAATTGCTGCAAACGCTCTGCCGTCCATGCCAAATGATCTTCCTCTTCTTTGGCCGCTAATTTGAATTGCGCACGAATCGCTGGCGATGGCGAAAACTCGCCCTGCGCCTGATATAAAGCCTGAGCACAAACTTCTCCCACATGATTGACGCGCATTAAGCCTGCGCTATGCTTTTCGGCACGAGCGTCCAGTAGGTTCGTATTTTCATGTTCGGACAAAGCTACGGCTGCTGCCGCCGTGGTTGCAGGATTTGGCCGACTGGCATGCGCCTGACCGCTGACTACGCGCAAGGCATGATCAAATTGAACGATGGCTTGATCGATGGCAGCAATGGTGGGAAGAGTAGGAAGAGTAGGCAGAGTAGGAAGAGAAAATGGTCGCATGTTGAATGCTCAAAGGTAATGATCGTTAAACAAAAGAAATCGATAAGCCCGGCACATTCACGCCCGAAAAGGCGGTCACCCAAGTTTGCCCAGCTTGTACCGGAAACGATGGTGTCCAAGAGCCGGTGGTAATGATTTCACCGGCCTGCAAAGGGGGAAATGCGGGCTGGGCTTTTAATAATTGATGTAAATGCCAGATCGCATGCACCGGGCTATTTAACACATTATGTCCAAAGCCCGCGCCCATCATAGTTTCTTCGCACGACACCGACACACTGGCATTCGATAACACCTCGGCCAGATGTTGGCGACTAGCGCTCGATAACATGCGCGCTTCGCCGATTAACAAGGTGCCGTGCATGCCAAACGCGGCAATCGCATCGGCAGCCGTGTTGCAAGGCGTATTGAAAGGGTTGACTACAATTTCTAAGCCGTGCGCCATCCATTCCAGACAATCGGCGATATCTTCCACACTGGCATCGGCGGCAGGTGCTTTCGCCAGTTTGACGACGATTTCTGGTTCTAGTTTGGGCTGCAAGGCACCTACTAAGCTTTGCACGGTGAAGGGATGTTCCAGACAACGCACTGTGCTGCTGAATAAGGTCGTCCACATCGGCGCATGAATCGCCTCTTTGCCAGGCCCTTGATCCCATAAATTGCGGTTGGTGAAACCTAGCTTGCGGCCAACTGGCGTCTCACCTTCGCTGATACGAATTTGATCGAGACTGTGCGCGACGATATAGGCGTCGGCGATACTAAATTCTAGCGCACCAATCTGGCTCGACAGCGGCGTTAGCGCCTGTGCTTTGGCGCGGGCTTCAAGAAATTGGTAGGCATACAGATCAGCTTGTGACGTCGAGAGCATAATTTTTCAGGCAATGAAAGCGAGTAAGTTCGGGTGGTAGCGGCGGCACATTGTCGGCGACCCGGCCTGAATCTGCAAGCCTGTAATCGTTGATGTGCTTACCAGTTCGCATCGTGGTAGTTTGATTTTTATATACTCCCCAATTTTTATTTTAAGTAGGCTTAGTCCCGCACGATTGATAAGCATATTTAAAAAATACAAGGTAGAGTATATTTAGATTGTCGATGTTCAATGCAAACTGCGCAACGATTCAATCACCACACGGCGTGTATTTAAAATTTCTTCCGACAACACATTGGAGACTTCAATATTATTGCCAACTTGATCACCTTGTTTGGCCCAGACTTCCTGCAAATGGGCGCTGGCGGCGCTGACGGTGGGCGTAGTTAATTCGCCCAGATCACGAATTTGCAAGATCAAGGTGAGGGCGCGGGTGGGGTCACCGCGTTCTTTGTCTTTGCGATAGGCTGCGTATTCGATCACTTGCTGCAATTCCGATAAATCTTTCAGCATCTCGAATTCGGCAGCGCGGATATTCCGGTTGCGTTCTGTCGATTCATTGCGCCAAGTGTTGTAAAACAGGGCGCTCAGGGCGACCACCAAACTGAGTAAAGCCAAGTAATTGCGATTGCTGGATTGCGCTGACATGGTTTTCCTTCACGACAGGTTAAATCAAATCCAGCAAATCACCATTGGGCGAAGCATTGCTACGTGGCGCGACCAAGCCAAAATGTTGATACGCACTGGCGGTGGCAATCCGGCCACGCGGCGTGCGCTGCAAATAACCTTGTTGAATCAAATACGGCTCCAGCACATCTTCAATCGTATCGCGCTCCTCGCCAATTGCCGCCGCCACGTTATCCAGCCCAACCGGGCCGCCGCCGAATTTAAACAAAATCGCTTCCAGTAATTTTCTATCCATCAAATCAAAACCAGCCACATCCACATCCAGCATTTTGAGTGCAGAATCGGCCATGCCTTTGCTGATTTCGCCTGAGCCTTTTACCTGCGCATAATCGCGCACTCGGCGCAGTAGGCGATTCGCAATCCGTGGTGTACCACGTGCCCGATTGGCAATTTCCCACGCACCATCGCGCTGAATCGGTACGTTCAGCAAGTTAGACGAGCGCGTGACGATCTTGGTTAATTCTTCCGGCGTATAAAATTCCAGCCGCGCCACGATGCCAAAACGGTCGCGCAAAGGGTTGGTCAACATGCCCGCGCGCGTGGTCGCGCCGACCAAGGTAAACGGTTGCAAATCCAACTTCACCGAGCGCGCTGCAGGCCCTTCGCCGATCATGATATCGATTTGGTAGTCTTCTAGCGCCGGATACAAAATTTCTTCCACCACCGGCGATAAACGATGAATCTCATCGATAAACAGCACGTCATTGGCTTCCAGATTGGTCAGCAAGGCGGCCAGATCACCCGCACGTTCTAACACTGGCCCCGAAGTCTGGCGCAAGTTCACCCCCATTTCACGGGCGATGATATGCGCCAGCGTGGTTTTGCCCAAACCCGGTGGGCCAAACAGTAAAGTATGATCGAGCGGCTCGCGCCGTTGGCGTGCCGCGCTGATGAAAATATTTAACTGGTCGCGGATTTTTTCTTGGCCAACGTATTCATCGAGCTGCTTCGGGCGCAAAGCGCGTTCGATCGCTTCTTCCTGTGGCGAGCTGGGTGTCGCCGTAATTACACGCGGCTCTTCGAAGCTCATGTTGCTGGCGGCAATGGCCGAGAGTTTGTCGGTCTGGATACTCATGGCAACCCCTTAACCCTTTGATAAAGCTTTTAAAGCCAGCTTGATGCCATCCGACACACCCGTGCCGGCCGGTACCGATTTCAGCGCCAGCAAGGCTTCCTTGTCGGAGTACCCCAGCGCCAGCAAGGCATTTAACACATCGCCTGAATGATCACCGGCATTTGCAACGCCAGCCGCTGCCCCCAAATCCGCACCGAGCTTGCCTTTGAGTTCCAGCAGCAAACGCTCAGCGGTTTTTTTACCAATGCCAGGCACGCGCGTCAAACGTCCAGCCTCCTGCAAAGTAATCGCTTGCGCTAAATCCGCGACTGACATGCCCGACAAAATCGCCAGCGCCGTGCGTGAGCCAACGCCGCTAATCTTGATCAACTGCCGAAACGTGAAACGCTCTTCGGCCGTGCCAAAGCCAAACAAAACGTGCGCATCTTCCCGAATTGCCAAATGCGTCAGCAGCACCACCTTCTCACCCAGCGCTGGCAGGTTATAAAAGGTGCTCATCGGCACATCAATTTCATAGCCAACGCCTTGGCAATCGACCAGCAATTGCGGCGGATTTTTTTCCAGCAGATTTCCTGCGATGCGACCAATCATGAGGGATTTCTCACACTGTATAAATAAGCAGGTATATTAAACCAAAGTGAGAGGCTTGCGGGGCTTGTGTGCGCATGTTTGAGTATGTATGAGCATGTATAGGCATGTATGAGCAGGAGGCGCAAGATGATGGTGACTTGTGCGGTTCGTGCGCTATGCGCACCATGCGTGGATTAGGTGTTTGGCCTAACCTTCGAGGCGGTTTTTAGTTTCTTGCAATGCGCATCCACAAACGGCCCGCTAGCCCGCTGCCAACCTTCGCCCGGTGAGGTTTGTGCGCAGACGTAGGTTGACTCGATTTTGCTGTGCCACAAATACCACGGTGCCTGACTCGCGTCGCCGATATGGCTCACGCAAAGCGTCAAGGCGAACGCCAACAAACCGCTTGGCCAGCGCCGCTTGCGAAGTGTTGAATGACGTTGCATTTGATCATCGCTTATCGCACAGCTACGCATATACACACCATAGTATTTTTAAGAGACGTAATATTTATGTGCGGGTAAGGCTTATTTTTTTATAAAAAATCGGCAGTATATATAATTTAACGCATGTTACTGACGCGCCAAGCGGTCGTTTGAGGGCATTTTTCCGGTACTGAAATTGCTGCGCCAAGGGTTGATATCTAGCCCACCGCGTCGTGTATAGCGCGCATAGACCGAGAGTTTTTGTGGTTTGCATTGGCGTTGGATATCAACAAAAATGCGTTCCACACATTGCTCGTGAAATTCATTGTGATTACGAAAGCCAATCAGATAACGCAGCAAGCCTTCCTGATCAATTGGTGCGCCGATGTAATGAATCGCCACGCTGCCCCAATCGGGTTGGCCGGTCACCAAGCAATTGGATTTCAGCAAATGTGAGACCAAAGTTTCTTCTACCGCAGGTGTGCTGTGATCAGCTTTTAGCAGCGCGACGTTGGGCTGGTAATCATCGACTTCGATATCCAGACGATCTAGCAAAACGCCTGCCATTTGCTGCATGCTTAATTCGTGGAATTGCTCCGGCGTTTTGATGCTGACTTGCACCGGCGCGCCAAAGCCCGCCGATAAATCGGTTTGCAATAAACTGCGCAAAGCATCGACCCCGGCGAGTTTGGTTTGGTTAAACGAATTCAGATACAGCTTGAATGATTTCGATTCGATAATATTGACCGAGTCAGCTGGCGCCATCACGCTAACAATCGCGATTTGCGGTTTGCCGCGTAAATTCAGCCAAGAGACTTCGTAAGCATTCCAAAGATCGACACCAAAAAAAGGCAAACTGGCACCAGCCAACAAACCAAGTTCATCACGCTTGGCTTGGCGTGGAATAGGAAACAGCAGCGACGGATCGTACTGGGTTTGATAAGCCGATACCTTGCCGAGCTGCGAGTCTTCCGGTTGATTGAGTTTGCTGCTTGAATGTGTGTCGTTCATGATTTGTGCCGATGAGCTGATGCGCCAATTACCCTAAAAACAGTTGATAAGCCGGATTTTGGCTTTCATCCCAATGTTGATAACCGAGGCCGTTTAAAAATGTTTTAAAGGTTTTCATTTCATTTTTTGGCACCTGCAAACCGATCAAAATCCGGCCATAATCGGCACCATGATTGCGATAATGAAACAGGCTGATATTCCAGTTCGGTGCCATGCTGTTTAAAAAACGCATCAACGCGCCGGGGCGTTCTGGGAATTCAAAACGGTATAGCAATTCATTGTGCGCCAGCGCGCTTTTACCGCCCACTAAATGACGAATGTGCAGTTTCGCTAATTCATCATGAGTTAAATCCAGCGTCGGAAAGCCGTGCTTGATAAAGGTCTTGGCAATCTTGCCCGATTCATCGCGGTTGCTGGTTTGAATGCCGACAAAAATATGCGCGACTTTTTGGTCGCTGATGCGGTAATTAAATTCCGTCACATTGCGTGGCCCGATCAGTTCGCAAAAACGACGAAAGCTGCCATGCTCTTCAGGAATCGTCACGGCAAACACCGCTTCGCGTGCTTCGCCCACTTCGGCGCGCTCGGCGACAAATCGTAGGCGATCAAAATTCATGTTAGCACCACAAGCGATGGTGATCATGGTTTGATTTTTCAGCGGCTTTTTGCTGGCCTTGGCGCGTTCGATATAGGCCTTGCAGCCTGCCACCGCCAGCGCACCGGCTGGCTCCAAAATACTGCGCGTGTCTTGAAACACATCTTTAATAGCAGCGCAAACGGCGTCGGTATCGACCAAAATCACTTCATCCACATACAGCTTGGCAAGGCGGAAGGTTTCTTCGCCGACCAGCTTCACCGCAGTGCCATCAGAAAACAAACCGACATCGTTTAAAGTCACACGCTTGCCCGCTTGCAAACTGCGCGCCATCGCATCAGAATCGGTAGTTTGCACGCCGATGATCTTGATATCAGGGCGAATCGCTTTCACGTAAGCCGCCACACCAGCGATCAAACCACCGCCACCAATCGCCACAAAAATCGCATGAATTGGCCCTGCGTGTTGGCGCAAAATTTCCATGCCGACTGTGCCTTGCCCGGCAATCACATCTGGATCATCAAACGGATGCACGAAAGTTAGCTTGCGTTTCTTTTCCAACTCCAGCGCATGTGCATACGCATCACTATACGATTCGCCATGCAACACGATCTCCACCTGCGCACCACCATGCGCGCGCACCGCATCGATTTTCACTGGTGGCGTGGTGGTCGGCATCACAATCATCGCCTTGCAACCCAGTCGCGCCGCGCTAAGCGCCACACCTTGAGCATGATTACCGGCCGAGGCACAGATCACGCCGCGTTTTAATTGTTGTGGTGTCAGGTGCGCGATTTTGTTATACGCGCCGCGCAACTTGAAACTAAACACGCTTTGCATGTCTTCGCGCTTGAAATAAATGGGGTTATCCATGCGCGCCGATAAATTTGGCGCTAGTTCTAGCGGCGTTTCAAAGGCCACGTCATAGACGCGGGCGGTCAGGATTTTTTTTAGGTAATCGGTGCTCATGGAATTGCAGTCGAAGGTAAACTTGGGTGTGGGCTAGCTCGGCAGATTGCTTTGGCATATTTGCCTTCTGCACAGTCTGTTACGGTTGTTAGCGCCTATTATAATCGGAGTTCGCACGCCGAACTGCTTAAACAATTGGCACAATTGACACAACTAGCAAATCACTGATCGTTGGGGCGTAGCGGATTTCGCTGGAGCGGTCGGCAGAATCTGGGATAATGACACTCCTCATATTTTGCCCGCTCACCATGATAGAAGCTGCCATTCATTGGCTATTCACCATACTAGCCGTGCCCGAAGTAGGTTTGGTATCGGTTTTCTTCATCAGCTTTATCTCCGCGACCTTGTTTCCACTCGGTTCTGAACCCGCTGTCTTTGCGCTGATCAAAGCCCGCCCCGATCTATTTTGGTGGGCAATTTTAATCGCCAGCGTAGGCAATACCTTGGGCGGCGCGGTCGATTACGGCATGGGTTATGGTGCCAAAAAAACTTTCGCCAAAGAGCGCCAGACACGTTGGTTCACTTGGTTACAAAGGTTTGGCGCCAAAGCCATGTTACTAGCCTGGCTACCAGTCATCGGCGATCCACTTTGCACTTTAGCTGGCTGGCTAAAACTACCATTTTGGCCCAGCATCGCGTATATGGCGGTTGGTAAGTTTTTGCGTTATGTGACGATGACGTATCTGCTGCTAAGCGTGCCGGATGGCTTTTGGCGGCAAGTGGAGACTTGGTTGGCTTGATGAGATGTTTTGTTCAAACATCAATGACGGAGGTATCGAGGTTTGCCACTGACTTCACGTAACGGTAAACCCGCACATCAAGCAATTCACGCTCAATTCAAATGAGTCAGTCTTGAGATTGCGCATAAAGCCTCTAGAAATTAGGAAATTAGAGTAAGGTCTGGCCTTAATATATTTTAGTGCAAGACCTTACTTTATTATTGTGGGGGGAGTTCATATACGAGGATTGTTGCTTTGGTCGAACGACAGCAGGATAAATGAGCCGTGCTCAGACTCCCCTGAGCCAAGCTCTTGCCAGCCACCGCGACGGTAAAACCTGAGTGCACCAAAGTTTTGACTTACGCACTTTAAACGCCAAGGCTGCGGCAACCAAGTTTGCAGTGAGTCCAACAATGCGCTCCCGATCGACATACCCCGTGCGTCAGGATGCACGTAAAGATGGTGAATGAATGGGTCGGCTATTTGAACCGAAACAAATCCAAGCACAACGCCGACTTCGGTGGCAGCAAGATAAACCATTTCGCCGTGTGAAACGTCGGCAAAAATTGGACTTTGCTTCGCAGCGACAGGCAGCCACGTAGCCTCCGCAATGCTTAGTGCGTAAATTGCCTGCAATGCGGTGTCATCATTAGATGTGGCGGGACGGATAGTGAACAATTATCAGAGCATTTTCTGTCGATGGATTGTAAATTAGCAGTAGGAAGAAAATATCAATTTTTTTGCGCCTCTAAATGGAAACGAAAAATTGTATTTTGCTTTCATGTAAAGAAGCAAAAATCTTAATTATATTTCTTTATTGGATAGCTACGTCACTACTCAAAAGATAATTTTGATATCAAAAAAACCTTAGAATTGATCTAGAACATAGCGATACGACTTTTTTGCTTGAACTAGTGTTGGATATCGCATTGATGAAAGACTTAGTTCCGTCGCATGCACGTGACCCATGAGGTTAGAAGCACGCGCGTGCAAAGTATATGTTTTACGTGTGCTATTGACGTGTGAAACTTGTAAACGAGCCTTTTTCTGGGTCGTGCAAAAGTCGAATTGTGCTTGTTGCCCCAGCTGGATTTTTCGCAACGATTAATTCAGTAATATTTTTTTCAGGGGAGTCGTAGTTATAAAAGTTATCTCTGTATAGGAATGCAACGATATCCGCTTCATCCACCAAGTCTCCTTCTTGATTTAGATCGCTCAGGAGAGGTCGTTTATTTATTCGAGTTTCGATATTGCGTGGCAGCTGGGATGTCAATAGAATTGATGTACCGAGTTCTCGCGCTAATGATTTGAGTGAGCGCCCTAAAAGTAGGGGGTTTTTTGCTAAATTTATGTATTGCAATGAATCGATTAAAACGAACGGTAAAGCCCCAAAATTGGTTTTTTCTCGTAAGCATCGCATCCGAATTTCATCAAAACTTAATGTCGGACTATCGTCAACTAAAACAGTTGTATTGGCTAGACGTTGTATAGCATGTGTAATCTTTGGCCAATCGGAATCATCCATTGTTCCGAATTCTATGTTCCGATAATTGATATTTCCAGCTAAAGAAAGCTTCGTTTTGAAATGTCGTGTGCTTGTAAGTTGGTACTAAAGATAATTACAGGCAAACCTGATAAAGCAATGGCGTTGGCAATTGTCAAAGAAAAATTGGTTTTTCCAAATAAAGGTCTGGACGCTAATACGAAAAGACCTCCTTGTTTTAATCCATTCGTTAATCTATCCAATTCAACAAAGCTGGTTTGCATACCAAGAAACTGTTGCTCGTCGGAATTGTATAGCCGATCAAGATTTTCTACATACGCAGTAAGTGCTTCTTGGATGGTTTGTGCGCGGTCAATTGACAATAGGCGTTGTTTCTATTCGCGGACTTTTAAAATACTCAATTTAATCCCAGAAGCAATATCCTTCCACGCCAAATCCTTGTCTTCCCATATTGAAACTGGCTTCGCGTCCTTTGGAAGACCTTGGATTTTATCAAAAGGTAAGCCTTGGAATTCGACAGGTCGGATAAAAATAGGTATGACCTGAGCATTCTCAGACTCATGACGAGCCAACGCCGTTATAAGTTCATTGCTGTAGCAATAATCGGACGCGATAAAACTCGAACTAATTAATAGAAGAATTAAGTCCGCAGATTGTATATTTTCGTCAATTATGGATTCCCAATTTTCTCCAGCGACAATTTTACGATCATTCCAGCTTTGAATTAGACCCTGACGTTTAAATATTGCCAAATGCTCTTCCAGTTGTTCTCGATAGCTCTCGTCTTTGTGAGCATAGCTATAAAAAATATTAATTCCTGTATTTAATTGTTCATCGGGTTTTTATACTCTTTGAAATAGCGTTAACATTAAAATTTGAAGCATCAAACAATCTTTTCAACTGATACTAAATTCGTACTGCTTGCCGCTATTAGAACCAAAATTCTGGAAGCAATCTGTTTGATCTTATCATGCGCATACTAGATCACGCTTACTTCACGATGTAGCAAAAAAATCGAGATCACTTCTAATATTTCTGTATGGAAATTGGTATTGGACTTCGCATCAAAATTTGTTAACGCGAGATTTAGTCGTTCATCTCGGCTGATAGATTTTCTTGAGTCGGATTGTCTCTATAGAAAGCATCCTAGGAGCAGTTCGCAATGTGCCTCTAGGGTAAGTGGTAATTTATTAGTATTGTATTTGTGTATCAATTACAAAAGATTTGTC
>OFRM01000830.1_pt1 | contig 11587 bp, 10 predicted proteins | sample 1543101 | NCBI WGS metagenome assembly OFRM01 (sample SAMN07774223, study PRJEB24372) | wastewater metagenome | isolation source: Exp Tend VB 0WW | collected 2016-02
CTATTACTAGAAACAATTAATGAACTTAAAGATCATCCAGATGCACAGGATGGTGTAGGTTTTGTAACTACCTTTGATGAAGAACCTGACTGGAAAGTAATCCTGTCATTTGTTCCCATCAAGAAACCTAATGAAAATGTGACCCACTAAAAAGCAAAAACAAAAGCCCCAATCCTTTCGGAGAGGGGCTTTATTATTTTTACATCTTGATTTTTTGATTACGTTGATTCATCAACCTGCGCAGGGTCATGTCATTATGATCCCACATGTTGTTTGGTGAATCGTGTAATTGTTGATTAATACCAGATCCAATGTCATTAAACATATTAGACAATGAGTAACTATCCGTCCATACTTTTCCTTGATTGGGATCGTATGCACGATCAACACTACGATTTTGTAAAAAGTACTGTTGAAGTTGTTTTAACAGTTCTTCTTCATTCATGATAAGAACAAAGCTTTCTCAGCGGCGCGCCTTGCAATGAGGCCATTAAGTTTCTTACCTGCCGCGAATACCCATTTATCAAATTCATTAGCCGCACCTGTATAGTCCTTAGCATTTAGTTTCTTTAGCAGTGTCGACTGGATTAATTTCCTAACACCCAAGTTAAAGACAAAACTGGCTAAGGCATCTAATTGATTATCTGTCAGTGGCACTTTAACCACAGACTTTACATCTGAGGTGGCATAGAAGAAATCATCTTCCAGCCACTCATCTGCTTGTTGCTGAGTACAAGTATCACCAAGTTTGACGTTGTGCGTATGCCCGTATCCAATGGTAGGAATACCAGCAGGACATAAATAGGCTTTTAATTCACATCCTTCAAACTTCCTGACAATACTTTTACCGTCCATTTTGTTTTTCCATTAAATTACTGTATTTCAGCATACGATTAATTTCAGGTAATTGTTCATAATCAATCTTATTCATTTGCAGTAAACGGACAAGTTCTTTCTTAGACATACCAGATTTAATAGCCATATTTGTGAATGCTTTGTCTAGCATTTGTGGATCTCCTTTATATCCCTTAGTTAGATCAGTGATCATATTATTTAATGCTTTTTCATTAAATGCATTCTTATGACCATAAGCATAAATATCAATTACCTTAGCTTCAATCTGCTTCTCTAGATCTTTTTTACCTGTGTTAAATCGCGTACCTTCCTTAGACATTTCATTACGTAATGTAGACTGTTTGGCACGTTCAAATGGCATAATATTACCTAGAGAATAATCACCTTCTTGATATTCATATACAGGATTATTAGTAAACTTGGAAATTGCAGTTTTCTTTCCCAATGGATATTGAGTTAGATAGTTTCTATCTACCCATGGTTGTCCAGTAGAAGGCATAAACGATGCAATTTGTCTTCCCTGTTCACCAACATTTTCAGAATTCCAATCCTTAGTCATACGACGCGCGACTGTTCTACCCTGCTCAACGACTCCAGAATACACTGGGAACATGTTAGCTAATGAGCCATCACCAATAGACTGTTGCGAAAATGCATTAAACAAGCCAAGATTAGTTGTAGTAGACAGAAGACCCCAATTAGCCCATTCAGGAACTTTCTCAGAGACAAATCTACGGAAGGAAAATTCCTTATCTTTAGGATTAGTACTGATAGTAGAAAGTCCATCCATTACAGTAGAAACTACATCCATACCAATCATTCCCTGTAGACCAGCTAACATTAGATTTACTGTTAGCATCGCCGCGAGTGGCTTGGTATTCCCAGATTTCATCATCTCTTTAATATACACAACATATCTGCCAATCTGAGTTGCTTTATATGTCTGTAATCTACCAGCAGCTTCTCCAAGAATACCGGTATTGGTCATAATAGATGGTTTAGCTTCTACAGAATAATCCACCATATGCCCTTCAGTCCACTGTTTAGCCTGAAGTATGGCTTTTTCTTTAGGAATACCGGCATCAATTAGCCATCTAGAAAAGGTAGAGAATGTTGCGAATCGTGCAGCTTGTTCTGAACTTCTACTCAGCAAACCAGAACCAAACTTCCAAGCACCTTGCGTAAGTTTACGATCTAAGAAGGGTGTTGATTCAAGAACAGTTGGATCAATAAGACCAGATTTTACAGCTTCTCGATATAGTTCATTAGAAGTTACACCGAAGATTTTAGATTCAGTTTCTAGGACTTTCTTAGACTGCATTGAGTTTAGTAATCCGCCAATCTCATTCTTGTTGTGAATACCAAGAACTTGGAAATAATCTCCCAGGCCTTGAACAGCAGGGGAAACAATATCTAAAGCACCACCACCTACTTTTGGATACATCTGTAGAAACTTTGGTAGAATAGCTTCGATTGGTTGAAAGAAGTTTTGAGTTAAAGCTCTAAATGAACCTGCACCAACCATACGAACAGTATTAAGGTTTGCATATTGACGTACTGCCCGCATTTGTGCAGAATCTGAAACACCTGTAATAGACTGAACCACATCCATTAGTGGTGTCACTAAATCATTTGCACGTTGCTTAACAACAATATCTTGAATCTGACTACTTAGATAATTAGTAACACCTGAAGGAGCATTAGACAAATTTCCAAGTTCCTTATCAAAAGTAGTAAGTTCATGTGCAGCAAGCCAAGCATTATGTGCTTCTTGATAACGAGTCAAGGCTTTCTTAGCGTCATAGAAATTACGTGAATCTGATAGGAATGGGTTATTACCTAAATTACCCTTATATCCAGAATACTCTTTAAACCTATTTTGATATCCAGCAGTTGTCGCAGCATTTGCTTGTTCAATACCTTCCATAGCATTACGAACAGCAACAGCTTCGGGCATACTAGAATCCATAAAATCTAGCATCATTTGATACTCAGCTACAAGATGTTCAGTATCACCAAAGCGATTTTGTAATGCTTTTCTTTCACGGATATGACCGACCTCTAGTCCTTCTGCTTGCATTAAATCTCGCATTAGGTTATATTGATTCTTATTGTGGGCAGTCATTAATACAGGTTTACCACCAGCAGTTTTCACTTCAAATACAAATTTGCCATCAAATAGAGATGGAAAATATTTATAAATGTTCTTTGGAGGTTCCTTTCCATTTTGTTCAAATACCTTAGATACTTCTTCAAAATTCTTAGAAACTAATTCATCAATTGCAGTATCTAACTCAGCTTCAAATTTATTTAATTGCTGTTTATATTCAGGATTATTTTTAGCTTTGAAACGTTCTTTAAATAGATTAGAAATTTTACCAGGCCCAAAAGGACTTTCGAACTTAGTAATCTTAGTGATAATACCATTTGGTCCAAACAATTCAGTTTCAGATTTACGAGCAAATGAATCAGTAATATGTTTAATACGTGAAATCCCAGCATTTACACCCGGATTATCAACAAGTTCTTTTGCTATCTGTCCCTTTGGAGCAAACCATTTTTGATAGGTTCCTGGTTGATCCTTTAAATCTGGAGAAGAATCAATAGCAGAAAGAATACTCTGTTGATCAGCACCATCATAGACAGTTAAATTATCGTTGGTTTTATTTCCAACAGCTTTTGCGATAGCTTCTTGTTTTACTCGATTCTCTTTCGGTAAATTCTGTTCTACCTGTTGCTTATCCCAAGCACGTTTAATCTGTTCAGGAGTAGCATCTGGATAAGATTCTTTAATAGACTCTGAGAATTTTTCAAAAGGATCTTTACCGAAAAAACCAATTGAACCTTTTTGCTTACCGCCAATCTTAGTCTGACCCAGTTTGTGTATATTTCCCAGAATAGGATTAATTTCTTCTGCAATTTTGCGATCCCACTTTGAACGGAGATTCAACCCCCTCCGATACTCTTCCATTGCTTGTAGATAGTCTTTAAAAGTCTTTTCCATTTCTGGGAGACTTCTAACCATGTCTGACAAACGTGAACCAGCAACGGATCGACCTTGGTCTTCTGATAATCTATGACCTAGTGGATGTAATGCTTCTGGATCGCCATAAATAAAGGTTTGTATATTTTTCCATAGAGTATTAGCATCATGATAAGCATCATCAAGTTTGCTGGAAATTTCATAGGGTAGATGCTCATGTGCAAGAGTTTCTTTGAGTTTCTGAACTTTGTTAGACAGAGGACTTACAGTTTTCATCCATTCAAGAGCTTTAAGAGAATCTCTGGCATACTGGGCATTTCTATGTTGAGCTAACTCCTCAGTTATTTTCTTGAATTCTAAATCTTCTTGTTTGATGATCTCTTCTGCACGCTTTTTACCAAAAGAGAAATCTATTGAACCTCGCTGGCCTCGACCAAATCCACGTTGACCTAATGGTACCTGATCTTCTGGCGGAGCAGTTTGTGAACGCTGTGTTGGTTCTAATTCAAGTGGTTCATTCTGCACGCGCATACGTTCAGAGGCAGTGTCAAAATCAGCTTGTCGTTGTGCTTCACGTTGAGCATAAGCAGCTTCGATTTCCGCAGGAGTGCGATCCTCTGGAACAATACGCTGAGTAGGCTCCTTACCCTGACCAACAAATAAATCACCCTGTTCACCAAGAGCATCACGTTGGATGCCCCAAGATTCACCAGCAGCTTGCTCACGTTGACGTTGCATGATCTGTTCTGGAGTTTCCCTAAACAAATCCATTTGTGGACCAGTAGTTGTGGATTCTTGAATAGTTGGTTTCTGTGGCACAACTTCAGTAGCAGCTTTACTGGCTTTTGCCGCATCTTCCCTAAGAACTTCTTCAAAAGCTGCATTAGTTCGTGGAACCTTACCAGCATTAAACTTAGTCATACCTTTACCAATAGCTTGCAAGCCACTTCCAAGAGCAGCTCCAACTGGAAGGCCTGATGCTAGTAGAGGCATACCAACATCATTAAAAGCTTTACCAACAACTTCAAGATTTTCTTTACCTAACTCAGTACGTGGAGTATAGTTAGAAGCCTCCATAGCTTTGACATAACGCTCCTCTCCACGACCTTTCTGTTCTGGGTATGGTGAGATACCTAATTTATCTAGACCAATGTCTACACCTTCTTGCAGTTTATCCAAGGCTGCATAAGCCATCGATGGGAGTTGTAGCCCAAGATTTAAACCAGCTTCTCCAGCACCAATCATACCAGTAGCAGTATCTTTAAGAATTCGTGGAACGTCTTGAATACCGCGCTCAAGACTAAAAGATGATGTTGGTTTAGGTTCTTGCTTATAGCCCTGTGCAATAGAGGCAAGCCGAGTAGCTGCTTCTGTATCACCAGCAGCATCGGCATTTCGCAATGCTGTCATTACTTGTTCATATGAATACTCGGCCATGTTATCCTCACTTAGGTAGATATTTATTAATTAAATCCGCATCGGATTGTCGACTAGGTTTAGAAGAAGTAGAGCTACCAACATCGGGAATTGGATAAGTTGGAACCTCACCCTTAGTAACTCCACTAATGTCAACCTTACCACCAACCTTAGCTTGATTAGCAGCATTAACTGTATTACGATCCTGCACATAGTACTGACTAAAGATCATTTTCTCTTCTTCAGTTAGTGGTTCCTGTGTCCAAGGATTTTTATTAGATACAATTGCAGCCTGTGCAGTAGCTAGACGTTTCTCAGGAGATTGTTTACCAAATTCTGCCCATGAATTTTTTGGAGTTATTTTACGAGCTTCTGCCATAATTCTAGCTTTTTCAAGATCAGCTTCATTATTTTCACGTTGAAGAAGTTGTTTTCCAAGGAATGCTGGATTAGACATTAAGGCTTTTGCAACTCGATCACGTTCTTTCGACATTGCCATGCGTGTTAGTGGATTAGGTTCAGTGCTGATTTGTTGATCCAGTTGGTAAATTTGATTTGTTAGATCACTTAAATTAAAGGCTTCTTTAGATTGAGCAATCTCAGCTTTTTGCTTAAATGGTTGTAAACCGGCAGCAGTTTGACCCGCCGCCAGATTACTCATACCCTGACCACTAATAGTATCCCGCATTCCGGTTTGATATTCGGGTGTGGTCTTATACTGACCAGCAGTTAGATTTTGCTGTGCTTGTGAAACATCAATAGGTTGCATCTGCTGTTCACGTTGATTAGCAAGGAACTGTTTAATAAAATCAAGCTGATTTGCCATTTCAGCGTTTGCAGCATTCTCACCAGCCCACATAGCACCAAGACCAAACTCAGGCTTGTATCCAGTTTCAATTTGATTGATTGCCATTATGGGTTCCTAGACTGTGTAAGCAATTCTTTTAGTTGATCAAAGGACTGTTGTTTTTTGTATTCCGCCAAAGCAGGAGAAATAAAGTTGTTAATACCAGCATTAATACCAGACTGTTGTACAGACAATAGGCTAGCTAGACCTTTACTAGGATCAATACCAGCACCAGCCGGAGTCATTAGACTATTAATATAGTTCTGCGCGATCTGTGCTTGTGCAGCAAGCATTGCTGGAGAACTAGTAGCACTGTTACTACGACGACCAGCAGCAGCATCCTTAGCAGCCTGAGCACGCTGTAGTTGCTCTACTTGTGCACGCACGATTGGTGAACTATAGGGATTCTGGATAGCTGCTGCTAGTTGCGTCTGATAACCTGCACGTTGCTTACCAAATGGGTCCATAGCACCTTGCATCTTTGAAGCCAGTCCTTGCATGGCATTAGCCTTTTGCATGTTCTGGAAACCTTCAAACAAAACTCCAATACCAGTCATTGTCTTCTTGTTATTAAACAGATCTGATAGTGCTTGTGAGATACCACCTTGGTTATTTGGAATCTCACCTTCTGGAGTTGACATTCCCCAACTAGGAACAGTTTGTTGCATATTGTACCCAACAGAACCCGGCGCAAACGATTGATCGTATTGTTCTACTTGAGGTATACCACCAGAATTTTGCATGTATTGCAGAGAATCAAAATCAGATGGAGCGTAGGATTGTTCTGGGATATTTGTATCAAATCCTAGATTTGACATTGCACTACCTGGAGCGTATGATTGCCCATATTGCTCTGGCATTGAAAAACCACCTTCGTCTAGATATTCATCATCCATTATATTTCCTTTATGTAGCAGGTGTTTGTGTGGTTAGAACACCGTCAACGAATGTCATTGATCCATCAGTTCCTCCCGGTGTTAGTTTGGCAGTTGTTATTGTAACTGATAAACCAGATTGTTGTGAAGCTGTTCCAAGAGTTATTACTTTGTTGTAATCAGTTTCTGCTAAATGATACATTGCTCCTGCAGCACCACCTTGCAAACTCTGCAAGTTATTATGAGCACGTTGGGCAATGTCCGTGATATTACTTCCAGAGAAGTTAATGATATACCATGGAACAGAACCCGACGTAGACACATAATTGCGTAATTGTCTATACCACTCTAACCATGTAAAAGACCCAGGTTTATCATTAATTGGAGGTGGAGGTAAACCTGCCATTATGAACTCCCTACAGTATAAACAGCTTCTAATGATTCTAAACGCAGTGGATTATTACTAGAATGAGTTAATTTAAATGCTCTACGACGAAATGCTCCTAAACGATGAAACGCTGGAAATGTGTCCGACAAAGAAATTGTTTTTACATTAGACCATGTTTGATAATCATTGTCTGTCCATTGTAGAGATAGGTTATTTGTTGATTCATATAAGTCACCAACAATTTTAACAGAAGACATAAACTTACGATAATACGTATCCATATCATATCTATTAGTTACAAGTTCTACAAGAATGGCTGTACCATCATCTTGATAAGAATCTACATCTACTTTGTATAAACATCCATTGGATGAATGTAATACGTATGCAGCACCAGTTGAGTTGTCTGCCATATAATCGCATTGAAAAACACCATGATTTCCAGTGGAGTTAGAAGACCACTCATGCCATAACTTTTCGTCGATGTCATATACTAAAGTCCTTCCATTTGTTTTAAGGTTAATTAAATAGAACATGTGTCCTTTAGTACGGAACCCAAATCCACGACAATCTTCAATATCAGTTTCTGCATCTAAAATACGTTCAATATATTCATCAGATACTTTCTTAGGTTGGAAACCTTCCACTAACCACACAGCCCTACCACCAGAGTCAGACTGGGATATATATGCACAGTACTTTTCATTTTGATATACACAATATGGAGCAGCTACACCCATTTGAATAGTAGTGGAATCATTACGACTTAAGGGCGAACCAGCAGCATTTGCAGCATCATAGAAGAACTCAATGGAACTATGTCCCATTACAACAATTTGGTTATTTTGTCTAGCTAAAGCTACAACAGGATCTGGGAACATTTCAGCAGACAAAAAGTTATCTGCATCCCAGACAGTAGGAGTATCTAATGCACAGTTATATACATCACTCCCTTTAGACAAAATTACATAGCCATCTAAAAATGTAGCTGATGGATTGTGAGGTGTTGGAAATGAGTTTAATGTTGCAGTAGCTGTTGCAGTAGTAGTACCAGTTAAAGTATGTGTAGTTCCAGAACCAACTGATGTTAAATTAATCGCAGTTCCTGCTGTAGCATTAGCAGAAGAAGTAGCTAACTTAATTGTGTTAACATCCACTACAATCACATAATATGTAGTAGTAGATGTCAGACCGCCAATTGAACCACCACCACCATTGTTATATACAACAGCATTTGTAGTTGCATATTTATGTCCAGTAAGTGTAATAGTCTCGTTTGTGGTATTTACGGTAGTTGCTGGATTAAATGTTAGTGCTGGAGCAGCAATTGTAATGCTTGGAGTTCCAGTATAACCACTACCACCAACAGTAACATCAACACTGGTTACAACTCCGCCAGTAACATTTGCTGTAGCAGTTGCACCAGAACCAGTACCAGAAATGGATACTGAAGGTACGGCACCATAACCTGCTCCACCATTGTCTACTAAGATTCTACTAATACTTGTATCAGTAATTTGTGTAACTGTTCCAGTAGTATTAATAATCCATGCATAGGTTCCATCACAGATAAATAAATAATCACCAACCGTAGAGGAATTTGATAAGATCATTGAAACTGGACCAGTGCTACCTGTTAATGTAATCTTACTAATAGGTGTTACACCATCCTCATAAACAGTATTCCCAATGACAACATAAAATTTATTGTTGAAATAGATACACCCGCGACCTTCACCAGTTCCAAAATCTTTATAAAGAGTTAAGCCCGGACGTTTATTAAGAAAAATCTTAGTGCTTTCAATTTGATCTACCTTACGTGTTTCTGGGAAGATATTCACAAATCGCTGATCTTTGTTTGCACTATACCCACGATTTGAATATGCTCCCATTAACGGTAGTCTAATTGTCTGCGGTTTGCCGGGCTTCGCTTGTTCTTGAGCCATTATTTATTCCTAAAAAGTTTCTTTCGCACTAATCCAGATAATGTATTAGATGCCATTTTATTAAATGTATCAGAATTTGCATTAACAGAATTTAGATATGCATTTAAACCACCAGACATACCACCATATAGAGAACCAGCAATTGGATTGTTCTTTGTAAATAAACTTGCCAATGTACCACTAGCAGCACCACCCAATGATTTAGAAGCAATATCTCCAACATAAGGATTGAGTGATTCAGAAATATATCCACCAACAGGTCCAGTTAATCCACCTTGCAATGCTGCTGTTGGATTGCCACCACTAAATAAGAATCCTTTTAGTGCACCCTCCGCAGCTTTATTTACATATTTGTTTCCAAGATCCCATGCCTGATTGCCGAACATTCCAGCAGACTGTGTGGCAGTGGGGGCGATTGCACTAGTTCCACCAAAGAACATATTCTCACTGCCAAGTGTTCCGGCAGTTCCACCTCCAGGACCAAACATACCAGGACCTGCTGCCGCACCTAAAATACCCAATGTTCCAATAACACCGCCCATTGCTTGAGATTTATTACTACGAACTTCCCACCCTTCTGGATTAAAAGTCCCATCCTCATTATATGGATTATAGTATTTTGAATTTAAGTATGATTCATTACTCTCCGGCATTCCGAATGGAGCATTCGCAAGATTTAATTTTGGTGCTAAGAAGAGATGATTACCTAAATCAAACGATCCATACGGATTCTTTCTAAAATCATATCCAGCAGGACTATCACTAATTTGTGTGTAAGGTTGATAATCAGGTTGAACATATTTATATTTAGAACTTAGACTTTGAAAAGTAGGATCATTCTCAAAAGGAGATGAATATGTGTAAGGCTTGTATACAATTTTACCAAAAACATTACGTTCGTAATTTGGTTCTGGCGGAGTGTAGATCTTTGGAATATCTGAAGTTGCTGTTGCAGAAGCTAAGTCAGGAGATTGCCCTGACTGGGTTTGTTTGCGAATTTGCTCATTGCGAAATCGTTGACTAGTGCCAACATTCTGCCTATTTACAATATCCGCAAGTTTCGCCTGTTCAGTATCAATACCAGTTATAGGATCTACCATGATCTAACGTCCCGTTGGAAATATAACGAACCTTCCTCAGTACCAAAACTCAATGCTTCTTGTTTGATAGCAGTCATTTCTTGATATAGCATTTTACGATCTACACTGGGAATTCCATATTCCGGAGCTAGACGAGTAGCTAGACCATACGTAATCGCATCATACCATTCTTGTGGAAAGTCTGGTGTATCAGTGCTGGCATCAAAATCCTCGAAGGGAGCTTGATAAACAAGTGAAATAGAATTCAAACCTACTTGCGCAGAACTAGGAACTGGGAATAGATATAAAACTCCAGTGTCTCTTCGTGGATCATAATAACACTGGATAGGATTCCCAGAAGATGTTTTATTACCTAGAATGTTATATTCCTGCTTAGTGATAATTCGCATTGGAATATCCACATTAGAGGTAGAATCATGATTCCACGCTTGAATGATTTTCAGTGGTTTTGGAGTATCAAGTGTATAAGAGGCAGTACCATCAATCAAAGTAACAGATCTCTGTTTAAGTGCCCATAAAGGCATTCCATCAGCTTGCCATGCTTTGACTAAAAGATTAAGGGCAAAGGCAGCTTCCGTGTATTGATCTGCTGTAGGGACTTCTCCTTGGGCAACAACACCAATCTTCCGCAAAGCACCCTTAATTAAATCATCTCGTGATACAGAGAATGATGTTGTTCCACTAGTAGTCATATTATTATTTCCAGTGATCTTTGAAGAATAAGAACCAAGCTCCTATACTACCACCAATTCCAGCAACCCACTTCATAAAAGAGACAACTCCTTTCGCTTGTTGCCATGCATAAGTAAGGGATTTAATATCTTGTCGCATCTCTTGTATCTCATGCTGTAACTCATTAAAGCGGCGATCTTCTTCTTCCATGTGCCTTTCTAACGCATCATCCATGTGACGGCGTACTTCTAAATTTAATTCATTCATTCTATAGTAGTTCCTATTCTATTTTCCAAGGGGAAAGTCCTTGTGTGGCTAATGCTGCACCTTATTTATACGTGACTTGTTTATCTGTGATTTTAGTTAAAGCCATTTTAATTCTCCTAAGCTAGTATCTGCCAGGCAAACGACTTGTCAGCCGCCGCCGCTGCGTTGATGCCGATCAAGAACTGCGTCGAATTCGGCGGCGTGGGGTAGAACCGGACGGATGACGATCCCAAATCAT
>OFRM01000831.1_pt1 | contig 11578 bp, 16 predicted proteins | sample 1543101 | NCBI WGS metagenome assembly OFRM01 (sample SAMN07774223, study PRJEB24372) | wastewater metagenome | isolation source: Exp Tend VB 0WW | collected 2016-02
GCCGCAGCCATGCCGCTTCCAGCCCCTGCGATCCACGCAGGCACCAAACGCGCAGGAAGGCGGTAAGCGTCATCCCGGCCTTCTCCGCCTCACCGCGCGCACCGTCGATCACGGTCTGCGTCACGGGAGCGGATTTCTTTCGGCGCAACGAGAGCCAATCAGCCCAAACCTGTGGGTCAGCGTCTTCCGGGCATTCGGGGTCTTTGACCTTTGGCTTTTTCGGCTTTGGGGGCGATGCGCCGTCAGGCGCGTCTACCTTCGGGGTATCAGCAATCGGAGAATCAGGAATCAGTAAGAGGGATTCAGGCGGATTGCCACCATGCTCTGCTGGTGGTTGCACGGTGCTTGCATGGTGCCCGCACGGTGCTGGTATGGTGCTAGCCTTCTCATCCTTGTGAGGGTGTTGGTGCTTTGTAAAGGTGGTGATTTCAATGTAGCGCTCGCCTTCTGCCTCATACCGTGTCAGCAGATCAGCGCAAGCCAGCGCGGCCAGGCCCGCCTCCACGTCCACGTTGTCAGCGGGGAAGACGGCCATTTTGATTTTCTTGGGGCGGTCTTCCAAACGGCCAGCACGATCCGCCAGTGTCCACAGGCCGATGAACAGCAGGCGCACCTCGAACGGCAGTTCGACCAATTCAGGGTTTGCGAAAAACCCCGGTTTTATGTTTCTGGCGCGTGCCATGTAGGACAACTTCCGATGAGCTTTGAAGAAAAAAAGGCTTAGCGCGATCCGCGCACAGACCAAGTCAAAGGAGGCGTGCCGTAGTACCTGCCGAAAGTACGGCCCTGCACAGGAACGCGGCGGATGACCCAGCCCTTGTTCCGCATTTCACTCATGCGCTTGTGAACGCACGTTGAAAGCGTGGCCTTCACCATTTCAACGGGTGTCGCGCCTGTCTTGCGGGAAATCAGACGCCCAATAACTTCGTATTGCGAATGCTTCATCTTTTGCCTTTCAAGGTTGTGCTCCCTCGAGCTCGAATTCTTCGTGAACGAAAAGGCCGGTTTCTTTGTGCTCGCGGGCTTCACCCAGGTTGCGCTTTGCCAGTTCCCAATACGATCGTTTCAACTCAGCGCCGACGAACTTGCGGCCCATTTCGATGGCGACGTATCCCTCGGAACCGATGCCCGTGAACGGGGACAGAACCAGATCGCCCGGATTGCTCCACAACTCCATCGCGCGCTCAATCACGTCCAGCTGCAGCGGGCAGATATGGCGCTCGTCGTCGCTCTCGCGCGCCGTCTTGAATTGCAGGGTGCGAGTCGGGTTCACATCCATCCACACGGGGGATGCGTATCGCTGCCACTTGTCCACAGGGAAGGAATCATGCGTGTGGCTGATCGGCTCGGCGTTGTCGCCGGGCTTGCGCATCGTGACCAGGTAGTCGGGGATGCCCTGCCTGCTCATGCTTGAGTCCTTACGGATGGTCTTATGCAGCAGGCCTAGCGCCTTGGTGCGCTGCATGGCCGTTACCGGGTCTTTCCAGATGCAGACCTCGCTATGGAAGATCCACCCGGCATCGGTGAACATGCGTACCAGCTCGCCCCGAAAGTCATGCAGGCCGATGACGCCATCTCGGAACTTGCTGGTCTGCAGATTCATGCAGTGGAATGACAGCAGCCGCCCCGGCTTGGTCACGCGCAGCAGTTCGACCACCAGAAAGCGGAAGTGTTCGTAGAACTCGTCATAGGTCTTGCAGTTGCCCATGTCGCGGTCGGAATTGCTGTAGGTGTAGAGGCTTGCGAACGGCGGAGAAAAGACGCTGTAGTCGATGCTGTTGTCAGCCAGTCCCCGAGCTACATCAACGCAGTCGCCCAGGTGAACATCCCATCCAGCGCCAGAAGCAATCTCACGCTTGTATTCGCTCTTTTCCACGGTGATTCCTTTAATGATTTGCTGTGTCAGCTTTCGCATGTGGGCGACCATTGAGTCGGCCATGTCATTCGCTTGTGCCTGCTTGCGCTCCAGATTGGCCTTGACTGCGCCTTCGGACTCGGCAGACACCAGATGCACGTTCACGACCTTGGATTGCCCAAAGCGATAGCAGCGACGCACGGCTTGATAAAAGCTCTCAAAACTGTCATCGAGCCCCGCAAAGACCATATCGGCGCAGTGCTGCCAATTCATGCCCCAGCCAAAAACCGATGGCTTGCTTATGAGGACTTGAACATCGCCTTTTCGCCATGCCAATTCCCACGCCATCCGGTCATCGGATTTCGTTGAGCCTTGGATGGAAACGGCAGATATGCCAGCCGCCTTTAACGCGGCGGCAAGCTGATCCTGCTCAGTGTTTAGATGACACCAAACTAGGAATTTCTTTGCAAGTACATTGCTGCACCGAGCAGGTTGTTGTAGCTGTCCTTGAACTTGCCCAGCCCCTGATTGCAGTTCATGCAAAGCAGTCCGCGAACCTTCCCCGTCGTGTGACAGTGGTCCACTACCGGAAAGTACTTCCCGTGTTTGTCCGACGAGTAGCCGCAGATCGCGCAGCGGTTGTTCTGAATCGCTAGCATCTCCAGAAAGTCCACTCGGCTGATGCCGAATGCCGCTCTTAGCCTCTGGTCCTTCTTCTTTTCCGGGTTGTCCGCAATCCACTGCCGTGACTGCGCCTTGATCTGTTCGCGCAGTTCCGCATTCTCCGCGTACTGGGCTCGCCGCTTGGCGTTGTGCTTGGCTTGATTCTCCGGCTTGCGCTTGGTGAACTTCTCCGGGTTCGCCGCATAGTACGCCTTCATGTACTCCTTGCGGGTCTCCTTGTTGCGCTCCTGGCTGTCCTTCGCAGACTGCAATCGCTTCGCTCGAAGTTCTGGATTTGCGGCCTCGCGCAGCTTGCGATTGATCTCGTGTTCGGGCTTCCAGGCCATGCGCTACTCCAGATAGTTGCGCTGCCAGTTTAGCATTTTCAGACTGAATAATCTGCACCACACGCGCAACCCTGTCTCCTTGGGAATTACGCTTGGCCTGGCGGCGCTCCGTCAGGGTTTGCGCGATACCGGCAAACAACTGTCCTTCAATCGGCTCAGGCGCATCAATCACATGCTCATGAATCTGCAGGCCGGGCAGGATGTAGCGCGAGCCATCAAAGCCCAGATCGGCAGGGTTGCGCACACAGACAGACCATGTGGACATCCATTCCCAGAACCGGCTCTTGCCGTGGCCCTTGAGCCGCCATTGGCTGGTGTCGCCCCCGTCATGCACAAAGAACATCGCCAGCATTTCCGTAGCAGTCATCACGCCCAAGAACTCGGCTTGATTGCCTAGCTCCATGTGGTCGTTGGGTGAAGGCGTAGCGGTGCAGGAAAGCCGGTACGGAGTGCGCTGAAACATCTCGATCAGCCGGGCGCGTGTCTTTGAGTCGTGCGACTTCAGGATGCTCGATTCGTCCAGCACGATGCCGTCAAAGTCTGCCGGGTTGAACTTCTCCAGCATCTCGTAATTCGTGATGGTGATTGCGCCATCAACTTGCTCGGGGCTGCGGCAATACTTGATCGGCAGTCCCCACGCCGCAGCCTGCTCAACGGTCTGTTGTGCCACGCACAAAGGCGCGGCAATCAGTACCTTGCCTCCCGTGTGCTGCGCCACTTGACGCGCCCACTCGGTCTGCATGGCGGTCTTGCCCAGGCCGGTATCAGCAAAAATGGCGGCACGGCCACGCTTGCAGGCCCACTCAACAATGGCTGACTGAAAGTCGAACAGGTGTCCAGCCAACCCTTGCGGGTCAAAGCCAGCGATCACGTTCGCCTGAGACTTCGCAGAAATGAATTCTTCGTACGGCTTCATGCCGCCCTCGCCTTCGTGTAGGCGCCACCGTGCGGGGATGATTCAAGGCTGTCTTGCAGCACTTGGCGGGGGGTCTTGTCGGATGCGGTGAACTTGCCGTCCGTGCGGTTGAACTTGACGCTGTGCTGGATGGCCTGGGCGGCTGTGCCGGCGCCGGGGTAGAACCCAGTGAAGGCGTTCTGGGCGGGTTTCTTCTTGCTCATGCCGCGCCTCCGGGGGCGTCCGACTCAGTCGGATTGCATGAAGTGAGCTTCTGAATCAGACTACTTTCATGAAGCTTCTTCTTTGCAAACTCGCCCAGGATTTCGTTGACCAACGCGGTACGGGTGATGTCGCGCGCGATGCTCACCGCGTCCAGCACATTGAGAACGTGCCGTGGGCACTCTTGGCGCAGTTCGTTGCTGGTGCCGTTGCGCGTGAAGGCGGGATTCCCGGTGTGCGGCATGGGTCAGCCCTCCTGCTTTGCGGCTTCGGGAACTTCTGGGGCGCCGTCAGTGCCAACCAGCTCGGGCCAGATCAGGTGCCAAGACTTCTGGCAGATGTCCCAGCGGCGAATCTCGCGTTCGGAGTCGTCCTCGATGCGGCGCGCCTCCGCGGGGTTCATGTCCCGGCGCCCAGTCAGGCACTGGTACAGGTACTGTTCGTTGACGCCCACCTTTACGGCGATGCGCTTCCGGTCTTCGGGGGTGATTTGTTTGGCCATGCGCCATACTAGCGTAACGCTAGCCAATCCGTCAAGCGTTTCGCTATTTCGGGTTCTAGCAAGGCGCACAAAATCCCGAATGGACACCGTTGATCCACTGGTTTCGGCCTTGAAATCGCTGTGCGAGCGAGAGGGTGGGCACGCCGCCGTTGCTGATCGGGCGCGGATCAGCGCAGAGAATCTTTGGCAAATCCTGAACGGGACCAAACTGCCATCAGGCAAGGCTCGAGGGGTGGGGCCCAACCTACGCGACAAGATCACCGCGGCTTATCCGGGATGGCTTCAGCACGTTGCTGTCCCGGCCATGCCCAGGGCTGCTGGATCGGCAGACTTGACCATTCCTCAGTACGCAGCCGGCGGCGCCATGGGCAGCGGCCTGATCCTCGAGGAAAAGCAGCCGGGCCTGATCAAGTCCTGGCGGGTAGACAACGAATGGCTGCGCCTGAATGTGCGCCACCACACGGGCATCTCCAACCTGTGCATCGTCACCGGATTCGGGCCGTCCATGAAGCCCAAGTACAACCCGGGCGATCCGCTGCTGCTGGACAGGGGTGTCACTACGGTGGAGACCGAGGGCATCTACTTCTTCCGTGTGGCCCAGCACGGCTTCATCAAGCAGCTGCAGCGCATCCCGACTGAGACCGGCCTGGTTATCAGGGCCAAGTCCCTCAACCCCAGCTATGACCCGTTCGACATCACCGCCAAGATGGACTTTGAGGTCTTTGGCAAGGTGCTGACGGTCTGGAAGAGCGAACAGGTGTAGCGTGCAAGAACCTGAAGATCCAAGTTTGCCGCGCGCCCGGTCCTTCCTGGCGAAATTCTCAGCGTCTGCCATCAGCGCGTGGCTGCGGCAGAACTGGCCCGTCGCCGTGCTGGTCCTGCTTCTGGTGCTGGGGTGGCTGTTCCGCTACCAGACGGCCCCATTCAACAGCAGTGGAAACCACGGGGTCTACGTGATCAACCGGTGGACAGGGCAGACATTCCTGCTGGTCGGAGTGCGGCGCATCGAGATTGCCGAGCCCACCAAATAGGGGCGCTACCCCTTTGATACAGCCGCCCGCGAGGCGGCTTTTTCACGCCTCAGAAATATTTTTGCTCTACCTCTAGCGTAACGCTTGACGTTGTTCTAGCGTTACGCTATTCTCCCTCCACGCCGTACTTTCGCGGCGCAGGAGAGCAGAAATGTCGATCACCCCCCGCCAGGCGCTTGACGCGCAGATGTTTGCAGGTACTGGCAGCTTCGGCCAGTTCATGGCCCAGAGCCCGACGATTGCACCGGGCAACTCGGCAATCGAAATCCAGCCTTGGGGCTTTCCGATGCTGGTCGAGTACGAGCATGACGCTGGCGAACCTGCGTACATGACGGCGCAGGACGGCGGTCATCCCGGAAGCGCGGCCTACGTCTGCGTGATTGCTGCCTATGTCGGCGGCGTGAACATCACCGACATGCTCTCCAGCCAGCAGCACAAGACGCTGGAACTGGACATTCTGGGGAAGCTGCAATGAAGGCCGACACCCTGACCACCGTTGCCAGCCTGATCGCGCTGGCCGTGTTTCTGCTGATGGAGGTGGCGAAGTGAACTTCCACATTGACGGCACCGCGCCGCGCACCGACGAAATCTTTGTGTTTGGCAGCAATCTGTCAGGCATTCACGGCGGCGGTGCAGCAAGGGCTGCATTCGATCTGTACGGCGCTAAGTGGGGCGTTGCTGAGGGCCGCACTGGCAGCAGCTATGCCATTCCCACGGTCGCCAAGAACATCGCCGGGCCGCTGACGGTTGAGCAGATCGGCGCAGCAGTCGGGCGCTTCCTGAGTTACGCCAGCGCCAACCCAAGGCAACGATTTTTTGTGACGCGCATTGGCTGCGGTCTGGCCGGTCACAAGGACGCCGACATTGCGCCGATGTTTGCTGGCGCTTCGTCTAACTGTTCCCTGCCTGACACCTGGGCTCAATTCATCAAGGAAATCGCATGAGCAAGAAAACGAAAACGGCGCTTGTTCTGCGCTGCTGCGCCCCGGACATGAGCAGTCAAAGCGGTTTTGTGTGGCCGGGTGTTGGCGAAACGGTGACCTGCCCCGATTGGGTCGATAACGAGAAATGCGGCAACGGTCTGCACGGCTGGCTTTACGGTCAAGGGGACCATTCCAGCAGCAGCTATTGGGCGACAGAGGGCGCAAAGTGGCTGGTGGTTGAGGTCAAGGAATACGATATTCGGATGCTTGGCGGCAAGTGCAAGTTCCCGGCTGGCGTTGTGCGCTTTGTCGGTGCGCGACATGAAGCCGCAGCTTACATCGTCGAGCATGAGCCCCGCGCCGCATCGGCGGCGGTGATTGGGCATATTTCGGCGGTGGGTGATGGTCAGGCGGTGCAAGTGGGCGCGCTCGGATCGGCAACCGCTGGCTACAGTGGCACCGCAACCGCTGGCGACAGTGGCACCGCAACCGCTGGCTCCTGGGGCACCGCAACCGCTGGCTACAGGGGCGAACTCCGCATTCGTTGGTACGACGCGGAAAGCAACCGTTACCGCACCGAGATTGCCTACGTTGGCGAAAACGGCATCAAGGCAAACACGCCGTACCACCTGAATGACAAACACGAGTTTGTCGAAGGGGCTTCGGAATGAAGCCCGACACCATCACGAACACGGCCAGCCTGATCGCGCTCGGCGCTTTCCTGCTGTTCGGCAACGCCAAGGCCGACACCATCGGAGCGCACCTTGTCACGGCGCACGACAAGCCGGGCCTGTGCAACGTCAACCCCGGCGCGTACTACCGCGCTGATTCCGGCCTGACCGCTGGGGCCTATCACAACAGCGACTGCCGGATGTCGGCCTATGCGGGCTGGACCTGGCAGACCGAGGGCGCAACCCGGCTTGCGCTGACTGCCGGTCTGGTGACGGGCTATCGGGCGCATCTGGTCATGCCGCTGCTGGTGCCGAGCGTGGCGCGTGACCTGCGCGACGGCTGGGCTGTGCGGCTGACGTTCATTCCGCGAGTTGAGAAGCGCGGCGCAAACGCGCTGCACCTGAGCGTGGAGCGTGCATTTTGAAGCGCCAATGCCCACCCTGCGATCAGATGTGCAAACAGGGCCGCGACTGCCCGGCAGAGGCCCCGCAGCGTCTCGGGTTTGACGACCAGTCGCGCCCGGCCAGCAAGGCTGTCACTTTCGCCCTGACCGCAATCTGCCTGATCGGCTGCCTATGCTGGGCCGCTGCCATCTACTTTTTTTGGAGGTAACCCATGAAGGCAACTTCTTTCCGTCTGATCAGCGCCGCACGCGCTATCCGCGAACCGGCCCGCATCGAGTCCGAGTCGCAGGAAATCCACGATGCCCGGCTGGTTGCCATCAAGCGCATGGGCACCGGCTGGATTGGGCATCCGGCCTACGTGTTCAATCCGCGCCATTCGAATGACCCGGAAATCTACCGCGCCGCCCGTGCGCCCTTTCTGTCGGCCATCGCCCGAGCAGCAGCCGAAGCCCGCGCCCGCCGACCCGCCTTTGTCCGTCAAGAGCGCGTCCGCGCCGCATTGGAGCAAGCATGAGCCCCGCTGAATACGCCTTTGCCACCGCCGTGCTGCTGGTCCTGCTTGTGATCGCCCTGGCCGTGATCGTCTGGCTGGTTCGCCAAAACGATGACGAAATGCAGCGCGAACTGGACAAGGCAAATCAGGACTACTACCGCCGCCAGCGCCTCATGGCCGGGCCGCTGCCCACGCCGAAGTGGCCGAGCGCCGACGCCATGCCGGTGCAGTCGCTGCGCGAACCCGAAGCCGAGCCCGCCCGCAAGCTGGCCGGGTACTGAAACACCAACACCCTGGAGAAACCACGATGAATGCCGTTGTCGAATTGAAGCCCAACTCGGGCGCCCTTGCCTCTACCCAGAATGCCGGCCGCATGGCTGTCGCAGACATCATCCAGCACGTTGCCGTCGTGCAGGAGGTCATGAAAGCCGTGATGAAGCCGGATGTGCATTACGGCAAGATTCCGGGCACCGACAAGCCCACGCTCTACAAGGCCGGCGCCGAAGTGCTGTGCATGGTCTTCCGGGTGGCGCCGTCCTACGAAGTGACCGATATGTCCACAGCCGACACGGTGCGCTACCGGGTCAACTGCGTGGGCACCCACCAGACCAGCGGCATCGTGCTGGGCTCTGGCCTGGGCGAGGCGTCCAGCGGCGAAGAGAAGTACAAGTGGCGCAAGGCCGTCAACAAAGAAGAATGGGATGAGACGCCGGCCAACATGCGCCGCGTGAAGCACGCTCGCGGCAAAGGCGGCACGACCTACAAGCAGGACCAGATCCGCACCGAGCCTGCCGACCTGGCGAACACGATCCTCAAGATGGCGAACAAGCGCGCCATGATGGCCATGGTCCTGAACGTGACCGCCGCCAGTGATTGCTTCGCGCAAGACCTGGAAGACATGGACGCCGCGCTGCGCGAACACCTGACCCGCCACGAAGGCGAAGAATCGCAGACTGAGCAGCCGACCGCCACGCCAGTCTGGCCCGACGATGTGTTCGCCAAGCAACTGCCCAAGTTCCTCAAGGCCATCGCAGGCGGCAAGACCGTTGCCGAAGTCGTTGCCTGGGCTGAAACCAAGGGCACGCTGACCGACGCGCAGAAGGCCCAGATCAAGGCGCCGGACGCCGCGCCGGCCGTCACCTATGCCGAAGTTTCCGACCGCCTGATCAAGGCCGAAGACATGGACGCGCTTTCCGATGCCGCCACCCTGATCGCCGCCGTGGCCGATGAAGCCCAGCGCGCGGAACTCTCCACCCTGCACGACAACCGCCGCGCCGAACTGGCCTGAAAGGACGCCCACCATGCAAACCCACAACTTGATTCAAGGCAGCCCCGAGTGGCACCAGCACCGCCTGACCCATTTCAACGCCAGCGATGCGCCGGCCATGATGGGCTGCAGTCCCTACAAGACCCGCGCCGAACTGCTGCGCGAACTCAAGACGGGCATGGTGCCCGAGGTCGATGCGGCCACCCAGCGCCGGTTTGACGATGGCCACCGCTTTGAGGCACTGGCCCGGCCGCTGGCCGAGGAAATCATCGGGGACGGTCTGGCGCCGGTCGTTGGCAGCCTGGGCGAACTGTCGGCCAGCTTCGACGGCCTGACCCTGATGGGCGACACCGGGTTTGAACATAAATCTCTCAATGACGAACTGCGCGCCTGCATGCGCGACGAGGGCAACGGCTGGGACTTGCCGCTGAACTATCAGGTGCAGATGGAGCAGCAGTTGCTGGTGTCCGGCGCCGAGCGCATCCTATTCATGGCCAGCAAGTGGGCCGGGGATGAACTGGTCGAGGAACGGCACTGCTGGTATGCCAGTGACCCCAAGCTGCGCGCCCAGATCGTCGCCGGCTGGAAGCAGTTTGCCGAAGACCTGGCCACCTACACACCCACCGAAGTGATTGCGCCGGCCGTGGCTGCGCCGGTCGAAAGCCTGCCAGCCGTGTCGGTGCGCATGGACGGCGCTCTGAGCGTGGTGTCCAACCTGGCCGAGTGGGGTGGCCTGCTGCGCGCCTTCATCGACAAGATTCCGGCCCAGCCTTCGACCGATCAGGAATTCGCTGACACGGAAAGCGCATGCAAGAAGCTCAAGGCGGCCGAGGATGCCCTGGAGGCCGCCGAGAACAGCGCCCTGGCCAGCATGTCCAGCGTCGAGGAAATGCGCCGGCTGGTGGCCGACTTCCGCACACTGGCGCGCAGCACCCGGCTGGCGAAGGAAAAACAGGTCACACAGCGCAAAGACCAGATCCGCGCCGAAATCGTGACCAAGGCCCGCGCCACCTTCGACCAGCACATCCGGGAACTGAATACCGCCATCGGCTTTCCCTACATGCCGCCCATCGCGGCCGACTTCGCCAGCGTCATCAAGGGCAAGAAGACGGTGCAGAGCCTGCACGATGCCGTCGACCTCGAAATGGCGCGCGCCAAGATCGCGGCCAGCGAAGCCTTCCAGCGCATCCAGGTCAACATGGGCGTGTTGCGCGGGCAGGCCGGCGACTTCAAGTTCCTGTTTGCCGACGCCGGCCAGATCGTCAACAAGGCGGCTGACGATTTCCAGACGCTGGTGACGCACCGAATCAGCACCCACAAGGCCGAGCATCAGCGCAAGGAAGACGAAACCCGCGAGCGCATCCGGGCCGAGGAACAGGCCAAGGCCGAACGCGAGGCCCGCGCGAAGCTGGAGCGTGAAGCGCAAGCCCAGCGCCTGGCAGAACAGGCGGCAGCACCGGCCCCTGCAGCAACGCCGGCGCCCGCACCCGTGGCGGCTGCACCCAGCCCAGCGCCGCGCCCGGCCAACGTGGTTCCCATGGGCACCCGGGCACCGGTGGAAGTTGTGCCGACCCTGGCCCTGGGCGAGATTGGCAAGCGCCTGGGCTTCATGGTGACCGGCGAATTCCTGCGCACGCTGGGCTTTGAGCCCACCAAGGTCAAGGCCGCATCCCTCTATCACGAGTCGGCTTTCCCGGCCATCTGTGACGCGATCGTGAACCACATCGGCCAGGTCCGTGATCAGCGGCTTGCCGCCTGAACCTCAATCCCTCAACCACGGAGAACCCCACCCATGCTGTTCCAACTATCTGAGGTCACCAAAGTGGCCGTCACCAATACCAACCCGCGCCGCGAATTCCACGGCGAGGAAAAGGTGCGTGCCATCGACATCAGCATGTGCGTGTCCGGCGAGAACACGCTGCTGGATCTGATCGAGGACGGCCTGCGCGCGCACCACTACTACAACCGCGAAGCCCTGGCCGGGCAAGACACGTTCCCCACGGTGGTGGTGCCGCTGCCCAATTTGCGCTTCCCGCGCTTGCCCCTGACCTACCACTACGCCAAGGGCGAGAAGTGGCGCGGCTACCGCCTGGTGCGCGACTTCGGCCTCGAGGATGAATCCTTCGACTTCGATGATGTCGTCATTTCCAGCATCCACTACGAACTGGCCGATGGCGGCAGCTGCAAGGTGTTCTTCACCATCAGCTACAACGGCGACGAGCTCACCGACAACGACCTGTACGGCCGGTTGTCCGGTCTGGCCAGCGAAGGCGACATCCACATCAAGTTGCTGGCGCCTGCTGG